>Ga0310696_10009934_pt1 | contig 10974 bp, 3 predicted proteins | sample AusTroGonzalo_MG_4_FD_203885 | JGI IMG/M metagenome (GOLD analysis project Ga0310696, IMG submission 203885) | Bovine rumen microbial communities from tropical cattle in Woodstock, Queensland, Australia - Gonzalo_02 (v2) (version 2) | ecosystem: Host-associated > Mammals > Digestive system >...
CGCTGCAAAGATACAGCTTTTTTTCGTTCGCGTAACAAAAACCTTTAATTTTTGTTGTGGGGGAGGGTGGACTCGAACCACCGAACTCATCCGAGGACAGATTTACAGTCTGTTGCAATTGCCGCTATGCGACTCCCCCGAGGATTTTTGCGCTGCAAAATTACGACTTTTTCCGCAATCCGCAACATTTTTTATGAAAAATTTTAAAAATTTCCCAAAGGATTATGTATCAATAAATTACAGAGCATTGGCGTAGCGATGAGGCATGGAAACAGCCTACAGCCTTGCCTTCCGGATAGATATTTGTACTCACATTTGTCGGTGTTCCCATCATAGGATTGGTGCCTGTGCTCGTCGCGATCTCGGTGATGTAGTGCGCATAATCACGTGGGATGGACCATAAATCCAATGTCACAGTGTCGCCCTGATGCACCACCTCGAGGCTGTCGCGCTGGTTGAGGCCGTAGATAGGAAACTCGCCGGCAAGCATCACCATAAGCGGACCGTTGAAATAGATGCCGGCATAGCCCATGGTCTCGAAAAGCTCGCATTTCGTGAGAGTGTCGCCGCCTACATCCTCGCCGTTGATGGAGACTCTCGCCATGTAATAAGTCTTCGGGTCGTCGGTGGTCTGGAAATATGGGTAGACGCCGAGATAATGCTTGAACTCCAACTCGTTGAAAACCCATTGCTTGACGCGGATGGAGTCGATGCATTCCACGTTGATGTTCATCTTGGAGTCGGCATAATAATGCTGGTTGCCGTCCTCGTTAGAGAAATCTATCGAGAGATGATAGTTATGCAGCGGCTGACCCGCAAACTCGTTGACAGACAGATATTTACCAGGATTTTCCGATTCTGCATACCACATGGTGTCGGTGCCGTCGGTAACATAGACTATGGCATCGGAAATCATCTGTGGACTGCCGCCGTAGAAAGGCTCTGTGTAGCTCAATATGACTTCATGATGCTTGTATTCGTCTGTTATTGAGGCACTTACGCCGACAAGACGATCACCTTCCTGAGTGTCGATGCGCATCTTCTCCGTGCAAGCAGAAAGTCCGATGATGATTGATATTATGATGAAAGCCTTTTTCATGTCTTAGAATTTGAAATTGTAGGATATTGAAGGAATGACGGAGAAAAGATACATCCTTTCCGTCTCGATGGTGTTGTTCTCGCCTGGCTTGAACGTCACAGCCCAGGTGTTGTGGCGACCGTAAACATTGTAAATGGAGGCGTTCCATTCGCCTTGCCAACGCTCATGTCGTTTGCCTTTCAAGGTTACTGAGATGTCGAGGCGATGGTAGTCGGGATAGCGGCTCTGGTTACGGTAGCCGTTGTAAATGGCGTATGTTGAGCCGTGGTCGCTGTATTTTCCGTAAGGATACGTCACAGGCTGACCGGTGTTGTAAATCCAGTTGGCGGAGGCGTTGAGCCTGTCGGTAAACTCGTAGTTTACAACGATGCTGATGCAGTGCGGACGGTCGTATGGCGAACGGTATTCCTCGTCGTGGTTGATGCCTTTCACCGTGCGGAATGAACGGCTGTAAGTGTATGCTATCCAACCGGTTAGCTTGCCGTAATTCTTTCTTATGATGAACTCGGCACCGTAGGAACGGCCTCTTCCGACACGCACCTCTCCATCGATGAGAAGGTTGCCGTAAAACACCGCATCGTCAACAAAATCAATGACATCGGTGAGGTTTTTGTAAAATATCTCACCTGAAGTCTCTATGTCGTTGCCACGGAAGTTGTGGAAATATCCGACGGCAAACTGGTCGCATTTCTGCGGCTTGATGTTAGGACTCGACGGGAACCACACGTCGAAAGGCAGGCCGCCGGTAGAGTTGGAGGCGAGCTGGGCATACTGCACAGTCCTTGAATATGAAGCCTTTACAGATGAAACAGGGGTGAGGCGGTACATCATCGCGAGACGCGGCTCGAGGTTCACTTCGGTGTTGAAAACCACACCTTTGCCGTAAATGATAGAGTCGTATTTGACATAATTCTCATCGAAAAGATATAATGTCTCATCGCCGATGTTCTGATACATCGAGAGTCGCAGACCGTATCTTATTGAAAAGAAAGGACTTATGTTATGGTCGTGACCGTAATACAATGCCGATTCGATGGCTTTTCGGTAGACTTTCGCGTTGTCGTCTACTCTCATGTATTGCGCAACGACTCCGGTTCTGTCGTGAAGCTCGCCTTGGCTGTAACGATGGAAAGTGCTTGATATTCCGAATCTTGCGGTGATTTTGTCGTTCATCAGCCAGCTGAAGTCGTATTTTCCTGTATAGTCATTGATACCTGCCGTTATCGAGAAATCGTAAGGTTTCATGGTCACGTCGACATCGTATCTGTATCTCGTGATGTGAAAAGAGAGGTTTGACGTGAGCTTTGAGCCGAAGATGTGGTTCCAACGCACGGTGGCGGTGGTGTTTCCGTAGCCGATGCTCATCATGTTGACGATGCCGATTTTATCGTAGCCGTTGTAAGCCGATAGGTAAAGACGGTTGTTTTTGTTGAAGACGTGTGTGATTTTTCCGTTGAGGTCGTAAAAATGCAGACGCGTTTTTTTCAGTCTGTCAATAATATAAGGTGTGATAAGTCCTCCGTAGGTGACACGTCCGGCGAGCATCACAGAGGTGCGTTGTTTGTTGAACGGCATGTTGACCATGAGACGGCTTGTTAATAATCCAATGCCTCCCGTCATGGTGAAACGGTCCGGAATCTCGTCTAAAGTCTTGACATCCAGCACCGAAGAGAGTCGGCTGTCGTAGCTTGCCGGAATGTCGCCTTTGTATAATGTGGCGTCTTTCACCACGTCGTTGTTGAACACTGAGAAGAATCCGAGGAAATGCGAGGCGTTGTAAACCGGAGCGTCGTCGAGGGTGATGAGGTTCTGGTCTGGAGAGCCGCCACGCACGCTGAAGCCAGAGGAGCCTTCCGATGCGGCCTGTACGCCAGGCAGCAGCTGTATCGCCTTGATGACGTCGACTTCGCCCATCAGAGCTGGTATCTTCCTGATTCTCACCATCTCGAGTTTCTGCATGCTCATGGCAAGTTCGCGCACGTTGGCGTCTTTCTTCTGACTCGTAATCACGACGTTGTCGAGCATCTGTGACTCGCTTTTCATGTTGATATTCAGACGCTTACGAGTTTCGTCGATGGTAATCCTTTTTTCTATCGTGGTATAACCGAGATAAGAGAAACGGATGAGATATTGGCCAGGTTTCAGCTGTAAGTCGTAATATCCGTTGTAGTCGGTGATGGTGCCTTTCTGCAACGAGTCGTTATAGACAGCCGCCCCAACAAGCGTCTCTCCGCTGTCAGCATCCTTAATGGTGCCGAAAATACCCGTCTGGGCATAAGCGCCATAAGACACTAACTGAATCAGTATCAATAATATAGACAGTCTCTTCATAAAAAATCCTCAGGACTGCAAAAGTATAATTTTTTTTGTAACTTTGCGAAAAATTTTTGATATGAAATATAATTTTGACGAGATTATAGACCGTGCTGGCACCGAGAGTGTCAAGTATGACTTGAGAGACAAGGTGTTCGGCAATCCTGACGTGATTCCGATGTGGGTAGCCGATATGGATTTCCGCACCCCTGATTTTGTGAGAAACGCTGTCATCGAGAGGGCGAAATACGATGTTTACGGCTACACTTTCCGTGAAGACGCGTATTTTGAGGCCATTGCCAGCTGGATCCGCCGCCGTCATCAGTGGGATGTGAAGAAAGAATGGATGACATATACTCCGGGCGTGGTGAGTGCTTTTAACCTTGCGGTGCTGGGACTTACCAAAGAAGGCGACGAGATTATCATTCAGCCGCCCGTTTATCCGCCGTTTTTCCATGCCGTGGAGAGCCATAACAGAAAACTCGTGCAAAACCCTCTGATTGACACCGACGATGGCTTTGTGATGGATTATGAACTGCTTGAGAAGCAGGCGAAGACTGCTAAGATGTTGATACTCAGCAATCCTCACAATCCGGTGGGACGCTGCTGGACGAGAGACGAGTTGCAGAAGTTAGGCGACATCTGCATGAGAAACAATGTGTTGGTGTTTTCCGACGAGATACACTGTGACTTGGTTTTGCCAGGCTATAAACATGTGCCTTTCGCCAGTGTATGCAAGGATTTCGAGCAACACAGCATCACGGCGCACGCGGCAAGCAAGACGTTTAATCTGGCGGGCATGGCGACGTCGACAATCATAATCCCGAACGAAGAATTGCGTAAGCAATATGTTGATTTTGTTGACAGTACGGAGGTGAATCTCGGCAACATCTTCGGCAAGGTAGCCACCAAAACCGCGATGGAGCAAGGGGAGGAGTGGCTGCAGCAGTTGTTGCATTACATTCAGGGCAATATCGACTATGTGGTGACGTATATTAATAAGGAGTTGCCGAAGGTTAGGGTTCACAAGGCTCAGGCGACCTACATGCTTTGGCTCGATTTCTCGGCTTATGGATTGGACAACAAGGAGCTTAACCGTAAGATGATTTTCGAGGCGGGATTAGGTTTGAACAACGGCAAGGAGTTTGGCAAGCAGGGAGAGCAGTGTCTGCGCATTAACTTGGCTTGTCCGCGGAGCACTGTTGAAAAGGCGATGTCGCGAATGAAGAAGGTGTTTTGACGAGTTTTATTAAAATTTTAAAAAACTGTTTAGACATTAAAAATTTTTTGTAATTTTGCAGTCGGAAAATAAATTTGTTAAATCATTGATTATCAAGGAGAAAATAAGAAACAGATAAAAATATACAAACTTAATAATAACTAACTAAAACTAAACAAACAAACATGAAAAGATTTACAATCTTAATCGCGGCAGCGGTTATGCTGCTTGCTATTATGCTGCAACCGGTGAGGTTGTTTGCAGATTCTTGGGAAAGAGTTACTTCTCTCTCAACACTTACAGATGGCGGAACCTTTATTATGGGATATGAGGCCACCGCAAAATCTGGTGTAATAGTACCTCTGCGCAGTAAAGACTGTAATGCTACAACTTCAGCAAATGGATACTTCAACACTGGAACTACTGATGGTAGTTCTACAGAAGGTACTATTGATATGTCTAATTTGTCAGGCGTAACAACTAGTGATTATGAAATATATATTACAGCCAGTTCAACAAGTGGATATATAAATATTCAAAGAACAGATAGTAATGGTAATTTCTATGGAGCTACTTCTGGAGGAACAACATCGAATAAGGGACGTTTATATACTTCAGGAAACTCAAATGAAACTAATTTGTTACCCGAATGGGCTAGTGAAACGAATAACCAGTTTAAACTTAAAGCAAATGTAAGTGGGTCATATAAATACTTAAAATATAATACAGGAAGTCCTCGTTTTGCTTTTTATAACAGTGAAGGTGAAAAAATAGTTTTTTATAAGAAGGTCTCTGGCGTTAGTCCTACTTCAACTCGTACATATAGTTTTGCTGGTGCGAACAACTTTTATACTGATTCGAACTTGACCACTCATCCGAGTTATGGAAGTGGCAATAATGTTGGCACTATTTATTATAATGATGGTAAATCTTTTGTAGCGTCAGGAACTAGCAGATATTTTAGTGGTGAGGAGTCAGGTTATTTTATGTTAGGTAAGAGTGGTGCACAGATAAGCCTTCCATCATTTGATGGGTACAAAATTACAAAAGTGACAATACACTCTTCAACCAACCATTCAACGAGCGTATCTGTTAGCATTGTTAGTGGTAGTAATACTGCATCGGCAGCTCAAACATGGGGAACAAAAGATAAAGATTATGAGTATAATATCAATTCAACTTATCAATCTTCTGCACTTTCAGTGAATGTTGCAAACACATACAACTCTCAATTTACTTCTATAAAACTGACCCTTGAAGCGATTCCGCACACGGTAACTGGTGCTGCAAATCCTGCTGCAGGAGGTGAAGTGACAATTGAAACAACTTCATTAATTAATGGTGCAACCACAGATATAGAAGCAACAGCCAGCAGCAGATGGGAATTCCATAACTGGACTGTTTCAGGAACGGGAGCTTCTGTAGAAGATGCAAATGAGCCAACAACCACTTTCACGATGGGAACTGAAAATGCAACAGTAACGGCAAATTTCTGGCCTACAATTACATATTCAGCTACACACGGCAGCATTGCAGGACAAGATGCAGGCAGCAATACGATAAACAGCGGTGATGCAATTGCTCCATCTTCAACAATAACAATAACAGCGACACCAAGTTCAGGTTATACATTTAGCGGATGGTTGGTTTCAGGAGAAGGTTCGTCTTTAGGGAGCACAAGCAATAACCCTACGACATTGACAATGGGTTCAGCTCCTACAACGGTTACAGCAACATTCTCGGTAGCAAGCGGTTATATTACTGTTTCTCCAACATCAGCTACTCCAACTTGTAAAAAACAAGATATTGATTTTTCAATTTCTACAGACCAAACTTTGGATGATGACCCTACAGTGTTCTATGAAACATCTGCAGGAACATCGTCAACAACAGTACCTGATTGGATAGATGAGGCTTTATATTACGAAGGTACACTGACTGTTTCAATAAAACAAAATACAACAAGTTCTGCTCGTACTGCTTATTTCAAAGTTGAAAAAGGCAGCGTAAAATCAGATGTCATAACAATTACCCAGTCTGCATTCACACTCCCTGCCCCGTCATTTGACCCGGAAAGTGGCGAAATCTTTATTAATGATGGTCTTGTTGAATTGACAAGCGACACAACAGGAGCGACCATCTATTATACAATGGGTGAAAATCCAGCTACTCCAACGACATCAAGCACAGTATATGATCCAGACGAAGGCATTGCATTTGATGAAACAACAACCATCAAAGCTATAGCTGTAAAATACAATATTAGCAGTGCGGTAGCTACTGCAACATACACTGTAGTAAATCCTCTCAGCACAATGGATGCAATTTATACAGCATCAGCCACAGCAAACACTTATTACGTAACCCTTGGAAACTGGGTCGTTTCAGGCGTAAGTGGTAAAACCAGTTATGTTACCGATAACCAGGGTAAAGGTTTTATTGCTTTCTACAATAGTGATAGTGGAACTGGGTTTGCTGTTAACAACATATTAAGCGGAACAGTTCAAGCAGACCTTACTCGCTATAATGGCGCCGCTGAATTTACAAACCTCACTACAAGTACAACTAACATTGGTGTTGCTACAGGTGGCACAATTACACCTATAACAAATAAGACCATTGCGGATTTATCTGGAGTATGTACAGGTGGCGTTTATACATTAAGTGGTTTAACTTATGATGCAGATTCCAAACTATTGTCAGATGGTGTTAATACAATTAAACCTTACAATCAATTGTATAACAGTATGAGTTTTGCTGATGAAGAAAATTATAATGTAACTGGTGTTTATTTACAATATGGCGATACAAAAGAGATATTACCTCGTAGTTCGGCTGATATTGTTGTGGCTCCAGGTGTGACAGCTTCAGTAACTTCTATTACCGACTTCACTTATAATGTTGGTGGCGGTCCAAGCGTCAAGTCATTTTCTATAAGTGGAGCAAACCTCACCAATGATGTCACTGTTACAGCAAGTACCAACTACAAAGTTTGTAAAACATCAGATGGCACATATACAAGCAGTGTATCTTACACACCAACGGATGGCACCCTCGCATCAACAACAGTTTATGTCCGTTTGGAATCTGGTTTATCAAGTAACACATACGAAGGCACAGTAACAGTAGCATCAACTGGTGCCACAAGCAAAGAAATCGATCTCACTGGTAAAGTTACACACGTAATTGCTTATAACACCAGCCTTCCGACAGGTTGCTCTGTGAGTTCAGAACCAACTGACGCACAGGTTTATAACGAATCTGTAAGTGTTTCTGCAACAGAGGGCACAGGATATAAATTCAGCGAATGGGATGTTTATAAAACTGGCGATGCAACGATAAAAGTACCAGTTACCGATAACGCATTTACAATGCCTAATTACAATGTAACAGTTAGCGCAACATTTGTTGAGGCATATTCAGTGACTTATGATGATAATGGTGCAACTGGCGGCACTGTTCCTGTTGATGAAAACAGCCCGTATGTTCCAAATGCGACAGTGACAGTTTTAGGCAATACTGGTAATCTTGTAAAAACCGGTTATACTTTCAGCGGATGGAATACAGCTGCAAATGGTTCGGGAACACCTTATCCTGCTGGAGGAACCTTTAATATTACTGAATCGACAACATTATATGCTCAATGGACCGCAGCATCATACAACGTTGCATTAAGTTTAGTTGCCAATGTCGATTTATTGGCATCGTATGACGATAATAAAACAATCGATGAAGGCGAAAATGCCGATGTCGCTTACGGTACCGAAATTACTTTGAGTGCAACAAATATGGAAGCAGGAAAGGTATTCATCTGGGCTATCACTGACAGAGAATACAATGATGTCACAGACGATGTTTTGGACGGTGATGTTTTAACTGTTCCAGCTTACGCAATCACAATTGGCGGTCAAGTGGCGGAATTGTATTATAAATACTCTGGAGATTTGACAGAAGGTGATTATATCATTGCAAATGGAAGTTATGCAATGCTAAATACTCTTAATTCAAAAAGATTTAATAGACAATCAATATCTCCTTCGAATAACCGGATTATTGTAGCAGATGCTTCCGCTTATTTATGGCACATTGCCTCAAGCGGAGATTACTGGACTATATATAACGCAGCTAAAGAACAATATGCTGTAAGTACAGGAGCTGCAAGCCAAATAGAATTAGGAGATAATTCGGATGATAAATGTTTGTTCTCGGTTTCAGGAACAGCGACATATACTATTGTAAGTAAATACAACACTGCACAATCGGTTAATGCCATATTAAGAGATGGTGGTACATATTGGGCATGTTATGGATCAGGAACTGCAAACACATTGTATAAAAAAGCTGTCGGCAGTAAACATTCAGTGGCAATCGCAATAGGAATAACTAACGGCAGTGTTTCTGTAAGTCCTTCAAGTGCATACGAAGGCCAGACTGTAACACTAACACCAGAACCAAGCGATGGATATATGTTGGATTCATGGGATGTTTACAAAACAAGTGACCCTTCAACAAAAATTACCGTTAAAAATAACGCATTTGTAATGCCGGGTTATGATGTGACAGTAAACGCAACATTCAGAGTTCAGCATACATATACTTTGGTAGACGGATCAGACGTTACATTGGTTCCTGGCAAGCATTATATCATTGCAAGCACCAATTCCACTAACTATTATGTGATGGGAGCACAAAATGGTAGCGTTAGAAATAGTGTCCCTGCTATACTAAGTGATTCCAAAATATTGGAAGATGATGATTTCTATGAAGTTGTTATCAGTGGTGACAATACTAATAAATGGACAATGTATAGTGTGAAAGATAAAGGTTATTTGTATGCAACTGGTACTAGCAGTGCTAATATAAATGTTAGAGAAGATAATGTTACCACCAATCCTACTTATGGTCAATGGAGTATTAGTATATCATCAGGTACTGCAACAGTAACATCTGTAGCATCTTTAAGCTATAATAAATTCACATATAATCATAATAATGGTAATAATTCTCGTTTTGCATGTTACTCAACTGCTCAAACCGCAGTGAAACTCTATGTAAGAGACGGCGACAAAGACCTTGAGTTCCATAGTCCGACAACAATTTCCACGAATGTTACAATTGCAGCTGATGAGTTTTATACAGTAGAAAAAGGACAGGTGCTGACATTCTCTGGTACTTTAACCAACAACGGTACTGCCGCAAACCTCGTTATCGAAGACGGTGGTCAACTTATCACTTCAAGTGCTAACGTTAAAGCCACAGTGAAGAAAGAGATTCATGCAGCTACCGCCAGAGATGCCACATATTGGTATGCAATCTCTTCGGCAGTTGCTAATCCAAGCATCGCAAGCGAAACCAACCTTACCGAAGGAACATACGACCTCTACCGCTACAACGAAGCTAAAAATGCAGAATTGCCATGGGAAAACTATAAGAATACAGCATACAGCTCAACATTTACAACACTTGAAAAAGGTCGCGGTTACCTATATCGTAACGCTTCAGACCTCTCAATCGCAATGACAGGCGAGATTAACGTAGCGGATTTCAATTATGAAGTGACAAAGACAGGAAGCGGTGTCCTTGCTGGCTTCAACCTCATCGGCAACCCTTATTCGCACGATATCTATAAAGGTGATGGTACAGCAATCCCTAACGGAACAGATTTCCTCAGAACAGGTTTCTATTACATGAACCCTGCTGATGGCTCGTGGACTCCTGGAACAGACGGAAGCACGGCCATCAAACCAAATCAGGGTATTCTTGTGCAAACGGACAAAGATGGCGATATTGCAATGACTAACACTACAGCCAGTGCCGCTAAATACAACAACGACAACATCATGTTCAAAGTCGCCAACAGCCAGTATTCAGACGAGGCTTACGCATGGTTCGACAAAGGCCGCGGCTTGAATAAGATCAGCCACCGCAACGCTGAAGTGCCGATGATTTACATCAACCAGGACGGCGAGGATTACGCTATCGCCACGATGGGCGACGACACCAAGGTGTTCAGCCTCAACTTCAAGGCGATGACAATGGGCAAATACACCTTGAGCTATAAGACAAAGGGCGAATTCAACTACCTCCATGTCATCGACAGATTGACAGGCGAGGATGTCGACATGCTGCTCGAAGGCGAATATTCATTCGTGGCAAGTCCGAGCGACAGCGACGCACGTTTCATCGTGAAACTCGCATATCTGCCAGATTACAGCGACGGCGAGGGAGATATCTTTGCATATCAGAACGGCAGCGACATCTTCGTGAGCGGTGAGGGAGAGCTTCAGATCTTCGACGTGATGGGAAGATTCGTGATGAGCGAGAGAATCAACGGAGTGAAGAC
>Ga0310696_10009938_pt1 | contig 10973 bp, 6 predicted proteins | sample AusTroGonzalo_MG_4_FD_203885 | JGI IMG/M metagenome (GOLD analysis project Ga0310696, IMG submission 203885) | Bovine rumen microbial communities from tropical cattle in Woodstock, Queensland, Australia - Gonzalo_02 (v2) (version 2) | ecosystem: Host-associated > Mammals > Digestive system >...
GAATTTACACCTTGTTTTTATCCACTTATATATCTTTGTTGGTGTGCAAATGTCAAAAAAATGCCTTATCTTTGCAGCGCAAACCATCGAGATTTTTATCATTTCATTCAATACATTATTAATTTTAAAACAAACATTATGAAGAAATTCTTTACTCTTTTGATGTCGGCCTTTGCTCTTGTAAGTATGGCCAGCGCGCAGGACACGTACATCGTGACCGGTGACTACAATAGTTGGAGTCTTAGCGAGAACTGCATCACTTTCGTAGAGAGTGATGGCGGATTTGCAGCAACTGCTGCCGAGTTCACCACCGGTACTTGGGGATTCAAGATCATCAAGAACCCCGCTGTGGATGGTTGGACCTATCAGTACGGTTACAATGAACCCATTGCCACAGGCAAGGACTACACACTCTTTTGGATTGAGGACGGCAATGGTAACAACATCTACCTCGGAGCAGAGAACAACAACGTGACTCTGCATAATGTAAAGTTTGAGTTCTATCCCGGTTCTAATAACACACTCGACTACTTCCGCATCACCGCTGACGAGGAGATTACCGTGGGTGACCCAGGCGAAAAGGTTGATGAGTACATGATGGTAGGCACTTGGCAGGGCTGGAGCTTCGAAAACAACCCGCTGAAGTTCGAGCATCAGGGCGACGGCGTTTATACCGCATCGATTGACGAGATCTATGGTGACTGGAAGATTGTGAAGAACAACTCGTGGACCGACGCATTGGGTGGCGGTGGCATGGACATGCAGCCGGGCAACACCTACAACCTCTACAAGGGTGGCGACAACACTGGTTTCGCAGCTGGCGTAGTTCTGACAAATGGCAAGTTCACCCTCACCATCCTTGAGGACGGCAATGCCACCCTTCTCGTTGAGGGCAGCACCTCGGTACAGCATTCCTATGGCCTCGTAGGCGGATTCCAGGGCTGGAACACAGGCACTGCAGCCTTCCTGGAGCAGCAGGCCGACGGCAGCTGGACCACCGACATCGACGCCTTCCCCGGCGGACAGATGTTCAAGGTTTCGATCGACAAGACTTGGGAGTGCTTCCTCGCTCAAGATGCCCCCACGCAGCTCAGCTTCGGTACACCATATACTTGTGCACGCGGCAACAACGACAACAACTTCACCATTGGTGAAGACGGTACAAGCTATAACGTACACGTTGTGCTTGTAGTGGCTGCTGACGAGCAGAGCGCCGAGCTCACTATCACCGACAAGACATCGGGCATGACTTTGCTCAAGACTGGCGTGACACGCTGCAACGTCTATAACGTGATGGGCCAGCAACTCACTGCACCTCAGCAGGGTCTGAACATCATTGACGGCAAGATTGTCATCATCAAGTAAACCATCCATATAATGAAACACGGAACATCGGCCGCGCGCCGCCTCCTGGCGACGCTTGCGGCAGCGATGTTCGCCGTGGCTCTCTTTGCACAAAACATTACGGTTAATGGAACTGTGACCGACACGCACGGCGAGTCGGTCATAGGGGCCTCCGTCTTTGAAGTCGGCACCCGCAACGGTACTGTGACTGACATTGACGGCAGGTACTCCCTTACTGTCACAAGAGGAGCTACGCTGCGGATATCGTACATCGGCTATACCACTCAAGAGGTGGCAGCCCAGGCTAACATGAAGGTGGTGCTCGAAGAAGAATCCACCGACTTGAACGAGGTTGTAGTGATCGGCTACGGCTCGGTACGTCGCAAAGACGTAACCACCGCCGTATCGACCGTATCGACCAAGGATCTCGAAACCCGTCCCATCGTGAGTGCCGTATCGGGCATGCAGGGCAAGGCAGCCGGTCTGCAAATCACGCAGGCCAACGGCCAGCCAGGATCGTCACCCACCATTCGCGTGCGTGGTACCACTTCGCTCAACGGTTCGAACAACCCGCTCTACGTAGTGGATGGAGTGCCCCTTACGGACATCGACTACCTGAGTGCTGACGACATTGAGAGCATCCAGGTGCTCAAGGACGCCTCGTCGGCAGCCATCTACGGATCGAGAGCCGCCAATGGTGTAATCATCATCAGCACCAAGCAGGGTAAGGAGGGTGTTGCCAAGGTGAGCTTCAACGGACACGTGGGCATGAACACCGTTCGCAACAACCAGACACCGCTCAATGCGCAGCAGTACAAAGAGTTGCAGGACGAGATCGGACTGGTGAAGCTGCCAGCCAACCTGGTGGATCGCACCGACTGGCAGGACGAGGTCTATCGCACTGGCCTCACCCAGGACTACCAACTGTCGGTGACCAACGGCAACGACAAGCTTCGCTATTACCTGTCGGGCGGCTATACGGGTGAGAGCGGTGTGCTCGAGAAGAGCGACTTCAACCGCTACAACGTGCGTGCGACTATAGATAATGATATCAGCAAGTGGCTTACCGTGAATGCCAGTGTGGCTTACAGCGATTATACCTTCAAGGGCACGGGCATCATCTCAGGCACAGGCTCGAACCGTGGTGGTGTTATCACCTCGATCATCAACACGCCCACCTATGCTCCCGTATGGGATCCGCAGAACCCGGGTCAATACTATAATAATTTCTATGGTGTGAACATCACCTCGCCCGCAGAAAACCTATCGCGCACCGAGGACAACAAGACGTCGTGGAACAAGTTCCTGGGCACCGGCAAGGCCATCATCACCTTCCTGCCCGATGCACTGACCCTCACCAGCCAGTTCAACTTTGACCGCACACACGGTACGACGATGAACTTCCTCGACCCGATCAAGACGGGCGACGGTCGCAACAACTATGGAACAGGTTACGACTCGCGTTCGATCAACACCGTGATGGTGTGGGACAATGTGCTCAACTACAAGAAGAAGTTCGGCATCCATAGCTTAGATCTCATGGCCGGCTCGTCGTGGACAAAGTCGAAGTACAGCAACAACTGGATCAATGGTTCGAACTACGCGGATGCCGATATCAAGACGCTAAATGGTGCCAATAAGATTAGCTGGACGGGCACGGGTTCATCGGCCTCCGACTGGGCCATCCTTTCATACTTCGGACGCTTGAGCTACAACCTCCGCGACACATATCTGCTGACCGCCAACTTCCGTGCCGACGGTTCGTCGAAGCTCGCCCCCGGACATCGCTGGGGCTACTTCCCCTCGTTCTCGGCCGCCTGGCGTCTGTCGCAGGAGAAATTCCTCAAGGACCTCGATTGGCTCGACGACCTGAAGATACGCGGCGGTTGGGGACAGACCGGTAACCAGAGTGGCCTGGGCGACTACTCCTACCTTGCCGCCTACAGCATCAACCGCATCCAGTGGTTTGGCGAAGGACATGACGCCAACGCCACGCCGACACGTTCTCAATCGACGTTGAGTAACCCCGAGCTGACATGGGAGACCACCACGCAGACCGACATCGGTATCGACCTCACCGTGCTGCGCAGCCGCCTGACACTTACAGTCGATTACTACTACAAGAAGACCTCCGACATGCTGATGACCGTGACACTGCCTGCAGGTTCGGCAGCAGCCACCAGCCTCACCTATAACGGCGGTGACGTCGAGAACAAGGGATGGGAGTTCAGCGTGAGCTCGAAGAACTTCACCGGCAGCTTCCAGTGGGACACCGACTTCAACATCAGCTTCAACCGCAACAAGCTGACGCATCTGATGCTGACGCAGGTTTATTACAATGCGATGACCACCGACTACGTCAACGAATATGTGGTACGCAACACACCTGGTATGCCTTTGGGCAGCTTCTGGGGATACATCTCCGACGGCGTTGACCCCGAGACCGGTGAACTCATCTATCGCGACGTAAATGGCGACGGCATCGTCAGTGCCTCGGACCGTACATATATCGGCGACCCTAACCCCGACTTCACCTACGGCCTCACCAACACCTTCCGCTGGAAGGGCGTGACGTTGAGCGTCCTGGTGCAGGGCTCGTACGGCAACGACGTCTATAACGTGAGCAAGATGGAGACACAGGGCATGTACGATGGCAAGAACCAGACCACGGCTGTGCTCGACCGCTGGCAGGTGCCTGGTCAGATCACCGACGTGCCTAAGGCTGGCTTCGACCTGCGTAACTCGACCTACTTCCTCGAGGACGGCTCGTACCTGCGTGTGAAGGACATCTCGCTGAGCTACGACGTGCCGCGCAAGGTGCTCAAACCCTTGCACCTGACACGCCTCATGCCTTATGTGAGCGCCACCAACCTCCTGACCATCACCAGCTACTCCGGTATGGATCCCGAGGTCAATCAATATGGCAACAGCGGTGCCGTACAGGGCATCGACTGGGGTACTTACCCCATGTGCCGTTCGTTTGTTGCAGGAGTGAAGGTAGAATTCTAAACACAGAGTAATATGAAGACAAATGTCAAAGTGACGCTGAGTGTTGCAATGGCGCTTCTGATGACTGCCTGCACACTCGACTACGAACCGATATCCACCCCTACGGAGCTCACCGAAGGGTCGCAGACCGAGGAGAGCACGGCGGTCCTGAAGGACAAGCAGGCCGCCGAGGACCAGCTGACCAACCTGTATGAGCTGTTCCGCAGCCGCGTGGAACACTGGTATGTGGATAAGCTCTTGTTGGCCGAATCACATTCGGACAACGCCTACGCCGGTACCACCGGTGCCGAGGTGGAACCCTACGAGTCGAACGCTATCGACGCCAGCAACTCGGTGCTGAGCCGCGACTGGACGCGTTTCCTCGAGGACATCGCCAAGTCGAACGTGCTGATCAACGGACTCGACCAGCTACTCGAGAACGGGCAGGTGACTCAGAACGAATACAACCTGATGAAGGCGCAGGGCTGCATCTTCCGCGCCATCGTGATGTTCGACATGGCACGCGAATGGGGCTCGTTCCCCATCATCACATCGATTGCCAAGACCATCACCGCCGAAAACGTGGAGGAAGTTTATCCGACCTATTTCCCACCCAAGAACACGCCCGAGGAATCGTTTGCCCAGATCATCGCCGACCTGGAGTTCGGTGCTCGGTATGCTCCCGAGTTTTCGGCTGGCGACCGCACCATCATGACCAAGACCGTGGCACAGGCTTACCTTGCCAAGGTTTATGCCGAGAAGACACCCCAGAACCATTCGAAGGTGATCGAATATGCCGACATGGTGATCGGTACGCCCGGACTGAGCCTCGAGCCCGAATTCGGGACGCTGTGGGGCTTTGAGAACGGCGACTGCGTGAAGCGCAACACCTCGGAAGGCATCCTCGAGCTGCATTGGAGCGTGGGTGCCGGCACCTGGGCATCGTGGATGTTCGGCCGCTGCCTTGAGAACCCCGACTACTACTTCACCTGGGCGAAGTGGGTGACACCATCGCGCGACCTGGTGAACGACTACGAGCGCGAGGGCGACCAGGTGCGCCTCGATCAGACCGTGCATTTCGAGTCGTGCACGTGGAGCAACTACTATCCGGCTTCGAACTATGCGTTCATGTACAAGCTGCGCTCGGGCTACAACAACATCTACAAGTGCCGTTTGGCCGACATCATCCTCATCGAGGCCGAGGCACACGCCTATCTGGGCAACCTCGACAAGGCTGCACAATTGGTCAACCAGGTGCGTGCCCGTGTGGGCCTTGCCCCGCTTTCGAGCGAAAAGACTTCGAGCCAAAGCGCGATGATCGATGCCGTGATGCACGAACGTCGTTTGGAGCTCGCCATGGAAGGGGAGCGCTGGTATGACCTTTGCCGCAACAACAAGGTGGAGGAGGTGATGAACGCTGTCTATGCACGCGACGCGGGACGATTGGCACAGAAAAAGCCCTTCGACGCCAATTCTTACCTGCTGCCCATCCCGCAGACCGCCCTCGACCAGAATGCAAACTTAGTACAGAATCCAGGTTATTAATTGGCAAATAACAATTATCAATTAACAATTAACAATTGGCAATTGGCTATTGAAAATTGATAATTGATTGTTAGGTTAATTTCAGTAAGATATACTTATGAACAGAATGACAAACATGATCAGCATACTTCTTGCTGCAGCCCTCACCGCGTGCAGCAGCAATAGCAGCAGTGTGACCGACGATCTGACCGAGCCCTATCCCACGGGCAAACCTGCCACAGGCAAGGCCGTCGTCTTCACCACCACTGCCGACGGCGCCTATGCCCTCCATGAGGACATCGCCGACGTGGTGAGCGGACAGAGCCTTTCGCCCCTCACCATCCAGCTGGAGCCCAACCAGCCGCAGCAGGGCATCGACGGCTTCGGCTTCGGCATCACCTATTCTTCGTGCTACAACCTCATGAAGATGTCGCCCGAGGATCGCAATGACCTGCTGACACGCACCTTCTCGACCACGTCGGGCTATGGTGTCAGCTACTGCCGCATCTCGATTGGTTGCAACGACTTTTCGAGCACCGAGTATTCGCTTTGCGACGTGGAGGGGCTGGAGAACTTCTGCCTCTTCAATGACGAGGTGAACTACGTGATCCCCATCCTGAAGGAGATCCTTGCCATCAATCCCGACTTGAAGATCATCGGCAGCCCCTGGACTCCCCCGAAGTGGATGAAGGTGGACAACCTTACCAACATGCGTCCCTACGACTCGTGGACCGACGGACACCTCAGCCCCTTGCACTACGACACCTACGCCCAGTACTTCGTGAAGTTCATCCAGGCTTTTGCCGCCGAGGGTATCAAGATCTATGCTGTCACGCCCCAGAACGAGCCTTTGAACCACGCCAACTGCGCATCGTGCTACATGCCTTGGGCCGAAGAGGCACAGCTCGTCAAGAGCATGGCCGCCGCCTTCGCGAAGGCAGGTTTGAAGACACAGATCTATGTGTTCGACCACAACTACAACTACGACAACGTGGGTGACCAGGACGATTATCCGGTGAAGATCTACAACACGCTGGGCGACAACTTCGAGGGCGCGGAGCTGGTGGCCGGTGCGGCTTACCACGATTACGGCGGCACGAGCGACGAGCTGACCGACATCTACACGAAGGCGCCCACCAAGGCCCTCATCTTCTCGGAGAGCTCGATAGGCACCTGGAACGACGGCCGCAACCTTGCCACACGCCTGATGGCCGACATGAAGAACGTGGCCCTGGGCACGGTGAACAGGATGTGCCGCGCCGTCATCGTCTGGAACTTCATGCTCGACATGAACATGGGTCCGAATCTCGACGGCGGCTGCCAGACATGCTTTGGCGCCATCGACATCGATCCGAGCAACTACACGCGTTACACCCGCAACTCGCACTACTACATCATCGCCCACATGAGCGTGGCCGCTGCCACGGGTGCCGTGCGTCTGGGTACCAGCCGCAACATCGCCAGCTCGAGCATCATCAGCACCTGCTTCCTCAATCCCGACGGAACCTACGGTGCGGTGATCCTGAACACGGGTGACGAGGACAAGACCATCAACGTGGGCGACGGTAGCAGCTATGTGCGTGTCAACGTCCCCGCCGGTGGTGTCTCATCGGTCAAGTGGAATCGGTGACCCATAACTCATAAACGATAACCATTATGAAGAATCTCAAATACCTATTCCTGCTGCCTCTGGGCATGGTTCTGGCAGCGTCGTGCAGCGATGACGACGATGACGGCGCTGCGGGCAATCCCGTGCTGCTGGTGAACGGCCTGGCGCAGTCGGCACAGTACGGCGACAGCATCTTCTTCGATGTGGCCTGCTCGGATGCCGAGGGCGTTGACCTTTCGACCCTGAAGGCGTATCTCGAGTACAGTGGCGAGCCCGTCTCTTCGCAGGTGATTCGCACCAAGACCGAGGGCACGTACCACGTGTCGCTCTATGCCCCGCTCTACAAGGCCGTGCCCGATGGCGTGGCTCAGGTCCGCCTCGTGTTGCAGAACATTCGTCTGGCCAAGACCGAGCAGGTGGTCGATTTGCCGCTTGCACGTCCGCATTACGAGTACCTTACCTTCGTGCCTGCCACGGGCAGTCCCGTGACGCTGGCCCCCGATGCCGCCGATCCATTCCTTTTCACAGGCAGTTACACCAGTGCCAACCGCACCTTCAAGGGCTACTTCGTGGCTCCCAAGGACGGAGAGCACGGCACCGAGCTGACTTTCGGACAAGGCAATGACGACATCAAGGAAGGCGTTACCGATGCCATCACAATGAACGGCAACAAAGGCGCCAATGTTGTCAGCTTCAACGTGCTGACTTATGCCTACGGTCCCACCGAATCAGACCCCAACGCTTCGACCGAAATCGTTTTGACCAAGAGCGACAACGTCTATGTGGGCGAGCTCGTCCAAGGCCATACCTACGAGTTTGCCGGCGAATCGATCATGAATTCGAGCCGCTGGTTCTACGACAGCGACTGGTTCGTCAAGGATGCCACGGCGGGTACCTATACCTTCCAGGGCATCACGGGCACCTACAATATCACGGCCGACTTCACGAACCTGGCTTTCCACATCTGGGTGATGGACGGCACTTCGAGCGGCACACTGAAGGCCGACGGCACGGGTGCCATCTGGATCATCGGCAACAATGGCGTGGGTAAGCCTTCGTACACGGCTTCGAACGTGCAAAGCTGGTGGACGGGCGAAGAGCATGACTACTGCCTGACGCCCATTGCCGAAAAGGTACACAGGATCAGCCTTACCGTGGGCAAGCAGCTCAACGGTGCCGACGTGAACTTCAAGTTCTTCGGCCAGGCAGCTTGGGGCACCGAGTTCAAGGGCTCGGCTTCGAGCTATCACCTTTCGACCGACAGCGACATCTTCGGCATCGGTGACGGCAACGGGCACGACGACGGCAACCTCTACCTGCTACCCGACGTCATGCTGACCGACGGCGACACCTACGTCTTCACCATCGATCTGACGAACGGTTGTTCGAACGGCATCCTGACCATTACAAAAAATTAATCGATACTGTTGAGTAAATCCACTTTGCCCTCTTCGACGAGCTTGATGATGAGTTCGCCGAAGAGGGTATTTGCCCAAGCGAACCATGAACGCGTGAACTGCGAGGCATCGTCCTTGTGGAATGATTCGTGCATGAAGCCTGTGCCTGCATCGGTCTGTAAAAGCTGACGGATGCAGGCTTTTATTTCCGCATCGTCGCGGCTGGTGAAGGCGCGCATCATGATGCTCATGGGCCAGATGTAGTCGTGGCCGATGTGCGGGCCGCCGATGCCCTCGCCTGCCTTGCCACGGAAGAAGTAGGGGTTGTCGTCGCTCCACACGAAACGACGTGTGTTCTGATAAATGGGGTCGTCGAAGGGCACGTCGCCCAGATAGGCCATGGCCAGGAGACTCGGCACGTTGGCATCGTCCATGAGCAGGTGGTTGCCGAAGCCATCGACCTCGTAGGCATAGATCGGGCCGTATTTCGGATGGTCGTAGATGGTATATTCCATCAAGGCAGTATGCACCTCGTCGGCCAGGGCGGTGCAGCTTTGAGCCAGGTCGGCGCGATGGTTGACGGTGGTCAGGATCTCGGCAGCGCGGCGCAGGCTGGTCACGGCCATGAAGTTGCTGGGGACGAGGAAGAGCAGGGTGGTGGCATCGTCGCTGGGACGGAAAGCGCTGGCGATGAGGCCGCAGGGACGGACGGGCGCGCCCCAACCTTCGTTGTTCATCGTGTCGAGCGCACGGTTGCTGGAACGCAGGAAACGGTAGCTGCCGCGTCCGTCCTTGCGTTGCTGTTCGGTGAAGACGCGCAGGATGTTCTGGATGGCTTCGATCCACTCCTCGCCGAAGATGCTCGTGTCGCCCGTCACCTGCCAGTAGTGGTAGGCCAGGCGGATGGGATAGCACGACGAGTCGATTTCGTACTTGCGTTCGTGCAATTCGGGATGCATACCGGTGTCGCGCATCCAGGGCCCGTCGGGATTGGGCTCGCGGTTGAAGGCGTTGGCGTATGGGTCACAGTTGATGCACTTCCATTGGCGCAGTATTACACCGGCGAGCATTTGGCGCAGGGCTTCGTCTTGGCCTGCCAACTTCACGTAGGGATAGACCTGTGCGCCGCTGTCGCGCAGCCACATCGCGTGGATATCGCCCGTATAGACGAAGGTGTCGGGCTGTCCGTCCTCGTCCTCCTCGAAATGCACGGTGGTGTCGAGGGTGTTGGGATAACAGGCGGCAAACATCTGCGCCAGTTGCGGGTTGGTGAGCTGGCTGACGATGTCGGCAATCTGCTGTTCGACGGCCTCGGAGTGGAAGAGGCGCTCCTCGACGGGGGGACGGAGGGAGGGGTTAAGAAGGGTTAGGAGGAGGGTTAGGAGCATGGGGTGGATTTTTTGAGGGTTATCACATTGATTTCGGGCCATGCACCAAGGCGGAAGGAGAGCATGCCGCCGATGCCTGCCGAGATAAAGAGCTGTTGCGAACCTTGCCGGTAGAGCCCTGCCCATTCGGAATAGATGAGGCGAGAGGGTGAGACATCGGCAACGCGGAAGTGGGCAGCATGGGTGTGGCCTGAGAAGGTGAGTTGGATATTGGTGGAACGTGTCACTTCCTGGCGCCAATGATAAGGGTCGTGCGTCAGTAGGATTTTGAAGCAGCTATCAGGCACGCCCTGCATGGCACGAGGCAGGTCGGCACGTCGCACCTTGCCCGACTTGCCTTCGTTTTCGACCCCGATGACGGCAATCAGCGTACTGTCACGGCGTATGAGGCGATGCTCGTTGAGTAACAGGTCCCAACCCATTTGGCGCTGGTGGTACTTGAGGAGGTTGAAGTCGCGTTCGATGGCCTGTGGACTGTCATGGAACGGGCCATAGATGCTGTAGTCGTGGTTGCCCAAGACCGACATAACACCATGGCGCGCCTTGAGCTTTGAGAGAATGTCGATGAAGGGCAGCAACTCCTTGCTTTGTCTCGACACGAGGTCGCCCGTGAAGATGATGAGGTCGGGCTGTGCACTGTTCACGCTATCGACAAGCGATTGGATGAAAGCCTCTTGCCCTTGGAACATCTCCAAATGCAGGTCGGAAATTTGGACAATGCGG
>Ga0310696_10009939_pt1 | contig 10972 bp, 3 predicted proteins | sample AusTroGonzalo_MG_4_FD_203885 | JGI IMG/M metagenome (GOLD analysis project Ga0310696, IMG submission 203885) | Bovine rumen microbial communities from tropical cattle in Woodstock, Queensland, Australia - Gonzalo_02 (v2) (version 2) | ecosystem: Host-associated > Mammals > Digestive system >...
GCATCATGGTGTCCGCCTATGGCGATATGGGAAATATCCGTCAGGCGATGAACAACGGTGCCTTTGACTTCGCTACCAAGCCCATCGACCTCGATGACCTGAGTGTAACGATCGAGAAAGCCGTCGAACAAATCAATTACATCCGTCAGTCTCAACAGGAGCACACCCAGCTGGAGTCGATCAAAGGCGACCTGGCTGTGGCACGCGAGATCCAGCAGGCGATCCTGCCCCGTATCTTCCCGCCATTCCCAGAGAACCAGCACCAGTTGGATATTGCCGCTTCGATGAATGCTGCGAAGGATGTGGGAGGTGATTTCTATGATTTCTTCCGCATTGACGAAGACCGCATCGGATTCGTGATTGCCGATGTCAGTGGTAAGGGTATTCCCGCAGCCATCTTCATGGCAGTAAGCCGTACGCTGATCCGCGCTACAGGTATTCGTGGCGGAAAACCCTCTGACTGTCTGACCTATTCCAATCAGTTGCTTGCCAATGAGTCGGTGGACTGTATGTTCGTCACCGTATTCTATGGCATCTTTACGATCAGCACAGGCGAGATCACCTATTGTAATGCCGGTCACAATCCGCCATACATCCTGAAGCCCGACGGTAGCACCGAGGTGTTGCCCATGCCGCAGGACTTCCTCGTAGGAGCCATCGAAGGACTGGAGTATCACGACCAGCACATGAAACTGGAGCCCGGTGAGACCCTGATGATGTTTACCGATGGCGTCAACGAAGCCATGGACATCAACTTCAAGGAGTTTGGTGATGACAGACTGGAGGCATCCTTGAAGAAATGTGCCGGTATGGACTGCCAGCAGATCATCGACACGGTGAAAGCTGATGTGGCCGAGTTCGTAGGTGAAGCAGAACAGAGCGACGACATCACATTGTTTGCACTCAAAAGGAAGTAGAACTAACCCGTTTAGACTGCGTGAATAAGAAAGTCGTTATTGCCGGAGTGATAAGCCTGATCCTGGGTGGCGCTGCCGTCATGGCATTCATGGGCTGGAACTCGTCAAACAAAGAAGTTGACGACCTGAAGGCTCAGTTGTCTAATCTGCAACGACAGGAGAAGCGCTCTGCCGTGCTACAGAGTGTCAGTAAGCAGATGGAGGAAATCGCCTACGAGCAGAAGAAGGTTTCTGACGAACAGCGCGAAGAGGCAGAAGAACAGACCAAAGTGGCCAACGAGATGCGTCAGCGTTCTGAGTTTGAACGACAAAACGCCATCGCAGCCCAACAGAAAGCCCTGGAGTCTGAGCGAATGGCGCTTAATGCTTATGATCTGGCAGAAAGTCAGCGATTAGTAGCAGAAGAAAACAGACGTACGGCAGAATCTCTGAGTTATCTGGCTTTGGGACGTTCGCTCGGTGCTTTAGCCCTCACACAGTTCAGAGCAGGAAATCAGGAAATCGGCGATCTGTTGAGCTATGCGTCTTATCTGTATACGGAAAGATACCACGGTGATGTGTATTATCCGACTATTTATCAGGCCATTTCTCAATCCAGTCAAAGCAGGAATGAATGGAACCGTCATAGCGATGCTGTATATAACCTTGAATTTATGCCAAAGAGTGATAACAAATTGGTATCTATCAGTAGCTATGGCGAGATCCTCTACCATGAGGTCAATGGTAACCAATTGAAAACCACCACGATTTTTAAAGACAGGATCTATGATTTCCGTGATGTCTATATCAATCCAAACAGCACCATTTACGCCATTAGCCGTAATGGTTATCTGTATATAAAAACCGGCAAAGATGTAAAGTTTCTTGAAGTACCGCTGACAAAGCCCTCTAAGATGCAGTTATGTATAGACGAGAGATACCTGTTATTGATTGGTGATAATAATGTGGCATTATTTGATCAGACCACTCAAGCCATTGTTGGCACCAAAGAACTGGATTATAAAGTGGTCTTATCTGCACGTTTGGACCATATGCCAGTACTTTTCGATGACAAAGGGCGTATGCACCTCGTCAAAGACTTGAATAATATTGAGACCCGGAAGATTCCTGTCTCTGGTCAAGTTACCGCCTTCGCCTCTTCTAACAGCTCCGGCTTAGAAGCATTTGGCATGAAAGATGGCACCATCTATCTTTACGAAAAGAACAAGAATGTCCGTAAACTGGTAGGGCATCGTTCACGCATATCAAAGATCAGGATTAATCAGAACCGTCTTTTCTCCTCCAGTTACGACGGAACCATCAACCTCTGGATTGCCACCAGTGAGAAGATTGAGCCTATTACATTGTACACCTCAAACAACTGGATACTCTATTTCAACTACGACCGTTCGAAAAATTATCTGTGGCTGGGCGATCAGAAAGGAAACCTGTCTCAGGTGTTGATTTCCGTACCGATGATGGTGGATAGAATCAAGCACAATCTGAAGCGCAACTTTACGAAAGACGAATGGAACTACTATATTGGTGAGAAAATACCGTATGAGTCGTTCATTTCACCAAAAGGAAAGGAGGCCAAGCGATGAAAAGAGCATTAATCTACGGTATCATGCTGTTATGTACCTGTGTCGCTGCGGCTCAGGGCATACCTTTCATCAAGAACTACACGCCAGATGACTACCATGCCCACAACCGTAACTTCGATATGATCACCACCGACGACGGCAGTGTATTTATAGCCAACTTCGAAGGTCTTTTATATTATAATAATGTGGAATGGCGCATGATACACACCCCTGGCATCACGCGTGTCACCGTGATCTATCAGGATAAGAACAAAGACATCTGGGCTGGCGGCTATAACTATTTTGGCAAGATACAGAGAAAGGACAACGGTGAGTTGTATCTCCAGACCGTTGGAAAGCAGGGCGCTTTCCGAGGAGAGGTGCAGGAGATATGGGAAGAGAAAGACGGCTCACTGAATTTCCTCGTCAACGATGGAAACATCTATGAAATCAAAGACCATCAGTTACATATCAAGAAGCAGATTAGTAAGGAGAACCTAAAAATCGGTCTTTCTGATGTCGTGAACGTCGAGGAACTGATTGAGAACAACAAAGCCGAAGTGCTGTCGGATGTCACCCAGAGAGAGCCTTTGGGCAACGGTCTGGTGGCTGTTGTCAAACGTGGACAGGGACTTGTGATTACCGATGACAAGGGTAAGGAGCTCTATACGATCACAGAGGCTAACGGTCTCTGTACGAACAGCATCGTCTATATCGCTTACGACGGTCATGGCAAACTTTGGGGAGCCACAGAGAACGGTATCTTCTCAATAGCCCTACCATCAGCCTTCTCCTGCTTTACACGTAACGAAGGACTGACCGAGGAAGTGCTGTCCATCGCAGTGTTCAACGGGATGAAGTATGTCGGCACCATCGACGGTCTGTTCCGTCAGGAAGGCAGGAAGTTTGTACAAATGGGGCTCGGCAATCATGCCTGCTGGGAGCTGTCGGTCACCAGTCAAGGGCTGATGGCAGCCACATCCAATGGTATCTATTGCATCAGTGCCAACGGTGCCATCAGACAACTGTCTTCCATGGCATCTAACGCATTCCTGGACCTTGGAACAGAAATCCTGAGTGGTGAGATTGACGGTGTATATGCCATCAATAAAGCCACGAATGCCAGAAAGATAGTCTGTAAACTGGAGAAGGTGACAAAGATCATCAAGGATCAGAAAGGCATCATCTGGCTTCAGAATATCTATGGTGAAGTCTGGTGTAAGCAGGACGACAACGGAGGATTCCGTCCTTACCATGCCAAGACGACCGATGCCGCCACGGTTGTTCCTACCAGTAAATCCTTCTTTGTGGTGGAGGCTGAGTCAGAAGAACCATTCCCCTATCCTCTTTTCTCTTATATGGATGATAGCGGCGTCACATGGCTGACCAACAACGAAGGCAAAGCCCTTTACCGCTGGAAAGACGGTCAGGAAGTGGACGACATGAAGTACCTGCTCAGGCCTTTCGACAAAGTATCCGTACGTGCCATGTTCGTTCAGAATCATGAGATCTGGTTAGGTAACGATGCAGGATTTACCATCATCAATACAGAGGTGGACGATCCGGCACTCAACACACAACCCAAGTTGCTGATACGGTCCATTAGACTTCGAAACGACAGCATACTCTGGGGCGGCTATGGAGAGATGCCAACCTCTTTCCTCTTTAAGAGTAAAGAAAATCATCTCACCTTTACCTATTCACTCGACTTTGAGACAGTGATCGGCGAAAACCTCTATCGCTATCAGTTAAACGACGGCAATTGGAGCGCATGGGCGGATGATAAGGATGTGGAGTTCACCAATCTGCCTTATGGCAGTTACACCCTGAAGATACAAGGCTGTGACGGCTTTGGACATGAGACGGAGATTGTATCCATCAGTTTCTCGATCGCCTACCCCTTCTATCTGAAGTGGTATATGATCTGCCTGTATATGCTTCTGGCATGCGTATGCATATATGGCGTCGTCAAACTGAGACTGCGCCAGTTGGAGAAGGATAAACTGCAACTGGAAAAGGTGGTGCAGGAGCGTACGGCAGAGGTTGTGAAACAGAAGGACGAGATCCAGGAGAAGTCAGAAAGTCTGGAGAAAGCCCTCGACGATCTGCATAGCGCCCAGAACCAGTTGATCCGTCAGGAGAAAATGGCCACCGTCGGTAAACTGACACAAGGTCTGATCGACCGTATCCTCAACCCGCTCAATTATATCAACAACTTCTCGAAACTGTCTCAGGGACTCGTCAAGGACATTGAGGCCAATATCGAGGATGAGAAAGACAACATGAGTGAAGACAATTATGAAGATACCATAGATGTCTTAGGTATGCTGGATGGCAACCTTCAGAAGGTCGGTGAACATGGCGTGAACACCACCCGCACCCTGAAGGCGATGGAGGAGATGCTGAAAGACAGAACCGGTGGTATGGTTGAAATGGATCTGACTGGCGTCCTCAAACAAGACGAAGAGATGGTCGGAAAATACTATGCGGAAGAGATTGCCCAATATCATATTGCGACGAAATTCAACTATCCGGAATCTGGCGTGATGGTGAAAGGTAATCCCGATCAGTTGAGCAAGACCTTCATGAGTATGATCGGAAATGCCATCTATGCCATCGTCAAGAAAGCACAGCGCAAACCTTACGAGGCTGTCTTGTCACTGGATGCAACGGTTGCCGACGGAATGGTCAGCATCGTGATCCGAGACAATGGAATCGGTATTGAAGAGAAGATCCTTGACAAGGTCTTTGATCCTTTCTTCACCACAAAGACCACAGGTGAGGCCTCTGGTATCGGACTCTATCTGAGTCACGACGTCATCCAGAACTACGGTGGTAATATCACCGTGGAGTCTGTCAAAGATGAATATACCCAATTTACGATTACGTTGCCCGCAATAACAAAATAGCTTATGGAACAGCAAATCAATCAGCTAAAGGAACAACTGCAGAAGCAAGAGAAGTTGGCTTCTCTGGGAATCCTCAGTGCAGGAATAGCCCACGAGATTCAGAATCCGCTTAACTTCGTCATCAATTTCAGTAAGATGTCTGACAAACTGCTGAAAGACCTGACGGAGATTGTGGAAGACAACGAAGACAAGATTCCAGAAGAGGATCGTGAAGACCTGGAGGATATTGTTGCCGACCTCAAAGAGAACATGGAGAAGATTGTGGAGCACGGTGAGCGCGCCATCAGCATCATCCGTGGCATCCTGCTTGTCTCGCGCGGTAAGGAGAACGAGTACCTCCCGACAGATGTCTGCAAGTTGGCGAAAGAATATGTCTGGTTAAGCTATCATGCCATGCGTGCCAATCACAAGGGTTTCAATGCTAGCATCCATGAGCAATACGATGAAAGCATACCTCAGATGATGGTCATCCCACAGGATCTGAGTCGTGCTATTCTCAATATTATGAACAATGCGTTTTATTCACTGTGGAAGAAATCGCAGAGTGCTCCCACCGATTACAAGCCCGAGGCCACTATCAGTGTCAGTAAACAGGAGAACAACTGCATTATCACGATGGCTGACAATGGAGTTGGCATGAACGAAGAAGTGAAACAGAAGCTCTTTGAGAACTTCTTTACCACGAAGCCCGTAGGAGAAGGAACGGGTCTTGGTATGAATATTGTACGCGACATCATAGAGAACAAGCATCAAGGCAAAATCACATTCGAATCAGAGGAAGATCAAGGCGCCAGCTTCACCTTTATCATACCTATAAAAAAATGAAGATGCCACAACCAAATACAGCTAAGTTCATACTCAGGCTTTTGGATTCATTGAAGACGAATGAAGACAAGATTGCTGTCGTTGACCGAAATGGCCAACGACAGACCACATATAAAGAGCTCTTCACAATGGCCTGTAGAGTGGCTAGCTACTTACAGCAGAAAAATTATCCTCCTCACTCGTTCATAGGCATCTGTCTGCCAAGTTCAATGGAGTATGTGGCAGCCGAAATCGGTATATGGTTAGCAGGACATGCCATCGTCCCCATGGGCGATAAATATCCCCAAGACCGCATTGATTATATCATGCATCATTGCGAATCGCCATTATTGATTAATGACGAGGTCATTCAGGAAATGAAGAAGACAGGACCTACAGAAAACTATGTACTTCCAGATGAGAATGATATTAATGTACTATTCTATACTTCAGGAAGTACTGGCGTCCCAAAAGCTGTGATGGCCAACTTCGCATCCTATAGGATTTCTCCAACAGATGAATCCATCATTGATGAGGAAAATATTACTGTAATGGGTATCACTGCCCCCATGTTTTTTGTTGTCAGTAAGCAACTATATGCCATTATTGTCAAAGGAGGTATAGCCAACTTCATTCCAACAGAAATCATTAAGGATATTCGTCTGTTTGAAACCTATCTGGACAAGCACCAGATAGAGTTTGTTTTTATGCCTCCCTCACTCCTCGCTCATTTTCACAACAAGTCGTCCCACCTGAAAGTTGTCATGGCTGCTGCCGAACGACTTTCAGGAATAACTTCTTCAAATTATAAAATTTATAACCATTACGGTCTGACAGAAACTGGAGGTACTTTTTTTTCCTTTTTCGTAGATAAAGTATACGAAAATACGCCTATTGGTAAGCCTGATGCAGATGTAGAGTACTGCATCTTGGATACAGAGGGTAAACCTGTTTCACCAGGGGAAGAAGGCGAATTATGTGTTCGGGGACCATTTGCCTCTGGTTATTACAAAGAACCTGAACTTACAGAGGACCTCTTCCGTGGTGGATGGTTACATACTGGCGACATTGTTAGCCAACTACCTGACGGTAATGTCATCTATGTCAATCGTAAAGACTGGATGGTAAAGATCAATGGTCAACGCGTTGAACCTGGCGAGGTTGAAGCAGTCTTTAAGCAGGTTAACGGTGTAAAGAATGCTATCGTTAAAGGATTTACCACTAAAGACAGGCAATATTTGTGCGCTTATTATATTGCCAACGACAACGTATCAGAAAATACGATCCGTGAGTATTTGCTCTCCAAACTGCCAGCATATATGGTACCTGCGTATTTTGTGAGGATGGAACATTTCCCTCTTCTTCCAAGTGGGAAGATCAATCGTAAGGCACTGCTTGCACCTACCACTAAAACAGAAGGTATCATTCGACCGCCATACGCAGCACCTACAAACGATATTGAACGTCAACTTTGCGAAGCATTTGGAAAGACACTATCGGTTGACCGTGTTGGCATTGACGATGACTTTTTTGAACTTGGCGGCGATAGTATCAGGGTGATGGAAGTACAGACACTTTGTCCAGAAGTCACACTTTCATCTCGAATGATATATGCAAATCGCACGCCTAAAAAGATAGCCGATGCCTGTACAAAAACAGAACAAGTCAGCTATGCACAGCAGAAGGACTATCCGCTTAGTCAGACCCAATTAGGCATTTATGTGGAGTGTCTGTCACAACAGGGAAATACACTCTATAACAATGCCATGCTATTCAAACTTGATGACAATATCGATACAAATCGGTTATCACGTGCCTGTGAGGCTGTTGTAGAAGCTCATCCCTATATCAAGACACGATTGTTTGTTGACGAAGAAGGGCATCCACGTCAACGTCGTAACGACGAGGAACCTTATCACCAGCAAGTCGAAAGTATGAGCGAGACTGAGTTTCTGAAGTTAAAGCCTCTACTTGAACAGCCTTTCCACCTGCTCAGCGATCAACTATTCCGTATTCGAATTCTAAAAACGACAAGTAACGTTTATCTTTTTATTGATTTTCATCATATCATTTATGATGGAACTTCGATACAGATATTACTTCAAGATATTAGCTCAGCATATAAAGCAAATGTCTTGCAAAAAGAGACTTGGAGCGGATTTGAGGTGGCTCTGGAAGAAGAAGCAATGCGCCATACTGATAACTATAGCATTGCCGCTGAATGGAATAAAGCAGTGTTTGGCGTTCTCGACATCACATCGTTACCAATCCCTGATAATAATTCAAAACAAGTATCGATAGGCAAATATACCCATTTGATTTCTATCGACCATAAAACGTTAGAACAATCCTGTCGCAGATTGGGCATAACCGCTCAGGTGCTTACCACCGCAGCATTCGGTTATATGCTTGGCGCATTTACACATAATCGTGAAGCACTTTTTGCTACGGTCTATAACGGCAGAACTGATCTCAAAACACAAAGGACTGTTGCAATGATGGTGAAAACCATCGCCGTACACACCTCATGGAATGAAAACACAACGATTAGGGAGTGGCTACAACAGGCGAAAGATATTCTTTTGGGCAGCATGAACCATGACTTATTCTCTTTTGCCGAACTTTGTGCGCTAAACAATCATGTTAACAGTGAGGTGCTTTTTGCCTATCAAGGAGGATTTCAAACTGCGCTAGTTATTGATGGGCATGTTTCCCATCCACAATCACTCACGAAAAATGCCACAGGCAAGAGTCTTTTTGTGGAACTTCTTCCGGAAGTTCAACAGTTGCAGATGGTAATTGCCTATCAGGAAAACCGCTATTCAGAATTCTTCATTAGACAATTTGCCCAATGTTATGAGCAGATTCTCCGCCAACTGATAGCTATAGATAATGAAACTATCCAACTGATCGATTTATCGTTGTTAACTGCGATGGATTATGACCAGCTCACCATATTGGGTGCTGGACAGGAAATGCCCTTCGACAAAAACGAAACAGTGGTTAGTCTTTTCTGTAAGAAGGCGAAAGAACAACCAACTGCACCAGCATTGGTTTTCAAGGACAAATGTTATTCCTATCAAGAGTTGGACTCTATTACCGATCGCCTGGCAGCCTTTTTGGCCGACCATTATCAAGTGAAGCCAGAAGATACGGTTGGTGTGATGATTGATCGTTCCGATTTGATGGTTGTCTATCCTTTGGCTATCATGAAGATGGGAGCTGCATATATGCCGCTTGACTACCACTTCCCTGCAAACCGACTACAATACATGTGCGAAGATGCTGGCGTCAGGCTCATTCTTTCAGAGGGTAACCGTGTAAGCAATGCCATGCCAGATTTCCACGGCGAGGTGTGGACAGATGAACAACTGAAGAATCTCCCTGATACAACAACAGTACAGGTTGGCCCCCTACCCGACCAACACTATGTTGTTCTCTATACGTCAGGCTCAACAGGGCTTCCTAAGGGCGTGGCTCTTGAACATCATAGCATGGTCAATTTCTGTCACTGGTATTCTAAAGAGATCGGACTTAGAACAGATGACCGGGTGATGGCATATGCCAACTTTGGATTCGATTGCCACATGCTTGAGTTGTTTCCAGCCTTAATAACTGGATCCTGCGTTTATGTCATATCAAGTGACATGAGGCTTGATCTTCCCCTACTCAACAACTATATGGAAGAGCAAGGTATTACGGTGGCATTCATGACAACGCAGGTCGGCCATTTATTTGCAACGACTATCGAGAACCATTCGCTTCGCGTAATGACAGTTGCTGGTGAGAAACTAATGCCGATGATTGCTCCGTCATCATATACTCTATACAATGGATATGGGCCTACGGAATGTACAATATTAACATCCTATTACTGCCTGGAAGGAAACTATCAACGTCCACTCATAGGCCGTCCCTTGCCAAACTATCAGCTTTATGTGGTAAATCCCGACCTCCAACCTGTACCACAAGGTGCTGTAGGTGAACTCATTGTCTTAGGAGAAGGATTGGCTCGAGGCTATCTGCACCCTGCAGATAAAGACAAAGGCAAATTCATCATGTTCAGAGGTCAGAGATGCTATAAGACAGGTGACCTTGTCAGGTGGACGAATTCTGGAGATCTGGAATATCTGGGACGTATGGACAATCAGGTTAAACTTCGTGGTTTGCGTATTGAACTCGAAGAAATAGAATTGCGGGCTCTTCAACATCCCCTTATCAGTCAAGCTATCGCGCATGTGACAGAGGTTGGTGGTGTTGAGAACTTATGTCTATATTATGTACCCCAAAAAGCAGGTATTACCATTGAAACTGAGGATTTAAAGTCTTTCCTGTCAGAAAAGTTGGTTGACTTCATGGTTCCAACGGTTATGATGCAACTGGATAGCATACCTATGACCCCAAATGGCAAGATAAACCGTAAGGCGTTTCCAGTTCCCACGATAACGAGTGAAATACGAGTGGCTCCTGAAACAGAGATGGAAAAGCAGGTTCTTGAGCTTATTACCGAGATGCTTAAAACCACCCAGATAGGTGTCACGGACAACTTGTTGCATTGGGGTCTTTCGTCTTTGGCTGCCATGCGTCTGAGTACACTTCTCCAACGCCGTTTCGAAGTCTATGTAAAGATGGCAGAGATTATGAAGCGGCCCACGGTGAGGGCTATCGCTTCTCTCCTTTCTCAAGCTTCTGATAGTTCTCTGACTGTCTATGAACAACGTGCTTTTTACCCGTTAATGGAGAACCAGCGAGGTCTTTATATGGAATGGAAGAAGAATCC
>Ga0310696_10009940_pt1 | contig 10972 bp, 8 predicted proteins | sample AusTroGonzalo_MG_4_FD_203885 | JGI IMG/M metagenome (GOLD analysis project Ga0310696, IMG submission 203885) | Bovine rumen microbial communities from tropical cattle in Woodstock, Queensland, Australia - Gonzalo_02 (v2) (version 2) | ecosystem: Host-associated > Mammals > Digestive system >...
CCGGACCGGGTCCAGTTGCTGGGCCACTTCCTGCGAAGCAGGGGTGTCCAGACGGCCAATCAGTTTAACAAGGACGGATCCATTTTCTTTTGAAATCTTAACTTCCATAGTTTTAATTATTTAAATATTTTTAATCATCGTAAGAATATTGTGTTCCCCATCGTAGTTGTAATGCACCTCATCCATGATCTGGCGGACCAGAAAGATGCCCAGGCCGCCGATGGGGCGGTCCACGGCGGAAGCGGCGATGTCCGGATCCGGAGCGGCCGTGGGGTCGAAGGGTTTCCCGCTGTCCGTAAGGACGAAGCGGAGCCGCTTCCCTTCCACCAGATCCGCCGACAGTTCCACGCTGCCGCAGCTGCCCTTGGGATAGGCATACAGGATGACGTTGGTCGCCGCCTCTTCCAGGGCCAGGTTCAGGCTCATCACCAGGGCCGGATCCAGATGATAGGCGTCGCCAACTTGATCCATCCAGTCCGGGAGCTGAGCCAGCTGCTGGATGTCATTGTGCATCACCAGCGTCAGGTCGGGCGCGACCACCTTGTCATTCCCCAGGTAATGGATGAAGAGCATGGTAAGGTCGTCGCTTTGCAGAGCATCCCCCACGAAGGCCTCTACTTGGGCCCAGACTGTGGCCAGATGGGCCTGGGAGTCCTTCCGGCCATGGAGGGCCTGCTCCATCCGCTCCTCTCCAAACTGCTCATGGGCTTCGTTCTCCGCTTCGGTGAGGCCGTCCGTGTACAGGAAGAGGGCATCGTCGTAGAGGAAATCGCAATCCTGCTCCTCAAAGAACATGTCGGGCAGAATGCCTAGCGGCAGGTTGGGTTTCGTGGGGAGGGTCCGGATGGCGTCCGTCAGGATCAGGGGCGGGTTGTGGCCGGCGTTGCAATAGGACAGGCGGCCTTTCTCCAAATCCATCACGCCGCAGAAGAACGTGACGAACATCTCCGTATCGTTCATCTCCGCCAGCCGTTTGTTCATGGAACCTACGATGGCACCGGGATGGTCCTCGTAGGCGGCCATGGTCCGGAAGGTGGCACGCGTCACGGCCATCACCAGGGAAGCCGGAACGCCCTTTCCGCTGACGTCACCAATGCAGAAGAAGAGTTTTTCGTCGCGGATGAAGAAATCATATAGGTCGCCGCCCACCTCCTTGGCGGGGATGATGCTGGCGGCCAGGTCAAGGTCGTGCCGTTCCGGGAAAGGCGGGAAGACCTTGGGAACCATGGACATCTGGATACTCTGGGCGATATGGAGCTCATTCTGCATCAGCTGGCGTTTCTGCTCCAGTTCATTGAACTGGTGCTGCCCGCGGAGGAAAGAGCGGAGGATGAGGGCCAGCATGAGGATGCCCAGCAACTGCAGCAGGGTCACCATGAACGTCACGCGGCGCACGCTGCCAAAGATATCAGTGTCCGGAATGATCACGCACATGGACCAGCCCGTCTTGTCGACGGGGGCGTAGAAGATGTGGTACACCTTCCCTTTGAATTTGTACACCACATTGCCGGATTCGCCGGAGGTCATGGAGCGTTCCAACTCCACGAAGAAGGGGGTGTCGCCCACCTGGGCCATCACCTCCGTCACGGATTCCTGGTCCACCAGTTCCCGGTTCTTGCTGAGCATGAAGTGACCGGTACGGCTGAGCATCAGGCTGGTGGAATGGGGATACACCCGGATGTCCGCCAGCAGATCCGTCAGCCAGTCCAGGGCGATGTCGGCCGTCAAGACAGCGCCGATCCGGCCCTTACTGTCCTTGACGGGCATGGAGTATGTGGTCATCAGCACCTCTCCGCCACCCTCGTCCACATAAGGTTCGGACCAATAGGGTGCATCCAGTTCGATGGGTTTGACAAACCACTCGTGGCTGGGATAGTTGTAGGAGGGATCCGCCAGGGACTGGAACTGCAGCCCTTCGTCATTCCGATACACATAAGGGGCATACAGAGGATAACGGCTGCTGTAACCGGGGACCAGGGCCACGGTAGAGCCTACCACCACAGGATTATCCGCCACCATGCGGCGGCAGACGACCCCGGCACTGTCCTGGTGATCCAGGCACCAGCGGGCGATCCAGACGTTGTTCCGCACCGCGGTTTCCGTCTGGTCGATGATATCCAAAATCTCATTGCGGGTCAACTCCAACTGGCTCTCGGCCCGCTTGGCGGCTTCTTCGCGCAGGCCCCGCTGCGCGTAGAAAGTCTGGATCAAGGATGTCGCCTCCAGGGTAATGGCTGCCACCACCACAACCATGACGGCGGTTCGGGTGGAGCGCTTCATGAGGGGCTTTTCACTTTTCAGGCTCATAAGATAGACTGCAAGGCTTCACGGAAGACCGGCATGGGGCAGCCGGTGTCCCGCTCGATGATGAGGGTCTTCAGACCGGTGAAAGGCGTGATTTCCTCTTCGATATCTTTGAGAGGACGGTCCGCGCCAAAATACACGGGGGCGAAATGGCGCCAGAACTCCGTGGCCAGGGCCTTGGACATGTGGAAAGTCTCCCGGATGAAATCTTCCGGGGTGACGCAGCAGCAGAGATAGACCATCCCCAGGTCAAAGAGGGGATTTCCGTAGCAGAAATCGCCCAGGTCGATGAAATAGCGTTTGTCGCCGGCGAAGATGGCATTGCTGTACTGAAGGTCACCGTGGATGGCGGTATCCGCATCCGGCGTATCGGCGATGAATCGGCCGATGCGGTCTTTTTCCTGGGCGGTGAAGAAGGGATTCTCCTCCAGCAGCCGATAATACCGGTCCTTGACGTTCTCGAAAGCGGAGGTATCCACCTTCGTCGCGTGGAGTTGGAGGCACATCCGGGCGAATTCCTCAGCGTATTGCGCCACCTTTTCCGGATGGTCCGCCGTTGCGCGGGAATAGGAGAGCTTGCCTTCGATGCGGCGGAAAAGGATGCCGAAACGGCCATCCTCCGTCTCCACGTACTCCCCGGGCTCCGGCGTGGGAATGCCCATCTCATAGACTTTCCGGGCCAGCAGCATCTCGTCCAGGGGCTGCTGGATCTTCCCCGGGAAATAGAGTTTGAGCATGAGGGAAGGGTCCTGCTTGTGATTGTAGCTTTCCCCGTTGGCTCCCCCGCCGAACAGGACGAAGTCGCTCAGATTAATTTTTTTTGCTTCCATCGAAAACTTGATCTATGAGTTGTTGGAATTCCTGAAATGCGAAGGTATCGGACAGGTCCCGGAGGACATCCGCGAGCCCCCGGTAATGCCAGGCGTGCTCCGCAGGGTCCTTCACGTGGAACAGATCCCACAGGGCATCCCCCTGGACGGCGTAGTCCCGGGCGATGGCCCGCATATTGGACAGTTTGTCCCCCAGGGCCACCATCTTGGCCTCGCGGGAGGCGCAGGACAGACGGTCTATGGCAGCCTGCTTGCGGGCGTGCCAGCTGGCTTCCTCACTGAGGCCCGGCATGAAGACATCGCTCTCCTCTTCCACCAGACGGGCGACACGGGGGCCGAATTCCGCCCGGATCATCTCCAGGGTCACGTCCGTGTCCTCCACGGTGTCATGCAGGGCCGCGGCAGCCAGCAGTTCCTGGTCCGGGGTCATGGTGGCTACGATCGCCACGGCCTCCATGGGGTGGACGATGTAGGGAAAGCCCTTTCCGCGCCGTTCCGTGCCGGCGTGGGCGCGCACCGCGAACAAAATGGCGCGGTCCAGCAATTGTGTATCCAAGGGTTTGTTTCCCATAAGCTATTGGTTCATAAATGGATAATCTTTACTTTGCTCCATCAGGAAGGCCGCCATCCCTTCGTTGGCCGGAGACGGGCCGTTGAGGGTATCCAGCATGAGCTTGAGGCCGGCCCGGCCGCCGCCGTTCTTGAGGATGAAAGCCATGCACAGGTTCTGGGGAGCCACGGAGGAGGACAGGATGTCCAGGTCCGTGATGCCCATCTGGAAGCAGGCAATCTGGTAGGCCGCGTCTGAGTAGTCCTTGATCATGCGGTCGATGTCTCCCAGGGTGCGGAAGCCCATGGCCTTGAACAGGGGCAGGAAGTTGGTCAGGTCCACCTCCTGGATTTCCGCCTGGTTGATGGATGCGATGCGCCGGTTGAGCGCACGGAAGGGTTCGATGGCCACGAAACTCCGGAAAGAGTCGCCGTCCAGCTGGACTTCCGCCAGGTTGCCGGAGGCTACCAGGCTCTGCACCTGGCGGCGGTAGTCACTGAGTTCCCGGCGGATGCGGCTGAATTCGTCATCGATCAGTTCCAGCATCCCGGCCAGCCGGTTGATGTTGCGGAGATAGACGGTGGGAATCTCCACCTGGGTCTTGTAGCCGGTGTCGTGGTCCAGGCTGGCCCACGCGTGCTGCAGGATGGTCCGGATCTGGACCTCGAAGCGGAGCCCGTCGTGCTCCTTGGAGCGGCAGATGTAATGCAGGGACAGATAGCCGAAACGGTCCAGGTCGTGGACCTTGCGCTTGTCGATGGAATTCTCCCAGTCAATCTCATAGAGGCGCTCCACCATGGAGGCCACCTTGTCCACGTCGTCGCTGTAGAAGGTGATGACGCGGACGCCCAGGATATCCGTCAGGTCCGTGATGTGCTGGTACTTACTCCCTTTGCGCCGGAGCTTCCCGGCCAGGGAACCCTCCGTCTTGACACGCTGTTCCACGCTGGCGACCTCCAGACCGGTCTTGGCCAGATACTGTTTCAGCCGACGGGGAACGTCCTTCTCCAATTCCTTATACACGGGAAGCATGGAGCGGTACTCCTCCATCAACATCTGCGCATGTGGATCCAGGTTGTTCATATCTTGGTTATTCTTGTGCTTCAAATATGCAAATATAAAAAAAATCGGGGATTATTGCCACTCTCCCCGTCCAATACCTTTCAATTTGTATTTTTGCCGGGAAATGGTTAAATTAGCGTGTTCATTTGCAAGATTATGATCAAGTCTTTCAAAATCGTTTTTTTGTGCCTGATGCTGCCCCTGCTGGTAGCGTGCCAGACTCCGGAGAACCACAATTACGTCCCGCCCTCCCCCAATGGCAACACAGATCCCGATCCTGATCCGGATCCCGATCCTGATCCCCAGCCGGATCCGCCCGCACCCCAGCCGGAAGGCGGTTACGTCATCGTGGGCTATGCCACCTATTGGGAGAGCACCCTGCCGGATCCCAACCTGCTCACCCACATCAATTACGCCTTCGGCAAGATCGATAACGATTTTGAAACCCTCACCATCCGGAGCGAGTCCCGCCTCCGCAAGATCGTGGAACTCAAGAAGACCAACCCCAAGCTGAAGGTGGTCCTTTCCATCGGAGGCTGGGGCGCCGGCAATTTCAGCGAAATGGCCGCCGACGCCAATCACCGCAGCAAGTTCTGCCAGAACTGCCTGGCCGCCGTGCAGAAGTTCGGGCTGGACGGCATCGACCTGGACTGGGAATATCCCACCAGTTCCTCCGCCGGCATTTCCTCCTCCCCCAACGACACCCAGAACTTCACCTTGCTGGTGAAGGACCTCCGGGAAACCCTGGGTGAGAACCTCCTGGTCACCATGGCCTCGTCGGCCAATGCAAAATACGTGGATTTCCGGAACGCGGTCCAGTACATGGACTTCGTGAACCTCATGACCTACGACATGGGGAATCCCCCGTACCATAACGCAGGCCTGTACAAGTCGTCCAAGACCAAGCGCAGCTGCGACGAATCCGTGACCCTGCACTACAACGCGGGCGTCCCCTATGAGAAGATCGTCCTGGGCATGCCGTTCTACGGCCGGGACGACCATTCCGCCTTCACCGCCGGCGACGATGACAACTACGTCTATTACCACGATATCTCCATCGGAAGCTACAAGGCCTGCTGGGACGACGACGCCAAGGTCCCCTACCTGACCAACGCCGCCGGCACCATGGTGCTCAGCTATGACAACGAGACCTCCATCGGCCTGAAGGCGGACTACGTGAAGCAGAAAGGCCTCCGCGGCGCCATGTACTGGGCCATCGAGGGCGACGACGCCAACTGGACCCTGTCCAAGGCCATCGCCTCCCGCCTCCTGACGGGCGACACCCCGGCGGAGGACGCCTTCCTGGCCACCAACAGCCATATCCAGAAGTTCCTGGAGGAAGTGGACTACGGAGACTCGGAGTACACGTATTCCAAGATCATCGGCTATCCCGGCGGCGGCCCCAGCGAGGACAACGTGGAGATTCCCCCCACCTACACCATCACCTGGACGGCCTCTTCCTCCGCCCAGAAACTCCAGGTGTGGGAAGGCAGCTGGAGCCGGGAATACAAGCTGGCGGCCGGCGTGGGCAAACAGGACATCACCAACCTGGTCCCGGGCACCACGTACCAGTGGATGGTCACCTCCACCGCCGACAATACGGTGGTGGCCAGCGGCAGTTTCCCCACCCGGGGCCTGCTGCACCAGGTCTTTTTTACGCCCGATGTCCGCAACGGCCGCGACCTGGGCGGTTACAAGGGCCTCAACGGAAAGACCGTGGCCTTCCACAAGCTGTACCGTGGCGGCCGCATCGACAAAAAGTATTGCGATGACGCCGGCAAGGCGGAAATGCTGGCCGAAGGCATCCGCGCGGAAGTGGACCTCCGGGAAGCCGACGACGTGCCCAAGAGTTCCCCGCTGGGCAGCAGCGTGGATTTCTACGCCCCGGGGTTTGACAGCGGCTACAACGAGATGGTGCGGGACAACCAACCCAAGGTGAGGGATACCTTCTGCTGGGTGGTGGCCCGCCTGCGGGAAGGAAAGCCCGTCTATTTCCACTGCGCTGCGGGACGTGACCGCACCGCCACCCTGGCCATCCTGCTGGAAGGCGCCCTGGGCATCAGCGAAAGCGACATGGCCAAGGATTACGAGCTCACCTACTTCACCCCGGCGGACTGGGGCATGTCCACGGACGACAACGGGAATCCCGTTTACAAGCATACGCGGGATAATTACAGCTACGGCTCCGTCCGTAAGACCATTTACAGCCTCACCGACAGCGGCTCCTACCAGGAGCGCATCGTCAAGTATCTGATCAAGATCGGCGTGCCCCAGCAGGACATCGACGATTTACGCGCCATCATGCTGCAGTAGCGAACCATGCAGGCCATCGACTTCATCGTCAACCCCATTTCCGGAGGGAAGGACAAGTCGTCCATTGCCGCCGCCATCCTCAAGCACCTGGATACCAGCCGTTTCCAGGCCCGCATCTGTACCACGGAAGGGCCGGGTGCGGCCGGGGAGATGGCCCGTAAGAGCGATGCGCCCCTTGTGGTGGCCGTCGGCGGGGACGGGACGGTGAGCGAAGTGGCCTCCGCCCTGGTGGGCAGCGGGAAGAAGCTGGGCATCATCCCCTGCGGCAGCGGTGACGGCCTGGCCCTGCACCTGGGCATCAGCCGCACGGCCTCCAAGGCCGTCGCCACCCTCAACGAGGGCTGCGTCACGGCCATCGACGTAGCACAGATGAACGGCCGCTATTTCTTCTGCACGGCGGGGGTGGGCCTGGACGCCAATGTAAGCCTGGATTTCGCCCAGTCCACCCGCCGGGGCCTGTCCCATTACATCTCACTGGCCTGGGAGGAATGGAAAAACCATCCCGGAGAGGAATATGAACTGACGACGGACCAGGAGCGCTGGTCCGGCAAGGCCGTCTTCATCACCTTCGCCAATGCCGGCCAGTGGGGCAACCAGGCCCGCATCGCCCCCATGGCTTCGCTCCAGGACGGGCTCCTGGATGTGATGGTGGTGCGTCCCTTCTCCACGCTGGAGATTCCCGACATGGCCACGCGCCTGATGACCGGCCTGGCGGAGACCAGCCGCCACGTCCTGCATTTCAGCGGCACGCATTTCCACCTGCACCGGGCCCGCCCGGGGGCCGTCCACTACGACGGAGACCCCTTCGAGGCCGGCACGGACTTTGAACTGGGCATCCACCCCGGAGCCCTGCAGGTCGTAGTTCCCGCATCACGGTTGCACAAGATATGAACAAACGCACACATAGAAGTTGGATCCAAACCCTGGCCCTGGGTTTTCTCAAGGCGGTGACCGCCGTGGCCCTGTGCTTCACGCTCCTCGTGCTGGGAAGCAGTTTCAGCGCCATCTACCGCTTCCGCGCGCCGGAGCCCTTCAGCGGCCCCGACATCTTCAACCCTTATCGCCACCTGGACACGGCCCTCTGTTGGAAACGGGCCAATTTCCACACCCACACGCGGGTGAAGGGGCCCTGGCCCCCGAATGAATGTCCCGTCTGGCCCCAGGGGACGTACGATTCCCTCCGGGGCTACGGCTACGACATCGTCACCTTTTCCAATCACAACGAAATCACCCGGCACCCCTTCGACACCGCCCTGCAGGTGAACGTGTACGAGCACGGCTACAACCTCTTCAAGTTCCACAAGCTGGTGTTCGGCAGTGACCACGTCATCCACTACGATCCCCTTCTGCCGGTGCTGGCGTCGCACAAGCAGTTCCAGCTGGACTACCTGGGGCGGACCGCGGACATCGTCCAGATCAACCACCCCTATCGCACCATCGGGACCTCCGAACCGCATTTCCGGAAGCTTTCCGGCTACCAGCTGATGGAGCTGGACAGTGGCCGCGGGGACAAAAACGAATACTGGGACTGGGCGCTGAGCGCGGGTCACTACAGTTTCGGCGTGGCCAACGACGACCTCCACTACCCCAACCGGGCGGGGTACATCGCCGTCCGCTGCAATTTCCTCTGCTGTCCTTCGGCCCGCTATCCAGACATCCGGCACACCCTCCTGGACGGCTGCTTCTATGCGATGCGGGTTCCGGACTTCGGGAACGGGGACTGGGCCGTCAAACACGAGAAAAACAAGCACTTGCCTTCCCTTTTGGACATCGGCCTCAAGGGCAGTGAGATCTACCTGCGCCTGTCGGAACCGGCCGACCGGCTGGTGGTCACCGGCCAGGACGGGGCCACGCTGGCGGAGGCGGAGCACACGGACAGTCTCCGCTATCTCCTCCGGCCGGAGGACCCTTACGCCCGCGTCACGGCCTATTTCCCGGAGGGCGAAGTCCTTTATACCAACCCCTTTGCCCGCTACGACGCCTCCCGGGCGGACTCCCCTTTCCGGAATGACCCCCAGCCCGTCAACTGGCCGCTGACGCTGCTGTACAACCTGCTGGTAGCCGCTCTCTGCGCCGGCGTGGTCTTCCTCCTCTATCAGCTTTTCCGTAAGAAATGACGTTTCTCAAAGAAAAAATATCCCTTTCCACCCTGTCGCTGGTGCTGGCGCTTTACACCGTCATCGCCTTTCATTTCCCTTTCTTCCATCACCTGGTGAACCACACGGAAGGGGGCTTCAACGGCGTCGTCCTCGCCGTGAGCGCCTTCCTTCTGCTGCTGGGCCTGGATTTCCTGCTCTATTTTGTCCTCGTCTTTCTGGGGCGCATCGTGGGAAAATGCGTGGTGGCGTTCACCTTCATCGCAGACGCCGTCGCCCTGTATTGCATCAACGACTACAAGACCCTCATCACCGACGAAATCATGGGCTGCGTCATCAATACGCAGTACTCGGAGGTTTCCGGTTTCTTCTCCCCGGCGTTGTTCCTGTACATCCTGCTGCTGGCGGTTCCGCCCATCGTCTATCTCTTTGCCAGAAAGCTGGACTATGGCGGCTGGAAGCGCTTCGGGGCGTCCCTGGGCATCATCGTCGCCGTGCTGCTGGCGGTGGTGTTCGGGAACATGAAGAACTGGCCCTGGATCGACCGCAACTCCACGGAACTGGGCAGCCTGGTGCTCCCCTGGTCCTACACGGTCAATACCTTCCGCTACCTGGATGCCCAGAAACGCATGCAGCAACAGGAGATCCTCCTCCCGGATGCCACGGCCATCAGCGGGAGCCGGGATGTGTGCGTCCTGATCATCGGGGAATCGGCCCGGCGGGACCATTTCTCCTATTACGGCTACCCGAAGCAGACCAACCCCTACACGGCCGCCGACAGCGTAACCGCCTACCCCGCCGTCTCTTCCGCCACCTACACCCAAGCCGGCGTGAAGGCCCTCCTGGAACCGCAGGAGACCCGGGAACTGTATGAGATCCTCCCCAATTACCTCAACCGGATGGGCTTGGATGTCAGCTGGCGCACCAGCAACTGGGGGGAGCCCCCCACCCACTTCGAAAAGTACTACCGCGTGGCGGACCTCAAGGCGCGCTTCCCGGAAGCGGACGAGCATTTCGACGGCATCCTCCTGGCCGGCCTGAAGGAAGACATCCTGGCCAGCAACCAGGACAAAGTGTTTGTCACCCTCCATACCTACACCAACCACGGGCCTTCCTACAACACCAACTATCCCAAAGAATTTGAGGTGTTTACGCCTGTCTCCAACACCGTCGAGATGGCCAAGGTGGCACCGGAGGAACTCCTCAACGCCTACGACAACAGCATCGTCTATACGGACTGGATCATCCACTCCGTCATCCGGACGCTCCGGGAAATCCCGGACCGCCGCGGCTGCGTCTTCTTTGTCTCCGACCACGGGGAATCCCTGGGCGAGAACGACCTTTACATGCACGGCGTTCCCCTGGCCATCGCCCCCAGGGAGCAGGTCGAGATCCCCTTCCTGGCCTGGACATCGGACAGCCGGATGCGGTTCAAACCCCTGGAGGAGGTGGGCCAGCACCACGTCTTCCACAGCGTCCTGCGCTTCTTCGGCATCGAGACGCCTGCCTTTGACGAATCCCTCTGCATTTTTGAATCAGAACCACATAATTATGAGTAAATTCATCCTCGCACTGGACCAGGGCACCAGCTCTTCCCGCGCCATCGTTTTCGACCACGACGGGTCCATCCTTTCCACGGCCCAGATGGAATTCACCCAGTACTTCCCCCAGCCCGGCTGGGTGGAGCACAATCCCATGGAAATCTGGTCGTCCGAAGCCGGTGTCATCGCCGAGGCCATCTCCAAGATCGGCATCGGCGGCAAGGACATCGCCGCCATCGGCATTACCAACCAACGGGAAACCACCATCGTCTGGGA
>Ga0310696_10009941_pt1 | contig 10972 bp, 8 predicted proteins | sample AusTroGonzalo_MG_4_FD_203885 | JGI IMG/M metagenome (GOLD analysis project Ga0310696, IMG submission 203885) | Bovine rumen microbial communities from tropical cattle in Woodstock, Queensland, Australia - Gonzalo_02 (v2) (version 2) | ecosystem: Host-associated > Mammals > Digestive system >...
CGTCCCAACCATGACGTTCCGAGGAAATCCGAGAACTTCGACTGGAACTTCCCGGGCGAGGCGCCGGAGCCTAAAGCCGCCGGGACGTGACCTCGATCACGTTGACCTGGTTGCGGAGCTGGAGGATGATCTGCCGCACGACGCGCTCGGAGCCAAGGACGTCGATCTTCATGCGCGAGACGGAGCCGTCCTCCGTGGGGCCGACGTTGAGCGTCTGGATGTTGTAGCCGCGTCCGGAGATGAGCCCGACGATCCGCGCGAGAACGCCCGGTCGGTTCTCGACGTAGCAGCTTAGGCGATGGATTTCCTCTTTCATGCTTCCGCGTCCCTGTCAACTTCGATGTCAAGCAGCACCGGCCCGTGCGACCTCGTCGCCGCCGCGACTGCGGAGTCGAGCTTCGCGGGGTCCGACACCTTCACCCCCTTCATGCCGACCGCCTTCGCGAGCAGCGTGAAGTCGGGCGACGAGATGTCCGTCGCGAAGTAGCGTCCGCCGAACGAATGCCTCTGCATCTGGCGCACGAGGCCGAGCGACGAGTTCCTGAACACGAGGAACGCTATCGGCAGCCTCCGCTCGACCGCGACGATCAGCTCCTCGGACGTCATCTGCGCCCCGCCGTCGCCGAGGAACGCCACTACCCTGCACCCGGGACGCGCCAGCGCGGCGCCGATCGCGGCCGGGATTCCGAATCCCATCGCGCCCATTCCGCCGGAAGATATGAAGTGCCGCGGGCACGTGTGGCGGAACCTCTTGGCCGCCCAGAGCTGGTGCTGCCCGACGTCGGTCACGACGATCGCCCGGCCCTTCGTCGCCGAATAGACGGCCTCGACCACGGCCTGCGGCATGATCACCCCCCTGTGCAAGGGCCTGAGGCCATCCGTCCTCGGACGCCTCCACGCGTCGATCGCGCTGCGCCATTCGGCGTGAGACGCAGGGCGGATGCGCGAGTCGGCCGTCGTCAGCAGCTCCTTGACGTCCGCCGTTATGCCAAGGTCGACGGACACGTTCTTGTTGATGGACGCGGGGTCGCAGTCCACGTGGACTATCTTCGCCCTCCCCGCGAACTTCGAGACCGTCTGCCCCGTCACGCGGTCGTTGAACCTTACGCCCAGCGCGACCAGGAGGTCCGCGTGCGCGATCGCGGCGTTCGCGGCGTATTCGCCGTGGAGTCCGGAGAGCCCCAGCGCCAGCGGGTCAGTCTCGTTGAACGAGCCGAGCCCCATGAGGGTCGTCGACACGGGGATGTCCGCCTTGCGGGCGAGCGCAAGGACGTCGGACGACGCGTCGGACGCGATGACGCCTCCTCCGGAGAGGATCACCGGACGCTCCGCGGCGTTGACCATCCTCGCGAACCTGTTGACCTCCGAAGTCGTGGCGGAGACCTCGGGGTGGTAGGCCCTGAGGGCGACGCGCGCCGGGTACTCCGCCGCCGTCGCCGCGCGCTGGCAGTCGCGGGGAATGTCTATCACCACCGGGCCGGGCTTTCCGTGCGTCGCTATGTAGAAGGCCTGCGCGACGGTTTCGGGTATCTCGTCGGCGGAGTGGACTAGGAAGTTGTGCTTGGACACGGCGCGCGTAAGGCCGGTCGTGTCGGCCTCCTGGAAGGCGTCGGTGCCGATCTGGGCGAGCGGGACCTGCCCGCACACGAGGACCATCGGGACACCGTCCATGTTCGCGGCGCCGAGTCCCGTGATGGTGTTGGTGAGGCCCGGCCCGCTGGTCACCACGACGCACGCCGGGCGGCCGAGCGCGCGGGCGTATCCGTCGGCCATGTGCACCGCCCCCTGCTCGTGCCTGGCGAGGACGAAGTCGAAGCCGGAGGACGCAAGCGCGTCGAAGATGTCGATGACGTTGCCGCCGGGGTATCCGAAGACCTTCTCTACGCCCGCCTTTTCAAGCGCCTCGACGAGCGCGCGCGCGCCGTCGCGATGTGTGGAGCGCCGCATATCAGTAGACGAACAGCATTTCGCGGTACTTCGGCAGCGGCCAGCGCGAGTCGTCGACAAGCGCCTCGAGCCTGTCGACGGTGCGCCGCAGGTCGTTCATCGCCCTGAGCTGCGCGTCGGGACGCCCGCGCGAGAGGGACTTCTCGAGCCGGTCGCACTTCACGTGCAGGTCGTCGAGCCCGGCGCCGAGCTTGGACGACAGCGCCGTAAGGCCCCGGACGCCGAACTTGAGTCCGTCGGCCCTGGCCTGCCCGAGCGCGGTCGCGAGGCGCGAGAACTCGTCCGCGACGACCGGACGTATCATCGAGCGGGCGATCTCAAGCGCCACGGAAGCCTCGATGCGCACGCGGCGCAGGTAGTCCTCGTGCCCTATCTCCCAGCGCGAGAGCATCTCCGTCCGCGAGAGGACGCCGTACTTCTCGAAGAGCGCGATGTTTGCGGGGTCCCTGAGAGGCGCGAGCGACGCAGGCGTGTCGCGCAGGTTGGGGAGGCCGCGCTTCGCCGCGTCCTTCGTCCAGCCGGCGGAGTATCCGTCGCCCGAGAACACTATGCGCCGGTGGGCCTTCACGAGGCGCTGGAGGAGTTTCTGCAGGTTCTCGTTGAAGTCGCCGTCCATGGCCTCGAGCTTGTCGCAGATGGCGTCCACGGACTCGGCGACGATCGTGTTGAGGACCATCTGGCTCTGCGCGCAGTTCTGGGACGAGCCGGGGGCGCGGAACTCGAACTTGTTCCCCGTGAACGCGAACGGGGAAGTGCGGTTGCGGTCGGTGGTGTCCCTCGGAAGCGCGGGGAGCGTGTCCACTCCGACGCGCAGGGTGCTCCCCCTGCCGCCGCCGCGCATCCGCCGCGTTCCGTTCTCGATCGAGTCGAGGACGGCGTTCAGCTCGTCGCCGAGGAAAATGGATATGATCGCCGGCGGCGCCTCGTTCGCGCCGAGGCGGTGGTCGTTGCCGGCGCCTGCGGTGGACATCCGGAGTATGTCCGCGTGCTTGTCGATTGCGCGTATGACGGCGAGCAGCATCGTCAGGAAGATCGCGTTCTCGCGCGGGTTGGCACCCGGCGTGAGCAGGTTGCGCCCGCCGTACGCGACGGACCAGTTGCAGTGCTTGCCGGACCCGTTCACGCCCTCGAACGGCTTCTCGTGGAGGAGGCAGACGAGGTCGTTGCTCTCCGCGGTCTGGCGGAGGACCTCCATGACCAGCATGTTGTGGTCGACGGCGAGGTTAAGGTCCTCGAACATCGGCGCGAGCTCGAACTGCGCGGGGGCGACCTCGTTGTGCCTCGTCTTGGCGGGGATGCCGAGCTGCCACAGGCGCCTCTCGACGTCGCTCATGAACTTGAGGATGCGCGGCTTGATCGCGCCGAAGTAGTGGTCCTCCAGCTGCTGGTGCTTCGCCGGCGCCGCGCCGAACACGGTGCGCCCGGTCTGAAGCAGGTCCGGGCGCCTGAGGTAGAAGCTCCTGTCGACGAGGAAGTACTCCTGTTCCGCGCCGAGCGTGACCTTGAAGTGCGACCGGGGCTGCCCGAACTTCGCCATCAGCCTTTCGGTCGCGCGCGAGAGCGCCTGGAGCGACCGGAGCAGCGGCGTCTTCATGTCCAGCGTGTCGCCCGTGAAGGAGCAGAAGGCCGTAGGTATGCAGAGCGTCGCGCCGTTCTCGTGGCGCTTCACGAAGGCGGGGCTCGTCGGGTCCCAGGCCGTGTAGCCGCGCGCCTCGAAGGTGGAGCGCAGCCCTCCGGACGGGAACGAGCTCGCGTCCGCCTCGCCGCCGATGAGGTTCCTCCCGGAGAAGCGCTGCACGGCCTGCGCGGGCCCGGTCGGCTCGAGGAAGGCGTCGTGCTTCTCGGCCGTGCCGCCGGTGAGCGGCTGGAACCAGTGCGTGAAGTGCGTCGCGCCCTTCCCGACGGCCCAGTCCTTCATCCCGGACGCGACGGCGTCGGCGATGGACGGGTCGAGGGGCTTGCCGTCGCGCATTGTCGAGAGGAGCTTGGCCGCCACGGCCTTCGGGAGGAAGGCGCGGACCGCCTCCTCCGAAAACACGTCCTCCCCGTATCCACTTATGTTCTTCTCGTTCATCTTCCGTGTCATGTTTGGTCCTTCACTCTCCGACGATCTGCTGGGAGAGGTCCTCGCAGGCGGAGTCGGGCAGGACGAACACGGCGTCGGACGCGCCGACGGTCGCGTAGCGCCCGTACTGGGTCTTGTCGCCCACGAGTATGTTCCTCCTGATCGAGTCCTCCTTGGCCAGGTCGATCGAGACCACCAGCCACGGGCTGTCGAGTCCGTACGTGCTGAGGTCGTCGGCGGTCACCTTGAGCTTTGCGATCTCGTACGCCCTGAGCGGGTTCAGCGCCTTGAGCAGCCGCTCCACCGCGGCGGCGTCGACCGTCCCCTTGCGGGGGGAGGACTCAACGTTCCAGGCGCTGCGGTCGCGGTCGAAGACTATCGAAGTGGTGGAGTTGGTGTCCATGCCCGTGACCGAAAGCCTGCGCACGGTAAGGGGGTCTATCCTCTGGATGTCCAGGCTGCGGAGCCTCTCCAGCCGGAAGCCGTTCCCGAGGGACCTGCGCGAGACCCTCGCCTTGTTCGGGTCCTGCGAGACCCCGATCTCCACGCCCTCGCCGTCGATGTCGCCGCCGCGCAGCGCGAGGATCGACGTGACCAGCGACTCCACCGCGGCGACGTCGACCTCGGCGGAGACCGGCGCGTCCATGCGCCAGGACCCGTCGTCCTGCTTGGCGAGGAGGCACGAGACGCCGCCGTCGGAGAGCGACAGCCCCGTCACCTGCGAGAGCTCGTAGGGGAACAGCCTCGTGTCCGCGAACGCGGCGCTCCCCAGCGACGCCTGGTCCTTCAGCGCGCGGTCCACCGTGACGACGGCGGTGCCGCCGTGGACGAGGGCGTAGACGAGCCCCTCCGACGCCTCCGAGCCGAACGATATGCGCCTCTCCGTCCCGTCGGGGCCCCTCAGGCTTATCGTCACCGTGCTTTCGGAATCCAGACCGTACCCCGAGAGAAACGCGGCCGACACCTCCCCGACCTCGTTCGAGGTGCCCGTCGGCCAGACGAAGTCCGCCGCACGCGCGGAGACCACGTCCGAAAGGAGCTTCTTCACCTTCGCAAGCGCGGCGGGACATTCCGAAGGCTGCGTCATCAGCCAGGACTCGCCGTCCTTCCTGAACCTGAGAAACTCGCCTCCGCGCTTGATGTCGAACGACGCCACGGCCTCCTCGCCCGCCGTGAAAAGGGACCGGCGCCGGAACTGCGCCGTCGACACGTCGACGGCCTCCAGCGTGTTCGAGGGGACGAGGAATACGGCGTTGACGCCGTCGATGGAGGCGTATACGCTCGACCCGGAGGGGGTGAGCGAGCCGAAGCCCACTGCGGCCTCGGCCTTGCCCGACTTCACGCGCACCGACAGCCGCGGCGGGGCAAGGGAGAAGTCGGCGAGCGTGTGGTGCAGCTTGAAGAGCTCCTTCTCCCCGAGCGAGTCCTCGACCTGGGCGTAGGAAAGCGCGTCGATCAGCCGAAGGACGACGGTCTCGTCGGCGCTGCCGGAGAAGGGCTCGACTATGCGCCATGCGCCGGCGCGGGACAGCACGGACTCCACCCTGCCGCCCCTTGAGACCTCGACGAGGGTTATCTCGCTGTCGGGGATCGTGACGAGGGACGTCCTCGGCACCAGCGCCGTCTCGTGCGGGGCGCTCTTCGACAGCATGAAGTTCGCCGCGGCAAGGAGCAGTATGCCGACCGTGGTCCAGACTATGGAGCGCATGTTCGTCATGTGCGCCTCCTCCTCCTGAAGGCGACGAAGGCAAGGGCCAGAAACGCCGCGGCCGGCACCGCCAGCGCCGTGATGGCGGCGAAGCGCACCCTGCCGTCGCGGTCGAGGCCGGTGACGAGTGCCTCGGACTCGGCCCCGCTGGCGACCGAGGCGTCGGTTCCGGAAAGGTACGCCACGCAGTTGAGGAAGAAGTCGCGGTTTGCGTTAGCGCGCGCGGCGAGCTGCCCGTTCATCACAAACCCCGCGTCGCCCACCGCCACGATGCGCGTGGGCCGTATCGAGAGGTCAGCCCCCGCGCCCACGCCGCGCTCGACCGCGGCGGCGACGACGGACGTCCCTGCGCGGGCCAGCGGGGTGAACTCGATGCGGTCCGCGCCGGCGCCGGCCTCGGCCGCCGCCGACGGCATGAACGAAATCGGACGCTCCAGCAGTATCCTGGACCCCTCGAGGGGCCTTGAGATCGGGTGCTCGGTGAACTCGCCCACGATCACGTCGGTCCCGCTGGCGGTGCGGGTGCCGGCCGTCTGCACGGCGGAGGCGCGCAGCCCCCAGCCGGGGAGCATGGCGGCGACGCCTCCGGACTCGGCGGTCGAGGCCAGGACAAGGAGCCGCCCTCCGGCCCGCAGATAGGCGTCTAGGCGCCCGGTCTCGGCGCGGGAGAAGTCGTCCTTCGCGCCCGCGACGACGATGAGCGCGCAGTCCGACGGAATGGAGGCGTCCCCGGCAAGGTCGATCGGCGCGTTGCGGTACCCGTCGCGGGCCAGGTCCCTCGCTATGTCGCTCATCCCCCACGTGCCGTAGTCGGTCGCGGCGGTCTCGCCGTGGCCGACCGTCCAGTAGACGTTCCTCCTCTGCGGCGGCATCGTCAGCCGGAGTATCGTCGAGGCGCACACCCGCTCGCCGAACCCGTCCGACAGCGGCACGCAGGCCGTGCGCCTGCCCTTCTCGAACACGAGGCTGCCCTCCTCCGCGCCGATGCGGACCAGCCTCTCGGCGGGGCCTATGTCCCACCTCGGGTCCACGAACCGGAGGCCTATCTTCAGCCCGCCGAGCGACGCCGACTCGGCCTGCAGCGCCCTGAGGAAGCGGCCGACCTCGCGGAACCGGGCGTCGCGCCGCGGCAGGAAGCACGTTATGGACAGCTCGCCCTGCGCCTCCGCGAGAATGCTGTGCGTACGCGCGGAAAACGCGGAATCCGACATTCCGACGGGCACGTCCAGCTTCGTGTCGAGCCTGTACGCAAGCGCAACGCCGAGCGCGGCCATGACGAAGGAGAGGAAAATGGCGAGAAAGGTGGACGCGCGGAGGGCCTTGGCCCCGCGGCCGCGCAGGCGCAGCAGCGAGACGATCTTCGAGGCCGCGAACAGGAACGCCATGGCGAGGACGGCGTACGAGACGACGGTCCCCGTGGAGAACAGCCCTGACGACATGTCGAGGACATGCGCGTCGAGCGGCATCTCCCCGAACGCCGTGCGCCCCTGCGGCGACCACGCGAGGGCGACGTACCACAGCCCCCGCGGCAGGCCGACGAGAAGCATGAGCGAGGCGCACGCGGCCGTGGCGGCGTGGCCGAACATGGCGCTCGCGGCGACCGACGCGGCGCACCAGAGCGCACCCTGCAGCATGAGGGCGAGAAACGCGGGGCAGAACGTGAACGCGCCGACGTCCGCGAGCGCGGACGGCGCGAACAGCCTCAGCGCCGTGACCGTCGCGACGAACGACAGGAACGTCGAGGCGGCGAGCGCGACGAACACCCCGAGGAACTTGCCGACGGCGAGGTCCCTCTCCCGCACAGGCGCCGTGAGCAGAAGCCCTATGCGCCCGGAGTTCCGCTCGTCGCTCCACGTGTCCATCGCGAGGAACGCCGCGAGCGCGGGGAGAAACGGCGACACCGCCCCGGCCCATACGGACGCCACGGAGAGCTTGCCGCCCTCGGCCGCCTCCAGCCCGAACGAGAACAGCGCCGCGCTCGCGGCGAGGAACCCGCCGACGGCGAACGACGTGGAATAAAGCCCGCGCATCCGCCCGAGGGTCCGCGACATCGTGACGCGCACTGGGCTCATGCCTGCACCCCCTTCATCGCGGCGTCAAGCCTGGCGCGTATCGCGTCCGGCGGCTGCCCGGCGGTGGTCAGGGTCGACGATATGGTCCCGTCGCGGAGGACCAGGAACCGCGTCGTCCACTTGGCGAGGTCGTCCAGCTCGTGGCCCGTCACGATGACCGCGGAGAACGCGGCCGCGTCGGAGATTATCCCGCCGGCGGCCGCGCGCATCTCCGCGTCAAGGCCGGCGAGGAAGTCGTCGAGCAGCAGCACGCGCGGCCTCAGCAGCAGGGCGTCGGCAAGCGCGACGCGCTTGCGCAGGCCCGCCGAAAGCGCGCCTATCGGTGTGCGGAGGACACCCGATATCCTGCAGGCCTCGCAGGCTTCGTCTATGCGGCGGCGTATGCGCTTCGCCATCTCGCCCTTGAGGAGCGCGCGGTAGTTCAGGTACTCCTTGACCGTCATGTCGTCGTAAAGGCCGATGCGCTCCGGCAGATAGCCCAGCATGCGACGATACCTGAGCGGACGTGCGAGCGCGTTCTGCCCGTCGATGGTCACGGTCCCGGAGTCGGGCACGGCCAGCGTCGCAAGCACCTTGAGGAGCGTGGTCTTGCCGGCGCCGTTTGCGCCGACGACGCTGACCGCCTCGCCCGGCGAGACAACGAAGGACACGTCCCGCAGAACCGGCCGCCTGCGGTAGGTGAACGCTATGTTGCGCACTTCGAACATTTAGGGATATTATACCAAAAATCGGCGCGTCCGGCCTCAGCCGCGCGTCACGTCGACGTCGTCGCCGTCCCCGCCGTAGGGAGGCGGCGAGACGCGCGCGCGGTAGTCGCTGAACTCCCACGAGGACTCCATTAGCGCGAGCTGGTATTCGCGGTAGCCCTCCGTCCAGATCATGTACGCGATCAGGATCCGCACAAACCCCCAGCCGCCGCCGTTGAACACCGCGTGGAGGCCGGAGAGGCCGAGCAGGATCGCGAAGCCGCGCCCGACCCACATGGCGACGAACGTCGCCTTGGGACGCGAGAGGAACGCCCTCAGGACGCTCCTGAAGATGCGCCCCCCGTCCATCGGAAAGCCCGGGAGCAGGTTGAATCCGCCGAGCATCAGGTTCAGGTACGTCATGTAGTACAGCGAATAGGCCAGCCACGAATTGCCGATCGGGAAGACGCACAGCGCCAGGAACGAGGCCGCGGAAAGGACAAACGAGACCAGCGGGCCCGCGACGGCCGTCAGAAGCTCCTGCCACGCCCTGCGCGGAAGCGCGATGAGCGAGGCGCACCCCCCGAGGAGCGAAATCGTTATGTCGGTGGTGCGGTAGCCGAACGCCCTCGCCGTGAGCGAGTGCCCGAGTTCGTGCATCGTCACCGACAGCGCGAGCAATATCGCCTGGGTCACCCCGACGACAAGAGTCCCCCCGTCCATGAGGAACACGAAGAGAAGGAACGCAAACGAAATGTCCACGTAGATCGGAATCCCGAACGCGTCGCAAAGCCTGAATCTGTTTCTGAACATCATGTCCGCGTATTATACCAAAAAATTTGCTATAATGTGCGTATCGCGCGTGTGCGCGGGAAAATGCCATCGACGGCAAAGGGAGGGGATTCATGAACTTCGGGTTCTTCGACAGGTCGGCCGCGTACTTCCCGGACGTGTGCTTTGCGCTTCCGCCGGACCTCGGGATACTGCTCGGCTCCGGATGGGGCGAGGCGCTGGAGATGGACGACGTGGTTTTCCGCGCGTCCTACTCCGACATTCCCGGACTCGGCGCGTCCACGGTAAGGGGCCACGTAGGCGAGTTCATCCTCTACCGCAGGCACGGCAAGCTCGTAGCCGCCTGGTGCGGCCGCCGCCACTACTACGAGGGCGTCGGATGGGAGCCCGTCGTACTCCCGATCGAGATGCTCCGCAGGATGGGCTGCGCGACCGCGCTCCTCACGAACGCCTCCGGCGGCATCAACCCGGCGCTCAGGCCCGGGGACTTCGTCATCATCCGCGACCACATCAACCTCGTGAACGAAAACCCGCTCGTCGGGCCGCACAGGGCGGAATGGGGGGAGAGGTTCCCCGACATGAGCGAAATCTACACGCGCCGCCTCGCGGAACTGCTGCACGCCGGCGCCAACAGGCTGGGTCTCAGGGCGATGGACGGGACGTACGCCTTCAACACCGGCCCCGCATACGAGACGCCGGCCGAGATACGCGCCTACAAGGCCCAGGGGGCGGACGTCGTCGGAATGTCCACCGTCCCGGAGGCCGTGTTCGCGAAGGCGTGCGGAATGAAGGTCGCGGGGCTGTCGCTCGTCTCCAACCTGGCCGCCGGAATAACCCTCAGGCCGCTCGCGCACGAAGAGGTAATCGCCGCCGGAGAGGCCGCGAAGCCCGGGATGCGCGCACTAGTGGACGACTTCATCGGCAGGCTCTGAAACCCGCCGCCGTCCGCGTTTCGCAAACCACCCGCAACCCAGCCGTCACGAGGGGCCTGCCCTCAACCGTGTGCCGAAGTCTCGCACCAGCCTCGGAAGCAAAAACGCACACCATTGCGGAATCGTGAGAATGTCACGCTCGAATCCGACATTACCGTTGACAACCTTCACACCCCATCGTATTTCCGGATAATGTTCGGAATCTATCAACGTCCGAAGCGACTTGCCCCTGGAATTCTCCGCCTTAACCTCTATCGGCACAATATCGTCCCCCGCACGCAGAAGGAAGTCCATCTCCAGCGGAGAATTGTCACGCTTGTAGTAGAAAAGACGTTCGCCGGCCTTCACAAGCGCCTCTCCGACTATGTTCTCGAAAAGACCACCCTTCCAGGTGCCAAGGTTGCGGCGAATCCTTACATCTTCCTGAGAGTCTCTGTCCAGCATGGACACCAAAAGCCCCGTATCGCCCATGTACATCTTGTAAAAGTCGCTCTCTGCGTGTGCAGCCAGGGGCACTTCAGGGAAATCAATCCTATTGCACAGGTTGACGACTCCCGCCTGCAAAAGCCATTCGACGCAGCCCCAGTAGTCCTTCTTCCTTGCTCCGCTTTCAACTTTAGAAAGCTGAAACTTCTTGTTTTCCTTCGCGAGCTGCGGAGCGATGGAGTCAAACACGCTCAAAATGCGAACAGGGTCAAGACCCTCGCTATATTTCTGTATGTCGATCCTGTAGTCGGACACTATGCGTTTCTGAGTGGAAGTAGCCTGCT
>Ga0310696_10009942_pt1 | contig 10972 bp, 10 predicted proteins | sample AusTroGonzalo_MG_4_FD_203885 | JGI IMG/M metagenome (GOLD analysis project Ga0310696, IMG submission 203885) | Bovine rumen microbial communities from tropical cattle in Woodstock, Queensland, Australia - Gonzalo_02 (v2) (version 2) | ecosystem: Host-associated > Mammals > Digestive system >...
GAAAAATCCAAACCGTTTCCCGCTGACCTTGGACAAATGATTAAGATAAATTCTGGAGCGCGCACGGACCGGGCGGGCCCCAAGCCAAAAAAAGAAACAGATAACCGCAGTAATGCATTCCACCATGAACAGCGGCAAATGGCACGCCGTCCATAGCATAAAACGGAAATGCCAAAGTCCACCGCCCACTTCCTTAATTTCGGACCAGTGTTCGCTACAACTCGTTGAACTCGATGTTTCTTTATTCGTATCCGGCATCACTTTTTAAAAATCCGTCGTGCAAGGATCAATGGGCTACGGACAAGCATTCCAAGGCAAAGCCTAGTATGCGTCATCGAAATGGCGACATTGTCATGGAACAGCCTAAAATTGGATACACCATCCTTAGGATAGGACACCTTGATTGGGTAAAAGCGCAAATTCACACCCGCCCACGAAAGCCTTACAAGAATTTCGATATCGAAACCCATGCGGTTGTTGCGGAACTTTTTTGCGACCGGCAACGCCTTTGCGAGCGGATAAACGCGAAAACCGCACATGGCATCGGGAACTTGTCTCGAAAGCGTTTCTACCGCCACCCAGAAATTCGTAATCTTGCGGCCCTGTTCACGGGACTTGGGAACAGATTCATCGTATTGCGGAAACCCGCCAATCATGTCTTCAGGATGCTTTTTGGTAGCCTTCATGAAGAACGGGATGGCATCCATGTCATGCTGTCCGTCGGCATCCACCTGGAGCGCATGCGTAAAGCCCGCCGCAACAGCCGCCGCCATTCCGGAACGCACGGCTCCGCCTTTTCCCAAGTTGACCTTGTGCGTCACCAGCTGAACCCCCGGAAATTCCTCTGTAATTTTTACAAGGATTTCGTGGCCTTCGGAAGCATTGCCATCATCCACAAGAACAACCGGCAACCCGTAAGAGACGAGCCTTTCCACAACAGCTCTCGAAGCACTTTCGTGCCTATACACCGGAACAATTGCACACAGCTTAATTTCTACGCCCTTAGAATCAGCCCTAGCCACGGGATTCCTCCGGATTCATGGTAAACGAACCATTCGAAAGATTCTTTCCAGGATTGCCCTGTTCATCTTCGACATAATAGTTAAACGAGACCTTCGCCGCATCCGCATCGTATGTAATCTTCAACCACGCTGGGACATCCGGCAATATCGGGCCTGCAAACTTTGTCCTATGAATTTTGGAAAGATTCTTGGGTACCTCCAAAAAGTTTCTAGCTAGGCGGAGCACCATATCGACCTGGACCACGGCGGGCAGCAACTTGAATTCCGGGAAATGCCCATCGTAGTAGTCGCTAGTCGTCGGGAACACGAGTTTCACGGTCAAGACGCCAGGTTCCCTGCGGAATTTCAAAATCTTGAAATTCGGGCTTTCAGCCAAATTAAACAGGGCCTGGATATCACGCATGCGGATTTTCCCTTCCGTATTCTGCGGAAGTTCTTCGAGATAGCGCCACTTCTTTGGAGAAACCGTATTCTCGATAAACTGGAGCAAATAATCGTGGAAATAGTTGTTGATGGAAAGTTTTGCAGCACCGGCAAACTTTTCGCGCCCCGCCTCGTTCAAGACGATAGCCGCCGCCAAGTACTGGCGTTTTCCCGACATCGGTACAACGCGCACGTCCTGCACCAGTCCCGTCTGTTTCAGGCGGTTTTCCACTTCAGGGAGAGATATTCGCTTTTCTTCAATCTTCACGATGGAATCCGAACGCCCCTGCAACAAGAATCGCCCGTCATCGTAAAGTTCCACCACGTCTCCCGTCGTAAAGCCCTCGGCCTCCAGAATATAGTTGGACTTGATGTTCAGACAGCCATTCTCGTCAACACTCATCTTGCAAACTTCAAACGGAGTCCAAACAAGCCCGTTCTTGGATTGCCTATAAGCGATGCCCCCCGTCTCCGTACTGCCGTAAATTTCCATCGGCCACATGCCCGTAAGTTCACAGGCCCTGCCTGCAACCTCCGCCGGGAGCGGACCGCCAGACGAATATATAATCGGCGGGCACTTGAAATCGAACGGTTTATCGGCCTCGGCAGACAAACGTTTCAAGAAAGCCGGACTCGACGCCACCACGGCAGACTCGTTTACCAGGCTCACCAGTTCCGTCGGGAAATCAATGCGGTGCCTGCGAAACGGAAGGCCCGTCGCAATCGGCAAAAGCGCCGTAAACAAAAGCCCGTAAATATGATGGTGATTCACGGTGCTATAAACCTTGCGGTTCACCCAGTCATTGCCAAAAACCTTCACCAGTTCAAAAAGTTCATTCTCGAACTGGAGGAACAGCTTATAGACGGCCTTCGGTTCGCCCGTCGTGCCCGAAGTGAACATCACCATTTCGGCCTTGGACTTGTCGAACTTGCCAAACCTGAGCGTACCATAGCTCTCGCCATTCGCAAGCACATCCTGAACCATAGTCGCAGAACCACCCGCAAAAGGTTCATCCGTCAAGAAACCATACTCCGGCTTCTTGATTTCCTTGATAAACGCTTCCTGACGGTTCGCCGTCACCAACGCCTTGCGCCCGCTCTGGAGCATCGCCAAAAGCGAAACCGTAAAGTAATACGAATCTTCGCAATGCAAAATCCACGGCTTATTTTCACGCGCCTCCAAATAATGGCGCACCGTAGAAACATCACGGACGAAATCGTCCCAAGTCTTTACACCGTCTTCCAGACTGGAATCGAAACTCACGAGAGCACTGCCAGGGCGTGAATCCAATTCTAGATCGCACACCGGAACATAAGATTGCAATTTATTCTGCACCATTTTTCGAACCAAGAATTCAGCAATAAAAATTACACCCATTAAAATGTAGGAAATTAATCCATTATAGAGCGACCAAGCCTTATCAGACGCCATGAAAACCGTGAATGTAGCAACAGTCGCATTAAAGACAAAGAATCCGCACCACACAAGAGTCACATTACGACAGTAACGTTCCACGGCATTCCGCGAGGGGGAACTATGGATAGACTTGTCCCAAAGACTCGCCATCCGAAAGACAAAACTTGGGGGGCGAAAAAGCGTAAACCCAAAAAACGCAAGCAAGCACAAGCTCACCAGCACCGGATAGAACTTTATAAAAATAATGTTATCTAGAAAAAATGCAACAAACGCGCATACCAAGATAAGCACTATAAAAATCGATGTCCGCCCACGTTCCAAGCGTGTAGCGCTTCGCGTCAAGTTCAAGAAATGATAAAACGCAAGAGCCAATAGAATAAGGCTCAGGCGCCTTGGCGAAAGCGCCCAGAACTCAAGCCCGCAATAGACAATTAGCGGGTACAATACAGAAATCGCGGTAAAGAAAACCTTTCCCGCTACAGATTTCATTATTTGCTTTCCGGATTTTGAATCAAGTTATAGATGGCATCGACAACGTCTTGCAACGTACGGACCGCTTTGAACACTTCCGGGTCAATATTCCTTGGCAAGAAGGACTTCAACTTCACAATCAAATCCACGGCGTCGATACTGTCCAGTTCCAGATCTTCATAAAGTCTGGCATCCGGCACCAACTTTTCTTCCTTGATATCGAAATCATCAATAAGAGCTGCCTTGATTTTTTCAAAAATTACCTGTTTTTCCATAAATCAACCCTCAGAATGTTCAGCAATATAAGCAGCAAGTGCATCGACCGATGCGAAATGCTTCTTGGTTTCTTCTTTTACCGTTGAAAAAGTGACACCGAATTTATCCTTAATGGCGATGCCAAGTTCAAGAGCATCAATAGAATCCAGACCAAGTCCTTCGCCCTTTTCGTTCTTGCCAAAAATCGGCGCAGAATCTACAATATCGGCAGGAGTGATGTCTTCCAATTCCAGAGACTCTATGATGACTTCTTTTATACGGGTGTTTAAATCAGACATATTTTTTTTTATGACCTCGATAGTGATTTATTTTTCTAATTTACCAATATAGTAATATAGAAAATTAAAAGTATATTACTTCAAGCATAGAAATTTTAACTTTTTCAAAATTGAGTTACCATGTTCGATTTTTACAAAGATGATTCCATCGATGCCGTGAATGCTAAATTCGAAGCACAAAAAATTGCATTTGCCCCTCTCAGTTTCCAAGCCGCACGAGCCCTCCGGAACATGGGTATCCTAAATGCCATCAGCAGCGCCCGCAAAAAAGGCATAACAATTTCGGAACTCTCCCAAAAACTGAACATATCCCTCTACGGAGTCAAGGTCCTTGTCGAGATGGGACTTGGCATGGGCGCCATCAAGCTCCACGAAAATTCCGACGAAGACGACTTGCGCCTCAAGCTCGGTAAAATCGGATTTTTCCTCATGGCCGACGAAATGACACAAGTCAACATGGACTTTTCCCAGGACATCTGCTACCGTGGCGCCGAGAACCTTGAAGAATCCATCCGCGAGGACAAGCCTGCGGGACTCCCGCACCTCGGGTCGTGGAAAACGGTCTATGAAGGGCTGTCCAAGCTCACCGAGCAGCAAAAGAAAAGCTGGTTTGGCTTCGACCATTTTTACTCCGACCTTGCCTTCCCCGAAGCGCTCCCCATTGTTTTTGAAAAGCTCGCCGGCATGGAATCCCCACGCCTCTTCGACATCGGCGGAAACACGGCCAAGTGGGCAATAGCCTGCTGCAAGTACAATGCAAACATCAAGGTTTCCATCATCGACCTGCCGGGGCAAACGGCCGTTGCCGAAAAGAATGCCGCAGCCGCCGGCTTTGCCGACCGTATAGACTCCATCCCATGCAACGTCCTCGATGACACGACCCATTTCCCTCAAGGCGCGAACGCCGTCTGGATGAGCCAGTTCCTGGACTGTTTTTCGCTCAAGCAGGTCACGAAAATCCTCACGAAAATCCATAGCGCCGCCACGCCGGAAACGGACGTCTATGTTCTCGAACCGCTTTGGGACAAGCAACGCTTCGAAGCCGCCGCCTACTCGTTACAGGCGACATCGCTCTACTTTACCTGCATCGCAAACGGCAACAGCAAAATGTACCGCTACGCAGAACTCAAGAACGCCATCGAAGAGGCCGGGTTCGAGCTGAAAGAGGCTCACCACAACGTTGGGCCTAACGCCTATTCCCTCCTCCGTTTCCGTGTAAAATAACTATGTCCGACAACAATTCTCGAAAGCGGATCTACATCGAAAGGTTCGCAAGTTTCGTCCCAACGGAATCAAGTCCAAAGCCAGACGTTTCCTTTGTCCCCATGCTTACGAGACGCCGCCTAAGCTACATCTCGCGCATGGTCGTTCTCGTCAGCGACCAAGTTTCGCGCGGCGACGACGGATGCAAGCTTGCCCCCTGCAAGGTGACGTTCGCCTCGCAGTTCGGTGAAATCAGCCAGCAGCTGAAAATTTCCCAGACGCTAATCGATACGGGAACAGTCTCGCCAGCCCATTTCAGCCTTTCCGTTTTCAACGCCTCCATAGCGAACGCCTCCATCCTCGAGACAAACGACAAAGGCTATTCCGCCGTATTCTCCGGAAAAGAAGCCTTTACCACAGGGCTTATGGACTGCATCGCCGCCCTCGAAACCGAAAACGCAAACTCACGGACATTCATCTTCGCCGACGAACTCATTCCCGAAACTTACGCTCCAGTCGCAGGCGTCCCCTACCCGAACGCCGTCTGCGCAATCGCCCTCAGGCTGACGACCGACGAATCAAAAGCCGACCACAAACTGAGGGAAATCAACGTCAAGCAACAACTTTCACTCCTCGGCGCATTGCACAACAACTTCGACACAGCAGCCGAACAGGCCTTGGCCTTTCTCTGTGCCATCAACATGCGAAAGGCCTAAAACTTATGAAACAAAGAATCCGCTACGTCTGGCACATCATCGTAAAGCTATTCAGTTTCGCCTTTTTTGGCAGTTGCAGCCTTTTGCTCGCCCTGATACTTTTTCCCATCATGCACATCATGGCCGGTTTTTCCGAAAAGAAATTCAAGGTCCTCGCACGAAAGTTCAACCACTTTTACTTCAAGCTTTTTGTCCGGGTCATGATTTCCATCCACTGCATCAGCGTCAACGTAGAAAACAAGGATGCGCTTTCCCAAATAAAGTCCAAGGTCGTGATTGCGAACCACCCCTCGATACTAGACGTTGTCATACTATTTTCGCTTGTCCCCAACGCAGACTGCATCGTCAAGGGAGACCTTATCAACAATAAATTCATTTCACTTATAGTCCGGAACCTTTACATTCCAAATAACATTCCATTCGAAAACCAGCTGGAACAAGCAAAAAATTCAATGGACGAAGGGAACAACCTCATCATATTCCCGGAAGGGACGCGTTCAAGGCCTGGCGAGCCCTGGGAATTCAAGAAAGGTGCCGCCCGTTTTGCGCTTTATTCTCAAAATGACGTTATTCCAGTTTATTTTGGCGGAAACGAAAAAATCGGCATCCGCAAGCACGATAAAATGCTGCAGTACCACCCGACAGAACGTTATCGGTACAACTTGAAGGTCCTCGCCCCGATATCCGTAGATGAGTACAAAGACATCCCCATCACCAAAAGTGCCTCTTTACTTACAAAAAAAATGAAGGATATTCTAGAACAAGAGCACCATCAAGAGGCAATTTTATCGTAAAATTAAGCAAATTATCGGTTTAACACACCAATTCATCTTTTCATACTCATTTTTGTAAAAAAAAAGTGTTTTTTTCGTTTAAGATTTGCTAGATTAAGAGTTATACAACGGTTCATTTTCTTTTGGGTCAATTCTGCCCTTGGGGACAGGAATCAGACCACAAAAAATGAGCAAAAACGAGGATATGATCATGATGAACAACATCAAGAAGCTTTTAGCGGCAACGCTTGCAGTCGCAGCATCAGTTTATGCCAGCGAACGAGTATATCTCGCCCCATTCGACATGGTGGGCTTGAACCAGAACTTTGCAGCGCCCTCCGAAAAACTCATGAACGCCTATATCGAAGACGACGGACGTTTCGTCCTCGTGAACCATTCCGAGGAAGACTCCATCAAGGCCGGCGACCGCGACGCAGCAAACAAGAAAGCGATTGAAAAGAACTGCTCCAAGTTCATCATCGCCGAATTTACCCGCCTTGGCGAAAACGTCATCACTTCCTTCAAGCTTTACGACGTCAACAACGAATCCCCGGTATGGACGGACCGCCTCAAAGCCAAGAATCCGGACGATTTCGACCCGATTATCCAGCGCGTGGCACGCAACATCGGCACAAAGCGCAAAGCCGTCGATGACGACGATATCTTCAGCGTCACCGAACAGGAAACAAAGAGCCCGAAGAAGAAAGGAATTTCCGCTTACTACGGTCTGAAGATCGTGGGCGAACTTTCGCTCAATCCCGCTGCGGAAATGGATGCCGGTCTTGGTTTCTTCATGTTCTACGACGCCAAGAACATTCTCTTTGGCTTTGACTGGACAATGAGCAACTTGACCGAAAGCGAAGACAGATCCAGATTCACGGATATCGCGCTCAACCTTTACTACCCGTTCGGCACCAAGAACATTACTCCGTTTATCGGTGGCGGTCTGGCCTACAGCTGGAGAACCGCATACCTCGATACCGATGGAATCAAGGATAGAGACGGGAAACGTATCGACAAGGAATACGAAGCCAACGGTCTCTCCATGGATTTGGGCGGCGGTATCATATTCAACCGTGCAAGCCGCGTCATGATCATCCTGCAGGCGAACTACTTTGTCGATTTCTTCGCAACGCCTGAAGTCGAACTCAAAGAAACCAAGCAGGGCTTTGACGTTGTCAAGAACAAGAACTACATGAACGGCTTCAAGTTCAGCCTGGGTCTTGCCCTCGGATTCTAATCCAAGGAGCGCCTGAAAGATCTTATTCCTGATTGCATCCGCGTCATTTTAACATGACCGGATGCTTTTTTGGGAGAATACAAATAATTTCAAATTTTGTATTATTAACAAAAATTACGGAAAATTTCACGGTTTTGTTATTCGAGGTTCACAATGAAAAAGTTTGTCATTATCAGCGCAGCAATGATGTTACTTTGCTCTTGCGGTGGCTCGTATCTTAGGTATCAGGACGAAGCCTCTAAAAACCAGCCCTGTAACTGCTCCGGCTACCATGTGAACAATGCCAATTGGCATTTCGTCGACAATTTGGGTCAGGATATTCTCGCTACTGGCAGGTGCTACAAAGGTATGAAGCACGGCAATTTCGACTTTTTCGTCAATGGGACCCTTGTTGCCCGCACAAAATTCTCGCGCGACCGGGAACAAAGCACTCGATGCATCATCGAAAATCTCAGGAACGCGGACTTGCAGACTTGCTTGACGGCTTACGCACAGCCCCAGCCCCAATACAACAATCCGCCAGTCTATAACGCGCCTGCAAACAATCCGCAAGCCAATTACTACTACGGTCAGCCAAACTACATGCCGGCGTCACAGCCCGCTCCGGTCAAAAAGAGCGTCTGGGACTAAATCATTTTGTTCCACGGACAAGTTCCGCCAAGCAACTAAAAATTTTTATCTTTAGCCGAGAAATCATTGCCGATTTCACGGCTTTTTTATTTGAGGTTTACAATGGCTAAAAAGAAAGATACCCAGACCAACATGTGGACGGGCCGCTTTGCTAGCGGCATGGCACAGAGCATGGTCGATTTAAGTTTCAGCTTGCAGTTTGATGCAGAACTCATCGAAGAAGATATCGAAGGGAGCATCGGACATGGCAAGGGTCTTGTTGAATCTGGAGTTCTTTCGAAGGCCGACTACAAGAAGATTTGCGATGGCCTCAAGAGCATCCTCGACGACTATCACGCCGGCAAGAACCTCTGGTGCGATAGCGACGAAGACATCCACATGGCCGTAGAACGAGTGCTCACCGAACGCATCGGCGCTCTCGGCAAAAAGATCCACACGGGCCGCAGCCGCAATGACCAGGTCTGCACGGACTTCAAGCTTTACATGCGTCACCGCGCCGCCGAAATCCGCCAGCTCGAAATTGAACTCATGGAAACGGTTCTGGACCTCTCGAAAAAGTATTTCGGCAAGATGATGCCGGGTTACACGCACTTGCAGCAGGCCCAGCCGATTTACTTTAGCCATTACCTCATGAGCATGTTCTTTGCCGTGAGCCGTGACGTGAAGCGCCTTGACAACTTCCTCGAATTGCATAGCCAGCTCCCGCTTGGAAGTGGCGCCATGGCCGGTTCCGCATTCCCCTACCACCGAGCTCTCGTTGCCGAAGCACTCGGATTCAAGGACGTGAGCCCGAACAGCATCGACGCGGTGAGCCACCGCGACATGATGCTCGAATTCAACGCCGACCTCGCCATCATCGCCAATACGATGAGCCGCTACGCCGAAGACTTTGTGAACTGGAGCTCTAGCGAATTTGGCTACCTCACGCTGCACGACGCATTCTCCAGCGGTTCTTCGATGATGCCGCAAAAGAAGAATCCGGACTCCATGGAACTTATCCGTGGTAAGTCTGGCCGCATGCTAGGCAACTTCACTTCGCTCTACACGCTCGTGAAGGGCGCTCCGCTCAGCTACAGCCGCGACTTGCAAGAAGACAAGGAACCAGTCTTCGATAGCGTCCACAACGTGAAGGTGATTCTCCGCGTGATGAAGGAAGCTTTGGAAACGGCTCGTTTCAACTTCGAGACGATGCACGCCAAGATGCTCCCGGCACTTCTCGCTACAGACCTTGCCGACTTGCTCGTGGAAGCAGGCGTTCCGTTCCGCGACGCCCACCACGTCGTGGGAAGCCTCGTCGGCGATGCTGCACGTGCAGGCAAGCAGTTTACGGAACTTTCCGACGAGGCTTGGGCCGCCGCCGGCGTCCCGGACGTCGCCAAGATGAAGAAGACACTTACGTTCGAATACAGCGTAAGCAAGCGCAACATCGAAGGCGGTACGGGCCCGAAGTCCGTGAAGCAGCAGTTCACGAAGGCCGCCGCGCTCCTCAAGAAGCTCAAGAAATAACTGATTACTTCTGTCACCCTGGAGCCAAAGGCGATAGGGGCCAACATGACGTGAGTCATGACGAATCAAATCCGTCATGACGTTGGTCTGTAATTTACTTAACCGCCGAAACTTTAACGATTTCCTTTGAGCTTGAGTTTCGGTTGTTTTTTATTCTGGATGACAATGTTCGAAGAGTTTTTGGTTGCGGGGACGCCGTTGACCTTGTACAACGGGCATATATCGCTATTTAGTTTGTAAACCGTTCGATCTATAGGACGTAAATATTCTTCATCATCGTCAATTTCTGCGCACATTTGGCACCCCCTCCCACGAGTCACCATTCTATACGGATCAGGAATCGAATCAAAAACATACCGACCTTCTTTATTGTAAAAACATCCTATTTCAAAGAAACATGATCTTTCGTCTATCCCACAAAAAGCCACTACCGAATCCCCCCTCTGGTACAGAATATAAAAAGTGGCGTTAGTTGAATCATACGCAGTATTTATCTCCGATTCATAAGGTCTATAACTATTCACCAAATACTGCTCACGAGACGAATCGAATTCCAGTTTCGTGAATTTTTCCAATGTAAGAGGTTTCCCTTTTTTCAATTCGGAATTTATCGAATCCTTATCAAAAAAATCCATAAGGACCCATATACTGTCATTCCGGCTTCCGGCCATGTTTTTCCCAATGTATAATCTTAAAAGGTAATGATAAACACTATCCGAATCAATATACAGATCAGCACAAACTCTGTGGTCCACGTACAGATAAATTCCGTCAACGGAATCTTTTGACGAAAGAGAAATTTCGTACCCCCATTTATTGCTTAGATTTGTTATATCAAAATAACCTTTGTTCAATACAGTAGCAGCAACCATACTACTGTCAACTGCAAAAGCAGAACCGGCAAAAGCCAATAAAATTGTCAAGAGAACGCAATGGATTTGATTCATTTTCACTCTCCTTTCTCCATTAGCTAATATAATCTTTAACTTTAGATTTTCACCGAACAAAAATATTTTT
>Ga0310696_10009944_pt1 | contig 10971 bp, 10 predicted proteins | sample AusTroGonzalo_MG_4_FD_203885 | JGI IMG/M metagenome (GOLD analysis project Ga0310696, IMG submission 203885) | Bovine rumen microbial communities from tropical cattle in Woodstock, Queensland, Australia - Gonzalo_02 (v2) (version 2) | ecosystem: Host-associated > Mammals > Digestive system >...
TGTGGATACTGTTCTACTATTCCGGCATCCACGCCACGATGTCGGGTGTGGTGATGGCGTTCCTGATCCCGATGACGCCGCGCTACTCGAAAACCTATTATTTCCGCAAACGGAAGATTTACCGGGCACAGCTCAATGACCTCGATCATATCCACGAGGCGTGTGGCTTCCCCAACGGCCACCAGCGGCAGGTGCTCTGGCAGCTCAGCAATACTACGAAAGATAGTATCGGCTTGAGCTACAGGCTGGAACACGCGCTGACTCCTTGGGTGAACTTCGTGATTATGCCGATTTTCGCACTGGCCAACGCCGGTGTGTGGATTGCCGATCCTTCCTATTTCAACGTCCTGCATTACTCGCCCGAACTGGGCGGTGTCAGTATGGGTATCTTCCTGGGCCTGCTGATCGGCAAGCCGTTGGGCATCACGCTGGCCAGCTTCCTGGCCGTCAAGGCGAAGGTGGCCACGATGCCGGAAGGGGCTACCTGGAAGATGCTGCTGGCCGTCGCCTGCCTGGGCGGCATCGGCTTCACGATGTCCATCTTCGTGGACACCCTCTCCTTCGGCGATCAGTCCGAAGAGATAATGATGCTGCTCCGCAATATGGGCAAGGTTGCCGTGCTCCTGGGCTCCCTCTGCTCCGCCATCCTCGGCTCCTGCCTGGTACAGCTGTTTGCCAAAAAGAAAAAGGAGGCGTAACGCCTACCCCAGCAGCGCCTTGACGGCGGCGGAGATGGCGCGGCCGTCGGCTGTGCCGGCAAGCTGTTTGGTGGCGACGCCCATCACTTTGCCCATATCTTTGATGGAGGTGGCGCCGACTTCGGCAATGATGGCTTTGATCCGGGCTTCCAGTTCCTCGGGGGAGAGCTGTTTCGGGAGGTAACGCTCCATCACGGCGGCCTCGGCCAGCTCGTTTTCGGCCAGTTCGGGACGCTGGTTGTCGGTATAGACCTGCGCCGTTTCCTTGCGCTGCTTGATGAGTTTCTGGATCATCTTCAAGATATCACCGTCCGTCACTTCTTTCGAGCCGCCTTCGGCGGTCTTGAAGAGAAGGATTTCATTCTTGACGGCGCGCACGGCGGCCATCGCCACGGCATCCTTGGCCTTCATTGCGGCCTTGATGTCTTCCTGGATCTGTTGTTCGAGTGCCATAGTCTGGTTCAAAATTGATGTAGCAAATTTACAAATCTTATCGTATCTTTGTCAGGAAGCATCGAAATAATCCATCCTGTCGATATGAAAAAACTAATCCTTCTGGCGGCCCTGGTCGCCGTGTGCTGGACCCCGTCCGACGCACAGAACCCCTTCCTGCAGAAACGCTACAAGACCCCGTACGAGATCCCGCCGTTCGAGATCCTGACCATCGACGACTACCGGGAAGGTATGCTCAAAGGTATGGAGGCCGAGAAGGCCGAGATCCAGGCCATCGTGGACAACCCCGAAGAACCCAGTTTCGAAAACGTGATCGCCGCCCTCGACAAGAGCGGCAAGCTGCTCGGCAAGGTGCGGTCCGTGTGGGGTTCGCTCAACAGCGCCAGCTCCACCCCCGAACTCCAGGCTTTTGCCCGCGAGATGAGCCCGCTCACCGCCGCGCACAGCAATGAGATCCGGATGAACAAGAAGCTCTTCGAGAAAGTCAAGTATGTCTATGACCACCAGGAGAAATACAATCTGAACAAGGAGCAGAAGCGTCTTCTCCAGAAGACTTACGACGGTTATGTGAATGGCGGCGCGCTGCTCGACGACGCAGCCCAGGCCGAGATCGCGAAGATCAATCTCGAGCTCTCGCAGCTGCAGCTCCAGTTCAGCCAGAACCTCCTGCACGACACCAACAATACGTATGTGACGGTGGACAACGTGAAGGAACTCGAAGGCTTGCCGCAGGACAACATCGACCGCGCCGCCGCTCTCGCCGAGCGCATCGGCCAGAAAGGCAAGTACAGTTTCAATATGCAGCGTCCCAGCTGCAACCCCGTGCTGCAGTATTGCAAGAACCGCAACCTGCGCAAACAGGTCTATGAAATGTACAACAACCGTTGCAACCACAACGACGAATACGACAACAAGGCCATCGCAGCCCGCATCATCGAACTGCGCCTGAAACGCGCCCGGATTATGGGCTACACCGATTATGCGGCTATGTCGCTGAAAGACCGGATGGCCGAGAATGCAGCCAACGTATATGCGCTGCTCGACCAGATCTGGGAGCCGGCCGTGAAAAAGGCCAATGAAGAGATCGCCGACATCAAGGCGATGATGAAGAAGGACCGCGTGAAGGGCGAACCCCAGCCCTGGGACTATATGTACTACCTCGACAAGGCGAAGAAGGCCAAATTCGACATCGACGAGGCCGTCGTATCGGAATATCTGGAGATCAATCAGGTGCAGCAGGGTATCTTCTACGTGGCCAACAAGCTTTACGGACTGTCGTTCAACGAGCGCACCGAGGACTATCCGGCCTATGAGCCTACGGCGAAGTCCTGGGACGTGATCGACCGCGAAGGCAACGTGATCGCCATCTTCTACAGCGACTACTTCCCGCGTGACGGCAAGGGCGCCGGTGCCTGGTGCGGCGGATTCCGCGGCCAGACCTATGACGGTGCACAGCGCGTGCAGCCCATCGTGACCAACGTGTGCAATATGACCCTGCCTTCGGGCGACAAGCCTGCGCTGCAGACCATCGACAACGTCGAGACGATGTTCCACGAGTTCGGCCACGCGCTGCATTCCTTCTTCCGTAACGTGCACTACGGCGGCGTCAGCGGCACCGAGCGCGACTTCGTGGAACTGCCTTCCCAGATCAACGAGCACTGGGCCTTCGAGCCCGAGGTGCTGCGCGTTTACGCCAAGCACTACAAGACGGGCGAAGTGATGCCGCAGGAACTCATCGACAAGATCCAGGCAAGCGACAAGTACGGACAGGGCTTCGCCACGGTCGAGTATCTCGCCGCTTCCTATGTGGATATGGACCTGCACGTATTGAAAGAGGTGCCCGCCAACCTGAACGTGATGGAATTCCAGGCAAAGAAACTGGGAGAGCGCGGCATCCCCAAGCAGATTCTCCCGCGCTACAGCGTGACGAACTTCAGCCACTCGATCGGTGGCGGCTACGCAGCCGGCTACTATAGCTACATCTGGGCGGAGGTGCTGGATTGCGACGCCTTCCGGGCCTTCAAGGAAACGGGCGACATCTTCAACCAGGATGTGGCGCAGCGCTTCCGGACCTACATCCTCACGCCCGGAGGTATCGACAAGGGCAGCGTGATGTACCAGAATTTCCGCGGCCGCCAGCCTCAGGTGGACGGCCTGCTCGAGAACCGCGGCTTGAAATAAGCCTTATGCGGCTTTCTTCTCGATGTACCCGATGATGTCGTCGATGGTCTTGAAAGTGACCAGGTCGCTGTTGGGTATGCGGATGCCGAAGTGATCTTCCACGGAAGAGATCATCTCGATGAAGACAAAGGAGTCCACGCCGGCTGCCGCCCTGAACGGCGCGTCGGTGTGGATTTCTTCTACGGGGAAGTCAACGTAATCCTGGAGGATGTCCAGGAATTCCTTTTTCGTATTCATATCAGTTGAGCACGATGCCCGCTCCCGAGCATTGGGCGGGAAGCGTCGCCCGCCTGATCTTGCGGGTGGATGTCTTCTCGTAGGCCTCGGCGGGCAGTTCTATGTAATTGATTTGTTTATAATCGGGTAGTAATGCATTGACCTTGCGCAGGTCTTCCTCGATGCGGGCGCGGTCGGCGCGGATGGCTTCGTCGCTGATGTACAAGCCGGCGCAAAGCACGTTGCTGGTGGCGTTTCCCTCGCAGAGCCGTGCCTGGTAAACCACGATGTCATCCGCATAGTCGAGATGGGACTCGATGATGTTCTCCACTTCTTCGGGGCAGATGTTCTTGCCGCTCTCCAGCACGATGGTGTTTTTCTTGCGGCCCATCAGGATGATGCGGCCCTTCGCGTCGATGCGGGCGCTGTCACCGGTATTGAAATAGCCGTCGGCGTCGAATACGGCCGCCGTGGCTTCAGGATCCTTATAGTATTCCTTGAAGACGCTCTTGCCCTTGACGCACAGGTCGCCGATGCCGTTCCCGTCGGGGTTTGCGATTTTCACCTGCAGGCCGGGGCAGGGGCGGCCGACGCTCAGATGATCGTCGAGCGTGTCGGCGTTGATGGAGATGAGCGGACCGCATTCGGTGATGCCGTAGCCGTTCTCGACGCGGATGCCCAGGTCGTTCATTCCCTTGATGACGACGGGGTTGAGCATCGATCCGCCGCAGATGATCATACGGAGGTTCCCGCCGAAAGGCGCAAACACGTCGGCAAAGAGTTTATGGGTGATGTCGATCCCGAATTTCCTGAGGAAACGGCTGATTTTGATGCCTTTCTCCAGCTTCTCGGTTTTGCCGGCCTTGCGGGCGCCGGCCCAGATGTTCTTGTAGAAGGCATTCACGATCATCGGAACGATGGTGATCAATGTGGGCTGGAAGATCTTGATGTTCGTCATCATCTGCCGCAGGTCATTGTTGATGTACGTCAGTCGGCCGCAGCCCATACGCGCCATCACGTGGGTGTTGATTTCCGTGGCGTGGTGCATCGGAAGGACGCTCATCGCGGTGTTTTCCTTGTCGTCGGCCATAATCGCGTCCATACAGTTGACCATATTGGCGGCCAGGTTGGCGTTCGTCAGCACGACGCCCTTGTTGGCGCCGGTGGTGCCGCTGGTGAAGAGGATTTTGGCGGGCGCGTCGAGGTCCAGCTCGAGTGTACGGTACGCGCTGCAGGCAGCGGCATCCCGGCCCGTTTTCAATAGTTCTTCATAGAAGGGGAGTCCTTCTACCTTGCGGTCGATGGTGATGAGGGTTTTCAGGCGCGGACAGTCTTTTTGGGCTTCCTGCACGCGTTCCAGTTGTTCGGCACCGCACAGGACCGCATCTGCGTCGCATTTGGCCAGGAGCATAGCCAGCAGGGAGACGGGGGCGTTGACGTCGATGGGTGTCACCACGCCGACGCCGCTGGAGATGGTGATGTCGGCGATGACGTAGCGATAGCAGTTTTCCGAAACGATGGCGATGTGCTTGCCCTTCAATCCGGCTGAAATCAAGCCGTCGCCCAGGTCCATCACTTCTTCGAAGATGTCGGTGGAGCTATGGTACACGATGTTTTTCTGCGCGTCCAGCTCGGCCAGGATGGCCTTGTCCGGGTAGAGGTCGCGCAGCCGGGTGAGCATATCGCGGATACTGATGTAGTCTCCGTCTTTCAGCAGCCGATTACGCTGCATTTCCCGTTCGGTCAGATATTTCATCAGAAAAGCTGTTCAAGGGGTTTGTCCGGGTTGGCGACGACGGTTTCCGCAACGTGGATCAGCAGGTTCTGGAATTCAACCAGCTGGACCGGCGTGACCATCCGGGTCTGGATGTCGTAGTTGACATAGATTTCGTGCGAGTTGACGTCATAGATCATCGCCATATAGGTTACCAGGGCGCCCTTGCCATTCGAATAGACCTGTAGGCTCAGGCCTTCGGGCATCGCCATCGGGATGAAGGAGAAGCAATAGTTGATGATCTGGGAGGTCATCGGATACTTCCACAACTTGTGCTCCATCGCCTCGATTTCCAGGTAGGAGAGGCGGGTGTGCCGGTAGAGTTCGGACTGGTCGGCGAAAAGCGCAGCGATGTTCTGGTCGAACGACTGCTTGTAATCGACGGTCACATAGACCGAAAGGCTCTGAACTTTCGTTCCGGCCGCTTTGCGGTCGGCTACCGTGGCGCGGCAGTTCATCAGTTCGAGCGGCAGCTGGTAAGGCATCTTGCCGTTTTTCAGCGAGCAGGCGATGGCCGTGACATAGAAGAAGAAAGAGTTCATCGTGATATTACGGCTCTCACACCACGCAGTGACCCGGTCGCTGACAGCGGCGGGAATCACGAACTGATAGCCTTCTGTGTCGCAGCGGACGAACAGGAACGGCATCCAGAATTTCCCTTTCTCCTTGAGCTTGAGCCAGCGGTCGTTGCAGTCACCGTGAATGCCCAGGTAGGTGGGGTGTTCCGGGTGGCGTTGCTCGTAATATTCCTTGAAGAACTCGATGTCTTTGTTCAGGGCTTCCGTGTTGCCCCGGTACGCTTCGTCTTTCTCGAGCACGGTTGCGAAGCTGCCGGGTTCCGGGGGAAGCTCCGTACCTTCGCGCAGCGCCTTGTAGATGCCCGCAAGGTCGTTCACCAGCACGCTGATGCCGTAGGTGTCGGCGGCGAAATGACTGATCTTGATCATCACCTGCTGCTTCCCCGAAGGGTCTTTGATGAAGACGACTTTCAGGGTCTCGCCTTTGTACACATTCACCATCTTCTTGCGGAAGCGGCGGATGAAGGCATTCATCCGGCTGGCCGTCGTGAGTTGGACGGACGGAACGTCGCCGAGATTGCGTTTGTCCACGAAATACTGCTTGATCGATTTTCCGTCCTTGACGAAAGTCATCCGGAGGCAGTCGTTGCGGTCGATGAGCAGCTGCAGCGCTTTTTTCATCAATTCCTCATCGAAACCCTCATCGAAGGTGACGGAGAAGAGGATGTTGGCGACCCGTTTGAAAAGGGCGTACTTGGTCTGCAGGTGAATGATATCCTGAGAATAATTGAATGCGTATAGTTTATGTTTCATCAGTGATGCGTATTGATCCAGGTTTGCAGTAATTTGTATTCTTTGCGGTCGATGGCCGAAGGATCCTTGCAAGCCTCATAGCGCGCACGGGCATACCGCACGAGCGCCTGGGCTTCTTCCCGGTCGGTGTAATCGTCCAGATCGTCTTCCAGCCAGGGCATCCGTTCGTCCGATCCGTCGTAGAAAGCATATCTTTCGGAATTTTTCAGGCTTCCGTCCCGGAATCTGGGGCCATTCTCGCGAGCCGCCTTTTCGCGTTTTTCCTCTGACCAGTTGCGCTCATACAGCATATCGGCCAGGACCAGACAGTTGGAGATGCCCGGCTCGTCATCGGGGATGGCCACCACGGAACTACGGGCGTAGTTGATACCTTGTTCTTTCGATTTGAAAGGGTGCTGGTAAAAGTATTCACCCAAACCCCGCCAGGCGGCGGAACAGTCCGTTCTGCCCAATTTGTCGAGGATGATCGAGAAGTCGCGTTGGACCTTGGTGGCCGCTTTCGCCTGATTGGCCAATCCGCGCGTCTGACAGTCCCTACCCACGTTGGCACTATGCCATAGGTAGCACTGGAAATTATCCGGTTCCTCTTCCATAGCCTGTTCGGCATATTCGATGCCGCGGCCGAAGAAGAGGCGCTTCGTTTCCTTGTCGCCGGCCTCTTCACCTTGCTGGTGGGATACCCGGGAGAGTCGCCAGAGCACCTCCGCCTTTTCGTGACCGGGCGCAGCCTGGTCCAACATCGTCAGCAGCGACTGCTCGCAGCTGACGTATTCTCCTTTCTTGAAATCTTTGTCCGCGCTGGTGAACGAGAGCACCAGCATCGGGAGTATGAATAGCCTTAAAAACATAGGAACAAAGGTATGGAATGCGAAATTAGTGACGAAATATCTTGATGGAAGATGCGGGTGATTGATGAAAATCGTATATTTGTGACGAAATGCGATGTACGGTGACTAAATCCGTAAAATCCGTTTTTCGTCACACCTGTATGAATAACCTGCCCGACATCTTCAGGAAATACACCAACCACCTTTGGTATATCCTGATCTCTTCGACTTTCTTCTTTTTCTTTGTCGCGATCTACGAGCCGTTCCGGATGCGCGAGGCCCTGGATATGGGAAAGGGTATGTTCATTTTCAACACGACGATGCTGATGTGCATCATCGTGGTTACGTTGTTCCTGACCCGCACCGTACTCTGGCTCCTTCGGGCTTCCCTGTACCGTACCTGGTGGCAGTTCATTGCCTGGGTTTTCCTGGAGCTTACGATCTTGACCTATTTCTTCGCCTTGTATATCTATCTGGTCGGCGGACGGACCATTCCCTATTTCGCCCAACTGGCCATATGTCTTCAATATTCCTTCCTGATCCTCGGGCTGCCGTATATCGTCGTTACGACCATCAGCTTGATCATCTCGCTGATGCAGCACCCCGTAGAGAACCGCGACAGCATCCGTTTTTCAGATGCGAACAAGCAGCTGAAAATCGTGTTGCTGAAAGATGCGATCCTGTATGTCCAGGCGGACGAGAACTATGTCAAGATTCACTATCTGGACAATGGGAAAGAGAAGGAATATTCCCTTCGTACGACGATGGCCGCGATTGCGCCTTTGCTGGAGCAGTTCGGTTTCTTCCGCTGCCATCGATCCTATTTCGTGAATGTTTCGCATATCGTGGCGCTGCGTAAGGACCCCGGCGATGTGATCTCGGCGGAGCTGGATGTCCCGCAACGGGTCATTCCTGTCTCGCGGCGCCTGTATCACGCGCTTTCAGAGAAGATGTAGCCGGGTTATCGGCGCTGGATCAAGTTGTTTAACGCCTGTTCCATCCGCGGAACGACCGGGGCGAAATGGGTGCCTTCGGTCCACGCGAAAGTGGTCTGTATGCCTTTCCCGGTCAAGATGTCGGCTACCGCTTGCGTCTGTGTGGCGATATCTTTCAAGTGCGGATTCTTCCCTTCGGCTTCTTTGCGGCCCAGGGAAAGGAAGGCGGCTTTCAGGCTGGGGGATAGGGGTTGCGCCTGGAGCCAGGCGCTGAATCCCGGGTACCAGAACGATCCGGAGATGGCGGCGATGCGGGTGAAGAAGTCGCTTTGGGCCGTTGCCCAGACGGCGAACAATCCGGCGAGCGAAACGCCCATCAGCCAGCGCTCGTCGGGGACGATGTCCAGCTTTTGTTCGATGCCGGGGATGATGTCATTTTCCAGCTGCTGCAGATAGGCCCCGGCCTTCCCGCCGAAAGACTTGCCTTTTTTGAAAACCGGCTCCGCCGGCCACGGTGTCAGGTCGTTGTTCCAGTCCGTCTGCGGAAGCAGCGCGAGCGTCAGGCCGTAGCGTTCTCCGGCCTTCTCCACCCACGCGCTCACTTCGGGTGCCTGCCCTTCCAGCATCGGTATGTAGCAAATGATGTTCATCTCCCACTATAATCCCAGTTGGTCGCACAGGGCGCGGCATCCGGTAAGGATGTCGTCGTAAGCGGTTTCGAAGTCGCGGGTGTACCAGGGGTCTGCGACGGAGCGGTGGCTGCCGGCGTAATCCATCAACAGATGCACTTTGTGCTGCGGATCGCCGCCTGCGATGCGTCGGATGGCGCTGAGATTGGCTTCATCCATCCCGATGATCAGATCGTAGCGGTCATAATCGTCGGCTTTCATCTGGCGCGCCGTGCGAACGGCGTCGTAAGGAATGCCGTGAGACCGCAGGATCCGGGCTGCCTGCGGATAGATCGGGTTGCCCCATTCTTCTTCACTGACGGCCGCTGACGCAATTTCAAAGTCGTCGGCTTTTCCCGCCTGAGTAACCATATGGCGCATCATCGCCTCCGCCATCGGGCTGCGGCAAATGTTTCCGAGGCACACGAACAAGATCTTTTTCATACGGCAAAGATAGAACCGATTTTCTTATATTTGCGCAATGAAACGAAAAGAAACTACTATGAAACGCTCCCACAAGACTTTGACTTACATCATCGGCGGCTTCGTCGTGCTGCTCATCGCGGCGGCTTCGTGCACCAAAATGATCGATAACTCCGAGATCGGCATCAAGTTCAAGAAGTTCTCGCTCACCGACCAGGGCGAGCTTATCTCGACCCAGGTATCCGGTCTGACATTCTATAACCCGATCACTACCAGCGTATTTACCTATCCGGTGTATATTCAGCGTGTGGATTATACGCCCTTTACCGTCACGACGAAAGACGCTGCGACCTTCTCGATGGATCCGCTGCTGGCCTACCAGCTCGATCGGACGAAGGCCTCGTATGTCTTCAACAAATACCGCCGTTCCCTGAAGGATATCGAGCAGGGTTATATGCGTACCTGCATCTACGACGCATATCGCATCAGCGCCAACAACTATACCTCGGACGAACTGATGGGCAACCGCGCCAAGTTTGAGCAGGAAGTGCGCCAGATGCTCGAGAAGTCGCTGAGCGACGAAGGCTTCATCGTGTCGGAATTCACCTCGCAGATTACGCCGCCCCAGTCGCTGAGCGCAGCCATCGAGGCGAAGAACCAGGCCATCCAGGAGGCCCTCAAGGCTGAAAACCTGGTGAAGCAGGCCGAAGCCAACGCCCAGATCGCCATCGCCAAGGCCAAAGGTGAGGCCGAAGCCACCAAGGTCAAGGCCGACGCCGAAGCCTATTACAACCGCACCATCGCCGCGTCCCTCAGCCCGATGATCGTCCAGGAAGATTGGATCGAGAAGTGGAACGGCGAACTGCCGCAGGTGATGACCGGCGGCAGCAACGGCCTGATGTTCGACCTGTCCAACATCAAGAAGTAAGCCTTTTTCAAAGTATAAAAGCGGCCGTCACTGAGGCGGGGCACGCGGCCATACCGGCAGGCGTGCCGCTATAGAGCACCGTGCCGCCGTCTTCGCCGGCGCCCGGTCCGAGTTCCAGCACGAAGTCGGCGCTGCGGATCACGTCGAGATTGTGCTCGATCATATAGACCGTGTTGCCGCGGTCCACCAGCGAATCGAACAGCTTGATAATGTGGCGGATGTCCTGTACGTGGAGGCCGTCGGTGGGTTCGTCCACGATGAAGATGCGGCCCTTCGCCCCCAGGTAGGATGCCAGCTTGAGCCGTTGCAGCTCGCCGCCCGAGAGGGTGGAAAGTGCCTGGTTCAGGTGCAGGTACTGTAGGCCCACGTCCACCAGGGGGCGCAGCTTCTGTTCGATGGCCGTTCCCGCGAAGAAGCGGGAAGCCAGCCGCACCGACAGGTCCATCGCCTGCGCGATGTTGAGCGTCTCGCCCGTGACGGGGCTGGTCAGCGTATAGGCCAGCGCTTCCTCGCGGTAGCGCAGCCCGCCGCAAGCCT
>Ga0310696_10009945_pt1 | contig 10971 bp, 10 predicted proteins | sample AusTroGonzalo_MG_4_FD_203885 | JGI IMG/M metagenome (GOLD analysis project Ga0310696, IMG submission 203885) | Bovine rumen microbial communities from tropical cattle in Woodstock, Queensland, Australia - Gonzalo_02 (v2) (version 2) | ecosystem: Host-associated > Mammals > Digestive system >...
AGACAACACAGACAGGAACGAGGAATTCGAGATAGAGAAGATCAAGCGGCTGTTCGACCTTGTCATCAGTTACGACAATGTCCACGACGTGCCAGTCTACGGACTGACCTACGCCCCGGTCTATATATCAAAGACTGACAGTCTTGACATAAGCTCGCTGACATGTAAATACGACATCACCTTCATCGGTGCAGCCAAGGACAGGCTCGACCTCATCCACCGTATCTACCAGAACTGTACGGCCCATGGTCTGAAAGCCTTTTTCTACATCTTCCGCGTCAAGAGATCCAAGCGGCTTTTACACAGTGGCATCACCTACTCGAGGAGATACCTGAAAAGACTGATGTTCCTGAAAATGGAGCTGGAGGCGAATTGCATCATGGAGATACTGAAAGGCGACGCCCATTCCAATACGACACGTTTCTGGGAGGCCGTCATCTACAACAAGAAGTTCTACACCAACTGGAAAGGCATCGTCGACTCCCCTTACTACGATCCCAGATACATCAAGGTATTCGATAATCCCGACGATTTAGACTACGACTTCATCAGAGAGCGTATCGATGTTGATTACAACTACCAAGGAGAGTTGTCCCCCCTCAAATACATAGACCTGTTTAAACAACTGTTATAAATTAAAATGAATAGAAACACTATTGAAAACAACCCCATTCAAATTGTCGCATGCCTTGACAAAGATTTCGTCCTGACCACAGGCGTGATGATGTGCTCCGCATGCGTTAACCATCCCGATGTCGGCATTGACTTTCACCTTATTTGTGACGAGAGCGTAACGGAGAACGACAGGAAAGACCTGGAAGAAACCGTTCTCAAATACCCTGGGAAAAGAGCCGTCTTCTACAATATCGACAGCCAGTCAAGCAATAAGTACCCCTATCGGTTAGGAGCAATCTCACAAGCCACTTACTACCGGCTGTTTCTGACAGAGATCCTCCTCCCGTCGGTCAGTAAAGTCATCTATATAGACGGAGACTGTATCATACGGCACTCCCTTCTACCACTTTGGAATACCGACATCACCGACTATGCAGTAGGAGCCTGCACAGACGGTCTGGAGGGAGTGACTGATTTTTATGAGCGCCTTGGATATCCTCGTGAAGAAAGCTACTTTAATGCCGGTGTGATGTATATAAATCTGGATTACTGGCGCCGTCACCATGTGCTCGAACAATCTATGGACATTCTTAATAACCATCGAGACAGGATATTCCTCGAGGATCAGGATGTCATGAATATATTATTTCATGACAGAAAGATTACCATTCCCCTCAAATACAACCTCCAGACGGGTCTTCTTTGGAAAGACCGTCATTGGGATTATCAGAAATTCGAGGAGCAGTTTAAGGACGCGCTGGAAGATCCCGTCATCATCCATTATACGACGACCGACAAACCCTGGTACATAACTTCTTCCTACCACCCCCATCCATTTAGGGACTCATTCTACAAATATCAGAGCATGACCAAGTGGAATAACGTCCGCATTGAGAATCGCCCTAAGATCAAAAGAATAAGAAACTTTGTAGGAGACATCCTCAGGCGAATGAACATGAGGCAACTGGGACCATCACGATATATAGATGTTCATCCTGTAGATTAGTGATATACTTCCCTATCCTCCTGACAAGTTCAAGATTGGCTTCAGAGAACTTCCTGGCCCACAGATACGGGCTGTTGACAAGTTCTCTGAAGTCATCGTCCTGCCAGACATAAGGTCCTCCCCTATCCCAGTCGATATATCTGCAGCAGCGTGCACGCTCATCGTCCGGATTATAGACCCTGTCCATATACTTATTCTCATACAGGAAGGTCTGTAGGAACATCTCATCAGGTATAAACACATGCCTATAGCGCTTCAAGATCCGTTCTTTCTGATCTACCAGTTCCTCTGCCAACGACTTCGTGATACTAAACCATTGCGAGCCTGTTCTCAGATTCTCCAATGGCGAGATACAATGAATATGCAACATTCTTTGTAGACGAACGCACTGGCCGTTCACCCTCATGAGGAATCCAGACCTCTCACCCGGTCTTCCCGGTACAAACGGGCGCCATATTGTTCTTTTCACCAATGTGTCATGGTCGTGAGTCTTTGAGAAGTCCACGAACTCCTTTCCCCGGTTTTCCTCAAAGAAGCGCTGTATATATGACTGGCTCTTGATGGGGAAGTCGACACCCGACAAGAGGTGGATGTAATCATAATCCCCCTTCACAGCCTCAGTCAGCAGGTTCAGTGTAGCCTCAACGATACTAATATGCCCCCACCTCACTTTGACCCTGTTTTTCAGGAAACAAACCTTCGAATACCTCATGCCCTCCAGAAAGGCCGCCTCATCATACTGAACTTTCAAGTCCATGTGGACATAGATATCATTATCCGGTGAATCAAGAGCCGTCAGCAGCTCTTTCAGCAGATGAAAACTGCCATGGGCCAGAATCAGGTAAGCGAACTTCATCATATCAGCTATTTTTCCAAATCCATCACAAGCAGCTTCTCCACGATCTGGTGCATATCATAATACTTGTATTCCGCCAACCGGCCTACAAACATCACATGCTCCAACCGGTCGGCCTCCGCCTTGTACTGCGCATACCGTTCTCCGTTCCTGGCATCATTCACAGGATAATACGGTTCCATACCCAGCTGCCACTCCTGCGAATACTCCTTCGTGATGACAGTCCTGGGCTGTGTTCCGAACTCAAAGTACTTATGTTCCACGATGCGGGTATAAGGATGGTCATGGTCTGTATAGTTCACGGCGATATTCCCCTGATAGCTCTCCTGATCAAGCACCTCCTCTTCGAAGCGCAAACTGCGGTATTCCAGCGGTCCGTACTTATAATCAAAGAACTCATCAATCGGACCGGTATAGACCATCTTCTCCGCTATGCCGTCATACGCCTCCCTCTGTCTGTTGTAGTCGACACCCAGTCTGACCTCGACACCATCAAGCAGTTTCCCGATGATCCTGTTATAGCCGCCAACGGGTATGCCCTGATAACAGTCATTAAAATAATTATTATCATAGCGATAGCGGACAGGGAGGCGTTTGATGATAAACGACGGCAGGTCTTTGCAATCCCTTCCCCACTGTTTCTCCGTATATCCTTTGATCAGTTTCTCATAGACCTCACGCCCTACCAGTGAGATGGCCTGTTCCTCCAGGTTACGAGGCTCGCCAGTCACCTCCTTGCGCTGCTCCTCAATCTTAGCCTTTGCCTCTGCGGGAGTCTTTGTTCCCCACAGCTCATAGAACGTATTCATATTGAAAGGCAGATGATAAAGCCGTCCTTTGTATGATGCCAAGGGACAATAGCGGAAGTGGTTAAAAGGCACCAGCGTGTTCACGAAGTCCCATACCATCTTGTTGGAAGTATGGAAAATATGCGGGCCATACTTATGCACATTGATATCCTCTATCTTCTCACAATAGAGGTTACCTCCTATATGCGGGCGCTTGTCAATCACCAGGACAGACTTGCCCGCCTGCTTCAGCCGATAAGCCATCATAGAGCCAGCCAGTCCCGCTCCGACAATCAGGTAATCATATTTTAAGTTCTTATTCATCTCTATCTGGTGTTTAGTGCAAATCTGACAATATAATGGAACAGCTTTCTGCTGGGCCTTGTCTTGCACATCGTTATGGTTGCCAGCAGCAGCGACCGGTTATGGAGATCATGCCTGAAAGACAGCTCCTTTTTGAATTTCCGTGCAGCCTGAGCGTACAGACGACTCTTAGGACTCTCTATGTAGTTCAGGCAGAACCCCCTTACATAGAACCTTGCCTCTCTTTTACTATCCACCTGACTGAAATGGTTTGTAATCTCTTCATAGATATGTCCCTTATAGACCAGCATCCTCTTCGTGTCAAGGCTTGTAGTAATCGAGCCAGGATGTCTGTGATAAATATATGTCACATCATTGATCAGATACGCATGCGAGACATGCTGCATCACATAGAACATCCAAGGTGCATCCTCCCAATACAGGTTCTCGTTGAAGAACAACGAGAAACGGGTAATCATATCCTTCTTTATCAGTTTATTCCATGCCGTTGTCTCAATATTCTTCTTCACGTAATAATATTCGCGCACCTCGTCATTCGTTCTCAGGTCGGCCTGCTCATGTTTTTTCGGCATGGATACAGCCCCCCTGCTTCCTTCACTCCTTTCCTCCACATTGCCCACGACGAGGTCGATCGTGTTGTCGCGCTCAACAGGTGCAGCCAGTTTCTCTATACAGTCGCTTGATATCTCATCGTCGCTATCCACATAAAGGATATAGTCACCCATGGCAATCTGCGTCCCTGTGTTTCTGGCAGCAGAGAGGCCTTTATTCCTTTCATGACTGACAATTCTGAAGCTGATGGGACCGTCATACTGTTCAATCAGAGCCTTACACTTCTCCATACTGTCATCGGGTGTTGCGTCATCAATGAGTATACACTCGAAACAGCCGTATGTCTGTCGCATGACCGACGCCATGAAACGCTCGATGTATGCCGACACATTATAAACCGGCACGACGACTGAGACAGCTATGTTCTTCTTTCCTTCGCGCATTTACTGAACACTTATACAGTCTGATTTGAAGCCGACCATGACAGCAGGGTCATACCAGTCCTCTAATGTCTTTTCCCAGGAGGAGAACTTACGAGTATACACCTTGTTTACCATCTTCATCAAAGGCACGGCACACTTATGCCTGAAAGATCTTCTCTTTGGCACCCCCGGTTCACCATTCACATCTACGAAATGTACTTTCAGGTGATGATGTATCATATATGCCGCCATCAGATATTCGCCCATATAGGCCAACGTACGCCTGGCTCTTGTATATGGCATTGGCTTCATGTGTTTCTCGCACTCAGACAAGATATCGAAAAGCCATTCCGCATACTGGTCGAACAGCTGTTTCCTGCAGATCAGCATATTAAGCGGATAAAGGAAGTTGCCTCGAAAGAAATCGAGCATGGTCTGTTCGTAATCAGGATACTTTTTCTTAATCACCATTAAGAGGATCGTAAACTCATCTAAAGTGATATAAGAGAGGAAGTCCATTCTCACAGGATAGGGGAAACACTTCTTCAGCGCTATCACATCATGGTTTCTCAGCAAACAGTCAACCTTTTCCGATGTTATCCTGATATCAAAGAAACGTCTGTAATGACAAAAGCCGACATACTCCACATCATGCAGGTTCTTCCATGCCCAATACTGGGCAGTCAGTTCACAGTACATGGGATTCTTCTCACTGATGTTATCACCAGTGTCGTCACCAATCATATCGGCCATCTCCTCCTTGAACCTGGACACGGCGCGCCCTACATGGATCGGGGTGTAAATATCATCCTGATATACCCTACCCGGTTTATGGCAGGCCTCTAATATCTTTATCTTCTCCATGACTATATTTCTATTTGATCCTGTTTGAAGCCGACTAGGACAGCCTCCTGGTAATAACTCTCAAGAGACCTGTTCCTCCTGAATATCATCAGATAGGCCCGATGAATCACATGGCACCAGCAATCCCTCCGTATGATATAAGCACGCCATCTCCACGAGTGCCTGACAAATTCATGGTTCCCACAATAATCGACAAAAGCCATTTTCTTGTGATGATACATCATATAAACAGGCATCAGATACTCCCCCATATAAGCCAGCGAGCGTTCCAACCTAGTATAGGGCACGGACTTCATATGCTTCTCACACTCAGACAGGATATCGAAAAGCCACTCAGCATACTGGTCGAACAGTTCCTTCTTACAGATAAACATGTTCTTGGAATAAAGAATATTCCCCCGAAGATAGTCGATCATGGTCTGTTCATAATCCGGATATTTCTTTTTCACCACCATCATCATGATGACCAGATGCTCCATAGAGATATAGCGCATGATCTCCCAATACATCGGAAAGGGGAATACCATCTTCAGTGCGATGACATCCTTATGCTTCAGCATATCGGTCAACTGACGCTCCGTGCTCTCAAGATTAAAATACCTCCGGTAATGGCAGAAACCGATATAGTCCACATCATGCAGATTCTTCCATGCCCAGTATTGTGCGGTCAGTTCACAGTATTTAGGATTCTTCTCACTGATGTTATCACCAGTGTCGTCACCAATCATGCCAGCCATCTCCTCCTTGTACCCGGAGACGGCGCGACCCACATGAATCGGGGTATAGATATCATCCTGATATACCTTATCCGGTTTGTGGCAGGCTACTAATATCTTTATTCTACTCATCTCTCCGCTATATAACTCCTTATTCTCCTTATCAGATCCATATTACCCTCAGAGAACTTCCTTGCCCACAGATACGGGCTGTTGACAAGCTCGTCGAAGTCCTCATCCTGCCAGACATAAGGCTCTCCCCTGTTCCAGTCGATCTGTCTGCAGCAGCTTGCGAACTCATCATCCGGATTATAGACCCTGTCCATATACTTATTCTCATAGAGGAAGGTCTGTAGGAACATCTCGTCGGGGAAGAACACGTGTTTATATCGCTTCAAGATCCACTGCTTGCGGTTGACCAGTTCCTCGGCCAACGGTTTCGTGATGCTAAACCAGGCAGAGCCCATCTTCAGACTGTCCATCGGCGATATACAACGCAGATGCAACCTCCTCTGAACAGCAATCAACCGTTTGTTCAGCTTTTCAAGGAACTTCGGCCGTCCGTCAGACCGTCCTTTCAACTGGCGCCAGACTGTTCTTTGTTCCAGAAAAGCCCGGTTAAGCACTTTTGAGAAGCCCACGAACTCCTTTCCCTGGTTTTCCTCAAAGAAGCGCTGTATGTAAGAATTGCCTTTGACGGGGAAATCGACGCCCGACAGCAGATGCAGATAATCATAGTCGCCCTTCACCGCTTCAGCCATCAGATTCAGAGTCGCCTCGACAATCGTGACATGGCCCCACTTCACGTCGACCCGGTTTTTCACGAAACAAACCTTCGAATGCCTCATGCCCTTCAGGAAAGGCGCCTCATCAAACTGAGATACTTTCAAGTCCATATGGACATAGATATCATTATCTGGTGAATCCAGAGCCGTCAGCAGTTCTTTCAGCAGACTAAAACTTCCATGGGCTAATATCAGATACGCAAATTTCATAAAACGGATGCAAAGTTACGAAAAGTTGAGGGCAAAACAAAAGAATTTATTCTTTTTTTGCCGAGACGGAGTAACTTCGCTGTCACAAACGGCAAAGTTACGAAAAGTTGAGAGCAAAACAAAAGAATTTATTATTTTTTTTGCCGAGACAGAGTAAGTTCGGCAAAGCCAAAGTTAATAAAAATCCGGTAATCAGCCAAATGGATATAAAAATAATCTCTAATCAAGTGAATTGATTAGAGATTATTTACTATCTTTGCAAACGTAAACGAATGCAGCATTACGCACATCTATGATACCTAAGATTATACATTACACCTGGTTCAGTGGCGAAGAGATGCCGCCGATTGTCAAGGAATGCATCGCCTCATGGAAGCGGTACATGCCCGATTACGAGCTCCGTTTGTGGGACATGAATGCCATCGAGGCTCTCGACTGTGTTTTTCTGAAAGAAGCATTAGCCGTCAGGAAATGGGCTTATGCTGCCGATTACGTCAGGCTTTACGCCTTATATCATGAAGGCGGTATCTACTTAGATACAGACGTCATGGTATATAAGTCCTTCGACGACCTTCTTCACCATAAGGCTTTTATCGGTAAGGAAAGTGCCTTAAACCGTTCACTCTTAGAATTCAGATGGGCCCACTACCTGACATCCCATTGCATGGGTGCCGTACCGCATACATCATTCATCAAGGACTGTCTCTCCTATTTCGAGGACAGGCATTTCATACAATCACAGAACGAGACCCTTCCCGAAAGGCTCAGATACAACTACGTCATCCTTCCCTATATACAAGCGGTCATCGCACGTGAATACGGCTACGACTGGAACCCCAAGAATCAGACCACGCAGAATTGCAAGGACGATTTAGTGATATACCCTTCAAAGTACTTCTGCGGATACAGTTACCAGTCCGTTGCCTACTGTGAGCATCTGGCCTTAGGCAGCTGGAGAGACTGGAAGGTCACATCCTCAGAGAGAAAGGTCCAGAACCGTATCAGGAGAAAGATCAGGAATGCCCTGGATCTGCTGTTATTCAAATGCTCCTATGTACTGATGAAGATATGACAGCCATCCATCTATCTCCAGTTCATCTTATACATAAAAGCCGACACCTTGCATAGCATCTCATAGACCTGCGGAAGATAACACATCAGGAAGGCCACCCAGGGCCTCACCTCCAACAGGCCACTGTTGACAGTCATTCGCCTGCAGACATAGTTCCGATACCCCTGTCTGATAATCTCCAGATGGAACGGGATATGTTCACAGAACGCGTCCTGCGGGTTCTCTTTTAGTCTGACGGCCTGATAATGCAAGTCTCTGATTGCATCATAACGATAGACGCCGATGCCCCCGAATGCCGACTTAACAGGATAATAGGCATGCTTCCTGACCCTCTTATCCAACAGCCGTCCCCGCTTCTGCTGGAAGTACATGGCGTCATGCCAGTCTTCATCATAAGCCAGGAAGGCATACTGGTCGTACTGATACTTATACAGCTTATGATTGGGCAGCGTCAACCGTCCGTTCGCCATGATGGCGCCCCAGTCATCAGGCGCCTGAGAGATGCCGTCGATGACCCCTTCCACGTCGAAATCAAAGATATCGACATCCATCATGATGACGATGTCGTGGACAGGCAGTCTTCTGATATCCCCCAGCAGGCGGTTCCTGAGATCCGCCATGTGGCTGATCCGTTCGGCGCTGCAGTCAGCCAGGCGTTTCGACTCGTCGGTAAAAGAATCGACCACCACCCTGCTATTCTCCTGAGCCCAGTCATGCAGAAGCTCCTTCGTGCCGTCCACGCTGTCGTTCTCGACCACCACGATATGATAATCGTCGAAGAAAGAGCACAGTCTCTCTATTCTCGGCTTATTGCGAAGGACGGCCTCCTTACAGTCTCTTGCCAAAAGGCCAACGACGACAGAGCGATATAACATAGTTTCTCTCATGATCACTTAATGCCACGAAGAATGCCAGCAGGCATCCCGACAAGAGCATGATACCACCAGCCATTATGAACAGACAGATATCAGGCGAGGCAACGGCCCTCACACATCCATATCCTATGACAGCCATCAGGACCGAGAACTTGACCAGCGGTACGATGACCCGTTGCAGATAGTACGCAAGACGCATCCTGATATTAGGCAGTACAATGGCTATACGCACACACTGGGCAGCAAGCGCCACCAACAAGAAGATATAATAGACGACTACAGGATCAGCTGCTGACACATATTTCAGGAACAGATACGACAAAGGAAGCGTCAACACATTAACAGCCTCGACCCATATCTGGAATCTCCTGATATTCCCGGTGGCATGATTGGCAATAATCAGAGGATTGACCTGAGCCTGAATCAGGTTCAGGATCAATATGATTCTGACAAAATCGACCGCAAAGGGCGGATAATGCCCTAACCACAGCGTCAGCACATAAGGCGTATAACAGAAGATGGGCAACGACAAGACAAAAAGGAACAGATAAGTATATTTCGAAGCAGCCACCACCAGTTTATACATATCATCAAGACGACTGCTGGCATAAGTAATGGTAATCTGCGGGTTTATCGCCTGATGGATATTAGAGCTGAAGCTGTTCAAGGCATTCTGTACCTGCATGGCGACCCCCCTTGCCGCATTGACAGACGGGCCGAAGAACACATTCAGTAGGATGTTCACGCCCTGACCGTTACAGATGCCCGCCAAGCCGCCAGTCAGCGACCATCCCATGAACGACAGCAGATCCTTAGCGATACCCCTGTCGTAAAGCCGTTTCCCCCTCGCCTCCTCAAATCTCGTATGGCAATACCACACACTGACGAGGAAGGTCACGATCGAGTTCAAGGAGAACAGGAAGCCGTAAGCGATGAGTTTGTCATAGTCCACCCGTGTGAGGCACAAGACCATCACCAGTTTCAGGACGACATCCAGCAAAGAGATGGCAGCAAAGACCCCCATCCGCTCATGAGAAATAATATCGGCAGTGAACGGTGCCTGAATAATAAAGAAGAAGGCACTCAACACAGAGAAATGCAAAACCCAGACAGCCGCTTGCAGTCTCTCTGGCGGGATGACCAACACATTCGACACGAACCACAGTCCTACCGTTTCCATCAACAGAGACACCAGAAGTGCCAAGCCCAGATGAATCAGTATGCTGGCAGAAAGCACCTGATTGAGTCTTTGCATATTCCCGGTACCGATCTCGAATGTCAGGAACCTGTTTGTAGAGGCATTAAGAGGGCTGAAGATGAGAGAGAACAGACTCACCACGCCACCAACGACATTACACACGCCATAGTCAACAACGCCCAGAGTCTGGAGGATGATGCGGCTGCAATACAAGTTGATGAGCAAAGACAACATCATCCTGCCGTATAGCAGGATGGTGTTCTTGATAATCTTCTTTTTGTCTAAGCAGTTCTGTTCCATCACACAGGCGTCAGCCTTTCTTCACATGCAGATGATAGTACTTCTTCATAAACAGCAGATATGCCGCAACCAGCAGCCCGACCTGCAGACAGAAGGTGAGATAGCCAGGGAAAGCGATGTACCAGGCGCAGCAGACAGCCTGCAGCGCCATATAGATACCGGAAACGACCAAGTGCGGCATCCCCAGTTCGTTAGCCATGATCTGATAGGCATGCTTCTTGTGCGGCTTCATCAGATTCTCATGCAGCAGGACACGGTGGAGGATGGTCAGGCCGCCATCTACGGCATACACCACCAGCATGGCCATCCAGCTCATCGACTCACCCCTCAGAGCCAGGCGCAAGACCATATACACGAGTATAAACCCTATCGACATCGACCCCACATC
>Ga0310696_10009947_pt1 | contig 10970 bp, 3 predicted proteins | sample AusTroGonzalo_MG_4_FD_203885 | JGI IMG/M metagenome (GOLD analysis project Ga0310696, IMG submission 203885) | Bovine rumen microbial communities from tropical cattle in Woodstock, Queensland, Australia - Gonzalo_02 (v2) (version 2) | ecosystem: Host-associated > Mammals > Digestive system >...
AACAAAAGCGGCAACACACTCCTGGTAGGTGTTGAATACGTAAGAAATGTCAATCACTCCCGGCGTCGAATCATCATTAGAGACAGTTACATTGGATGCATAACCACCATCCTCAAAATCAATGTCATCGAAACCATCTCCGGCATCTGCAATTGAGACATAAGTAGCCCTCGTCACATCCTCGTCAAACATGACAAAACCAGAATCTCCTGAATCACAGACGAAACCGTCATCAAGATTTAGGCAAGCGACATTCGCACGCATTGTCGCACTTACAGTAAAACCATTTCTCATCGCCTCTGGACCAAGTGACAGTAGCGGCGCGGAATATTGACCAGACCACGAATTCTCCTCAAGTACAATCTCGCGTACGTGTCCCCTACATGGAATAGATGCGACGACATAGGCACCCGTTATAGAATGTCCGTTCCGCAACGTCGCATACACAACTCCATCCGACCTGGAGACCTCGACTCGCAGTTCTGGAGTCGCAGTTGAAAGAATGTTTCCGTCTGCGTAGACCGTAATGCGTGTCGGCTCGTTGGCCTCCACTTTAATTGTCCATTCGCCAACTTCAAGCATCGGCATCCTATACATCACAGAACGATTGCTTCCGGAGACAAGCTCCTCGCCGACATGAGAAACACCGGATGGGGATAGAAACGTGATCTTATCATCATACGATGCGGTAGAAATACCGACACTCATCTGCACATTTGTCAAAATCGAATCTACAAAAAAAGACTTTTGTATCTTCGTTGGCTTCGTTGTCTCGTATATCTGGTCGGCAAGCACCACACGAGCAGACGAGGACGCAAACGTCCGTTGAAACGTCTGTGCAAGTTCAGAAGGATCTTGATCTGACTTGTAATGCGCCCCCCCTGTCTCGTCGGAAACCGCCCTCAGACTCGAGTCCGCTGCATCCCCGTATGCGATAGAATTGAATGCAACACCCATTTCCTTGCACCGCGCCACAACCTGTTCCTTTGTTGTTGGGGGAACATTGTTTCCTCCATCGGTAAGGAGCATGATACTTGCATTGCCCGCACTGTCGGCATTAAATAACGCGATTTGATCCAGCGCCGACCATGCAGCATTCCATAGTGCCGTGCTTCCATGCGGTTGCGACATAGATGCCACTTTATTCTGGAGTGCCTTCCTGTTTTCTTCAGTGACAACAGTCAATGGCATTAAAGTTTCAACCTCATCGCTAAACAAAACAACGCCGACTACGGTCTCTTCCGGAACACTGCCTAACAACATCTGCGCCGCGTGCCGTACGTTCGCGAAATCATCTTCGGACATACTCGTCGATCCATCACAACAGAGGACTGTACAATTTCGTGGAGCTTCCTCATGCCAAACTATGTTCAACTCTTTTACCGCCTTTTCGCGATGGGCAGGACTTGATAATTCAACCGTGGCATATTTGTTTCCTCTTTTTTTCTGCAAATCATTAAATTCAGAATACTCTTCCGGCGTGTAGGAAAAGTATTCGCCAGGGAATCCTAATCGAGTTGATGCATGGCCTTTACATACATTGTTGGGCTTGATCAACTGTTCCCAGCAACTTTGCCCAGTACAGAATGATTGTTCCGTTCCGTTCTTTACGACTTCTAACTTCCATGCGCCCCTATATTCCAAATTGTGTCCACCTGCATCGAAAGTTTTACGCGGGACAAACTTCCATACCCACGGAATACTCTTTTGCGTTTCTTCCACATCTTCCGCATGTATTGGCACGGACAGGTTCAAATGTTTTTTGCAAAGATTCTCAATGTTCGCGTCTGACATATTTGATATGTCCCCAGCTGAGTACGTACCAACACTCATCAATGATGACACAACAGAAGCTGTATTTGGTGGTTGCATGACATAAACAAAATAAGGATTACCTTCATCACCAGAAGATTCCTCAAAACGGACAACTCCATCCTCTAATGGAAGTGACCTTAGCGCAAGAACATCATCTATTTTGTAATCATAATGTAATTCATAGTCTTGATCACTCTTAGGTGTGTACTCAAAAGATTTACACGGCAACTTATCGCTGTATTCGTCATAAAGGCCATATGTCAAGTGGCACCATTCGTGCGCGATAATTGCACCAGCGGTGGCGGGATAAGCCAAAATGTCATTTACAACTTTATTCTGATCTCCTATTGTAATCTGTCCTCGTGATTCCTTTTCCGTTCGCACATCTGCCTTAGCAGCAGTGGTATCGTTTTTGTCGTTTAACGTTTTAATCCACTCTATATCGCGAGAGTATTTAACACCACCATTATCAACCCATACGTCGATTCTCCCAATACGATGCAAGCCATCTGTTGCCTCGTACACGACATAAGCAAAATTCGTAAGGACAGCATAGTATTTTGCTTTCTCCAACTCGGTTCTTCTACTGCCATCAACCTTTCCATAGAGAGACATATCAATGGCAAACGTTCTAATGCCATTTTTCATTTCTCCGTCAATCGCCGACCCGCAAGTCTTTCCGTCCGCGACAACTAACTTTAACACCGCCATCGCGAGCAGCACTTTGGTCAAAACGCCTTTGACCGACATCTTAATCATCTGTTTCATAGTGTATCTCCTTTTCAATTTCGCATTCCTCTTTGAATGTTCGGATCGTCATCGGGAAAGTTTGCCCACGGACGCTTTCTTGCTCCACACGACCTGGCCTGTGGATACATCTGCGACTGCAGCGCTTAGCGTCAATTCGGCACCGCCTTCGCCCACGGACAATCTGGACAGCTTCCCCGTGAAGCGATATTGCGGCACTATCTTGGGAGCCGAGAGGCTGCGATCATCGGCATCGCATACGAAAAAGCGTCCAGAGTTCATCAGTTCTGTGCGCAGATTAATGTCGAAGGCGCGTCCCACTGCGACGACATCCTCATGGTCGGCGGCAGAAGACACGTCAAGCGCGTCAACAGCTATGGCATTCCGACTGCCATTCGATTTCACGAATACACGAGAGGTCGCCAAAGAACAGACAACTACAGAGACTAATTGATTTGCATCGTCTTGCCCAAAGAAAACGTTTCGCTCGTCTCTACACGAGACGAAACCACTGCACCCGGAAACACCAAGCAGCACAATGACAAATGCATTAAGCAAAAGACTTTTGCCCACATTCACGCCGGTGCTGATCGTCTGCTTTGCCTTGTATTCCATTTCTTTTCTGTTCATTGGTCCTTCCAGTCAGCCATTATACTATTTCCCGACTTGTTCCGTTCTACTCCTACGGCCACAGCACTTCAATACTGCGGGCGTGTGGCGGGAGGCCCTTCAGCGTAAGATAGATGAAAACGGCTCCCCGTCCGACATCGACCGGCTCGCCCGCACGCAGCGAACTTGCAGGCGATTGTTCGGAGGTCGCAAGGAACTCTACGGACTTGGACCATGTATCGGTTTCCGAAAACCGCGCATACGCATTGGCACTCGCCTCCAGCCGCACATGCGGCGCGGCGATGGCAGAGGTCCCGTCATTGAAATACGTCACTGGCGCCGTCCTTAACGCACCAACGCCGCCAACAGGGACTTGGACCTCGCACTGAAACACAGCCTGTGCATTTATCGAAGCCGCAGCGATCGCTACGAGCAACGGGACATGAAATGCGGGTTTCATAATCTGTTTCATCTTTCCACAATTGTCCTTGTCTTCGGTTTTGGTCAAGATTTGCATTCATGCGGCGGCGCGATGGGGGCATCGCGCCCTACCGGTGCGCCAGTTTCATCGAGACAGCACTATGGTGCTGTAAGCGATACAGGATGCGACTCCTTGTACTTGTACGTCTTCTCCTTGCCTGTCTTCTCGTCCTCGTAGGCGCCGGTCGCGTCCCAGAGGTAGAAGCCGCGCATCACGTCCTCGCCCTGAACCATGACGCCCTCGAAGCTGACTTTCCTGGAGGTGTGGGCCAAGGTCGACTTGCCTGTCGTGGCGTCGTAAGCCGACTCGTAGTCGTACCAGAACGTGTACGTGCCCTTGAAGATCCCCGTCGCCGGGGTGAACGAGAGCGTCAAGGCGCCGTCGTTGGCGCCCTCGTAGCGCCACGCCTTCGTCTCCTTGTCCTGCACAGGCTTCGTGGCTTTCACGACGGGAAGGCGACCCTTGCCGTCCAAGTACGTCGACGGGATCTGGACTTCTGCGGGGGCAACGACCTTCCAGTAAGTCTCCGTGCTCTTCCTGCCGGACGCCTCGTCTTTCCAGGAGAACTTCACCTGGCAGTCGAGCATGGGGCTGTAAATTTCCGGCTGGAACATGTACTTGCTGATTCCGCAGCATGACACGCCAATCGACATCGCGGGATTGTAGTACGCCCCAGACACGTCGAGGTCCCTGCTGAAACCGGCGCCATAGTCCCCTGTGGCCGCAGGATCGAAGCTCGTCCACGACCCGGATTCGCACCAGACGTCTCCTTGCCGATTTATGCCCAGTACCGCCAGGAGCTCCCCGCCCTTGTACGCTTTCGGCGCCGAATGGACGACTATCTTGTACCCGTCTTCGTATACGACGGGCGTGGACGTCGAGAACGCCGTGCCGTCCGGCATCTTGCCCGCGACTTTCGCCGTTCCGTCCACGCCCACCGACATCGACATGTAGCCGAAGCCGGACTCATCCCCGGTGTCGTCCTGGATGCTTGCGGTGTACATCCCCGAGTACCACGACATGATTTCCCTTGCCGTAGATGCGGCGGCCTTGTCCTTCCACATCGTCCTCAGGAGACGGGCCGAGGCGCCGTCTGCGACGCAGCCGAACGACCAGGCTGTCGCCTCTGCAATGGCATTGCACAAGCCGTCGGGCGCGGCGGCCGGCGTTATGCGAAGATCGAAGTAATGGCTTTTCTTCCCGCACTTGGCGGTTACAGTTGCGGAGGCGCAAGAGCCGTCGAAGCTGTCGAACTGGCTCGACGAAAACGTCCAGGAATCCCCGGCTACGGACGCGACCTTGCCGCTGATCTTGCCAAGCGACGTGACGGACATCGTCGCGTATCCGTGAATCTCGTTGCCGTCCTCGTCCTGCGCGGAGACGAGACCGGTGAAATCGCCGTACGACCATTCCGGCATGGCGTCGACGTTGAGCGTAATCGTCGCCACGGTCTTCTCGCTGCCATTCTTCTTCTTTGCCTCGATCGTCACGGTGTATGCGCCTGGAGCCGTCGCCACTCCGCCAAAGGAGATAAGGGGCGAAGGGAGGCCGTCAAGCGAGTGCATCCCCTTCGGCAAACCGGAAATCGACGTGACGGTCCATCCATCTTCCGCCCACGAACATATGCCACAGCCCGAGATGCCGGCAGTCACGTGATAGGCATTGACATCGGGGTCCAGGTCCGGCAGATGTTCGCTGGTTATGTTGGGAACCGCAATCCGGAGTATCCGGGTATCCGTAATACCGGACGCGTTCTTCGCGGCAATCGCAACCTCCTTGACGCCTGGCGCCAGTTTCGTCGCGTCGGTGACTACAAGCCTGAACACGTCCTTCTCGCACTTCAGTTCGACGCCCTTGGGCAGCCCCTTCGCCGTCACGGCGGGCAAGGATGCGCTGTCAACCGAGAAACTCCACTCGTCCCCGTCGCGGGTGTTCAGACACCATGTCTCCCCGTTCTCGAAGGGGAGCGAAAGCCAGTCCTCGCGGGTCGGGACGAACCAGGCATACAGCTGGAGGGGCGAGCAGTCCTCGAGCGTAAACACAGCGGTGGCGGCGCGGTAGTCGACGGCGGGCCCCAAGTCCGCCTCGCAGCACATATCCGCATCGCAGTACCAGCCGGCGAACACATGTCCCTTGGCAGGCTTTGCGGACAGTTTCACCTGCGATCCGTAGCAGTAGACGCCGCCGCCGGAAATCGTGCCGCGCCCCTGCTGGCAGTCGCCCGTCTCCAGCCTGATGCACGCGGACCCGCTGTCTCCCACGATTACTGTCTTCCGCGCGGTGCGACGCGCCGAGTCGCCGAGCATTATGGTGAACTTGCCAGGCTTTGACGGCGTGCCGGAAACCACGCCTGCCCTGGAATCGAACGCGAGTCCCGGCGGGAGCCCAGAGACGGACGCCACGCCGTCCGCCGCCCACTCGAACGGGACTCCCGTCTCCATGCAGTCCAGCGGCCCGGCGTCAGACAGCCCGATGTCGTCGAAATCCCCTTCGCCTTCGACTCCCGCGTACCACCGCACCGTGCGCGAACGGGAATACCCGTTCGCGTTCTTTGCGGAACACGTTACGTAGTAGACGCCTGCCTTGGACGGGGCGCCCGCGATCTTCAGCGCCTTTGCGTCGAACCGCACCCCTGGCGGAAGGCCGGAGACGGAAACCATCGCCTGCGATCTCGAGTCGACGCCGACTTCCATCTCAACGTATTCGCCGACGTCCATGCTGCAGTCGCCGACATCCAAATCAAGCTGGTCCTCCGCCGCATGGACGAAGCGCGCCGTGACAGGGGCAACATTGCCGCAGGACGGCATCGTGATAGACAAGGACTGGGCCCTCGCGTCATAGGCAGGAAGGCCGATGCAAGACCAGTCCGGCAGCCCGTCCCAGCGTTCAAAGGCATATCCCTTCGCAGGCGCCGCCTTGAGCGTCACCTTCTGCCCGGCGGAATAAACGCCGCCGCCGGTGACCGAGCCGCCAACGACCTCGTCGTCGTCATAGCCGTCCTCCGCCATGACGTCGAGGTACGCCGGTCCGCCGTCGCGGACGATCGTCGTATAGACGGCCTTGCGCTTCAGGCCGTCCGTAATGGTCACCGCGTATCTGCCTGGCTTCGCGGGGATTCCGCAGAGGACGCCCGTCTTTGAATCGAACGAAAGTCCGTCCGGTAGTCCCGACACGGACTTGACCGCCCCCTCCTCCCACGCAAAAGAAAACGGCTCGCCGGTCTTGAGCCCGTCCATGATGAATTCCTCGGGGATGTCGAGTTGGGTGTCGTCGTAGTCGCCGGACGTGGCTCCGCCGACGTTCCAGCGCACCGTCTCCGAGAACTTGTATCCGTTCGCGTTCTTCGCCGACATCGTGACGTAGTACAGCCCGGCCTTCGCAGGCGCCCCCGTGAATGTCCACGCCTTCGCGTCGAACTTGACCCCGGAAGGGAGGCCGGAGACCGAGGCGGTCGCCTTGGAGCCGGAGTCCACCTCAAAGAACTGGCCCTCCGCCTCCGCCTTGGCCGCGACGGATTCCCCGACCGCGAAATCCACATCCTTCCGCCCGGAAACAGACAGCCAGTCATCTGAGGGGTGCCCGGCGAATGCACCTGCCGCCGCTGCTACCGCCGTCGCCATCATTCCAAGCTTCCTGACCAGGAGCCCGAAACCAACGGGAATCATCTTGTCCATTGCGCTCATCACGTTCATCCCTTCCCAGCGAAACCCCTTTCACTTATTGATCAAGTAGACCGGATGCGACTCCTTGTACTTGTACGTCTTCTCTTTCCCGCTTTTCTCGTCCTCGTAGGCGCCGGTCGCGTCCCAGAGGTAGAAGCCGCGCATCTCGGGTTCTCCCTGCACTAGGATGCCCTCAAAGCTGACTTTCCTGGATGTGTGGGAGAAGGTCGTCTTCTCGGCAACGTAGTCGCACGCCGACTCGTAGTCGAACCAGAAGGTGTACGACCCCTTGAAGATTCCCGTCGCCTGAGTGAACGAGAGCGTGAGCGCGCCGTCGTTCTCCCCCCCGTATATCCACTCATCCGAATCCTTGTCCTTCACTGGCTTCGTCGCCTTCGGCACGACGAACGCTGTCCCCTTCTCGTTCACCGCGACGAGTATGTCGCCGCCGACGTTCTCTGCGGAGACTTCCCCCTGGAAGGACTCCGTCACCCTCCGTCCGGTGTCGTCGTCCAACGACGTTTCCTTGTAGGTGTACTGCAGGAACGGCGCCTCCGTCTCGAACGAAAGGGTTTCATAGTATTTCCTCAGAGTCTCAAGCTTGTTGTAGTATGCGCCGGTGAATTCGGGCATGCAGTCGAAGCCCTCGCCGTACTCGCATGTCGCCTGGGGATTGCGGCTAGTCCACTGCGCGACCCCGGGCGCATTGCCGAGCAGCTTCTGGTCTTCGTCGAATTCAAAGGAAACCGTCAACGCGAACACGCCGCCCTTGTACGCGGACGGTGCCGCATGGAAGTACGCGAAGAACCCCGACTCCGGATCGTACGCAAGCGGCGACGTCGTCGACACGCTCGTGCCGTCCGGAAGCTTGCCCGTCGCCTTGACGTTGCCGTCCTTGCCGACGGTCAGCGAGAGGTATCCGAATCCATACGCTCCGTCGTTGTCGGCAGCCAGCGAAACCGTATAGGCGCCCACGTATTCCCCGAGCACGGACTGCGCCGCGGCGGACGTCTCCTTGTCCTTCCAGATGTTGCGGAAGAGCATGGCGTATGCGAAATCGCCTTCCGACGTGTCAAGCTCTCCAACCGCGCATCCGTTCGCCAGGCCCTCGCCGTCCCCCTCCGGGACCGCTGCTTTCGCGACTTCCATGCGCATGGGCAAGACGACCTTGCCCGCCTTGGCGTCCGCAACGACGTTGAACACCATCATCTCCTCTTCTGCGCAGTCCGTCACGCTCGTCGCATCGAAGCTCGCCGCGCTGAACGAGTAGCTGGTTCCGCCGAGGGACATCTTGCCGGACATCTTGCCGGCCGCCGAGACGGTCATCGAGACGGAGCCGTATCCCACGTAGTACGACTCCATTTCCCCGTCGTCCTCGTAGCCGCTCATCGCGTAGCCGGCGAACGTCCCCTGCGCCCATGTCGGGAGCGGCTTGATTTTTATTGGAATCGTAATCGAGGGCTTTGCCTTCGCGTTCACGCCGCCTGTGGCGGTTACGGTCACGGTAGAGTCGCCCGCCTTCGTCGGCACGCCGCTGATCACGCCGCTCGCGGCGTCGATCTTGAGGCCGGCGGGCAGGCCCTTCGCCGAGAACTTAGCGGGATAGGCGGCGTCCGCCAGCGGCACCTGCGACTCGAACGCCACGCCCACCATCGCGTTGGCGGACGGCACGACCGAACCGGCGTCCAGCTCGGGGTCCTCGACAGCGGACTTCAGGCGGAAGACGGCCGTGACGGTGCAGTCCATGTCTGGTGCGTACTTGAACGTCGCCGAGTATCCCACCTTCTCGCCGCCGACAGTCCAGTACGCAAACACCGTGTCCTTGCCGGGCTTGGCGGTAAGCGTAACCTGCTTGCCGGGCAGGACCTGTCCGTTCTTCGGGCTTGCCGCGACCGTGCCGGACGCGCCAAACTGCTCGAATTCTGTATCGCACTCCACGACCGAAACCCTGGTGGCCGCCACTTTCACATCGAGCAGCTCGTCCTCTACGACTTGATAGGAACCCTTCGCGGGCACCGTCCAGCGCGGATCGGTCGAGCGGAACTGGAGCGCAACGGACTTGCCGGTCTTCACCGGGTAGGCGCTGTCGCCGTCGACAGGCATCCAGACCTTGCCGTCGTCCGACCATTCGATCCCCTCCGGCTCGCCGGCCTCGTTTGCCGTCCCGTTCACCTCGTATGCAACCACTCTAACATACCCAGGCTTGGAGACGTAGTTTGCCGTGAACGTCACCGCCGCATCCGGCATCGTAAACGACGTATACTGATCGCGCGGGTTGAAATCCACGCCAAGGTTAGCCGTCGCAGGGGTGAACGTCCACTTGGCGAACTCCATGCCGCTTTCGCTCTTGTCGACGGCTTCAAGGTAGAGTTCCGTGCCGCTAAGCACCGTGATGGACGCCGCCGGATCGGATTCGTCGTCGTAGCAGTCCACAGCGCCGCCCTTCACCGTCGCCTTGAACCTCTTGCGCCAGTGGGCGTATATCGTGGTGGATTTATTCCCGTTGCCGACAATTGCGCAGACCCCGTCCAAGTCCACCGGCTCGCCCCCCGTCTTCGCCGTCCACCATCCGTCGAACACGGCATTGGCAAGCTCTGGCGCCACAACGCTCCCCCAAGGCTCGTCAAACCGCTGGAATTTCTCCTGGCTGGCAGGCTTCCCGCCGTTTGCGTCAAACTTGAACGTGTAGTATTTAGCGTACCACACAGCCTTCAGGGCCACGCTGGCGGCAGGCGTGTATCCCGCGTAAGGAGCGTTCGTGACCACACCATCCGTCCATCCCTTGAACGAGTAGCCTGGACGGACAGAGATGTCTTGCAGCCAGATTTCATACCCTGGCAACTTGTCGATGGATTCCCCCGGCTCCACTACGGCATCCTCGACCGCAGGGCCGTCATCCCAGCCGTTCCAGTCGTAGGAGACGATGTATTTCTTGAGCACGGCGACGGTACGCCCGTCCGCGTCGTCGTCCGGCCACTTGCTTCCCTCCGGCGGCCAGTCTGTTTTGTCATTGCGGACGGTCACGACCAGTCCGTCCGGCGTGTCCTTGAATACGTCGTTGCCAGTCGTCGGCGCATTGCCGTCAAACACGACATTCGTCAGGTTCGCGCATCCGGCGAACGCGCCGTCGCCGATTTCAGTCACTGTCGCCGGTATACGAATGGAACATACTTCGTCATTGTACGCAATTGCGTAGAAACCGATGGCCGTCACGCCGGACGGGACATCGAGCCTGTCGTATCCGTGCATGTCAACGTCCAGCAGCTCGCCGTCCTGAATGTCCAATTCCGGCTCAGAAGGACGCGCAGCCTGGTCGACCGTGAACGTCGCCTTTACGGCGCCGTCGATCTTCGAGGTCACGGTGATCGTTCCCGTGCGCGGCTTGTTCCCGTCGTTTTTCGTCAGGCTGTATTCCACGGTGCCATCGCCGTCCCCTTCGGTCCCGGAAAGAATCATCCACGTCGGGTCGGACACCGTCGCGACCCAATCCGTGTTGCATGCGACGTCGAACTCGCCGACCAGCGGGTCCTCCTCCGTCCCGCGCCACGCGTACGCCGCACCGCGCGGATCGCACGAGACGGCAATTGCCTCCCACTGCGCGGTCAGCGTCAGATCGGACACGGGCGCGACAACCTCCTCGTCGTCGTACTCGCCGC
>Ga0310696_10009948_pt1 | contig 10970 bp, 9 predicted proteins | sample AusTroGonzalo_MG_4_FD_203885 | JGI IMG/M metagenome (GOLD analysis project Ga0310696, IMG submission 203885) | Bovine rumen microbial communities from tropical cattle in Woodstock, Queensland, Australia - Gonzalo_02 (v2) (version 2) | ecosystem: Host-associated > Mammals > Digestive system >...
CAGACCACGGGACTACGGAACTATCTGACGGAAGGCATCTTCGAACTGCGGTTCGGCGACCTGCCGCAGGTGGTGCTGGGGCGGACCGTGGCGCTTGAGCTGGGTGTCCGCACGACGTTCCTGCAGCCGCTCAAGGTCTGGTTCCCCAGCCGCACGCGGCAGGTGGACCTGCTCAACCCGCTGGCTTCGCTGCGGCAGGAGAAGTTCCAACCCGCCGGCATCCTGGCCGTCGACATGGACTTCGACCAGAAATACCTGTTCCTGCCCCTCGATGCGCTCCAGGAACTGCTGGAATACACCGACGAGGTCTCGTCCATTGAAATCTACCTGAATCCCGAAGGCCTCGACCGTCGGCAGATGGCTTCGCGCCAGGTGTTGTCGGATATCCGCAGCCGCCTCGGCAGCGACTTCGTCGTGCGCGACCGCCAGGAACAGAACCAGACGCTCTACCGCCTGCTGAAATACGAAAAAGCCGCCATCTACCTGATCCTGCTGTTCGTGATGCTCATCATCTCGTTCAACATCTACGGTTCCCTGTCGATGCTCATCATCGAGAAGCGCGACGACATCGCCACGCTCCAGGCGATGGGTGCCGACGAGAAGCTGGTGCAGCAGATTTTCGTGCGCGAAGGCTGGCTCATCTCGCTGCTGGGCATTGCCGCCGGCGTGGCGGTCGGCCTGCTGGTGTGCTGGCTGCAGCAACGTTTCGGCCTGGTGAAGATGCCGGGCAATTTCGTCGTGGATGCCTATCCGGTGGACGTCCAGGCGGGCGACATCGCCCTTATCGTCCTTGGCGTTGCCTTCATCGGCTGGCTCATCTCCCTCCTCACCCGCCGCATGGCCAGCCGCAGCTGACCGCCGGGCAGGCCGGACAGCGATTCAATGGAATAATTGCTATCTTTGTGGCGGCAATGAAAGAAAGCGAGAAAATCATAGCGGAGGTAACTTCGGGCGAGTATGAGCACGGGTTTGAGACGGTGGTGGAGCAGGACTTCATCCCGAAGGGTCTCAGCGAAGACATCGTGCGGCTGATCTCGCGCAAGAAGGAGGAGCCGGAGTGGCTGCTGGAGTTTCGCCTGAAGGCGTTCCGGCAGTGGCAGAAGATGGCGTTGCCCACCTGGGCGCACCTCGACATCCCGGCCATCGACTTCCAGGATATTGTCTACTACGCTGCTCCGAAACAGCCTTCCCACAAATCCGGAAAGCGGGAGATCGACCCGGAAATCGAAAAGACGTTCGACAAGCTCGGCATTCCGCTCAACGAGCGCGACGTGCTCGCCGGACTGGCGTCCGGCAGCGGCACGGCCGTCGACGCCGTCTTCGACAGCGTGTCGGTGAAGACCACCTTCAGCGAGACGCTCGCTGAGAAGGGCATCATCTTCTGCTCGTTCTCCGAAGCCGTGAAGAATTACCCGGATCTGGTGCGGAAGTACCTGGCCACGGTCGTCCCGATTGCCGATAATTTTTACAGCGCGCTGAACAGCGCCGTCTTCAGCGACGGCTCGTTCTGCTATATCCCCAAAGGTGTCCGGTGTCCAATGGAGCTTTCGAGCTATTTCCGCATCAATGCCCGCGGCACCGGCCAGTTTGAGCGCACGCTCATCGTGGCCGACGAAGGCGCGTACGTGAGCTATCTCGAGGGCTGCACCGCCCCGATGCGCGACGAGGCGCAGCTTCACGCCGCCGTGGTCGAGATCATCGTCGAAAAAGACGCCGAAGTGAAATACTCCACCGTGCAGAACTGGTATCCCGGCGACGCCGAAGGGCGCGGTGGCATCTACAACTTCGTGACCAAGCGCGGCATTTGCAAGGGCAGTGGCAGCAAGCTCTTCTGGACCCAGGTCGAGACGGGCAGCGCCATCACGTGGAAATACCCGAGTACCATTCTCCGGGGCGACAACTCCGTGTCCGAGTTCTACAGCGTGGCGGTGACCAACAACCGCCAGCAGGCCGACACCGGCACGAAAATGATCCATATCGGCCGGAACACCACCAGCCGCATCGTGAGCAAGGGCATCTCGGCCGGCCGCAGCCAGAACAGCTACCGCGGCCTGGTGAAGGTGCTGCCGGGCGCGGAGAACGCCCGCAACCACTCGCAGTGCGACTCGCTCCTGCTGGGTGACAAGTGCGGCGCGCACACGTTCCCCGTCATTGAGTCGGACAACCCTACGGCTGTGGTGGAACACGAAGCCACCACCTCGAAGATCAGCGAGGACCAGCTTTTCTACTGCCGCCAGCGCGGCATCACCGAAGAAGAAGCGGTCGGCCTGATCGTGGGCGGCTACGCCCGTGAAGTCCTGAACAAGCTTCCGATGGAATTTGCCGTCGAAGCACAGAAACTGCTGCAAGTCTCACTGGAGGGGAGTATCGGATGACATTCTACTGGCTCGATCTCGTCTGCTCGCTGCTGGGCCTGACCTGCGTGTTCCTCGCAGGCCGGGGCAGCAAGTACAACTTCTGGGTGGGATATCTCTATACCGTCGCCCTCTTCTTCCTGTTCCTGCAGAAGAACCTGGTGGCGTCGCTGCTGCTGCAGCCCATTTCGCTGGGCATCAACATCCTCGGCCACTACCGCTGGACCCATCCCAAGGCTGGCGAGGCCAGCTCGGAGAAGGCCGGCGAGCTGAAGGTCACGATGCTGACCTGGCCTGAACGTGCGTTGACCGTAGTCGCCGTGCTGGTGGTCGCGGCGCTGTGGGGATGGCTCCTGACGCGCCTTTTCCCCGCCGATCCGCACCCGTATCTCGATTCCTGTGTCACGATCCTCATCCTCATCGCCCAGTTCCTCAGCGCCATGAAGAAGTGGGACTGCTGGGTGGCCTGGATCATCGTCAATATCACCCAACTCATCCTGCATCTTTCGGTGGGCAACATCTTTATGCCGATCGTGAGTGCCCTGTACCTGGTCAACGGCATCGTGTCGCTGGTCAACTGGGAGAAAATGTATAGGAGGAAAGCCTGATGAACACCCTGCTCAAAATAGAAAACCTGCACGCTTCGGTCGGTGAAAAGGAGATTCTCCGGGGCATCGACCTGGAAATCAAGGCCGGAGAGGTCCACGCCATCATGGGACCCAACGGCTCCGGCAAGAGCACGCTGTCGGCCGTGCTGGCCGGCCGCGACACCTTCTCGGTGACGGAAGGCTCCGTCAGCTACGACGGCCGCGATCTGCTCGCCCTTTCGCCCGAAGAGCGTTCCTGGGCCGGCATTTTCCTGGGATTCCAGTATCCCGTGGAGATTCCGGGCGTGAGCAATGTGTCGTTTATGAAGGCGGCTGTGGCCGAGCAGCGCAAGCAGCGCGGTCTGGAGCCCCTGAGCTCCGCACAGTTCCTTAAGCTGATGCGCGAAAAGATGGCGTACGTCGAAATGGACGGCAGCTTCTCGTCGCGCGGCGTGAACGTGGGCTTCTCGGGTGGCGAGAAGAAGCGCAACGAGATTTTCCAGATGGCGATGCTCGATCCGCGCCTGGCCATCCTCGACGAGACCGATTCCGGCCTCGACGTCGACGCCCTGCGCATCGTGGCGACGGGCGTCAACAAGATGAAGCGTCCCGACAACGCCTTCATCGTCATCACGCACTATCAGCGCCTGCTCGACTACATCGTTCCCGACGTCATCCACGTGCTCTACAAGGGGCGCATCATCAAGACAGCCGGCCGCGAACTGGCGCTCGAAATCGAAGATAAAGGCTACGACTGGATCATCAATGAAAGCAAGTAGTCAATTCATCACCAACCCCGAAGGCCGGCTGCGGATCGCGCTGGAAGCAGGTGCTTCCGCCGAGTATCTCGTGCTGCAGGACGCCGCGGACCGTGAAGTGGAGACGGTGTACGACATCTCCCTCGCGGAAGGCGCTTCGCTCCGGATGGTGTTTCTGTCGCTTGACGGTAAGATGCTGCGAAACCGGGTAAACGTGTCGCTTGAAGGCCGCCACGCTTCATGCGACCTGAGTGGACTTTACCTGCCCCGGGACACCCAGGAGATAGCCTTCGATATCCGCATGGACCACCTTGTGCCGGAGTGCCATAGCACGCAGCTGTTCAAAAGCATCGTAGACGAGCGGGCCGTCGCTCGTTTCTTCGGCCTGATCAAGGTCGTGCCCGACGCCCAGAAGACCGAGGCCTACCAGGCCAACCACAACCTGCTCCTCAGCGAAGCGGCGCGCGCCTACACGAAGCCGCAGCTGGAAATCTATGCCGACGATGTGAAATGCAGCCACGGCGCCACGGTCGGCCGGCTCAACGAGGACGAACTGTTCTATATGCGCTCGCGCGGCATCTCGCTGCCCGAAGCGCGGCTGCTCCAGCAGATGGCTTTTACGGGTGAGGTCCTGGAAAAGATTTCTTCGCAGGAATGGCGGGAAAAGATGCTCACACGGGTGGAAGAACGCCTGCGCAGCGCCCGATAGAATTGTCAAAACAGCCTAAAACGTTGTCGTAAGGTAAAATATGCTATTTTCGGACGCAACATTCCGGCGTCCTTCTGCATCTTACGAGTGGTTTAGGTTTTAGTATATTATCATCAGAAGGGTGGCTTACTCGGGAGAAGGAGCCGCCCTTTTGTTATTCTTCCGGTTTCCAGTCAGGAGGAACGAGGAAACCCACAAGCAGTGTAGATGATTCTTGTTCGCCTTCCTTCCATAAAAGGCTAAAGCGCTCCGGATATTTCATCAGTGTAGGGAGTATAACCCGATACGAAATAGGAAACCAGGTGTCCACAATGAGGATATCTACGCGATTATCTTCCAAATACTTGATGACTTCTTCAGGCGTGCCCGTACGAGGCAGCGGAATGGCATGGTGGAAATCGGAATAGATGAAGTAGATTTCCGGCTTCAGAACAGCCGCCAGATAGTTTTCCGGTAAATCATTACACGCCAGGCAGGCATCAATGTATTGCTGATAACTATCCAATCCAGGCACCGTCTTATAGGTTTTGTGGGTGGCGACACTCCGGTAAACGGCCTGGCTTTTCCGGTATCCGGGAAGAAGCGCACAGATCAAAGCGGCCGTCACCACAGGAGGAAGCCAGCGCACTTCCTTGTGACGGATCTTTCCGACCAGCCATTCCGTGGCGCTGCCGATGCCCACGACAAAAGCCGCAAGCATCAATGGAATCAACGGTACAAAGTACCGGGTATCAGAGAACTGCGTCGGATAAAGACACAATACGCCAAATGTGATGATGAAGTAGGAAACCAGCAGCCATTGCAGACCCTTCATCGACAGGAGGCCGACCAGCATCACCGCGATGACCAGGATGCCCGCTACCCAGCTGAGATCCTTGGTCAGGACACGTTGCTTGGTTATTTGTGCCTTACTGACATCCAGCAAGGTTTTCGGAATATAGTAGGGAACGAAAGACCAGAGGTTCTCTCCGATGCGGTCCAGCCAGAATGCCGTTCTGCCGTTCGGCATATCCTCTTCCGAAGGGATGGAGAAAGAGGTCATATAGTCGCTTTTCCAACCTGGCGCCACCCGCCGGTTGCGGAAATTCCAACTCTCTAACGACACAAAGAGGGTCAACAGGACCAGGGTGCCGACCAGGGCCGGCATCCACCACTTCGCATGGCTTTCTTTCTTCCGGCGGACAAGGGTTTTGCCTGCCAGCACGAAAAATGCGAGGGCTGCGGCCAGGATGATGCTGATACCCATCGTGCGAACAAAGAAAGCCGCGGCAACCAGCAGGCACAAGCCCACCAGCAGCAGGATGTGACGGACGTCCTTCTGCCGCACTTTCTCCAGATCCAGGTCCAGGCAGATGGCGATGATTCCCAGTGAGATGGTTGTATAGAGCATCTCGCTCATCAGGATCGTGGCCCAACGCAGCAATATGGTGTGGAACGTGCAGAGCAAGCAGGCACATAGCGCATACCATAGGCCGAACCGCCCGGTCGATTTGCGGACAATCCGAAACAAGAGGAGCAGGGAAATCAACAAAAGTGCACAGTTGAGCAGTTTCAAGGGGGCGATGCCGACCTTGAAGGGCTTCATGAAGAGGGACATAAACGCCGGATATCCCGGAGGGAAATGTGTATGGGGCTCCGGTTGCGGACCAATGGTGGAATTATAGCCATATCCGTAAGCCAGATTGTAGGCCAGCAGATAATAGTGGTAATTATCCCCATTCATGTCCAGTTTTTTATCGAAAATGCCGGCATAGTTCACACAGAAGCTGATGACGATCAGCAGCGGGAATAGCCATCTGAGATATTTTTCATTTATTTTCATGGTAGTCCTTTTCTGTGTTGACATTCCAGATGTTCTCTTTTCCGGCTATGTGGTCGCGGATGTTGCGGACAGCCTCCATCGCCGTCAGCATCGAGTGGTCCATATTGTTGTAACGGTGCTGCCCGTTGCGTCCGATGCAATAGAGGTTTTCAATCTTGTCCAGGAAACTGCGTACTTTGTCGAGTTCGTAGTAAGCGCCAAAATAGGCGGGGTAGGCTTTCTTGATCTTGATGCGGCAGGCATCCACCACGTCTTCCCGCTCCACGATATCAATCTTCACCAGCTCGTCAACGGCCATCCGGATGAAATCTTCATCCTTCATCTGCCAAAGGTCGTCTCCTTCCGAACAGAAGTATTCCAGACCGATCCACAGCGTGTTCTCATAATCCTTGACCAGATACGGGGACCAGTTGTTGAAGATCTGCAGACGCCCGACCTTTACGTCCCGTTCCTGTATGTAAATCCAGGTGTCGGGAACACGGCCAGCGTAGGTTTTAATCTTTGTCTGGTTCTTGATTTTCAGTTTTTTGACGCACAAGCCGACGGTAATGAAGTCGCGGTATGGCAGTTCCCGGGCGATGCGCGCCACCTCTTCCGGTACCGCAATGCCCGATAGCGCCGCGACCAGATCCTTGACCGGCATGGAGGAAAGCAGGCAGTCGCAGGTTTCGCGGGCGATGGTACCGTCCGCATTCCGATAACCCACCGAGGTGACGCGACCGTTCTCGACATGAATGTCGACGACTTCCGCCTGGCGGCGGATCTCTCCGCCACCGGCCTCAACATCGTGCGCTACGATTTCCCACAGCTGGCCCGGGCCGTATTTCGGATAGATGAATTGCTCGATGAGCGAAGTTTCGACGTTTTCACCCTGAGCGTCCTTCTTCTTGAAGGCCTTGTTCATCATGTCTTTCAGCACGGCGGTCACCGAGAGGCCTTTTACGCGCTGGCTGCCCCAGTCTGCGCCGAGGCCGGAGGGATGAACGCCCCAGACTTTCCGGGTATAGTCTTCGAAGAACATTTCGTAGAGCGGCTTGCCGAACCGGTTGACATAGAAGTCTTCGAGCGAGTTCTCCGGCCGCTTGTGGAGGACAGATCCCAGGTAGCCGAAGCCGGCTTTGAGCGTGCGCCCCAGCCCCATATTGGCGAACGTATCCTTCGACAGCGAGATAGGGTAGTCGAAGAATTTACGCAGGAAGAAGATGCGGCTTACGCGGTGGCGGAGCAGGATTACGCGGTCCTCGTGTTCCGGGTCCGGCCCGCCGGGCGCCAGCGGCTTGTCGTCCAGGCCAAGCAGGATGTCGTCCTTTGAGCGGGCGCCCTGCACCGGCATCCGCCGTTCCCACCAGTCCATCACCTCGTGGCTCTTCGAGAAAAACCGGTGACCGCCGATATCCATCCGGTTTCCTTTATATTCGACAGTCTGCGAGATACCGCCGATGGCGTCGGTAGCCTCAAGCACGACCGGATGCAGGTCGGTCTTCTCAATCAGTTCCGCTGCTGCGGTCAGGCCGGCCGGCCCGGCTCCGATGATGACGGCCTTTTTCATTTGTTGAAGAGGATGAATTTACGGGCGAAAAAATTCCAAAAGAAGACCAGCCCCGTGGAAACAAGCTTGGAGACCATATAGTGAAGATGGAACACGTCGGTACCGAGGTACAGGATCAGTTCGTTGAGGCCGAGACCGGCCACGCCGATGAGGGCGAATACGGCAAACTCGCTCCAGCGGTTCTTCATGCGCCGGTCGTTGAATACCCAGTACGTGCTGAGCAGGTAGTTGCAGGTCAGGCCCAGGAGAAAAGCGATGGCGGCCGAAAGCAGGTAGTGCAGGCCGCAGACCTCCGTCAGGAACCACAGGCTGGCATAATCGACGATGAACGCCAGGCCGCCGACAAAGAAATAGCGGAACAGCTGGATCTTCAAATCGCCGGTCTCTGCTTTCAACAAGCGGTTCAGGAGGTCGTTCATCATATTAGTATCCTTGGGCGTGGATCGGCAATTCTGCCCCTTCGGGGGTGACGAGGACGGCGCCGACTTCGGGGCGGGCAGTGTGGCCGATGACCTCGAAGTCCTGGAAGTCCTTGCGGATGACGTCGTGTTTTTCGATGGGGACGGTGAAGATGAATTTATAATCGTCGCCGCCGTTCATCGCCGCCGTGACGGCGTCCATGTCGATTTCCTCGGCCATTGCGAACGTCTGCGAGGAAATGGGAACCTTCTCAAGATAGACCTTGGCGCCCAGACCCGTGTCGCGGGTCAGGCGCAGGACGGCTTCGCCCAGGCCGCGGGTCAGGAAGTAGCCGTGCGAAGGGATGACGTCCGCCTCGATGAAGCGCTCCACGATGCCGGGTTTGATTTCGGGGCTGAGATAACTGCCCAGGACGGCCTTGTACTTGCCCAGGTCGGGCTGCTCGCCCGAGCTGGTGAAGGCCACCTTTTCGCGCTCGAGCACGTGCAGGCCCATATAGGCGGCGCCCACATGCCCGCTCAGGCAGATGAGGTCCATATTCTTGGCTTCCGGCATTTTATCGATGATGCCCTTTTTCTGCAGGCCGCAGGCCGACAGGCCGATGGCCAGGCCGTTGACCGAGGGGTTGAGGTCCAGCGACAGCTGGCCTACCTTGTGCTCGCGGCACGCGGCCAGCATTCCTTCCCACAGGTCGGCCACGTCTTCAAAGCAGAAACGCTTCGACAGGCCCAGCACCACCGACAGCGAGGCGGGCTGCCTGAAAGAGGCGTAAACCTCTCCCAGGACGTTGAGCACGGCCTTGTACCCCAGGTGCTTGAGGGGCGTGTAGACAAGGTCGAAGTCGCAGCCTTCCAGCATCAGTTTCTGGACGGTGCAACATTCTCCCTTGTGTTTGAGCCGGACGGGCTGTTCGTTGGTGTATCCGCTCTGGGCGAAGAGCTTTTCGAGGACGGCCTGCTTGCCGATGGAGGAGATTTCTGTTCTTGCCATCTGGGAAATTTTGTTCAAAGATACGATTAATCCGGCAATTGTGCGTGTTTGGCGGGGATGAGGGTGCTGTCTATCACGTTCCCGTGCCGGTCGAGCAGCGCGAGCGCAATCTGCGTTTCGGTCACGTCCATGTGGATGGCGCTGACCGAATGGGTCCCTTCGGTCCAGCGGAAAGCAATCTTGTCGGCGTTCTGCATCGGCGTGTCGGGGATGTCGCGGCCGCGGTCGTTGTCGCAGGCCGAGGTTTGAATGTAGACGGTGCCGCGGGTGCCGTCGGTGACGGCGTCGCCGTACAGCGGAAGGCTGCGGACGTAGATATGGTTGTTGCCGGCGACGGCCAGGTCAACGCCGAGTTCGTCGAAGATCCCGTTCCACCGGCCGTACTGGACACTTTTGCCATGGGTGCCACCGAACCACTCGTAATGCATGCAGACGACGACGAACGTCGGCGGGTTCTCTCCCGCCCGCGCCGCTTTGACGCAGTCGCGGAGCCAGGCCTGCGCCGCCGCCAGTTCCTCTGCGCTTCTCGCATCTTCGGAGTTGAGCATTACGAACAGGGTGTTTCCGTAGCGGAAATGGTAGCATACGCCCTCTTCCCTTTCATAGCCGTTCTGTGGATACCAGGACGTGCCGGTGAAGAATTCGCTGGGGCTGCTGAAATCGTGCGAGACCTGTGACTCGCGGGTCCAGTTGTCGTGGTTGCCGTTCACGCGGGCCCACAGGAATTCGTTGAAGTTCTCTTCCTCGAACATCCTGCGCCAGAACGAGTAGCTGCCGCCCCAGGCCACGACGTCGCCGGGGCTGAGGACCCAGTCGAGCGACGGGTCGAAGCGCTGCATCGTGTCGATCATCTGCATGGCGACCTCCAGGCGGTTGGGGAGGGGCGGATAGCTGTGGAAGTCGGAGATGATGCAGGCTGACCAGTGTTTCGCGCCGGCCGTGCGGAACGTGTACGTGGCGCTGCGTCCCACGGGCTTGTCTCCGTCCATCTCGACGATGACATACTTGTAGTCCGTGTCGGGTTTCAGGCCGTAGACCGTGGTGCCGCACTTCGTGAAGACAGCGTCCTCGTAAAAGTTCGTGCCGTCAGCCAGTTTCGAGTACATGCCCTTGAAGATGTCGTAGCGCCGTTCACTGATGGGCGCGACGTCGAACGCTTTCTTCCACTTCCTGTCCCGGGCTTCCGTAATCCGGACGAAGGTACGTCCGGCCGTGGTGTCGCAGGCCCAGCTGATGCACATCGATACTGAAGCGTCCTCCCCCGGTCCGGAGGAGATGCTGTACAGGAGGTCAGATACGGGAAGGTCGGCCACCCGGGGCGGACGTGCGCCAACAAGGGTCATCAACGCGAGAATAAGCAGGGTTGTGCGGAACAGAATGGGGAAAGGAGTTTTCATAGAAGGTCGGGCTTTACAACAAAGATACTTCTTTCTTGTCGAAATATTGAATAACTTTGCACTATGCTGCTTTATCCCAACGCCAAGATCAACCTAGGACTGAACGTCATCCGCAAACGTCCGGACGGCTACCACGACATCGAGACGCTGTTCTATCCCGTGATGGACTGTCGCGACATTCTGGAAATCGTGCCCGCTGACACCTTCCGGATGCAGGTCTACAACGTGCCGATCGAGGGAGAGAACCTGTGCGAAATAGCCTGGAAACTGATGCACGCGCAGTGCGGCATCCCGCCCGTGGAGATCGGGCTCTACAAGCAGATCCCGATGGGTGCCGGGCTGGGCGGCGGCTCTTCCGATGCGGCCTTTACGCTGCTGGGCCTC
>Ga0310696_10009951_pt1 | contig 10969 bp, 8 predicted proteins | sample AusTroGonzalo_MG_4_FD_203885 | JGI IMG/M metagenome (GOLD analysis project Ga0310696, IMG submission 203885) | Bovine rumen microbial communities from tropical cattle in Woodstock, Queensland, Australia - Gonzalo_02 (v2) (version 2) | ecosystem: Host-associated > Mammals > Digestive system >...
TTGTTGTCGGAGTTGGAGACGCCGTGGGTGAAGCTCAGGCAGATCTTCAGTTCGGGATGGTCCTTCTTGAGGCTGGCGATGGATTCGAAGCGCGCCAGCTTTCCCTGGACCTTGAAGCCCTGATAGACGCCGTCCACCATATAGAGCTCAGCGAATGCGTAGTTGATATGCGTGAGCATCGTGGCATCGGGCGTCAGGGAGCCGTAATACGTAACATAGGCCGTGGCGTGGCGGCCATCGTCGATGCGAGGGTTGAGCGCCACCAGCGGCTCGACGATCTCCGGATCGATCTCCGGTTCCGGCTCGGGATCCGGCTCTTCGATCGGATGACAGCCTCCCAGCAGCAATCCCGCTGTCAGAAGGAGGATCCAGCCCCTATTCTTCATAGAGCAGATAAGGTTTCCGCTGTTCCTTGAAGAAGATGATGTCGTTGGCCCACACCGCCTTGATCTCTTCGGCCGTGGCGCCTTCCTTGATCATCCGGCGTACATAGTCGCGGCCGATCAGCAGCTCGAAGAAGGAGCGGAAGAAGTGGTCGTCCAGGTGCAGGTTGTTGTAGGCATCGATGATGTACTTGAGGTTGATGCCGCCCGCGCAGATCTCATCGTCGGAAGGATTCACGCGGAGATCGACCCCGAAGCACTTCTGGTCCAGCTGCGGCGGGTTCTTGGCGCCTTCCACGCTGCGCGGCGTGAAGGAGTACTTGTAGCCCATCATATTGGGATGTCCGTACATCTGGAACGGCGCGTCGGTGCCGCGACCCAGGCTCACAGGCGTGGCCTCGAAATAGCACAAGGAAGGATACAGATAGACCGAACGCATATTGGGCAGGTTCGGCGAGGGTTTGATGGGCAGCACGTAGCGGGACTGGTGCGTGTAGTTGCGGCACTTGATCACTGTCAGGTCGCAGGTGAGACCTTCGGGCAACCATTTCTCGCCGTTGATCATCTGCGCCAGCTCACCCAGCGTCATACCGTGGGCCACCGGAATGGGATACCAGCCCACGCCGGATTTGTATTTCATATCGAGAATGGGGCCGTCCACCATAAAGCCGATGGGGTTGGGTCGGTCGAGCACGATCATCTTCTTGCCGTGCTTGGCACAGACATACATCATCTTGCCCATCGTCACGTTATATGTGTAGAAACGGACACCCACGTCCTGCAGGTCGAAGATCAGCACGTCGAACTCCGCAACGGACTCGTCCGAAGGATAACCGCCCTTGCCGTCATAAAGCGAACTGATCGGCACGCCTGTCGGGCCGTCCACGGAACTGCCCACCAGCTCGCCGGCGTCAGCCGTTCCACGGAAACCGTGTTCGGGCGAGAAGATCGAGACCACATTCACATTGAGCGCCAGCAGCGTGTCGAGAATGTGCCGGTCTTCCGAGATCATTCCGGTCTGGTTGGACAGGATCGCGACCCGCTTCCCTTCCAGCAAAGGAAGATAAGCGTCCAGGTCCGTAGCACCGGGCAGGATTTCCGGCGTGAGAGCATAGACCTTCGGTTGTACGTCCGAACCACAGGCGGACAGCGCGACAAAGAGGAGCGACAGCAGGAAGAATCGTTTCATATCGTCAGAATAATAAAGTTCGTGTTTCCGCGTCTTCCACCAGGATCTGCACCTTGAGCGTATCTTCGGGCAGCAGTTCCTCGATCATCTCGGGCCATTCGATCAGGCAGAGGGCCCCCGAGTCGAAATACTCGTAGAGACCGATGTCCAGCGCCTCGGAAAGGCGGTTGATCCGGTAGAAGTCAAAATGATAGACCGGCTCGCCGGCGGCGTCGCGGTACTCGTTCACGATGGTGAAGGTGGGGCTGCAGACCACATCTTTCACACCCAGCGCCTCGCAGACCGCCGTGATGAAGGTGGTCTTGCCGGCACCCATCGAGCCCTGGAAGGCGATGATGCGCTTCTCTCCGATGTGCTGGAGGAAAACCCGCGCCGCCCGGGGCAGGTCGGCCGTACCGTTGACGATGATTTCGGTCATATCTTTGCAAAGATAATAATAATCACTATTTGTTGGTATTGCCCCTTCTGTAAAAAACGGTGACCTTTGCGCTATGAATTGCAATTTCAATTGTAGCGAATGTGAACTGGCTCTGAAGGGAAGCAAGCGCATCGTGGTCGATGTCATCGGTCACGAGCCCGAGGGCGGGATGTTGTCCTTTTCAGGTCGTCGACAATTGACGGTCGAGTTCGGGGAATATGTCATCTGCTTCGTGAACTTTTGCGGAGACAATGTCCACATCGGCCGGAAGATCCTCTCCAACAAGCCTTCCGTGGTGTTGGACGTCATCGATTCGATGTCCCTGGAACACAGCCTCAGGCTCACTTCCAGGCTGATTGATATGGATTGCAGGGCCGTGCTCGCCTTTTCCGCTTACGACCGGCTTCTGGCTACCGGGCATTCCCTCGATTACGAGACCCTCGGCGAAATGATGGGCTTTTCGGCAACAGTTCTGGATACGACCGAGGAAAGTTTCAGCAGGCTTCTTTCCCTGATCGTCTACACCTACTGCCAGCCAGTCAAGAAACACGTGCACGTGCCTTATGGCCAGGATGTGGACAAGGCCATCGAAAGGATCACCGCGGTGATTGCCGAATCGCCCGGGCTATCCGACAGTTACCACGACCGCTACCTGGCCGTCCGCCTGCTGGAGGACCCGCAGTACATTGCCCCGATCCTGGAAAGATATCCGATGTCATCCCGGATTGTGGAAACCGCCCGCGCGGAGTCCGAGGCCCTTTCCCGACAGCTCGAAGAAAGCCCGGAATCCCTGATTCGGAAAGCGCGTCACGGTTATGTCCACGGCGCACTGGTCGAAACCCTCCGCCACAGTTCAGACAATTCGGATCATACGCTCCTGCAAAAGATAGACGCCGTACTGACCAACCGCGCGATCGGCCTCCCGTTGCTTCTCGTGGTACTTTTCCTGGTCTTCGAAGCCACCTTTGCCCTCGGCGCCCTGCCGCAGCAGTGGATCGAAGACGGCGTGGATCTCCTGTGTGACTGGCTGACGAAAGTGCTGCCTTCCGGCTGGCTGACCAGCCTGCTGGTCGACGGTGTCGTGCAAGGTTGCGGAGCCGTCATTTCCTTCCTTCCCAACATCTTCATCCTCTTCGTTTTGCTTTCCTTGCTGGAAGACACCGGTTATATGGCCAGGGCGGCCTTCCTTATGGACAAGATTATGCACAGGATCGGCCTTCACGGCAGGTCGTTCGTGCCGATGCTGCTCGGTTTCGGATGCAACGTACCGGCCATTATGGCCGCCAAGTCCATAGACAATCCGAAAGACAGGACGCTGACGATGCTGATGATCCCGTTTATGTCGTGTTCTGCCAGAATCCCGGTGTACCTGCTGTTCGTCGGCGCCTTTTTCTCCCACTGCAAGGCGCTGGTGATGATGGGGATCTACCTGGCCGGCGTGCTGCTGTCGATCCTTTTCGCCATTATGATGAAGCGGACGAAGTGGTTCCGGAAGGAAGCTGACGATTATGTGTCGGAGCTTCCGTCATTCCGCAAACCCGTGCTGAGAAGCACGTGGAGCCACGTCTGGGAAAGGACTTCGGACTATCTTCACAAGATTACGACGGTCATCCTGGCGGCATCGGTCATTATCTGGGCGCTGGAATATTTCCCGAGGGAACGGACGATGGACGGAAAATACAAGGAAGAATCCTATCTGTGCGACATCGGGAAAGGTTTGGAACCTGTGATGAAGCCGCTGGGTTTTGACTGGAAACTGAACGTCTGCCTCCTTACGGGACTTCCGGCCAAGGAAGCCATTGTCAGCACGATGGGCATTCTCTACCATACGGAAGACGACGAGTCTCTCACCCGGGCGATGACCGAAGGGGAAGATATGAACCCGGCGGTGGCCCTTGCCTTCCTCCTGTTCGTACTGCTGTACTTCCCCTGCGTCGCCACGATTTCTACGCTCCGGAAAGAGACGGGCTGGAAATGGGCGGCATTCACGGTAGCCCATTCGCTTGTGCTGGCCTGGCTGGTCGCCTGGCTGACCTTTACGGTGGCCAGCTGCTTCATTCCATAATCCTACGTCGGTCGAGGAAGCGGAAGCCAGCCGCTTCGAGAAGATGGGCGGGAAGGATGTCCGCTTCGCCGGCAAGGTCTGCGATCGTGCGGGCAACCTTGAGGATGCGGGTGTAGGCGCGGGCAGAGAGTCCCATCCGGTCGAGAATCTTTTCCAGGGTCTGGCGACAAGCGTCTGAAAGCCGGCAGAACTTGTCGATCTCCTGCGACCGCATCGCCGCATTCGTGTGGATGCCCAGTCCGTCGAAACGTTCAGCCTGGATCTGTCGCGCACGGATCACCCGCGCCGCTATTTCAGCACTGCTTTCCGACTGGTTCCGAGCTTCTCCGGAGGCCATCCCGAGCAATTCCACGGCCGAAAGCGATTTGCAGAAAATCTGTAGATCCAGCCTGTCGGCCATAGGGCCGGAGAGGCGGGAGACATATCCTTCCACGGCACCCCGGGAGCAGGTGCAGCGCCCGGAATCATCGCCATAATACCCGCAGGGACAAGGATTCATCGAGGCCACGAGCATAAACCGGGCGGGATAATCCACCTTGTACCGGGCACGGGAAATGGTCACCTTCCCATCCTCGATCGGTTGCCGCAAAGCATCCAGCAGACTGCGCGAAAACTGGAGCATTTCGTCCATATAGAGCACACCGTTGTTTGCGAGACTGATTTCGCCCGGAGCGGCATTCTGGCCGCCTCCGATCAGGGAGACGAGACTGGCGCTGTGGTGTGGGGCGCGGAAGGGTCGCTCACGCATCAGTCCACCCGCCCGGCCACGACCGGCGACGGAGTAGATCTTACCCGTTTCGATGGCCTCCTCGCGGGTCATCGGCGGCAGGATGGAAGGCAGGCAGGATGCCATCAGGCTCTTGCCGCTGCCGGGGGCACCGACCAAAATCAGATGGTGCGAACCCGCTGCGGCGATTTCCAGGCCCCGCTTGGCCACCTCCTGGCCACGCACCTGACGGAAATCATTGCCGGACGGCGTGAAGTCGGTTGCTGCGCCACGGCCTTTGACCCGCAAATGATCGCATTGCGCCCGGTCGGTGAGCACCGTGATGGCCTCAGCCAGCGTGGAAACGCCATACACCGCCAGGTTCTCCACTTCAGCCGCTTCCGCTGCGGATTCGGCTGGAAAAATACAACCGCAGAACCCTTCGGCCCGCGCCTGCAATGCTACCGGGAGGACCCCGTTGACCGGCCGGATGCGGCCATCGAGGGCCAACTCTCCCATAATCAGGAATTTCTCACAGTCCACCACCCGGATCTGCTCGGAAACGGCCAGCATCCCGATGGCGATGGCCAGATCGTAGGCAGACCCTTCTTTGCGTATATCTGCGGGTGCCAGATTGACAACCAGTTTGCGCCCCGGAATGCGGAATCCATAAGAAGTGAGCGCTGTCACTACGCGCAGCAGGCTTTCCCGGACGGCGCTGTCCGGCAGTCCGACCAGGTGGATCCCCACACCGACCGACAGATCGATCTCCACCGTCACAACGACCGCATCGACACCGATGCAGGTCGCACAAAAACACTTGTTCAACATCTTTCGTATCCTTTCGGTTCTTTCGCAAAGATACGGAGGCCTGCTTACAAGAAAAAAAACGGCTAAAAGATTAACCGTTTTTCAAATATTTGTAAAAAAGCAAAAAATGTGTTCGGGATGGAATCGCCTGATTATCAGATCTTGAAGCGGATACCGACCTCCAATTTCGCCTGCAGGGGCTGTTGCGTCCGAACGCTCAGCGGCTGGCTGTTGTCGAAGAAATACACCAGACTCGGATCGAAGTACAGGCCCACGCGCGGCACGAACCAGTATTCGATGCCGACGCCGAGGTTGGCCGACCACTGCACGCCGCCGACTTTCTCGTAGAGCGTATTGCTGCCGTACACGTAGCGCTGGGCCACGCACTTCTCCACGGCGGCGCCGGCAGCAGCATAGAAGCCGAAGTGCGGCGTCTGCACGACGTGGTAGGAGAAGCGGAGCGGAATGCCCACGTAGTGGAGCTGGTTGTAAGCATTCTCGTAGAGCACCTTATCGACCAGCATATCGTACTGGGACACCAGGTAGGAGTAACTCAGTCCGGTACCGATCGCAAAGCGGTCGGACAGCGAGAAGTCCACCTGGAGGCCCAGCGTCAGCGGGACATAGAATTTGGGGGTGGTGGCCAGCGGTTCCACCTTCGAGGTGGCCGTACTTTTGCCGGTCTGGGACGATGCGTGCATCGCACCCGGCTGGTAGAGCAGTCCGCCCTCGGGAGAAACGGTGGTCAGATTGGATAATATGGCGATTTGTGATGTGTGTGCGGGACGGGATCGGTCGGCCGAGATATCTTCCAGGGCGCCTTCGGTCCAGAAACCTGCCGGCAGTTGGTCTTCGGTCAGACGGTTGTCAACGACTTCTTCTTTCGGGCGGACGGGCTCAGCAACAGGGGCGGCCTCTTCTGCGGGAGTCTCCTCTACGGCAACCGGCTGCTGCTCCGTAGATTCTTCAACGACGGCCTGCTGCTTCTTGTCCACCCGGGCCACGGCCACGGCCTGGCTGCGGGTGAAGGAACGGATCTGCTCCTGGATCGGAGCGATCTCCTGGGTCTCAACCCGCTCCTCCACGGGTGCGACCGGCGCGACGGCGGGCTGCTGCACCCGGGCGGTCTGCTGCGGCGCTTCCACGGGTCCGGCGGTACGGGGTCCCCGGAAGACGAGCAGGGCGATGGCCACGGCTGCCGCCGCTGCGGCCACCGTCACCGACCATCGTCGGATGACGACGAGACGGTGGCGCCGGTCAAGCCCCTTGCTGATGCCTTCCCAGACATCGGGCGCCGGTTCGATCACTCCTTCGAGGCGATCGCGCAACCGCTGGTCAAACTCATTTCTTTCCATTATATAACTCTTTTATCCGCAATTGTAACAGGCTTCTCGCACGGCTCAGCTGGGACCGCGACGACTGCTCGGTAATGCCCAGCAGTTCGCCCACCTCTGCGTGCGTGTAGCCTTCTATCGCAAACAAGTTGAAAACGCTCCTGAGCCCCGCCGGCAGCCCGGCGATCACATCGAGGATCTCCCGGGTACCGATCTGCTCCAACACGCCGTGTTCCACCGCTCCCGCCGCTTCGGGCGTTTCGTCGATATCATCCGTCCGCCTGAGCACGTCGCTTTTGCGAAGATGCATCAGGGAGGCGTTGACGAAAATCTTCCGCATCCATCCCTCAAAAGAGCCTTCCCCCTTGTAAGTGTCAATCTTGTCAAAAACCGTCAGGAACGCTTCCTGCAGTACGTCTTTTGCATCCTCCCGTCCCAGATAGCGCAGGCACACCGGATACATCACCGATGCATACCGCTCATACAGCAGCCTTTGTGCATTCCTGTCCCCCCGGACGCAGCCGGAGATGAGTTGTGCTTCTGTGTATTGTGAGGTCTCTTGCATCGCTGCTTTGTATAGATGCAACTGGACGGTCAAATGTTGCGTCCCGTTTCGAAATTTTTTTTGGTTTGTTTTTTGTTAGCGTTTTTACCGCTATTTTTGTAACGAATTTAGGAAAAAAGATGAATAGTCCAAGAATTTTGCGCTTGTTTGTCTGCACAATGGCGCTTCTGTGCACCCTGTGCGGCCTTCACGCACAATCCGCCCGCTTTCTCGACGCCCTGAAAAACTACCAGCAGGGAGAAGTGGCGGAAGCCCTGCGCCTCTTCCGGGAAGAGGTAGCGGAACATCCCGACAACGATGCGGCCTGCTACTATATCGCTTCGATCTGCGCCAACGATCCGGCCCGCGAAGCCGAGACGGAGAACTGGCTCAAGCAAGCCATCGGGCTTTCTCCCGACAATTTCTGGTATCGCTATACCCTCGCCCTCTTCTATCTCCGCACCGAACGCCAGGAACTGGCCCTTCCGATGCTGGAACAGCTTACCGCTGACTTCCCCAAGAAGGATGAACTGTATTTCGACCTGATCAACGTCTATCTCTCCGACAACGACATCGACAAGGCGCTGGCCACCCTCGACAAGATCGACGCCATCCGCGGCAAGAACGAGATGGTGGGGCTTACGCGTACCGAGCTGCTGCTCAAGCAGCCGAACCCGGATCCGGACAGCATTTACACGGCCCTGGGCAGGTATTATGAGGACTGCCGCACCCCGCGCCTGGCCTCGGTGCTGGGCGACTATTACGCGCAGACCTACCGCGATTCCCTCGCGCTGTCCTATTACGACGAAGCGATCGCCCTGGAGCCCGACTACACCCCGGCCTGGTTTGGCAAGGCGACGGTCTATCAGGTGCTCCGGCAATACGACAACTTCTTCTCCAGCCTCTCGCACGTAATGCGCGACCCCTATGTGCAGCCGGAACTCAAGGCTTCCCAGGTGGAGCAGATGACTTCCAATCCGCAGTTTGTCCGCACCTTCCTCGAGGATTTCGACCAGATGATGCTCGACCTGCACGAAGCCCATCCGACCGACAGCACGATCAATGCCGTGATCGGCAGCTACTGGTACCGGACCGCCCGGCCGCACCTGGCCATCGAGGTGATGCGGCAGAATATGGAGCAGCACCCGACCAGCACCGACGCGGCGCTGCAGTATCTCATCCTGCTCTACTACCAGCAGAACTGGTCGCCGCTCGCCGACCAGGCCACCCTCGCCATCCAGCGTTTCCCTACCAATACCGACCTGATCCAGCTGCGCGCCATCGCATTCTCCCAGATGAAGCAATACGAATCCGCCCTGGAGGATTACCAGGCCATCCTGAACCTCAACCCGACGGATACGACCGTCGTCAAGGTCACCAACTCCTCGATGGGCGACATCTACTATCACCTCGGCGACAACAAGAAAGCCTATAAGTGTTATGAGAAGGTGCTGAAGATCGACCCGGATTATAACCCGGCGCTCAACAATTACGCCTACTATCTATCCCTGGAGGGCAAGAACCTGAAGAAGGCCAAGGAGATGAGCCGCAAGACCATCACCACCGAACCGGATAACCCCACCTACCTCGACACCTATGCCTGGATTCTCCACCTGCTGGGGCAGGACATCGAGGCAAAGGCCATCTTCAAGCACGCGATGCTCTATGGCGGCAAGGAAAGCCGGACCATCGTGGAACACTATGCCACCGTGCTGGAAGCACTGGGTGAAAAAGACCTGGCCAACATCTATTTCAACCAAGCCGCCGCAATGACGCAAGAATAAGGATATGAAACGCTGGATCCTCCTGTCGCTCGCCCTGCTGCTCGGTGCCGCCGCCTTCGGACAAGACGTCTCGAAGCAGACCGAGCGCAAGCGCCAGATCGAGGAGGAGATCAACTTCATCGACAACCAGCTCAAGAACATATCCAGCAAGCAGAAGGCCACCACGGAGCAACTGTCGCTCATTCGCAAGCGGGTGACCAACCGCCGTTCGCTGATCAGCGACCTGGACAAGAAAATCGCCGTGATCAACGATCAGATGACGGCCAAGCAGCGGGAGATCAACCGGCTCCAGAAGGAACTCGACACCCTGGATGCCTACTACAGCAAGCTGATCTACAACACCTACAAGAACCGGGACACCCGGGTGTGGTTCCTGTATATCCTCTCAAGCCAGGACATCGGACAAGGCTACCGCCGCTTTTCCTTCCTCAGGAGCCTGGCGGGCGAGGTAGGCACGCAGGCCGACAAGATCCGGGACAAGCAGGCGGAACTGGAAGAAGAAAGGCAACAACTCGCCGCCATCAAGGCGGAGGCACAGTCGGCCCGCGCCGAACGCGAAGCGGAATACCGCAAACTGGTGGCGGAGGAGAAGAAATCGAAGGAAGATATGAAGCGGCTGGCCAAGACCGAGAAGCAGTACCGCGCCGACCTGGCCGCCAAGAAGAAAGAGGTGGACCGCCTCAACAAGGAGATCCAGAAACTCCTCAAGAGCACCGTCGCCGCGCAGAAGAAAGACCAGACCCAGGTGGATGTGGCGCTCTCCAGCGAGTTCGCCAAGAACAAGGGCAAGCTGCCCTGGCCGCTCAAACAGGGCGTCATCACCGAACGCTTCGGTGTCCACAACCACCCCGTCTATACCAACCTGAAACTCCCCGACAATCCCGGCATCACCTTCTCCACCACGCGCGGCGCCGATGTCTATTGCGTCTTCGACGGGGAAGTTCGCAAGATCATCGTGATGCCCGGCTACAACCAGTGCGTGCTGGTGCAGCACGGCGAGTATTTCACCCTTTACTGCAAGATCGGCAAAGTGAGCGTCAAGAGCGGCCAGAAAGTCAAGACCGGCGACAAGCTCGGCACCCTCGAAACCGACGGCAACGCCTCCTCCCTCCACTTCCAACTCTGGAAAGGCACCGACAAGCAGAATCCGGAAAGCTGGCTGAAGAAATAAGCTGTCCGACCCCTACTTCAAGGCTTCCGGGTTGTTATAGACCGGGCCGGCGTAGATTTTCAGGTAGAGGCCGCGCAGGGTGGCAGCATCCAGGGAAGGATAGCTCTCGATGTCGTGCTCCATCTTGGCGATGAACTGGTCTTTGATCGCCGGATCGTAGCAGCCGACGAATCGGGACGAACCCGTAAGCAGGTCGTAGCCCAGGTAGTTCGTATCCCAGAGTCTGTATCCCTTCCAAATCTGCGCATCGACCTGCGTGGCGATGGCTGAGATATCCTCGCGGCGGAGCGGGTCGCTGAAACTCGACACGTCGATCGGATGGCCGAACTGCAGGTGTACCTTGCCCTTGGGCTGCGTGATGCCGGTGATGATGCTCTGCAGATCCTCGCCCTGTGCCTTGACATAGGGCTTTCCGTCGAGGGTACGATAGCGCTCGACGGCTTTGAGGATGCCGCAGGGTTCCCACTGGTAAGAGATGGCCAGCGGCGTGATATGCAGGGCTTCCACCTGCGATTTGCGGTTGCCGTTCATCAGCAGCATCCGCACCAGTCCCTGCTCCGTATGG
>Ga0310696_10009952_pt1 | contig 10969 bp, 11 predicted proteins | sample AusTroGonzalo_MG_4_FD_203885 | JGI IMG/M metagenome (GOLD analysis project Ga0310696, IMG submission 203885) | Bovine rumen microbial communities from tropical cattle in Woodstock, Queensland, Australia - Gonzalo_02 (v2) (version 2) | ecosystem: Host-associated > Mammals > Digestive system >...
TGGATTAAAAATGTATAGTTTTCGCATACACTAAAACTTCGACATAAATTTGTAGAAATAGTCCTTGTTTTCAATCGAAAACTGATTTTTCATTCCTAACGCAATCGGAATAAACTTATTCTCGGAATTGTACACCAAAAACCATTTATCCGCCTCATTTTTGTAGTTATTCCAGAAATTCTCCTTGCTTCGGTAATATCGCCGAATCACGTCACGATTTGGTACAAAATGACCGCCTTTAAGCACGCGTTCCTTGATACGCTCAATACAAACTTCGGGAGAATACAAAAAAACATATACCAGCGTCACTTCGTAACCTTCCTTGTGAAAATCGTCCATCATCTTGGTAAGATAGGTTCCCGACAGCGTACTTTCAATAAGAACGCTCTCGCCACGTTTTTTGTATTCTTCGAGTTGTTTAAAGAAAATTTTTCCGGCACTCACACTCACCCTGCTCATATTCACAGGATCGATTGTTTTGGCAATTTCATCGGCATTCAGACACGCCATAGGGTGCAGTTCTATGTAGCTCTGCGTAAACGTAGTTTTTCCCGAACCATTCGGGCCACCTATAATTACCAATTCTTTCGTATCTGCCATACCATCGCATTTTCAGGACAAAGATAGGAAAGTTATGACAGAAATTTCATTTCAAATGTCAATTTTAAAAATTCGTAAGATTGGTAAACCGAGCAATTACACCAAGAGGCAGTTTTTTCTTGAAATCGTCTTCCAAATACAACTCGCCAAATTCTTTTTCGGCTTTGTGATTTTTGAAAATTTCGTTCACTAAATTTTCGAGTATAAATGCCGAAAAACCAAGAGAATACGTGTTGAGGATAAAGAAAAACTTTTGTTTGTCGAGAATTTTTTCCACGTCTTTTAATAATGCGTTCAAATCACGTTCAAGTTTCCAATCCTCACCGTTTGCACCACGACCGAATGCAGGCGGGTCCATAATGATACCATTATAAAGATTGCCTCGTTTCACTTCTTTAGCCACGAATTTCCGTGCGTCTTCCACTATCCAACGAATGTTGTCCAACCCGGAACTTTCCATATTCTGCTTCGTCCACGAAACCACCTGTTTTACTGAATCAAGGTGCGTGACATCGGCTCCAGCGGCACGGGCGGCAACCGAGGCAATTCCCGTATAACCAAACAGGTTCAGTACCTTCAATCCTTTGTTTGCTTTGCAGATTGAAGAAATATAGTCCCAATTTACCGCTTGTTCGGGGAAGATTCCCACGTGTTTGAATGATGTAAATTTAAGGTTACACGTTAAATTCAGGTAGTCGTACTTTAAATTCCATGTGTCGGGAATAGGTTTATGCTTAATCCAATCACCACTATTGCTGGAACGAGCTATGAAATCAATTGTGGAACGTTTTTGCCATTCCGATTCAGAGAGTGATTTGTCCCAAACAGCCTGTGGCTCGGGGCGACGAGTGATTACAGAACCGAATTGCTCAAGTTTTTCAAAGTTTCCGGAATCTATCAAGCGATAGTCGTTCCAATGCGTTGGAGTTAAATAAATCATACGAATAGCAAAATTCTTTCGACAAATATATATGAAAAATCATTTTCTACGAACTACATATTCGCTTATCCAATTGGCAAATAATCGGTCACGATGTGATTTCCATGAATACTTCACTGGTTTCGTCGCATCGTCGTCTTCAAAATAATTGAACGGAAACATGGGATTCTTCCCTGCCTGCGTATCGCGAAAATATTCAGCCTTGATTCTTTCCGGACCATATTCGGGATGGCTTACGGCATAAACTTGTTTGCCTCCATAGGCGACAATCAGACCTGGACCAGTTACTGGCGATTCCGCAATGATTTTCGCCTCCGAAACTTGTTGCATCTCATCGTGCGACAAATACCACGGACGGCTTACGGGCAACACAATCTCACGCAATGTGCCATCTACCAAAGGTGACGTTTTGTCAATAATGGTATGAGGATACGCCCCGCTCCACTGAAAACTGTTTCGTTTAAAGTGAATGCCCCAGTTATAATAAATCCTTGCAAACGCCGACCAACAAATATGCAAGGTCGATTTTACGTGTTTGTCGGTCCAACGGAAAAACACGCACAATTGTTTCCAATATACAATCTCCTCATACTCAAAACGTTCGAACGGTGCGCCATTGATAATCATCGCATCGTACATCTCGCCTCGCTCCATAATTTCGGCAACATCCTCGTAAAACGTGTCCATATATTCTTGTGGCGTGGTCTTGTATCGCATATTGCTCATTTTCACGAGAGTTATTTGTAATGGAACGGTTACTTTAACCAAAGAACGATATATATCGGCTTCGGAATCTTCCTTGTCGGGCATGAGATTCAGAAAAAGCACTTTGAGAGGAACTTCATCACCCGAGTATGTGTCGGTCAGTCCAAGTCCTTCTGGCTGCAATTTCGCTATAAGCGGTAGATTCTTCGGTACTATTATCATTTCCACAAAAATATGTGCAAAAGTACAATTTATTAGAAAATCCTGATTTCTTCTCATAAAGAATTTATCTTTGTAGGTATGGAACAATCTTCGGAACGGACATATATTGCGATTGACTTGAAATCTTTTTTTGCTTCGGTAGAATGTGTGGAAGCAGGAAAAAATCCTTTGGACACCAATCTTGTCGTTGCCGATGCAAGCAGAACCGAAAAGACCATCTGTCTTGCCGTGTCCCCCACACTAAAAGCATACGGCATACCTGGGAGAGCCCGATTGTTTGAGGTCATTCAAAAGGTGGAAGCGGCAAATAGGCAGCGGCAATGGAGAAACAACGGGAAACCTTTTACGGGTAAGTCTTTCATCAATTCCGAGTTGCAAAAACATCCCGACTGGGAAATTGATTTTATGATTGCCACTCCACGAATGTCCTATTATATTGATTACAGCACAAAAATCTACAAAATCTATCTCAAATACGTCGCTCCCGAGGATATTCACGTATATTCCATTGACGAAGTTTTCATAGATATCACGAATTATTTGGGTAGTTATAAAATGACTGCCCGTGAAATTACAATGAAAATGATTCTTGACATATTGAATGAGACAGGAATAACCGCCACGGCGGGAATCGGCACGAACCTCTACCTATGCAAGATAGCGATGGATATTGTTGCAAAACACATTCCTGCCGACGAGAATGGCGTAAGAATAGCGGAATTGGATGAGATGTCGTACCGAAGGCAGCTGTGGGATCACAAACCGCTCACCGACTTTTGGCGGGTAGGGCGAGGTACGGCGAAACGGTTGGCGCAAGTCGGCGTATTTACCATGGGAGAGCTTGCACGACTGTCGTTAGAGGCCGAGGGTTTTCTTTACAAGCAATTCGGAGTCAATGCCGAACTGCTCATTGACCACGCTTGGGGATGGGAATCATGCACCATGAAGGAAATAAAAGCGTACAAACCAGCAGAGAATTCCCTTAGTTCCGGGCAAGTATTACAATCACCTTACACATTCGCGAAAGCCCGCGTCGTTGTTGCTGAAATGGCTGAAGCAGCAGCGTTGACGCTTGTGGAGAAAAAACTCGTTACGAATCAGTTGGTTTTAATCATCAACTACGATGCTGAATCACTCATACAAAATGAAGACTACGATGGTGAGACGACCACTGATTACTATGGAAGAATCGTTCCTAAAGAAAGTCATGGCACGGCAAACCTCAACAAACGCAGTTCTTCAACGAAGGTCATCACTAATGCCATACTCCGTCTGTATGACACGATAGTGAATCCCGCGCTCCTTATTCGGAGAATCACAATTACTACGAACCACGTCGTTTCGGAATCGGCGGAACAACCCAAAGGCCAACTTGAACTGTTTCCCGATTTTCAAGATGCGGAGGAGGACGAAACCTCAAACAAAAAAGAGCGGGAAATGCAGGAAACCATTCTTTCCATAAAAAAACGATTTGGGAAAAATGCGATTTTAAAAGGATTGAATTTCAAAGAAGGCGCAACAGCAAAAGAACGTAACAAACAAATAGGAGGGCACAAGGCATGATACACGATTACGACGACATAATTTCCTTACCACATCCCGTATCGAAGCGATTCCCGCAAATGTCCCTACGAGACCGTGCCGCTCAGTTCGCACCCTTTGCCGCACTCAACGGTCACAGCGATGCTATTAGAGAAACGGCGAAACAGGCAGAATTGCAGATGGAGAAAAACGACTCATTTAACGTAACGCAACAATTTTTAGAAAATTACGAAGATTCAGAATTTGGTAGTATTTTGTAAGAGTAGAAAATGGAAACATCTTCAAAAATCTCTTATACAAAAAGAGTTTGAAATCAATTTTTTTATACTTTTAACCAGCAAAAACAAGAATGAATCTTTTCTACCATATCGGACGATATATGCTTCTTATGAAGAAAGCCATCGGAAGACCCGATGAGAAGCACATGTTTTGGCGAAATGTGGGGAAAGAAATTATTGCCATTGGTTATGATTCCATAGGCATTGTTGCAATTATCTCATTCTTTATGGGGGGCGTGATGACCTTGCAACTTGCCATCAATATGGAAAATCCTATTTTGCCACAGTATCTTGTTGGGTTGGGAACGCGCGATGCCATTATTCTGGAATTTTCATCGTTGGTCATTGCTCTCATCTTGTCGGGAAAGGTTGGTTCAAGCATTGCCTCGGAAATTGGCACGATGCGAATCTCGCAACAGATTGATGCTCTTGATATTATGGGTATTAATTCGGCTAATTATCTTATTTTGCCCAAAATCATTGCCAGCATATTTTCGTTTCCCGTACTTTGCTGTATGAGTATCGTTTTGGGAATTGGCGGTGGCTGGATTGTAGGCGATGTTACGGGAATGGTTTCAAGTAATCAGTTTATTCTTGGTCTGCAATTTTTGTTTCAACCATTTTATATAGCGTTCACCAATATAAAGATGGTGCTGTTCGGAATTATAATAACTTCAATTTCAAGCTATTACGGTTATTTTGCACAAGGAGGGTCATTGCAAGTAGGGCAGGCGAGCACGCAAGCCGTTGTAGTAGGCAGTATTGTTTGTTTAATTTTTGACCTTTCACTCACCGCAATGTTATAATTATGATAGAAGTTCAAAACGTATCGAAATCATTCAAAGATGTGCAAATTCTCAAAAACGTTTCTACTGTTTTTGAAGAAGGGAAGGTGAATTGCATTATTGGTCGAAGTGGTTCGGGAAAGACCGTTTTGATGAAATCTATTGTTGGTTTACACGAGATAGATTCGGGAAAGATTCTCTTTCATGGCCGAAATTACACCGATATGAACGACAAGGAAAGAAAGGTTATCCGCAAGGAAATTGGCATGGTGTTTCAAAGCGGTGCGTTATTTGATTCCGAGACGTTGGAGGATAACGTGATGTTTCCGCTTCGAATGTTTTCGAATATGAGTGAGGAAGAATGTCGTGACAGAGCAAATTTTTGTCTGAAACGTGTTGAGGTGATAAACAAAAACAAATTGTTCCCTTCGGAAATCAGTGGTGGTATGCAAAAACGTGTGGCCATTGCCCGTGCAATCGCTCTCAATCCTAAATATCTTCTTTGTGATGAACCAAACTCGGGTTTGGATCCTATGACCTCGATTGTGATTGATAATTTGTTGCACGGCATTGTACAGGAATACAACATTACCGCTATTGTCAATACGCACGATATGAATTCTGTGATGGAAATTGCTGATAAGATTATCTTTATTTACAAAGGAGAAAAATGGTGGGAAGGTACAAAAGAAGAGATTTGGCGGACCGACAACCAAGAAATCAACGATTTCATATTTGCTTCATCGCTGACGAAAAAAATCAAACAAGCATTGTAAATGTTGTTTGCTTACCCAATAACATTATGTGAGTCTAAATTATAACGAAACAACTGTTGTTTGTTCTGTTATATAAAGATTCCTTGCTTCTATTTTCTCGACAAATTATTTTGTAAACGTAGCCAATGCCTTCCAGTCTTTGGCTTGCATACCATTCAGGTCGGGTGAGTCGCTTCCGTTCATTTTATGGAAAGCAAAATAGTAGAGATTTCCTTCTACGTCCATCAATATCTTATAACAGCGACCAGGTATCATTTCATTATTTTGAACCATTTCCAAATCTGTCCAACCAACAATATGAAGGAATAGGGCGTTTGTTTCCTTGCGACGGATTATTTTCTCCAACTGAGTTCTATCCTCAATAATAGAAATGGTTGCCAACGGATTTACCGCTGCAATTTCGGCAACTTCGTCGAACGAAGGTGTTTGCTCGTTTTTTAACATGTAAATTGTTTTTCCTTCGATGCTTTTTTTCTGTTTTGTATAAGAATTGTAGTTTCTGTCCTTCAACAATGCCGAATTTGACTGAATTGCCTGTATGTGTTTACTGAAAAAAGCAACGATGGCTGGCAATTTGAATGCCATCTCGTCTTCGTCGCTACCTTCGTAACAAAGTGGAAATGTGCAAACTTCGGGCAAATCGTTGATTGTTTCATACTCTCCACCAATGAGCAAGCTCAAAAAAGTGTATTTCGCAGAATCTTTGTCTTCTTCAAATTTCATGGTCACTTGTGTAAGGAACGCATTGTTAGGGTTTTGCAATTTTGTGTCATCCAAATCGCCTAAATGTATAAATCTGATAGGGGTAAGTGACCAACTGCTTTCTGCCGCTTTCCGAATCTCGGGATTGTAATCGCTGAGCGGACTGTCTTCCAATACGACATATAGTGTAGCGTTCTGCACCATATCATTCACTTGTGCAAGCGTTGCCGTTGGGCGTTGTGCAAACGATGACAATGCAATCAAAATTCCTGAAACAATTAATCCTAATTTTTTCATTGTATTATTTTTTTGAACCATTTATCTGAATATATAGATTGCACCCCGACGTTATCTCAAACGATTTCGAGGTTGATTTTTCCGTGTCGGTCTCGCTTTTGTCACGCCATATTACGACGTATTTCCCAGGTTGCAACGTAAGAACGTCATTTTGTCGACTATTGGCACTCAAATAAGTGACAAATTCCAAATCGGTATTTCTGTCAATATACACGGCTCCAATACCCATTTGTGGTCGAGTGAACGTAACGTGTCCGGGTTGAGGTATTTTCACTGTCTTAACTTCGTCGGGCTTAATTTCTACATCATAAAAATATGTGCGGGGCGTTGTCAAAACTTCCAAATCATATTTTCCCGTAATATATTTTACCTTCTCGTTTGCCTGTTGTACGTTGAGCGTGTTCATATCGCCCTGCTGACGGACGATGACGGGAATAGGAACGGAGATGTTGAAGCCGTATGGGCGTTCCACCATTAAATAGCCTTGTGGAGCGTCAATCTTCACAATCGTGTGTTTCCCTGGTTCAAGATTTATGTTGTCGGCATACACAGGTGGTAACGTGTGAACTTTGATTTTATACGATACAAGGGGATCCAGGAACAAAATGTCGGGCTCGCCAGGCTTTATGACAGAATGGACGAAATTGTAATGAATGAAACCTGTCGTGTTGTCGTAAAAGGTCATTGGCACGTCGGTTTCACGAGGTTTTTTGTACGCATCAAGCAAATAGACTTGCAATGGGGTGCTTACCAATGCTTTCTCCATTGCAAGATTTAATATCGGAAGGAAATCCAACTCGTTTTTTGCGCTGAAAACTTGTCCGGCACAATTAAACATCTTATTGAAATCCACTTCGTTTCCCACACCAATAATAAATGGTTTCAGAATCACACCTTTCGCCTGCAATTCGCGTGAAATTGCACACGGATCGCCGTCACAGGCCTCTACACCATCGGTAATTAGAAAAATGATGTTTCGTGCCGTTGTGTCGGGAGGAAAATCTTTTGCCGCTTGTTCTATCGAATATGCAATAGGCGTGGTTCCATTAGGATTGAGCGAAAGAATCTTATTCATAATTTCGGGAACGTTATTTTTCCCGAAAGGCACTTCCAAATGCGAATCTTTGCAGTCTTGCGGAGGAAACGGACTACGATTTCCATAAATTCGTAAGCCAATTTCTACGTTCGGAATCTTTGAAACACTGTCGATGAATGGGATCAATATGCTTTTGGCAACTTCCATTTTTGAGTGGCGTTCCCAAATCCCCAACATACTATACGAGCCATCGAAAATAAACAAAACTCTCGTCAGTGGCATTACGTTTGGCACATCGGCCAACTGCTGTGAGTGACACGGTGCAAGACCTACAACGCACAGAAGAACAGCAATGACAATGTTTCGTAATGTTTTCATCTTAATTTTTCTATTTCGCAAATATAGTCTTTTTGACAATATATAAAAAACGTTACATTTGTCATGTTTATTATGGAAACAACTAAATGGCACATATTCAGGGATTCCATTGCCTCGGTAACCGACGCCGATGCGTTGTTGACGGCACTCAACACGGAAAGATTGACGAGTATTCGCATCAATCCACAAAAATATAGTGCTGTATCGTTGCCTCGTGTTCCTTGGTGTGAAACAGGATATTATCTTGACCAACGGCCAATTTTCACGCTTGACCCTTTGTTTCACGCTGGTGCATACTACGTGCAGGAAGCGTCTTCCATGTTTTTGGAGCAAATCATCAAACCTTTTGCCACACGGCCGCTTCGTGTGTTGGATTTGTGTGCCGCGCCGGGAGGAAAGACGACGCTCGCTCTTTCGCTTCTTCCCGAAGGTAGTCTTATGGTTGCTAACGAGGTGATAAAAAGTCGTTCGCAGATTTTGTCGGAAAACCTTATAAAATGGGGGTATCCCAATTGCATTGTAACCAATAACGACCCCAAAGATTTCAGTTTTTTGAAAGGGGCATTCGATATTATTATTGTTGACGCTCCATGTTCTGGCGAAGGGATGTTTCGTAAGGATTCCGACGCTATTTCGGAATGGTCGCCCGAAAATGTTGACTTGTGTAGCAAGCGACAACTTCGTATTTTGTATGATATTTGGGATTGTCTTGCTCCCGAAGGTTTGTTGATTTATAGCACGTGTACGTTCAACGAAAAGGAAAATGAAGATGTAGTGGCACGTTTTGTTTCCGAAAATAACGCTCGTTGCGAACGGATTTCTTTGCAAACCGAATGGAATGTAACCGAACGGGAGAAAAACGGTGCATTTTCTTATAGATTTTTCCCTCACAAGACGAAAGGCGAGGGGTTCTCGGTTTCCGTCATTCGCAAGATCGACGGGCAAGAGTATGTCTTGCCTAAACGAGTACAGCAAGCAAAATCCATCACTTTTTTGTCAGAAAAAAACACTGCACCGTTCAAGAATTTTATTTCTGATTCCGACCAGATATGCTTTAACGACAGAAAAAATCTTTCGTGGGCATTTCCTTTGCACCACAAGGATTTCATGACCGAAATTGCCTCGCATTGTAATCTTGTTCACGCAGGAACGCCACTCGTGGAATGTATCGGGAATAAGATAAATCCATTGGCGGGATTGGCATTTTCCACAAAGTATGATAAAAATGTGTTCCCTTCTGTCGCTGTTGATTTGGAACAAGCCGTTCGCTATTTTAAGAAAGAGACCTTGTATCTGCCCGATGCCGAAAAAGGTTGGATCAACATCACCTTCAAAAATACCTCAATCGGATTTGTGAAAAACATTGGCAATAGGGCGAATAATCCGTATCCGCAAGAATGGGCAATTAAAATGAATGTTGATTATGCCAGTCTGCCGAAAAGCGTAATTGTATAAAATATTTTATATGTTTGTGACAATTAATTTCTTTTGAGATGAAAAGGATTTTGTTTGTCTGCAGTTGTATCTGATGTTTTATCAGATTCTTCTATCTTTGTTGGTGAAAAAAATATCGTATGAAAATTTCAAAAAAAACAATTGTAGCAATTGCGATAATATTAATCGGAGCAACGATTGGAGGCATATATTCTTATTCAAAAAAGAAGAAAACCTCCGAATTCGCGGCAAAAGAATTTGTGCCGATAGCTCCCGATTATGCTGATTCAACAATGTGGTTCTGTGCAGAAAACGACAGCGAAGGAAACGGAGCCGACGTATTTTACATTGTTTCTACATGGGAGTTAGACTGGCAGACCACCGACGGACAGACAAGCCACTATGCGGACGTGCACAACGAAAATCATCGTAACGATATGGCTATTGAAATCCGTAAAATTGCTGAATATATGGCCGATGGCAATAATTTCTATGCTCCTTACTATCGCCATATTACGTTGGATTCATGGGCTACACAAAACGAAGACACGATTCATCGCCGTGCTCAAATAGCTATGGCGGATGTGAAGAACGCTTTTGACCTTTTTTTGAAAAAAAGAGACAACAGTCGACCGTTTATTCTTGCGGGGTTCAGTCAAGGAGGAATGGCTGTGGTGGAACTCTTGAAATATATGGACGACGAGACGTACAGCCATTTGGTGGCAGCTTACGTTTTGGGTTACAAGGTAACGCCGCAAGACACGCTTCAAAGCAGACATCTCCGTGCGGCAAAAGACTCCATCGATATTGGCGTCACAATCTGTTATAATACGGTGAAAGACATAAAATACGTACAACCGATACTTTGTAACCAATGCATTTTCTGCATAAATCCTGTAAACTGGCTAACCGATGATACCCCAGCCGTGCTACACGACAGTATTATTGTGACTGTCAATCCCGAACATCACGTTCTCGTTGTGAAAAACTATGCCGGTTCGGAATACAAACCCATTATGGGATTTATCAATGTGGGCGACATCCACAGTTGCGAGCCGTGGCTATATAGCACTTGCTTAAAGCGTAACATTGCTCTCCGTACGCGAGAATGGCGTAAAGCAATGTGAAGAACAACATAAGAGTAAATCAAGAACGGATTATTATTTTCTTGGTTTTGTCCTATTGTTTTTTTGTGATTTTGTCAATAGAGCAAATTCCTTTTTAGCTTTTTCCATTTGTTCAAGAAACTCGGGACTTGTATGCATTTTTGCAAC
>Ga0310696_10009955_pt1 | contig 10967 bp, 11 predicted proteins | sample AusTroGonzalo_MG_4_FD_203885 | JGI IMG/M metagenome (GOLD analysis project Ga0310696, IMG submission 203885) | Bovine rumen microbial communities from tropical cattle in Woodstock, Queensland, Australia - Gonzalo_02 (v2) (version 2) | ecosystem: Host-associated > Mammals > Digestive system >...
CTTTTTTGTCACACGACACTTAAAAATGATATACCAAAGCATATAAATAATTCGAAGAACAAAATTATTATCACTTATGGAACAGCGGACTCTTTAGTACCAGCAAGTGTTATTGAAGCGGTTTTTATGTCAAATAAAGACCATTTAAAATTAGAATGTTTTGATGGCGTCTGTCACGGAATTCAATATTTAAGTGCAACCGAAAGATATAGGGAAGTAATGTTCGATTTTATAAATAATTAGAGTTTAATTTTGTCGTTAATAATTTTAATAAGGGAAGGGTTGGTCTTAATTACTTCTCTATCAAAGGTTACAAAACCATTTAATTCTTCCTCAACATCAGATAGTTGAGTATAAACAATTGCAGATAATCCTTTTGGAATATTGTTAATAACATCTCTTTGAATTGTTACTCTATATTTTTCTAGCCACTTCTCTTTTGAGTCAAATGATTTATATACTTTCTTACCGTCAATTTTATGTCCGTCAATTGGAAGAACGAAACCCCCAAATTCTGATAAAATTATCGCTCTTTTTCCAGGATTTCCCGGGAATTTTAATTTAAATGGCTTGAAATAAACATGGTAAGACTTGACATCACTTATACCTTGATCGTGCCAGCCTGAAGCATGATCACATAGACGCGTGTTATCAACTTTTAGCATGTCCTCATAGATGGCTTTACTATCAAATTGACCCCAACCTTCGTTAAATATTGTCCAAAGCGCGATTGATGGTGTGTTGTATAGATAATTAATTGTCTCTTTGAATTCTTGAATGGCCTCGTCTCTTCCGTTAACATCAAACCTTGCGAACTTTTTATAGTTATTGTCTTTATGATGGATTCCAAAAATTAAAGGGAAGACAATAGTGGAGAGCTTATAGTTTTCTCCTCCGTTAACAAAATCCTGCCAGACAATAACTCCACGTTTGTCGCATTCATAATACCAGCGAGGTATTTCTATCTTAATGTGTTTTCGAATCATGTTAAAGCCGAGCGCTTTTGCAAGTTGAATATCTTTTACATAGTCCTCATATGAGGGCGGTGTTAGCAAGGAATCTTTATAATAGCCTTGGTCTAAAACACCCTTCATGAAGTAAGGTTTATTGTTCAGAGCTAAACGTTTAATTCCCTTTGAGTCTTCAATTAAAGAAAATTTTCGCAGAGCGAAGTATGAACTGACTTCATCACCTTTGGTCTTTACTTTAAAACTATAGAGATAAGGATCTTCAGGAGACCATAAGTGCATTTCTTTAACCTTAATATGTACATCCTTGTTGCATTTTATATTTTGAGTTTCTCCAAAAATACTTAAGGTAGCATTTTGAGACTCACTAATTACTTTTATTACAACTTCTTCTTTATCAATATCTGGTGTGATTCGTATATCTTGGATATAGTCGTCCGAAACAGATTCAACAAAAACAGGAAAATAAATTCCACTTTGCGGTGTGTACCATATTCCTCCGTGCCTAAGTCGTTGTTTTCCTCTGCTATGATACGAGGTGTCTGTAAAATCCTGTACCTTAACAATCAGTTCATTTTCATCTTTTAGGTAATTTTTAATTTCAAAAGAAAAAGGCAAGAAACCACCAACATGTTTGCCTAAGAATTGTTCGTTAAGATAGACTTCTGCAATTTGGTCGACAGCCAGAAAATGAAGAAGGACTTTATCTTTTATCTTAAATTCATTGAGCGAAAACTTTAAACGATAGAATAAAAACTCATCTGGTAATAGGATGTGATTAACGCCACTCAGTTTAGTTTCTGGAGAGTACGGAACTAGTATTTTTCCATCAAAATCCCTAGGAATTTCTGGGTTTTTTGTGATTTTATAGTCCCAAAAGCCGTTTAAAGATAAATAAGAATCTCTTACTAATTGAGGACGTGGATATTCACTTAAAGGTTTACTCATCTTCTTTCTCTTTTTTAATAAGTAGTAAAAGCGGAATTACAACAAATGCCATCATAATAGCCGCAAACAAAAATATGTATTGATTTGGAAGGACGCTTTCTTCACCATATGCATTAATTGCATAGTTTCCATTAATTTTTGAGACAGCTCTTCCAATAAACGGACCAGTTACCATAGGAATCATGACAACGAAAACCATACGAACACCTTGGAATAAGCCGGTTTCTTTTTCTGGAGTGTAGTCTCTAATTTTTGCGCCAAGAACAGCGGTTGCCACTAAATAACCTGTCATTAAAATGACCCCGCCGATTATCACGCCGATATTTTGTTGTAAGAAGAATAAGAGTAATCCACCAACAACGGTGGCGATTAAGGCGCCGAAGACAAGTTTATATTTGCCAATTTTGTCCATAAAGAAACCGAATATTACGGTAAGAACACATGCGATTCCCAAAATTGGGCCGGCGGTTGTAACTAAATCAAACTTGAGTATGTCCTGAATATAGACCATAAAGTAAGGCATGAAAATTTGAATACCGATAGAAAAAATCATAAATGCTGTTAATGCTAAATATAATTTAGGTCTACTCTTTATAACGCTAGGTCTAAAACCGTGGACGATGTTTTTAAAATACGGTTCCTCTTTATTTGGACCTTTAATGTCTTTTGGAAGTAAGAAAATGCAGGCAATACCTGAAAGGGTTGTAATACCTCCGAATACTGCGAAGAACCACAACCAGTCGCTTTCAACACCTTGTTTTTTCTCGCCAACAAGCATTCCTTGTAGTAAGACTACAGCTATCATCGCAATTAAAGGCAAAATAGATAAAACGCTTTCTACTTTTCCTCTGTTTGAAGGTTTTGTGTTGTCTGTAACAAAAGCATTAAAAGCAGCATCGTTTGCGGTACTGCCAAAGAAGGTCATGATGCAGTCCATTATGACAATCATGGTGCCGCTCATTAAAGCTGAATGGGCGACAATATTGTAATTTTTTCTAGGGTCGAGAAAGGCAAACATAATAATTGAAATACCCCAGATAATGTAACCAGAAGATATAAATATCTTTCGTTTGCCTAATCTATCTGATAAAGCACCCATGAATAAAGTTGTTATTGTGGCGGCAATTGCGCTAAAAACAGTCATTAAAGTTATGTATAGTGACTCACCTGTGCAATCAAAGACAAAAACGTTTAAATAATTGTTCTCAATAGCCCAAGCTAGTTGACCAATTAAACCAGCGACCAAAAAGGAGAGCCATTTTCTCCAACCTAAATTTGAATCATCCATACTTAAAACCTCTATATTATTATAGAACTTTTATTGATTAATTCCTGCTAAGGAGTAAATAAAACGCTAATTATTACGCTTTTTGTTATAATTCATATCAATATGGGGCTTATATCGTATTTCTATAAAAAGAAACTTGTGTGTAGATATGACAAGCAAGTTGCTATTCCATATTACTCTCATCATAATTTTAAAGGTTTAAATCAAGAGAGCTATGTTTTCACCAACTCAAAGGGTGTAGAAATTCATTACTTTTACTACTATTATCAAGGTTACAAAAAGAACAAAATAATATTATTTTGCCATGGTATAGGTCCTGGACACACAGCATATTTAAAAGAGATTGAGTGGTTGGCAAAGGAAGGTTATAAAGTTCTAACATTTGATTACACTGGTTGTGGTGAATCTAAGGGAAAACTATTAGGGTCATTATATACACCAACATACGATGCTTTGGATTTGCTTAACTATTTACATTTGGATGAAGAGATTATTTTGGTTGGTCATTCGTTAGGTGGTTTTACTGCCTTAAATGTAATAGCGAGTAATAAGGATATTAAAAAGGCTGTGATAATGTCTGGTTTTCTATCAATACCGCTATTAATGAACGAATTTCTCAAGAATAAATGGCTTGCAAAGGGCATTATAAAATATGAATCTCAGTTTGCTTTAGCTCGTAACAAGAATTTTATTCTTGATTATTTGACAGATACCACTGACGAAATACTCTTTATTCAATCAATTGATGATAATGTTGTCCCTTACTCAGCATCACTTAAAGTGATAGAAGAAATTAATAATAAGCATTTTAAAGTGATTAAAGAAAACAGCAAAAAGCATAACCCGAATTATACTATAGAAGCGGTTAGATATATGGACGCGACATTTAGCGAGTACCACTTAAAAAGAAGAAAGAAAGAGATAAAAACAGAAGAGCAAAAGATTAAGTTTTTCAAAAATGTATCTTTAGATAAACTAACAGAACAGGACCCTAAAATTATTAGAGAAGTTTTAGATTTTCTTGGAGAGTAAATTACACAATGACCTATATCCAACTATTAACGGAACTCGAAAAAAACGGTGATACAAAGTTCGCCGATTTTTCAAAAACGTTGTCGAATAGTACTTATAAAGTATTTGGCGTCAAAAACCCAAATTTAAGAAAAATAGTAAAAGATCATCTTAAAGATGATGAACTGAAGTTAGAAGATTTTAAATTGGGCGAACATCTTGAGGTTGACTTTATTTATTTTTCGCTAGGAATAACCCGACTGAAGACTAATCAAGAAAAGCTTCAATTTCTAAAAGAGAAAATCAGGTTTGCTAAATCGTGGGCAATTACGGATTGTGTTTGCACATATTTTAAAAAATTAACTTTTGCGGAATATTATCCGTTTTTCTTAGAGTTACATAAAAGTAAATATAAATATGATCGCCGAATAGCGTATGTGCTTGGCTTAAAATTATATAAAGAAAAAGACATCTTAAAGATTTTATCTTTATTGAATGCAAATGAAGAGTATATGGTTATGATGGCGGAGGCCTGGTTATTAGCAACCATTGCCATTACATATCCAGAAGAGGTATATGATTTCTTGAAAGAAACAAAAGATGTTGTTTTGAAAAGAAAAACCATTTCTAAAATCTCGGATTCATTCCGATTCGATGAAAAAACAAAAAACAAATTTAAAAATCTTAGAAATCCATAAATATTTTATAGATTATATATTTAAATTTTGATAAACTTTGTTTAAGGAGTTTTAATTATGGCAACATTAGTAGTATTCTTCTCCCACACCGGGGAAAATATAGTTGACGGTGAACGCGAAATCATTGAAAAAGGTTTTACTAAAATCGTCGCTGAAAAGATTCACAAATTAACTGGAGGAGCCTTGGTCGAACTAAAGGCTGTCGAAGAATATCCTTTTGGATATGAGGAATGCAACAAACGTGCTCGAAAAGAGTACGAAGAAAACGTTCTTCCTGCAGTCGCAAACCTTCCTGCGTCAATTGATGCTTATGACACAATCTATTTAGGATTTCCACTTTGGTATCGTTCGTATCCAAGAATTATTGCAAGCTTTATTAAAGCCTATTCGTTTATCGGTAAAGTAGTCAAACCATTTTGCACTAACGAAGAAGGGACCTTTGGAATAATGGGTCTAGAATTAAAAGCCTCGTTAAAAGGAGCTATCGTGAAAGAAGGTTTAGCAATTCACGGAAAAGACGTTGAAAGTGCTGATGCACAAATTGAAAAGTGGGTGAAAGAATAATGAAATTATTAAGAGATGATATATATTATATCGGCGTTAATGATCACAAATTGGATTTGTTTGAGAGCCAATATATTGTTCCAAACGGAATGGCATACAACTCATATGTCATTAAAGATGACCTTATTGCTATTTTTGATACTGTTGACGTTAAATTCACAAAAGAGTGGTTAGCAAATCTTAAAGAAGTGCTAGGTGACAAAAAACCAACATACTTAATTTGCCAACATATGGAACCAGACCATTCTGCGAACATTTTAGAATTTTTGAAAGTTTATCCAGACACATTTGTTGTAGCAAACGCTACCGCCTTTAAAATGATGGAGCAGTTCTATCATCCTGAGTTGAAACACAAATTGGTGGTTAATGACGGAGATTCACTAAATCTTGGTAAACATATTTTAAAATTTATCTTTGCACCAATGGTTCACTGGCCTGAAGTAATCGTTACTTATGACGAGCATTCGAAGAGTCTTTTTTCAGCAGACGCTTTCGGAAAATTTGGGGCATTAGATGTCGAAGAAGACTGGGCTTGTGAAGCGCGCCGTTATTACTTTGGAATTGTTGGAAAATATGGTGCTCAAGTGCAAAATTTGCTGAAAAAAGCCACAATTTTGCCAATTGAACAGATTTGCCCACTCCACGGACCGGTACTCGATAAAGACCTAAATTACTACTTAAATTTGTATGATATTTGGTCAAGTTATAAGAGCGAAACTGATGGCGTTGCAATTTTTTACACGTCTGTTTATGGACACACAAAAGAAGCTGCTGAATATCTTGCGAGCCTCTTAAAAGAAAAAGGTTGTCCAAAAGTTGCAATATCTGATCTTGCTAGAGATGATATGGCAGAAGCGGTTGAAGATGCATTCAGATATCCAAGAATCGTTCTCGCGACAACAACATACAATATGCAAATTTTCCCATTCATGAATGAATTTATTAATCATTTACTTGAGAGAAATTTCCAAAATAAAAAAATAGCATTAATTGAAAACGGAACATGGGCTCCTGCTGCCGCCAGATTAATGAAAGAGAAACTTTCTGAAAGCAAAAACGTTCAACTAATTGAACCTTCAATCAGAATACTCTCATCTTTAAGTCCAGAAAACAAAAAGGAATTAGAATCATTAGCTGAGGAACTTTTAAAACCAACAGAACATTTGGCCGCCGAAAAGAAAGAAGAACCGGTTGTTAAAAAGCATCATTTTGCGTGCAAAATATGTGGTTTTGTTGTCGAGTTTGATGGCGAAGAGTTACCTGATGATTTTGTTTGTCCAATTTGCAAGCATCCAAAATCTGATTTTGAAAGAATAGACTAATGAATTTTATAAAAAGAATCACAAATTGGTGTATTAGAAACCGTTTATGGTTCTTTTTTGTAGCGTGTTTTGCTGCATTAATAACATTTTTGTATCTTCATGGGTCTGTTTATAGGTATGTTATTCATCCAGTCGAAGGCGGTAGAATTATCGCTCACGACGAAAGAAGTTTAGGTACTTTCAAAACATATGCTTGGATAGCTGGAATATCGATCTTTCTATCGATTTTATCGGCACTTTTCTTTATCTTCAAAGGAGATAAAACCAATAAGAAAGAATTTTATTCTTTTCTATCTATAATTATATTGCTGTTTAGTCTTGAAGTTGCTTCGATTGTCATATTAGGAGTTTTCTATGTCTAACAAGATTAAAACATCAATTCTTTTAATAGTTTCACTCACCATTGTTGTCTTAACTATTCTTGCATTAGGCTCAGACACACTGCATGCTTTTGAAGACATTTTTTACGACAAGGTCTCAAACGTTTTTACAAGGTCAGCACTATCGAAGCTCACAAATATTCTTAATCTGTGCATAGCGACAATTTCTTTGTTTTTTGTTCCTGTTTATATAATAAAATTGGTCGACAAAGACTATAAAATTAACAGAATTTTTTATTCATTAAAATTCATCGCTTCTATTTTATTAATAGTTGTGATCGCTTTAGTTGTTTTTGTTTTCTTCCCTATTGTTTGTGTGACGGAAAACGTGAAGGTGGCTGTCGATTCAATGTTTCTCGGTGATTGTCTATTTACCCACATCATTAGTCCGTTTTTGTTTATTGGATCATATTTTTTGCTTGATGAGAAAACAGATTTAGGTAAGAAAGAAATTATTGCTGTTGATGTTGTGATTTTTATCTATGTCTTTGTATATTCTCAGTTTGTTTTTATCTTCAAAACTTGGGAAGACTTTTATTTTATAAAACAAGTAATCAAACACGCGACAATTTTTAGTGTAATTGTTGCGGTAATTGCATCTTTAATCGGCACACATTTTTTGGGAAAATTTTTAGCAAAAAAGAAATCTATTATTCAACCAGAAACCGAAAAAGGAAAAATTTAGTTAAAAAATACCTAAAAATTTCTTGTATTCATTATTACATTTCTGTATAATGCAATCTAAAGAGAGGTATCGATATGAGAATAGCTGCTAGCTGCTTACAATCTATCAAATTGATCTGGGGCAACCTCCACGTCGTCGGACAATTATTTGGATATGGAATTTTCGGTGTCCTTATTGGTGTTATCGCCGGCGCACTCGAAGTTGTCGTTGATTTAGTTGGAACCATTGTTGGATTCGTCCTTATGATTCCAGTTGCAATCGTCGAACTCATCCTTAGATTAATCTTTGGTAAGTTCTAATTAGGTTACCAAGGAAATAAAAAGGGGCGAAAGCCTCTTTTTTTGTTGAAATTTTAAAAATTCTCGGGAAATCCCATATATTTTTGATATCTGGATACACTTATACACAAAAAAGTCATTAAAAATTACTTTTTCTCAAACAAGTTTGATATAATATTCAATACACATATGAAAAGACGTTTATTCAAAGCAAAATTAATTGGTGTTATCGTTGGATTACTTGAACTGATCGGGGTCGCCTTTTTAGGTTTTTCATTTTATTTTCAGTGGTTTAACTTCCCTCAATTTGTTATATATGTTTCACTTGGCTCGTCTGTTGTTGTAGATATTATCTACGTTTGGGGAATTATTTTCTATTTCTCGCGAATTAGACAAAAAACCGATCTTAGAGCAGCAGATCTAATTGGTTCTGATATCGAAGAAGCATACAACTTTGGTATGCTCGGTTTAGCGGTTGTAGATGAAGACGATATTGTCTTATGGACAAACACGCTTTTTAAAGAAAGAGCGATTGAAATTCTGGATGAAAATATTTTAGAGTGGCAGCCGTCACTAAAAGAGCTTGTTGATGGTAACAGTAAAACTGTTGTTAAAATTCAGTTCAACTCCCGTAACTATGATGTAAAACTTCTTAAAGAAGCTGGTCTTTATATTTTTAAAGACACCACAGATTTTGAGACAATTTCTGACTACTCCAAACGCCAAGCCGTCGTTATTGGTCAAATTATTATTGATAATTTCTCTGATGTTAGCGGGAACGGCGAAGAAACAAACGACGTTCTCTCAAAGGTTAGAACTGCGATTTATGAATATGCCCGTGATTTCTCATCTCTTTTAAGAAAAATTAGCAATGATGCTTATCTTATAATCTCAAATTATGAGTCGCTTGAAAAAATGATGGCTGATAAGTTTTCTATTTTGGATAGAATTCACGAAATCGGCGAAAAAGAAGCAACCCCTCCAACGTTATCTATAGGTATTGCTTATGATTACCCTGACGTAGTCAAGTTAAACGATATGTCTGTTTCAGCGCTTGAAATCGCCACATCTCGTGGTGGTGACCAGGTTGTTGTTTCACAATATGGACAAGATCTTAAATTTTTTGGCGGAAAAACAGAGGCACAAGAAAACCATAACAAAGTTCGTGTTAGAGTTATGGGTGACGCCGTTATTTCCCTTATCAAAAACGCCTCCAACGTTATTGTTATGGGACACTCGATGGCTGACATGGATGCCCTAGGAGCATGCGTTGGTATTAAAGCAATCTGTGATTCTGCTGGAAAAACCTGCAAAATTATTTATAATCCAAAATCAATCGAGAGAAAGACAAAGGGTGCTTTAGTTTCAACATTCACAAAAGAAGAAGTAAATAAAATATTTATTTCAGAAGCCGAAGGTGTTGATCTACTTAAAGGTAATACATTAGTTGTTGTCGTTGATGTTCACAAAGCATCAATGACTTTAGCACCAAAAGTTATCGAAAAAGCCAACAAAATTATGGTCATAGACCATCATAGACGTGGTGAAGACTTTATTGAATCTCCAATTTTCTCCGATATTGATTCATCTGCATCTTCAACCTGTGAAATGATTGCAGAGCTTATCAAATACGCTTCAGGAACACGTATTAAAATACCTAGTGCGTATGCAACCGTAATGCTTTCTGGCATTTTTATGGACTCTAACTTCTTTAAAGCTTCTAGCACCGGGGCAAGAACATTCGAAGCAGCAATGTTCCTTAAGGAATGTGGTGCAGACAACGCTAAAGCAGATGACTTCTTAAAAGACGAATACGAGGAGCACGCATTAGTTAACAAGATTCTCGCTAATACAAAAACTCCATATTATGGAATCGTTTATTGTATGGCGGACGATGAAGATATTATTGAAGCAGCAACACTTGCAAAGGTCGGAAACCAATGTATGTCTATGAAGGGTATCAACGCATCATTTGTTATTGGTAAGACTGAAGCAGACGAAGTTCGTGTATCGTGTAGAAGTGATGGCACAATTAACGTTCAGCTTTTAGCTGAAAAGATGAATGGTGGTGGTCACTTCACTCAAGCCGCATGTGTGTTTAAGCATATGACTTTGGAGGCTGTTGAAACAAGATTATTAACTGTATTAAATGACTATTTAAATGACGCTAGAATTGTTAAGAAAGGAGAACAATAATGAAAGTTATCCTTCTTAAGGATGTCAAGGGAATTGGCAAAAAGTCCGAAATTGTGAACGTAAAGGATGGATATGGTGCAAACTATTTAATTCCAAATAGACTTGCTGTTATGTATAGTGAGAAATCACAAGAAATCCTAAACGAACAAAAGAAAGCTGAAGCAGACAATATTGAAAGAATGAAAGCTGAAGCAAAAGAAGTTTCTAAGAAACTTGAATCCATTGTTCTTGAGTTTACTGCTAATGGAAGCGGTGACGGAAGAATGTTTGGAACAATTTCAACTAAACAGATCGAACAAGAACTGAAAGATAAACATTCAATCATTATTGATAAACGAAAGTTTGTAGACAAACAAGTTGTTGATCACTTTGGATACAGCAAACTTGTAATTGAACTATATAAAGGAATCACCGGAACAATTACTGTTCACGTTAGTGAAAAATAAAGGAGGAATCTATGGCTGAAAAGAAATTACCACATAATACTGAAGCAGAAAAAGCTGTTTTGGGCGCCATGATTCGCTCCCAAGCAATGGTAAGCGAAGCTGTTGCAAAACTTGATGTAGAAGATTTCTACGAAGGAAACGAAAACCATCGTGCTATTTTTGGTGCGATGTATCGCTTATATA
>Ga0310696_10009956_pt1 | contig 10967 bp, 9 predicted proteins | sample AusTroGonzalo_MG_4_FD_203885 | JGI IMG/M metagenome (GOLD analysis project Ga0310696, IMG submission 203885) | Bovine rumen microbial communities from tropical cattle in Woodstock, Queensland, Australia - Gonzalo_02 (v2) (version 2) | ecosystem: Host-associated > Mammals > Digestive system >...
CTCATCATCTTCCCCTGACGCAAGGGAGGATACAAAAAATCCCAGGCAGTTCGAAACCGCCTGGGATGAAAAAGACGTGGCTTTAGATTTTACAGAGGTGCGTTTTCCTCGCCGTTCAGGAAATAGCGCGCGTCGTAATAATAGGTGCGAACAATCCACGACGGGTCATCGGGGCAGGGGGCGGCGGCACGGGCAAACTTGTAGTTGTGGACTGCGCCATCGATGCAGACTGCGTTGACGCTGCCTTCGTGCACGGGCCAGAGGGGGCCGTTGTAGGGGTCACTGCATGTCCTGTTGGCTTCGTTGTTGCTCCAGTAGGAGTTGTTGACGACCGTGTTCATGTTGTCCCAGAAGCGCCATTTGGCGGAGGGACGGGCGTACTGGGTCATGCGGGGAATCCTGTAAGTCAGGCGGCCGCTGTTGGTGTAGCCGTATCCCTGATGGGTGCCGTAGCCGCCGAAGCCAGGGTTGACGTCGCCGTTGTCCTTGAAGGGCTTGTACCAGGTGTTGGGGTCGAATTTGAACTTGCCGAAATAGGGGGTGTCAAGCGGGCAGAGCGGAGCGCCAGGCTGGCCGGCGAAGGCAGAACTGCGGGGACGGCGCCAGCAGAGGTCCTTGTCATAGCCTTCATTGTAGAGGATATTCGGCCAGTCGTTGTAGACACTGAAAATCCAGCGGCTGGGCAGGGCGTAGTCATCGTGGTCGCCTGAATAGAGGGCGCTGTACAAGCCAAGTTGCTTCAGGTTGTTGATGCACATCGTGTTCTTGGCCTTGACTTTGGCCTTCGCCAAGGCCGGCAACAGCATGGATGCCAGAATGGCAATGATGGCGATGACTACCAGGAGTTCGATGAGCGTGAAATGCTTTTTCATGTTGGTCGTGTCAGGTTGGAGATGTTATGAAAATTATTATAATCAGTCAATTATAAATTATAACCCGTTTTTCTGGGTAAATCAAGTTTGTATCAGGAAAAATATGGCAAAAGCCTGTCCTGGCGACCCTATCGTTCCAGGAATGTGTTGACACCGAGATAGTATTCGATGTATTCCTTCAGGAACCAGACGCCTTCCCGGTGGGCCTCGTTGTTCAGCCAGGCGTTGAAAAGGAGCATGACTCCTTTGACATAGTTTTTACGCAGGGCATGGAAGACATTGGGGAGCATTGCCTTGTAGGTGGCCAGCGGCATGATGCCGCCCTCGGGGCCGCCGTTGCAGTCGGCGTAGTCATGGAGGTAGATGCCGGAATAGACTGGTTTCTGGAAGCGCCGGGAGAGCACTTGGACTTCGCGCACGTAGTCGTTTTTCCAGTAGTCGGGGCTTGTGGACATGTTCCAGAAACTGATGGCGTCAAAATAGTCGCGGACATCCTCCAGGTCGTCCTGGTTTTCCCAATGGTAGCGGGTCAGTTGCAGTTCCAGGGCGGGATTGATGCGCTTGATGGTTTCGTAGACTTCGGCAAGCTGTTCGGCGGTCATGTCCTTGGAGGGCCCCACGAGGTCGCGGAAATCATCGAGCACGACCGAGACAATCCTGGAATCCTGCAGCGACAATTCCGCGATTTTCCTGGCCGATTCTAGGTATTTGAGATCCCACAGCGTCCCTTCGTCGTTCAAGGGGAGGTGCGTCAGTTGCATCGTGATTTGCTTGGCATCCTGGAGGCGGCTCCAGAATACCGGGTCGTCGCCTTTGGTCAAGACATCATTTGTCACCATGATGTTGTCGGCGTGCAGATAGCGCGCCGCCGATTCCACGCTGCACCACATCGTGCCGATGCCCGGCAAGTCAAGCGAACGTCCCTCAAGGACATTGCCCCACAGCCAAATCCTGTTGTTCTGCATGAGGACTCCTGCAATCTGCGTAGGTCATTTCACTGGTGCGATTGGCGAGAAATACCATGTCTTGGCGCCATCCGGGCTTTCGATGAGGGTTCGCTCGGCGCCACATTCGTTGCGGAAAAACCAGAAGGTGGAATAGTATTGGAAGGAAACGTAGATTTTCTGGTCTGGCCCAATGGTCACTTTGTGGTAGTACACGCTGTAGTCGGTGAAGAACGGGCGCGCAATCACCCAGTAATCTGACCAGGTGTCGTCCATCGCTTTCTTTGTGCGCAGGGCCAGGACGGCGCAATAGCCGTAGGGCTGGAAGCGCGGCCATTCTCGATAAAAGAGATAGAGGTTGTCGTTGGCGTCGCAGACGACGCCTGCGTAGGTCATGCTAGTCTTCTCGGCGATTTTTTCTTCCTTTTTCCATTTCAGGGAAGAATTGGGGGCCAGGGACCGAGTGTAGCGGAAACGGTCGCCGTGGGAGCCGATGAAGGCGTGGAGGTACCCCTGGCTGTCGGCGACGATGGACGGCGTGTTGTGGACGTCGTTGGCGGGCGGACCGTAGCCGACGAGCGCAGGGCTTGTCAATTCGTCGGTCTGCCGGTCGTAGGTGGCAACGTAGGTGGGGACGCCGATGATGGATTTGTCCTTGGGGTCAGAGGCTTCGCCCCAGATGACATGAACCTTCTCGGCGACGGACACGACGCTGTGCGCCATGCCGGAATGGACGGAGATGCCGATGCTCAGGTCGGTCAGCGGGACGGCCTTAGCGAAGACGAGTTTGCCGTCTTGGATTTTCGGCAGGAGCAGGGTCATGCGGTTGGTTTCGCGCCAGAAGCTCTCCGCCGTGCGCCCGGAGGTCTTGAAATAGGCGACAACGGGCGGCGGATAGTTGGCGGGATTGTGCCCCGTGAAAACCTCGAGGTCGGCGAAAGTCGCGGGAACGGGCAGGGGAACGGCCTGGAATGTCTTGCCGCCGTCATTGCTCCAGAGCAGGGAAATGGCATCGTTGTATTTGGCGACGAGATACGGGCGGTTGTCCTGGTCGAAGCCGATTTTGCTGGACAGAGTGCGCGGTACGGGACTTCCGTCCGCCATGGTGGACTTGTACCAGGCACCGTTTTCCTTGTACCAGGTGTTGAAATAGTTGTTGCAGTAGGCCTTGCCATTCTTGTCGAAATACGGCTCGCCCGAGGGAATTTCGCGGTCCGGGGTCAGGGCTGGCACCAGGTCGCTGGGATTGCGGTAGGGCATGACGAGATGCGGAGTGGCCAGCAAGGTGGATTTGCGCACATCGTCGTTGGTGACTTTGACAGTTGAGAAGGAAGAGACGCCCCTCGCTGTTGCACGGATTCTGGCCGTGCGAGTCTCGCCGGGGGCGGGGGCGAGACATTTGACCTTGAGCGGAACAGAGGTCTGCGGGGGAATCGTCACAGCGGTTTTGTCAAGCGTGAGGAAGGGGATTTCACCTTCGGGGTATTCGATGGCGAGGGTCACTTCCAGGGGCTTTGCGCTGTCGTAGTTGAACTGCGAAAACTCCAGGTCGCAATCCTGGGCGAGATTGACACTCTTGACAAACGGGCGGAGCATCTTGCGGACGACGCCGAACTCGAACCAGGACTCGCCGTCGTTCGTCCAATGGCACAGTTCGGAACTGTCCTCGCCGCCCTTGACCTTTTCCCACCTGGTGAGCTCGTCGAGTTCGACGATGGCCTGGAATTTGTCGAACTCCAGGGCCCAGAGCCCGTTGCGGCTGCTGTCTTCCGGCATGGCCAGTCTCGCCTTGCCGCCATCATTGACTGTGGTCATGGCAATTGCCTTGCCACCGTTGTCGAGCAGGCGGATGACTGAATTGGGCACGGCTTCAGTGAACTCGGCGGTGAAGGCCTGGCGCTGGACGGGGAAGAAGAGGCGTCCCTTCTTTTCCGGCGAGCCGAGGGTTATGGGTTCCGTATGTCGCATGTCACGGTGTCCGCGTGTGTTTTCAATTACGTATTTGCGGCAGTCCGTGGCGAATCCCCAGTGGAAATGCAGGCCCAGGGGGTCTTGTACGGAATTGACTTGCAGAGAATAGATGCCTACTGGCAGGTCAGTGCCGGTGATATTGAGTTTGGAGGCGACGAGGGCATTGTCGGAGGACGGCGGGAACCAAGTGTCTGCGAGCAGTTCGCGGTCAGGGGAAAACAGAACCACGCGCACGGCCGATGTCCTGGCCGCGGAAATCTCCAGGTTCAGTTGTCCATTATCTACGAAAAGATACATGCCGCCACCACCGCCGATTCGGATGGGCATTTGTGCAGGCGATTGCAGTTCGACGACAGGGGAAATCTTGACGGTTGCCTGGGCAAGCGCGGTGGCGAAGACGGCAAGCATTAGGGAGATTTTTCTGGTCATCTAAGAAAACCTTTGGGTATGGAGAGGCAAAATGTGTCGTGAGAATTGAGAATTGGAGACTTTCCCTACTTGATTTCTTCCACGAAGGCAACGCAGTCCAGGGCGGCGAGGGCTTCGAGGATTTTGTCGTGGGTGGTCTTGTGCAGATTCTGGCCGATGGCTGTCAGTTTGACTGTGTAGACGCCCAGGCCAGTATTGGCATAGGCGGGATTGAACTCTATGTCGTCCAGATGCAGGCCAAATTCGCGGATGGCGGTGATGAAATCCAGGAGCTGGTTGCGGCTCTTCAATTCCAGGTGGATCTCGAACTGGGGGGATATTCCTTTCAAGTACGATTCCAGCGTCGGCAGGCAGGCCATGCAGGCGATGGCCGTCACAAAGCCGATGAGTGCGTAGGTGTACATGCCGAAGCCGATGCAGATGGACAGCACGGCAACGGTGAACAGGCCGATGGAAGTCGTAAGCCCTTTCAACTGGTTCTTGGAACTGAACAGCAGGGTCTTGCCGCTGATGGTGGCCAGGCAGATGAGGTCGGCGGCCGAGAGGAAGGTTGCCCGCACTTGCATAGAAGTCACCATGTATTCATCGCAGAAGGCGGCGAAGACGGAGGTTATCCCCACCAGAATGAAGGTGCGAAGCCCTGCGGGGTGTCGTTTGCTGGAACGGTCCCAGCCGATGATGGCGGAAAGGACGATGGCCAGTCCGACGCGCAGTATGATGGCGCCGAGGTGGTTGGGCTGCTGTGACCACTCGCCGAGCAGCGTTTCGATGTAGTTGTGAGGCATGGCAATTATCTCCTGTTGATGAATTTGCCGTGACGGCGCATATAGTCAAGAATGGCGTAGTATTCGTCTTCTTCAGACGGTAAAGGCTCGTCCCTCAGGGAAGACGAGGCGGCTTCCGCCGTCATCACTGGAGGATTCTCCTTCTGGGCCAGGCGGTTCTGGATGGCCATCATCTGCTCCTTGAGCGAGAGTTCGCTGGTTCCCTGGGTTGGGGTTGAGTCTGGCAAAGCCCCCTCGCCGTAGGAATGGGAGAGGTACAGCCCCAGTTTGGCGCAGGCGGGGCCGACGAGTTCGTAGAGGATACTTGAAGACAGGATGATAGTCTGCAAAATCCCCCCGTTTTCGCCCCCGATGACGCGGGCACCCAGGGCAGCCAGGCCGATGGCGACACCGGCCTGGGGAATCAGGGCCAGACCCAGGTAGTCGCGGACTTCATGCGGCTTGCGGGCGCACAGGCAGCCAGCCCAGGCTCCTGCGTATTTGCCCAGGATGCGCACGAAGAAATACAGGACGCCGATGGCCAGGAGCGGGGTTCCGGCCAGGGCCTTGTCGAGGTCAACGAGGGAATCCAGGCGGAACTGCAAGCCGGAACGCACGAAGAACAAAAGCAGGATGGGTGGCGAGAAGTAGTTGATTTGACGGAAAAGTTTGCCTTCGTCGTCGGCGAGGTTGGTGTAGACCATGCCCATAGTCATGCAGGCCAGTAGCGGCGAGACGTCCAGGGCCGCTCCCAGACCGCAGAGGGCGAACAGCAGCGCGACCGTGACAATCAGGCGGTTGTCCTTGGAACGTTTGGAGGTCACAAGCCACTTGAGGATGATGCCCAGGCAGAGGCCAGCCGCAATCATCACAATGTTGAGCAGGATTGGCCTGGTGACGGTACGGGCGCTGACTTGCCCGCCCATGGCGGCCACGGATATGGAGACGGCGACGGAGAAGGCGATGAGGCTGACGATATCATCTAGTGCCACGACTGACAGCAGGGTGTTCACGTAGTCGCCTCGGGAGTTCGTCTGGCGTATGGTCATCATCGTGGAGGCGGGGGCGGTTGCCGAGGCGAGGGCGGCAAGGATGATGGAGAAGGGCAAACCCAGGCGCAGGATGCAAAAGCAGAGCAGGAAGACAAAGAGCGTGGCGGCCAGGGATTCAAAGACGGTTATGACAATCAGTTTCGCCCCGTTGTCGCGCAGAAGCCCCAGTTTGAAAAATTCGCCTGAGGAAAAGGCGATGAAGGCCAAGGCAATGTCAGAAATGAAATCCGTGCCCGCAATGAAGGATTGGGGAATGAGATTTGCACAGCAGGGACCTAACAGCACGCCAACTAGTATGTACGCCGTGACATTCGGCAGGCGCAGCAACTTGGTGATGCGCGTCCCCAGAAAGCCGCCAAACAGCATCACCGCGACGGACATGACCGTTGCGGACACTGAGGTGGGATCGGCAAATTGGGCAAGGGAAGGGGCGAGCATGGGAAAAGTCAAGAAAATTCCCAGCGCGAAACATGGAGATGCTGCCTCGGCTGGGAAAGTTCGTTGATGTTGGTGAAAACCTGCCGTGTTAGGGCAGATTGGCGTTACGGAAGAAATTTCATGTGTCTTAAGGTTAAGCGGTTAACCATGATTTAGTTGCACAAACTTTCAAGCAACAAAAAATAATATAATCGATACATTCTAAATTTCCAGTAGTTATTCTGACGCTTTTTTGCTATCGCGGAATTTCGCCATGAAGGGAGAAAAGATTTTGGCACTGTCATAGCAAAGGATTGCACTTGATAAATAGGCAGTTTCGCTCGGCGCTCGTCGTCAGCCTCGTGTCACGCCGCGCACCGCCCCCGCGCCTTTACCTTATGGGGAAACCACCCCCGCCCTCCACCCAATAAATATAATGCCTAATTCGGAGAAAATAGCGTTACCAACGCGCATGCAACTTTTTTTGTAACTTTCGATGACTTTGAAAATGGCAGGATACAAGTCGGTGGGCTAACCTTCCTACAGGCACCAGCGGCGGCGAAGGGTCTCGCCGCCCTACCGGACGGTGGCACGCATTCTCACGGGCACCAGCGGCGGCGAATGGTCTCGCTGCCCTCCCGGACGGTGGCACGCATTCTCACGGGCACCAGCGGCGGCGAATGGTCTCGCTGCCCTCCCGGACGGTGGCTAACCTTCTCGCGGACACTAGCGGCGGCGAAGGGCTCATCGCCCAACCACCAATGGTATGCCTTCCCACGGGCACGGCGGCGCGGACGGAGCCGCGCCCTCCCGGACGGTGGCGAACCTTTCCTCGGACACCAGCGGCGGCGAAGGGTCTCGCCGCCCTACCACCGATGGTGTGCCTTCCTACGGGTACGGCGACGCGGACGGTGGCGAACCTTCTACGGTGCATGACGGCTGCCATGGGCTGGCTAGGGGAAGAACAGGGTGTTCAGACAAGGAAAGGCTGTTTGTTGACGCGATGGACGATGATTTCATCGACGACGGCGTTGGAGCGGTTGGCAAGGAAGAAAAGCACGAGGTCGGCGATGTCTTCGGGGAGAATCATTCCGTCTGGCGTCAAGTCTGGGCGGGAGATTTTGACCATGTCGGTGTAGACGCCGCCGGGGGCGATGGCGTGTACGCGGATTTTGTCCTGGTAGCATTCGGCGGCAAGGCTTTTGGTGAAGCCGAGCAGGGCGTGCTTGGAGGCGACGTAGACGCTTTGCCGCGGGTATCCAGCATGGGAGACGACGGAGGCGATGTTGATGATGCTGGCGCGGGTGGATTTGCGGAGCAGCGGCAGGCACTTTTGCGTCAGGAAGAAGGGGACGCGGACATTGATGGTCATGATGCGGTCGTAGGTTTCCTCGGAGATGTCGGCGAACGGCTCGTTGAGGGCCAGGCCGGCGTTGTTGACGAGGATATCCAGACCGCCGAAGGTCTTTTCTACCTGGGCGAGCATCTGGGGGTATTCGGCTGTTTCGGCGAGGTCACCGGGCAGCACCAGGCACTGGGAGTGCTTTTCGACCTCTTGGCGGGTGGCGTCTAGTTTGTCGAGGTTATGTCCGCCAAACAGGACGACATTAACGCCCTCGGTGGCGAGTTTGACGGCTGTGGCGTGGCCGATGCCGCCTCCCGCGCCCGTGACGATGGCGGTCAATCCTGCTAAATTCTGTGGCATGGTAGTCTCCTGTTTGGTCAGTGCTTGATGTTGCCGGTAAATGGTTGTTCCTGCCGAAAGTCTGGCATGAAATCATCGGCACCGCCGTCCGGCTGGAGGAAGACATGGCGGAATCCGAGTTCTGCGACGGCCTCGCAGACTTGCGCGTATTCGCTTTTCGTCACCTGGCGGTTGAAGGTCTGGCGGCGCTGACATTCCGGCGTGGGCAGAAACTGGCTCATGACGGAAAGCGGCAAACCGTCGCCGAAATGGTTGTGCAAGAGATGCAGCGCCTTTAGACTGTTCTCGACTTCCCCTGGCAGGACAAGGTGGCGGACCAGGACGCCGCGGGAGGCGGTTATGTCGCCGTCCGCGTCCCAGGGGCGGAGGAAGCCGAGACGGTTGACAAGCACCTCCAGTCCGCGCAGAGCCACCTCGGGATAATCTTCGCGGCCCATGCAGTGGCGGGCCAGGTCAGGATCGGCGAATTTGAAATCGGGGAGGAAGATGTCGATTAGCTGGCACTGTTCTTCGAGCATTTCCGCGCGGGAGTAGCCGGAACTGTTCCAGACGAAGGGAACGGTTACGCCTTGGTCGCGCAGGGCCTTGGCGATGGCGCGGACATGCGGCCACCAGTGGTCAGGGGTCACGAAATTGACATTGTGGACACCGTGTGCCAGCATGTCCAGGATGTCCTGGACAATCTCGCTGACCGTCCTGACGGAGCCGAGATGCTCCTGGGAAATCTGGTAGTTCTGGCAGAAGAAGCAGCCGCAGGAGCAGCCCGAGAAGAAGACCGTGCCCGAACCGTGGTGCCCGGTCAGGCAGGGCTCTTCGCCGAAATGGGCGGTGATGGTGGAGAGACGGCAGTCGGCAGTCTCGCCGCAGAAGCCACGTTGGCCTTCTAGGCGGTTGACGCGGCATTGGCGGGGACAGAGGCGACATTCGCGGTATTCATCGAGGGGAAAATCCATCTTGGTATTCCTTGAGGCGCTGGGCCAGGAGTTTGTTGCCACCCGCTGGCCCAAGGAGAAGTTCCTCGGCGGTAGTTCCGGGGGGCATGCCGTAAAGTTGGCGGGCCAGGTTGAGCAGGGCAGCGGGCGAGTCGTGACGGCAACGGAGATTCAGCCAGAGGAGGCCGTATCGCAAGGCATAGACGATTCTGCACCAGAATAACCCTAGAACCCCCAGAAATGCAAAGCAGTACAGCAGCAAGATTGCCGAGGGGGGAATCCGGGGCGGGGCAGGAACGATGATTGGCGGCGGGGAGGGGTTGGAGGCTGGAACAGCCTCCGGTGGCATCACCGAGCGCGAGGAAACTATGTCGTCCTGGTGAAAATCTGAGGCAGGTATTTCCGTTGTAGGCAGGATAGTGTCGTAGAAATCGGCCAGGAACAGCGGGGTGCCCAGGGGCGCGGGGACGGCGTCCTGTCGGCCACTGGCGGGCAGGATGCCGACGGTCAGGAGCAGAGAAAGAATGTACAGAACCCACCGTCGCTCAAGCAGGAGTGCGGCCAGTCCGTGTTGCTGGCTGGGCCAATGTTCAACGCTGTTGCCGGTCATATTCCACCAGGTCTGCGTAGCGAAGGAATTTGCCGCCGAAAATGTCGAGGGCACTGCCGACCGTATAGTTGATTTTGCCTTGGCCGGCCTCGTCGATGGCGCGGATGTCGTCCACGGAGCGGATGCCGCCGGCGTAGGTCACGGGGCGGTTGCAGAGGCGGGCCAGGTCTTGGACGAGCGGCAGGTCGATGCCCGATTGAAGACCCTCCACCTCGACGGCGTGGACGAGAAATTCGGCGCAGCAGTCTTCCAGCATGCGGATATGTTCGGGGGTCATTGTCAGGCTGGTGTCGCGCCGCCAGCGGTCGCAGGTCACATGGTACAAGCCGTCGTCACAACGGCGGCAGCTCAGGTCCAGGACAAGTTCTTCTGGCTTGACGACAGCGGTGAGGGCTTGCAGGCGGGCGAGGCTGAAGTCGCCATTCTCGAAAAGCCAGGAAGTGACGATGACCTGGGCGGCGCCGGCGTCGAGCCAGGCGCGGGCATTGTCTGGCCGGATTCCGCCTCCGACCTGGAGGATTCCCGGGGCGGCGGCGAGAGCCTCGCGGGCAGCGGCCTCGTTGCCTGGTCCCAGCATGATGACATGGCCGCCGGTCAGTCCGTCGCGCTGATACATTTTCGCATAGTAGGCGGGGGGCATTGCGGACACGTAGTTCGTGTCAGGACCGTGTCCCGGGGTCTTGTCCAGGGTGGCGCCGATGATTTGGACGACGTGTCCGTTATGCAGGTCTAGGCAGGGGCGGAAGCGCATGGCTGTCTGTTTCGAGTTGAAATTGGCGAGTTGAGGGATTATGTTATAGAAATTGCCGAAAGACCCCGTGGTGTAATGGTAGCACAACTGGTTTTGGTCCAGTTAGTCTAGGTTCGAATCCTGGCGGGGTTGCCATTTTCGTGTCGGCCGGGGCGGTTGATTTGGTCACAGGAAGAATATAGCCTGTGCCAGGCAAAAAATCTCCGTGTGCCAGGCAAAAAAGTGTTTTTTATGTCCTGGTTTTCCCCTTGCCCTTGGCGAAAAGGCTTTTTCTTTGCAAAAATCGCGTTTGGGCAATATATTATTGTTCGCGCGAAAAATAAGTTGATATTGAAGTCGCGTTTCCTCGAATCCTGGCTATGACAATCAAGCCATGATTCCCTACCTCGGCAGATTGGACTGAAGATTAAGCATGTCTTTCAATTTGCCATCCCTTTGACCAAGGTGTCTTCATGCCTTTGATAGCAGTGACAGGAGGCATCGGTTGCGGAAAGACAACCGTGCTGGCCCGTTTCCAACA
>Ga0310696_10009957_pt1 | contig 10966 bp, 11 predicted proteins | sample AusTroGonzalo_MG_4_FD_203885 | JGI IMG/M metagenome (GOLD analysis project Ga0310696, IMG submission 203885) | Bovine rumen microbial communities from tropical cattle in Woodstock, Queensland, Australia - Gonzalo_02 (v2) (version 2) | ecosystem: Host-associated > Mammals > Digestive system >...
ATGGTGGCGCAAGGGAAAGCACGAGCATGTGGTCTACCTGTCCCCCGCCTGGCAGTTCAAGCTATTCCAGAAGGTCTCCGTGATGGAGCCCAAGATCATGCTCAAGAAGGACATCGAATTCGTCAAGAACTTCTAGCTCCATGACCCTCGACCAAATCCTCGGCGTCCCCACGGCTCCCCTCCCCGAAGCGTTGGGGGACGATGTCTGGGACGATGACAACCGCTGCTGCTACAGTGCCGACGGCACGATGCTGCTGGACGCGGAGAACTTCCCGTCCACAGTGACCGTCCGCGAAGGCTGCCGGATTCTTTGCGACGGGGTTTTCGCCTTCCAGGATTACATGGCGGAAGACCGGAAGCTCGGGGAAGAAATCCCCCTGGACGAGCGCGACTCCTTCCTGGAAAAGATCCATCTGCCCTCCACGCTCACCCACATCGGCAAGGCCGCCTTCAACGAATGCGGGCTGTTGACTTCCATCAAACTGCCCAAGGGCCTGCTGTCCATCGGCGAAGAAGCCTTCTGCGACTGCTGGAACCTGGAGAAGATCACCTGCCCCGCCTCCCTCGTCGCCATCGGCCCCCGGGCCTTCCAGGGGTGCATCAACCTGTACCAGATCCGTCTGGGCAAGGCACTTGAATACATCGGCGAAGACGCCTTCGACGATTGCGAATCCCTGGAAACCATCTTTATCCCGAACGGAACCCTGGACCGGTTCCTCGGCCTCATCCCCAGACAGTATCACGAATTCATCGAAGAAATATGAACGGAACCGCCGGACAGAAGTTCACCGTCGTCCACGACGGCACCCTGTTGAAATACCTCCAAGAGATTTTCCCGACCCAGTCCAGGACCGGGGTCAAGAACATGCTTTCCAAGGGCCAGGTCCTGGTGAACGGGGAGCAGCGGACGGCCTTTGACCACCCGCTCCGCGCCGGCGACCGGATACTGGTGCTCCCGAAAGTCGTTTCCATCGCCCGGGAGAACAGCGCCAATGCCCGCGAAGAGGTGGAGAAGACGGGCGTGAAGATCGTCTTCGAGGACGATGATTACATCGTGGTGGACAAGCCTTCGGGCCTGCTGACCGTCTCCACGGCCCGCGGCTCCCAGAGCAAGTCCGGAAAGAAGGAAGCCACTCTCTACGCCATCCTGAACGCCTACGTGAAGGTCAATGCGCGCTCCCGGCGGAAGGAAGACCTCGCGAACGGCCGTACGCCCGACCGCTCCACTGCCAAGATCTGGATCGTCCACCGCCTGGACAAGGGCACCTCCGGCCTGGTGGTCTTTGCCAAGAACGAGCATGCGAAGGAAATCCTCCAGAGCCGGTGGAAGGAGCTCGTCATCGAGCGCCGCTACATCGCTTTCCTGGAAAAAAAGGTGGAAAAGGAATCCGGGGCCATCCAGAGCTGGCTCGTGGAGAATCCCAAATCCTTGAAAGTCTGGTCCTCCCCCGTCGAAATCCGCGGCGGGCAGCTCGCCATCACCCACTACAAGGTGCTGGACTATGTCCATCGCGGAGCGGGCCTTTACACCAAGGCTGAGTTCTCCCTGGAGAGCGGGCGCAAAAACCAGATCCGTGTCCATGCGGCCGACATCGGCCATCCCATCGCCGGCGACGAAAAATACGGCGCCGAGACGGACCCGATCCGCCGCCTCGCCCTCCATGCCGCCACGCTCGTCTTCCGGAATCCGATGTCCGGAGAGGTCGTGCGCCTCAAGTCCCCGCTTCCGCCCGCTTTTGACAAATTCGAGAAATAATGGAAACGTTCACCGTTCCGGGCGCCGCTGACCTCGTACAGCTCAGCACGCTCGTCCTCGCGCCCGATTCCCCCAAGGCCGTCCTCCAGCTGGTCCACGGCATGGCGGAACACAAGGAGCGCTACATTCCGCTGATGAACTACCTGTCCGAGATGGGCTACGCCTGCGTCATCTGCGACCTTCGCGGACACGGGGCCAGTGTCTCCTCGCAGGAGGACCTGGGATGGCTGGGAAAGGGCGGCATGCGCGCGCTGGTAGACGATGTCCACTGCGTAACCGATTGGGCCAAAACACAGTATCCGGGCCTTCCGGTCTTCCTGTTCGGACACAGCATGGGGTCGATGATCGTCCGCAGCTACCTGAAGCGGTATGACAGCGATATCGCGGGCCTCATCGTCTGCGGCAGCCCCAGCAAGAACCCGGCGGCCGGCCTGGGCGATTTCATCGCCGGCTGCATCGGCCTGTTCCGCGGCCAGCGCTACCGTTCCCCTTTCCTCGCCGACCTGTGCACCGGCAACAATGACAAGAAGTTCAAGGGGGAAGGCCTGAAGAACGCCTGGCTTTCGACGAACCGGGCCAATGTCCAGGCCTATAACAATGACCCGCTTTGCGGCTTCATGTTCACGGTCAACGGTTACCGGAACGGCTTGTTCCGCCTGATGAAGGATATCTATTCTCCGGAGGGATGGATCGTCGCGAATCCGGGCCTGCCGGTCCACTTCATCGCCGGGGCCGAGGATCCCTGCATCATCAGCATCAGGAAGTTCTCCGAAGCAGTGAGTTTCCTCCGCGCCCGCGGCTACCGGGAAGTGACCAGCCAGGTCTATCCCGGGATGCGCCACGAAATCCTGAACGAGATCGGCCGGGAAGACGTTTGGCGCGACGTGCTTGCCCGGCTGGAGGGTTGGATGGCGCGTTGACCCTTCTTATCTTGAACCTCTGATGATGCCTCCCTCCTCCAAAGAGATCTTCAACCGGGCAGAACTCCTGCTGGGGGCCGATGTGATGGAACGCCTCGCATCGGCTCGGGTGATTCTTTTCGGTGTGGGTGGGGTTGGAAGCTGGTGCGCGGAAGGCCTTGTCCGGTCGGGCATTACGCACCTGACCCTGGTCGATGCGGACTGCGTAGTCCCCTCCAACATCAATCGGCAGCGGATGGCCACCGTCTCCACCGTGGGACGGGCCAAAGTGGAGGTTTTGCGTGACCTTTTGCTGGACATCAACCCATCGGCCTGCATTGAAGCTGTCCAGGCGCGGTTCACAGAAGCTTCGGCCCGGGACTTTTCGCTGGATTCCTACGATTATGTCATCGATGCCATCGACGCATTGAAAGACAAGGCTTCACTGATTCTGCATGCCACGGGTAGCCGCGCCGTATTCATCTCTTCCATGGGCGCAGCCTGCAAGATCGACCCCACACAGGTGCGTGTCGCCTCCTTCTGGGACGTCCGCGGCTGCCCGCTCGGCGCCATGCTCCGCAAAAAACTCCGCAAAGCCGGCACCCTTCCCGCCAAAGACTTCCTCTGCGTTTACGATGAGCAGCTCCTGGAGAACCGTGGCACGGACACCGCCCTCCCCGAGGAGCTGAAGTTCGACAAAGTCTCCCACAACGGGTCCCTTGTCACCGTCACCGCTACGTTTGGCTTCACGCTTGCTTCGCTGGTGATCAGCGACGTTGCCAGGCACGTCTGAAAGTACATTTTGACGGCTTTTTGTTCCTTCTCACGTACTCCTGAACGGCTGCGAGAACAATTTTGCCCTTTTTTGTACTCTCCCACGTACCGAAAGCATTCTTGAGCTAGGTTACAGAAGCAGGTCGTCGAGTCTGAGTTTTGGAACGAAATGGACGCCGTCCCTACGGTAGTAATCAAGGGATTCTCCGATGCTGACCGGTTTGAGGTAGATGTCCTCGGCGCCTTTGCCGATGGCCAGGACGGCAAGGGGGGCGAGCGGCAAGGCAAGGGCTTCACGGAGGGCGGAGGGCGGGAAGTTACGGATGAAGATGCCGTTCAGGCCCATTTCGACGGCTTTCAGGAGCATGCTCTGCGCAGCGATGCCCAGGTCCATGTCGATGACAGGATTCTCGGGGATGGTGGAGCAGATTACGATGAAGGCGCGGGGCTCCGTGCCGGGGAACGGCAGATGCAACTCTGGGAGTGCTGCTCCTAACTTAATCAGTGAAAGCACCTTATCGCTTTCCTCAGCCGTTACCAGCCTGTAGCGGAGCGCCTGCCGGTTCATGCCGGACGGGACAAGTGTGCTCACCTCCACGATTCTGCGAAGTTCTTCTTCAGAGACCACACGGGACGGGTCGTAACCTCTATAACTCCGATTGCGACGCAACAGGGTGTCCAGTGAGGGGTTGTTGCGCCTCACGACGGGGCGTCTTTCCCTCAGTTCCTGTTCTTTTTTTTCCAAATAGTTGTCAGCCATGATGTTATCTTAGACAATCCGGACAAAGGCCCTTCACCAGGTAATTGACGGTGCGGGGGGCGAAGCCGGAGGGGACGGGGACCGGGGGGACAGGAGTATCCTCGAGGCAGAAGGTGCGATGGCACTTTTCACAGTAAAAATGGACATGGAGGTCGTCGTCCTCGCCGTCGTGGTGGCTGCGGCAGAGTTCGTAGCGGACGCCGTCGCCGGTGTCGTCCAGGACATGGACCAGATGGGCCTCCCGGAAAGCCTGCAAGGTCCTGAAAATATTGGACTTGTCGATGGTTTCGAGGGCGGTTTCGAGTTCCGTCATGGACAATGGACGGTCCGCCGTGGCGAGGGCCCGGGCAATGACGATGCGGTTCGCCGTGGGTTTCACGCCGTGGTGCTGGAGGAGTTCGACGAGGCTTTTTTCCATCACTGATTCTTCGCTTGGGTCAGAAGGATAATCACACATTCATCAGAATGGCTATCAAAGCGTCAGCATGATGTCGTTCAGGAGGCCGCCGGCGGTCTGGCGGGTACCGGCACCGGCGCCCTGGATGAGCATCGGGGACGGGTAGTCGCCCGTGGTGATCATGATGGCGTTGTCCGTTCCGCGGAGGGCGTACAGCGGGCTGTCGGGGCCGACCTCCTGGAGACCGACGGTCGCGTGGCCCTCAGCATCGACGGAAGCCACGTAGCGAAGTTTCAGCCCCTTCGCAGCGGCGGCGGCATACCGTTCGGCGATGTCGGCGGGAATGGGTTCCAGGACAACCTGGGATTCCTCCAGAGGAATGCCCGTCTGGCGGCTGAGGATGAGGATTTTCCGGAGGACATCCTTTCCGCTGAGGTCGATGTTCGGGTCCGGTTCGGTGTAACCCTTGATACGGGCCTCTTCCACCAATTCGTCAAATCCGACACCTTTATAATTGTCCATCAAATAGTTGAGCGTACCGGAAAGTACGGCATCCATCCGTATCAGCTTATCGCCGGACTGCACGACGCGGTCCAGTGTGACAAGAACCGGAAGCGCCGCCCCGGCCGTGGTCTCGTAGCGCAGCGAGACGCCCGCTTTGTGCGCCTGCTCCTGCAGGGCCTTGAACTGCGCATAAGTCCCAGAGAAAGGGATTTTGTTGCAGGCGACAACGCTGTATCCGCTGCGGAACAGGGCCGGATACCGGAAGCCGATTTCCCCGCTTGCCGTGCAGTCCACGAAGATGGAGTTCTCCAGCGAAAGCTCCGCGAGCGCATCGACATAACCGGAACCGGGGGTACCGGCATCCAGACGCTCCTGCACCCGGGTGAGGTCGATGCCTTCCGTGTCAATGACGAAACGGCGGCTGTTGGCGAGTCCGCACACCCGGAGTTCCTTGCCGGAGCGTTTGGCGATGGAAGCCGCATTGTCGGAGAGCATCTGCACCAATGCTTTACCTACGCGACCGTAACCCGCTATGAACAAATGGATCACCTTGTTTCTCCACTTGTCGAAGAATTCCCGGTGGATGGCGCGTATGGCCACTTCTGCCCGGACAGAAGGGACGATGACGGAAATGTTCCGCTCGGAGGAGCCCTGCGCCGTGGCACGGACCGGGATGCTGTGCGTACCCAGGGCGGCCAGCATCCGGCCGGTGGCCCCGCTGTGCCCTAAGATGTCATCCCCGATCAGGCAGACGATGGAATAGCCCGTTTCCACTTTCAGCGGATTCAGCTTCCCAAGGGAAATCTCATAGGCGAAGCAGCTGTCGGCCGCCTCCCGCGCCTTCTCGGCGTCCATCTCGGCGATGGCGATGCACATCGAATGGACCGAAGAAGCCTGCGTGATGAGGATGATGTTGATTCCTTTCCGGCTCAACGCATCGAACAGACGCGACGAGAAGCCCGGGACCCCTACCATGCCGCTCCCCTCCAGGGAGATGAGGGCGATGTGGTCCGAATGGGCGATGCCGATGACTCCGTCCCGCACCCGCGGCGGATTCCGCTCCACCAGCGTACCCGGTTCGTCCGGGTGGAAAGTATCCTTGACATAGATGGGAATTCCCTCTTCCACAACGGGTTGGATAGTCGGCGGATAGATGACCTTGGCACCGAAATGGGACAGTTCCTGCGCGGCCCGGTAGGAGATGTTCGGAATGGGGCGCGCCGTCGGGACGACCTTCGGATTGGCCGTCATGATGCCCGGGACGTCGGTCCAGATCTCCACGCGGCGGGCGTGGATGCCCACGGCGACCAGCGAGGCCGTGTAGTCGGAGCCGCCCCGGCCGAGGGTCGTCACCCGGCCGTTCGCATCCGTGGCGATGAAGCCTGGCACGATGAACAGCTCCACGTGCGGGTTCGAATTAACGGCCTTCGCCACCCTCGCATAGGTTTCCGGCTCGTCCACCGCCCCGTCCCGTACCTGCACGAAGGTCCGCGCATCCAGCCACTGGCAGGTGATGCCCAGGGACAGGAACTTGTCCGTCAGGATGGTCGTGGAGAACAACTCGCCGAAGCTCTCGATGGCGTCCAAACTGGCCGGGCTCAGCTCGCCCAGCAGGAACACGCCGTACGTGATTCCCTCCAGCGAATCGAACAGCTTGTCCACCGAGGCGGCCGTACGCTGCTGATATCCTTCCGGAAGGAGCTCGTCGATGATCCGGTGATGGCGATTCCGCAGGTCCTCAATCAACACCTTGTACGATTCATCCCGCGCGGCGGCCCGGTGACCGGTCTCGATGAGGGTGTCCGTACAGCCGCTGATGGCAGAGGAAACCACGATGGTGCGGTCCTCTTCCAAGGCCCTGCGGACGATATCAATGACCTGAAGCATCGCTTCAGAGGAAGCAACGGAAGTGCCTCCGAACTTAAGAACTTGCATGGTTTATTTCATTAGGATGGCCGTCAGCCGCGCCGTTTCCAGAAGGAAGCCGTCGTGGCCGAAACGGGAAGAGATTTCAAGATAATCGGCACCCGGAATCCACCGGGCCCATACCGAAGATTCCTGCGGAGGAAACAGCGAGTCCGTGTCGATGGATACGACCGTCGTCCGTGCCTTGATCCGGGAAAGAGCGGCCTCCACCCCGCCACGCCCACGGCCCACATTGTGGCTGTCCAAGGCGTTGCAAAGGGTGTAATAGGAGTAAGCGTCAAACGCACGCCGGACCAGTTTCTCGCCCTGGTATCGCTCGTAGGAAGCGGCCCGTCCGGCAAAGAGCGTATCCGGATCCGCCTCGGACTGCGTGAGGCCGTATCCGTCAAAGCACCGGTAGGAAATCAGGGCCTGGGCACGGGCGCACTTGAGCCCGGCCGCACCGCCGCTGAGGTCACGTGCCTCCCGGAAAGTCTGGTCCGCCTCCAGGGCCATCCGCTGCGCCTCCACGGTCGCCGACAGGTAAGGTGACACGCGGGGAGCGGTGGCAATAAACACGCAGCGCTTGAATACATCCGGCTCCATCACGGCCCATTCAATGGCCTGGAAACCGCCGATGGAACTTCCGATAAGAAGGTCCACCTTATTGATTCCCAATGATTTTCTTACAACAATGGAGGCTGCTACCATATCCCGGACCGTCACCTTCGGGAAGTCCAGCATCCATGGCTTTCCCGTCTCAGGATTCACACGGGCCGGCCCTTCCGAGCCATACGCGGAGCCGAGCATATTGACACAGGCGACGAAGTTCTTTTCCGTGTCGATAGCCTTTCCCGGTCCCACCATTTCCGGCCACCAGTCTTCCGGGTCACTGTTCGCCGTGAGGGCATGGCAGATCCAGATGACGGGACGGCTGCCGTCCCACGCCTCCTGGGAGGTATGGTAAACCACACGCGCTTCAGGGAGCACTCCCCCGGCCTCGAGTTCCAGCCGGGTTGTCAGTTCCTTCCGGATCATCGGACGGCGGCATCCAGGGCGTCCGACAGGTCGGCGATAATGTCGTCCGGATCCTCCAGGCCGATGGAAAGCCGCATCAGGCCCGGGTCGATGCCGGCAGCGCGGAGCTGCTCGTCCGAGAGCTGGCGGTGCGTATGCGAGGCCGGGTGCAGGATGCAGGAATAGCAGTCCGCCACGTGCGTCTCGATCGTGATGAGTTTCAGCGCGTCCATGAAACGGTTGTCAAAGTCCCGGCCGTACTTGAGGCCGATGCACATGACACCGCAGGAGCCGTCCGGCAGGTATTTCAGCTGCTTCTCGTGCTCAGGGTCGCCCGGCAGGTCCGGATAGCGGACCCAGGCGACGGCCGGATGGGCCTGCAGGAACTTCGCCACCTTCAGCGCACTTTCAGTGACGCGGCGGATGCGAAGATGAAGCGTCTGGAGCCCCAGGTTCAGGTAGAACGCGTTCTGCGGGCTCTGGCTGGAACCGAGGTCGCGCATCAGGTGCGTCACGGCCTTGGTGATGTAGGCAGCCTTGCCGAACTTTTTCGTATAGGTGAGCCCGTGATAGGAAGCATCCGGCGTGGTGAGGCCGGGGAACGTGTCGGCATGGGCCTCCCAGTCGAAGTTGCCGCTGTCCACCAGGCATCCGCCGACGGTGGTCCCGTGACCGTCGATGTACTTGGTCGTGGAATGGGTGACGATGTCGGCGCCCCATTCGAAGGGACGGCAATGGATCGGGGTCGCAAAGGTATTGTCGATGACGAGCGGCACCCCGTGCGCATGGGCCAACTTCGCGAATCGCTCGATGTCAAGCACTTCCACACCCGGATTGGAGAGCGTCTCGCCGAAGACGAGCTTGGTTTCCGGACGGAAGCAGGCCTCGACTTCGGCATCCGTCGCCTTGTGGTCCACGAAGGTCACGTCGATGCCCATCTGCTTCAGCGAAACGCCCAGCAGATTGAAGGTGCCGCCATAGATGTTGTTCAGGCTCACGATGTGGTCGCCGGACTTGCAGATATTGAGGCAGGCAAAGAGGTTCGCCGCCTGGCCGGAGGAGGTCAGGACCGCGCCCACGCCGCCTTCCAGGGCGGCGATGCGGGCCGCGACCATGTCGCAGGTAGGGTTCTGCAGCCGGGTATAGAAGTAGCCGCTTTCCTCCAGGTCGAAGAGCCGGCCCATCTGGTCGGAGGTCTCGTATTTGAAGGTCGTGCTCTGCACGATGGGCATCTGCCGGGGTTCACCGCGTCCGGGCTCGTAGCCCGCATGGACGCACAGGGTATCCAACTTACTCATTTCCGTTTGTTTTTTCCCTGCAAAGATAGGGTCTTTGGCAAAAACGCACAAGATTCTTTCAGAATTAAGAAAATAATTCTATTTTTGCCGAAAAAGACACGGAATTTAGAATAAACAGACAGAAAGAAGCTACCCATTGGAATAAAAATCTATCACATGAACGAAATCCTCCTCGACTCCACCGACCTGGACATCCTGCGCTGCCTGCAGGAAAACGCCCGTCTCACCACCAAGGAACTCGCCGCCCGGGTGAACCTGTCCACCACCCCGGTCTTCGAACGCCTCAAGCGCCTGGAGCGCAACGGCTTCATCAAGAAATACGTGGCCGTCCTGGATGCCGAGAAACTGAATCTGGGTTTCGTCGTGTTCTGCTCAGTGAAGCTCAAGCAGATGACACGCGACGTCGCCCAGACCTTCGTCTCCGTCATCAGGGACATCCCCCAGGTGGCGGAATGCTACAACATCTCCGGCGAGTACGATTATCTGCTGAAAATCCACGCCCCCGACATGAAGTACTACAACGAATTCATCCTCAACGTCCTAGGCACCATCGACTCCATCGGCAGCATCCTTTCCTCCTTCGTAATGAACGAAATCAAGAACACCCACGCCCTGTATCTGTGATGATAATCTCTAAATCATTGAGATTGCAAATTCTCGTTTTTTTGCGGAAATAAACTAACAACAGCCGGAGGAAATAAACTAACAACAGCCGGGGACAATAAACTAATCCTCCGCCCTCAAGTACCCGTGCCTCACCAAATCATCCCGGCAGCGGACAGGGTTGGTATAGCCGTCCGCAATCACGAAAAGATGGTCTGCAACGGTGGAGATGGCGTCATAGTTATGGTCTGTGACAATGATACCGTGGTCTTTGCTGCGCTCCCTGATCAGCGCCTTGACTTCATCGATGTTTACGGGATCAACCTGCGTGAAGGGTTCATCCAGAACGTAAAAAGGCGCATCGCTGAGCAGCACCAGATACAATTCGGCCAGACGCGCTTCGCCGCCGGAAAGCTCATAGACGGGCGAATCGTAGTGGCGGGAATACTTGGGAACGCGGTTCACGAAGGTCCAGTAGTTCACATCGTAGAGGTCAAAGGCTCGGTGCAGTGTCATTCCATCCGGAATCAAGCGTCCCTGCGGAAGATATTTGACATATCGGCCGATGGTTTTTCTGTCGATGGGTTTCCCATCCATGCTCACCATCACGTTCTCTACCCGGAGACCGCCCATCAGGGCGCGGAACATACAAGATTTGCCGGCACCGTTCCGGCCCAGGAGGCCCGTTACCATTCCCGTTTCGGAGGTGATATACCCACCGCTCAGAACCGTCTTCTGACCGAAACGGACCACCACGCTGTCCACTATGAGCTTGTGTTTATCCATACATGATAAGCATAACGGCCATGAGTAAGGCGAGTACCCCAAAGTCAATCAGGATGACGCTGGTCAACAACTTCCTTTGTGACAATCCCAGGTTGATGTAGAAGAAAATGGAATCCCGGTCCCGGAACTGCTTCACCAAATACACGGTGATGGCCGTAATGACGGCCTTGATGATGAAGGAATCCACCATGAACGTGTAGGAAAACCCGCCTGACTGGAATCCGGCGCAGACCAGGTTATACACCGCACCGATCAGGAAAATACCTT
>Ga0310696_10009958_pt1 | contig 10966 bp, 10 predicted proteins | sample AusTroGonzalo_MG_4_FD_203885 | JGI IMG/M metagenome (GOLD analysis project Ga0310696, IMG submission 203885) | Bovine rumen microbial communities from tropical cattle in Woodstock, Queensland, Australia - Gonzalo_02 (v2) (version 2) | ecosystem: Host-associated > Mammals > Digestive system >...
CTGGAGAAACCGTCCTTGTTGATCACGAGGTGGCCGTTGGGGCTCTTCAGTTTCCTGATCATCCTTCCGCGGGCGAGATTGTAATGCTTGACGACCTTGGACATGTATCTCTGGTTGAACGAGGCGAGAACGGCGAAGTTCATGGTGGCGCCCCAGTCGTTCTTGGTAGCACTGTCGTAATGCGCACGTATGTACGACATGAACCTGATGTAGGCCCTCTGAAAAGGAGTGCATTCACTCCATGCTTCTTCCATTCGACCCCTCCTTCGACCTGGTAATATGTCGGCTTATGAGATAAATCTGACGTCATTCGTCGTCATGATAGATCCTGGGCATGCGGATCCAACAAACGGACTCCGTGATGAAGGACATCTTCGATACGTTGAATCTCAGTTTCCTCACGTCGTGAACAAGCTTCATCAATCTGTACAGTTCGATATCCTTCATCACATCACCTCTTGTAAACGGTTTGAAAGGGTTTCGGTTGGATGGGCGAGTTCGGGATGCTTGACTCACCTGTAACTCCATCATCGACTGTATATAACACACTAGCGTTGTTATAATTGTTATAAGTGTTAAATAAGATAAAGAACAAGGACATCCATACGATGTCGGAGATAGAATGAGAAAGGATCTCGGAGTCAAACCCTGCATTTACCCTGAACCGGTATTGATCATTGCTACCTACAACGAGGACGGAACGCCATGCGCGATGAACGCGGCATGGGGTGGCATCCATGAGGAGAATGAATTGTTCATCTGTCTGGACCCCAGTCATAAATCCACAAAGAACATCGTCGCACGCAAGGAATTCACGGTAAGCATGGCGGTCGCCGATCAGGTGGCCGCTTGCGATTATGTCGGCATAGTATCCGGAAACGATGTACCAGACAAGGTAAAGAGAGCAGGTTTCACAGTGACGCCGAGTAAGAATGTGGATGCCCCGATCATTGATCAGCTGCCCATGGCCATCGAATGTAGGATGAAATCCTACGATGAGAAGACATGCGAACTCGTTGCGGAGATAGTGAACATCAGTGCAGATGAGAGCATCCTTAACGAAAAGGGCCGCATCGATCCCAAAAAGCTGAGACCTATCATCTACGACGGCATGAACAAGGACTACTACGAGTTCGGAAACGTTGTAGGAAAGGCATTCAGCGAAGGAAAGAAGCTGATGTGACGTCGATTTTTGGTATTCTTTTTAAATACCGACAAATCATCTTAAGGAACGTGTTCGAGGCCTGTAGAGAATCCCATCCTAATTTCTCCCCTCGGACACACTTTTCATTTCTCTGATCAGAACGTCTCCCACATGGATCTAGTTAGCCTGTCCACATATTCGAACGCCTTCTGCAGATTGCTGCAGTCTGTGCCTGTGTTCTCACTGATCTCGCTGTACAGCAGAAGGAGGATGTCCCTTACCGTTGCCAGTGCTTCGTATTCCCTTACTTCCGGTGTTTCCTGTATTTCGTGCATACCGGACTGACGATTGCCGGTTCGGGGTATAAGGCGGACCATTACAGTTAATGGTTAATGATTTTATAACACTTATAACATTAATAACAATATAGAGTTTTAATAGACGGAACGCATCGGACCATTTTGGAGATGGTAAGATGTGCATTGAGATAGACGGGGGAAAAAGGAACGAGGAGCTGAGGAAATTCAGCAGATACATCATCATCGACATCGGTGAGAGAGGATACTGCGTCAAAGGGATAAGGTCCGATGCTCCCCCGGAGATGATCGACGAGTTCATAGCGTGGTATCGCGACAACTATCGTTATGAGAACGGAAGGATGCGTCCCGAGTATATCGTAAGGAGAAGTCTCGTCATCGCGGTTTGAAATCGCGGATGGCCCTTATCATTTTTAACTTTTGATGTGCCGTTCTCCGACCTGAGAAATCGACCGGAAAAATCGGCGAATCGGCCATCGCAAATCCGCCGTTTTTAAGTAGGGAACGGCACTCTTAACGCCGTTTCGGATACCTTTTAAAATGCTCAAAAAGATACCAAATCGTGAGTCTATGAAGACCGACTTAGAGATAGCATACGACGCAGACGTGAAACCGATCAAAGAGATTGCAGCCAAGATAGGGATCTCCGAGGATGACCTCGTCCCCTACGGCAAATACATCGCAAAGGTACCGCTTCCGGTATTGGAGAAGCTGAAGGACAAGCCCAAGGGAAAGCTCGTCCTGGTGACCGCGATAACAGCCACCCCCGCAGGAGAGGGTAAGACCGTCACATCGATCGGTCTCATACAGGGACTCAGCAAGATCGGCAAGAACGTTGTCGGTGCACTCAGGGAGCCTTCCCTCGGTCCGACATTCGGAATCAAAGGAGGAGCAACCGGAGGAGGTTACTCTCAGGTCTACCCGATGTGGGATATCGACCTTCACTTCACAGGCGATATCGCAGCGGTCGCGGCAGCCCACAACCTCCTGTCCGCGATGGTGGAGAACCACATCGCTAAGGGCAACGAGCTCCAGATCGACCCTACACAGATCGTCCTCAAGAAGACCATGGACATGAACTGCCGTGAGCTGAGGAACATCGTCGTCGGTCTCGGAGGAAAGGGACAGGGCGGAATACCCCACGAGTCCGGATTCCTCATCACATCAGCTTCTGAGATCTCGGCCATCCTCGCACTCGCATCGGACCTCGATGACCTCAGGGAGAGGCTGGGCAACATCATCGTGGCATACACCTACGACGGCCAGCCCGTCAAGGCGAAGCAGCTGGACTGTGTCGGCGCGATGATGATTATCCTGAAGGATGCCATCAACCCCAACCTGGTCCAGACACTCGAGGGACAACCGGTCTTCATCCACGGATTCCCCTTCGCGAACATCGCTCACGGTGCCAACAGCATCATAGCAACAAGGGCCGCTCTGGCACTCGGAGATTATGTGATCACGGAGGCAGGATTCGCCGCCGATCTCGGTGCCGAGAAGTTCATGGATATCGTCTGCAGGCAGGCAGGATTCGCGCCTGACGCGGTCGTCCTTGTCGCATCCGTCCGCGCACTGATGATGCACGGAGGAGCGGATCTGAAGGACGAGAGCACCATGAACATGGACTCCCTGAAGAAAGGATTCAGCAACCTGGACAAGCACATCGCCAACCTTCAGATGTACGGCTGCCCCGTGGTCGTTGCTATCAACCGCTTCCCCACGGACAAGGACGAGTACCTGAACTGCATCGCCGAGCACTGCAAAGAGGTCGGCGCTGACTACGCACCTTCCGATGTGTTCTGCAGCGGAGGAGAGGGAGGAATCGAGCTGGCAAAGAAGGTCGTCGAGACCCTCGATACCAAGAAGGCCAACTACAAGCCCCTATATCAGCTGGACGGAACCCTCAAGGACAAGATCGCAGCAGTCGCGAAGAACATTTACGGCGCGGCAGGTGTGGAATACTCCGCCAAAGCTAACAAGATGCTCGCTAAGCTTGAGGAGACCGGATACGGCAACCTTCCCGTCTGCATTGCAAAGACCCAGGCATCGATCAGTGACGATCCGAAGAAGAAGGGAGCACCCACCGGATGGACCCTGATGGTCAGGGAGGTCAACATCTCCGGAGGTGCTGGCTTCATCGTGCCGGTCTGCGGAGAGATGACCCTCATGCCCGGTCTCGCAAAAGTACCAGCAGCCGTGAAAATGGACATAGACAAGAACGGGCGCATTACTGGGCTTAAATAAGCTTAATAAATTAGGACGCCGATAATCCTTCGGGATGCACCTTGTCTAGTCAGCACTATATAGGAATCGACCTAGGTACTGTCAGCACATGCCTTGCATACGCTGATGACGACGGCAGGGTGGAGGTGTCCAAGAACGAGGGCAGCGGATTGCTGCCCTCAGTCATCCTTTTCACCGACGAAGGCAACTACGTCGGAAGTCAGGCGGTCAAGAAGAGTACGCAATACAGTGCATCCAACAGCGTGTTCTTCTTCAAGCGCATGATGGGCACCGATTACAAGAGGGCCTACAACGGTGTATCGTATAATTCGTCAGAGATGTCTGCGATGGTCCTCAGGAAACTGCTGAATTGCTACGAGGAGAATACCAAGGATGTCATCGATTCCGCGGTGATAACCGTTCCCGGAGATTTCAGCGATGCCGAGAAGAACGCCACCGTTGCGGCGGCGAAGATGGTAGGCATCGAGAGACTTGAACTCCTCAATGAATCCATTGCCGCTGCGATATCATACAGGCACTTCAGTAAGGACACGCGAGACAAGAAGATCATCATCTACGATCTCGGAGGCGGAACGCTGGACGTCACCGTGGTGAGCATCACCGGCAACTCGTTCAACGTCCTGTCCGATGAATCCAGCAAGGACCTGGGAGGCAGGGACTGGGATCTTCAGCTCGCCAACATAATACAGAAGAAGGTATTGGATTCCAGCGGTCTGAAGCCCGACGACGTGGTCTCGGACAGCGAGTTCAGAGTGGCCGTGATCGCCGAGGCGGAGAGACAGAAGGTGCTTCTCGAGACCAATTCAAGATCCGTCGGTACTGTCAAGGTCAAAGGCAACAACGTCAGATACATAGTCAACAGAGGGGAGTTCGAAGATGCGACCTCATGGCTGATGATGAAGACCATCAACATGGTCGGTTACGCTTTGAGGAATGCCCATCTGTCGATGAGCAACATCGACAGCATCGTCCTGGTCGGAGGTTCCACCAAGATGCCCCAGGTGAAGAAGTCCCTGAAGGAGGCTTTCCCGTCGATGGAGCTGATCTCATTCGACCCGGAGCATGCTGTCGCAAGAGGTGCGGCCATCTATGCCAGATCGGTGTTCTCCAAGGATGACATCAAGGTCACATCCGCCACTACGAGGACCATAGGCATATTGGCGGGAATCGACGGTATGGAAAGGATATGCAACGTCATATTCCGCAATGCCCCGTTGCCGATCGACAAGACCGTTATGTGCAGACCGAAGAGGGACGACCAGAGGACTCTCGAGATATCCATCTTCGAATCATTGGCAAAGGAGACCGACGATTTCATCGACCAATCCGAAGGTAAACTCCTTGCAACGAACATATTCGACCTTCAGGGGAAGATCACCCGCGGAAGGACCAAGATACCGATAAGGTTCATCGCTGACAAGGACGGAAGGATCTCTGTCGCAGTGGAATGCAACGGGCATTACGACGAATGCAGGATGTGCGACCCCATGCCTTCAGCCGAGCAGATAGAACTGTCATCAAGGAAAGTGGAGAGTGTGCTATGACGGATTCCGCCGTGCTTTTCGAAGAGGCGATGGATGCCCTCAGGAACGGGGACATCGACGGCGTGGACATGCTCAGGAGATCAGCCGAGATGGGCAATCCGTATGCACAGAACAATTACGCCCTAATCCTCTATTCCGGGGATCTGGTGGCCAGGGATCTGGAAGGTGCCTTCTCTTGGTTCAACAGGGCCGCAGAGGGAGGTGTTGACGAATCCCAGTTCCACCTCGGTCTGGAATATTACGAAGGCAATCTGTTGGACAAGGACTACAGGGAGGCGCTTAAATGGTTCAGGGTCGCAGCCGAGAAGGGATACCCTGCAGCACAGTACTATCTGGGTCTTTGCTATTACAACGGTTACGGCGTGTTCAGGGACTACGGTTTCGCAGTAAGATGGTTCACGCTCGCATCGGACAGGGATTATTCGCCGGCGATCATCGCTCTGGCGGATGCTTACATGGATCTGAACAATCCCGAACGTAACTACAAGGAGGCGTTCAGACTCTACAAGAGGGCATCCGAGTCAGGGGACGAGAGAGGATACTACAAGCTCGGCAGCTGTTACTACAAGGGCAAAGGTACCCCACGCAACTACATCGAAGCGTCCAAATGCTTCAGGAAGGGAATGGAGATAGGCGGGGACACAGACTGCGAGTTCATGCTAGCTCTGATGTACATCAAGGGCGAAGGCGTACAGAAGAATCACAGACGCGGGATGGTGATGGTCCGCAACGCCGCCAAGGAAGGCAACGAGGAGGCGAAGAAGTATCTCCGCCGCATCGCACCCGCTGACAAGGTGATCATCGAGATCGAGGATCCCGACGTTCAGACCGAGGACTACAACACACCCGACATCATAGGCGGATTCAAGGGTGCCGAATCCAGTAAAGGATTCTTCGCGTTCCTGAGAAGAAGGTTATAATGTACATTATTGTACATCAATGAATTAAATTATATATACGCGTGTTTAGATTCACATCCGAGCAACATGATGTCGTCGGAGCAGTTGGAATCTATCAAAAAGGAATTGTCGACCATCAAGGACAGGAGCCCCTTCTACAGAGAGAAGTACAAGGACATAGACCTCTCCAAGATCAAGACCATGGAGGATTTCCAGAAACTCCCGCTGACCGATAAGTGTGAATTGAGAGAGGCATACCCTCTCGGACTGCAGTCCGTTCCTGAAGAAGAAGTGGTAAGGATACATTCCTCATCGGGAACCACAGGCACTCCGGTGATCATCCCCTACACCAAACAGGATGTGGAGGATTGGGCCATCATGTTCGAGCGCTGCTACAGGTTCGCAGGCGTGACCAATCTCGACAGGATCCACATCACGCCCGGATACGGACTGTGGACTGCCGGTATCGGTTTCCAGGCTGGTGCGGAGCGTCTCGGTGCGATGGTCGTACCCATGGGCCCCGGAAACACCGACAAGCAGCTCAAGATGATGCAGGACATGAAGACAACCGTCCTAACTGCAACATCATCATACGCGCTCCTCCTTGCCGAAGAGATCGCGAAGAGGGGAATAGGCGACAGGATACATCTGAAGAAGGCACTGATAGGTTCAGAGCGCTGGGGAGACAAGATGCGCAGCCGTATCGCCAACGAGTTGGGCGTTGAGTTGTACGACATCTACGGTCTCACCGAGATATACGGCCCCGGTATCGGAATAAGCTGTCAGTACGCCTGCGGTATGCACTACTGGGACGATTATCTCTACTTCGAGGTCATAGATCCCAAGACGGGAAAGAACGTCCCCGACGGCGAGTACGGAGAACTGGTGATCACGACACTCAGGAAGCAGGGTGCGCCTCTCATCAGATACAGGACGCACGACCTCACGCGCATAATACCCGGCGAGTGCAAGTGCGGTTCCAAGCATCCGCGCATCGACATCCTAATCGGACGTACCGACGACATGGTCAAGGTCAAGGGCGTCAACATCTTCCCCGGACAGATCGAAGACGTCCTTTCGGCCATAGACGGCGTCAGCAGCGAGTATCAGGTCATGATAGACCACCTTCAGGGAAAGGATACGCTGACACTGTTCTTCGAGACCAAGCTGGAAGGTGCCGAGAGGAAGGAACTGGAGAACACCGTGCTCGCGGAGTTCAAGAGCAAGGTCGGCATAACCATAATACCCAAGGCCGTCTCGATGATGGAACTCCCCAGAAGCGAGAAGAAGAGTCACAGGATATTCGACAACCGTTACTGATCCGACGATGACACCACAAATAGCATTAGATTTCCGCAATTGTAAAAAAATAGGCGTGATCCCGTCCGTTTTAGGTCGATTTTGAAGGATTTCAGGTCTATTATGATGAAATTATGCGGTCTTTCCGCGTAATTCCATCCGACAATCAAGGTTCAGTAGGAAGGTATAATGCTAGATAGCATTAGATATCTGTATTCAAAGAACATATCCTTGTCAACAAAATTGCAATTAGCGATCAGAATTAAATATCAAGAACTGAGAAGAGATAAGCGGAAATGTACAGATCGCTGAAGATGAGGATAGAGCCGAACTCGGAGCAGAGGAAGATCATAGATGATTCTTTTAGAATCCATTGTTACGTGTACAACGGCCTCATCACCGCCTGCAAGCTGTACCATAGGAAGTATGAGAAATTGCCTTCACAGTTCACTCTGAACAAGTTATGTACCGTGATCTGGCACAATTCGCCGTACATGCATGACATCATCTATCAGAATGCCATGAACGAGACCGCCAAGCGTGTCCTCCAAGCCTTTGATAAATGCGAGGAGAACCGCAGGAAGAAAGAATACAAAGCGAAAAGAGAAGGCAGGGAGCAGACATTCCACGGTCTTTCCTGCCCGAGATTCAAGAAGCCTGCGAGATTCAATTCTTACACCAACCCTCTTCACACGGGTGTCTTCATTGAAAAGAACGGCAGACGTCTCCTGAAGCTGTCCAAGATTAAGGATCCGATACGCTGTTATAATCAGCGCACGCCGGTACCCGGAATACCGAAGACCTGCACCGTCCGCTGGGTGGACCGCGGAACGCATACGGAATACTACGCATCGCTGTCCTGCTATGATGACAACGAACGCCGTTCCGGTGACATGTTCATGGAATACCATGAACCCCGCGCCGTAGGTATAGACGTAGGGGTCTCCAGGACAGCGGTCCTGTCCGACGGAATGGTATTCGAGAACGACCATATGTACTCCGTACTGCTGAAAGAGATAAGGGAGAAGCATGAGGGACTGAGCTCTATGACCCCGTACACCCCCGGGTACAGGAAGGCTAGATCCCGTCTCAGCCATCTGTACAAAAAGATGTCGGACAGGCGCAGGAACAATGTGGAAACAATCTCAAGAAAAATCGCAGATAACTACGACATAATATGCATGGAGGACCTGTCGGTAAAGGAACTGAAGAGCAGATCCAGGAGCAAGCGCATGACGAACGCCTACGACGATGCATCACTGGGGATATTGAGGAGAAGGATAGAGGACAAAGCGATAGAAGCTGGCCGCACATTCGTCTCCGTCGATCCCAGGGATACGTCGCAGATATGTTCGAGATGCGGAGCATACGTGAACAAAACGTTGGAGGTACGCACTCATATATGCCCGGAATGCGGGCTGAATATGGACCGCGACCTGAACAGTGCCATAAACATCTTACGCAGAGGGTTGACCGGCAACCCTTCCCCGGCGTGACGGGGTGAATCGCCCGGCCGGACGGCACGGGCACAACAGAGAACGTCCAATGCTAAATTGGGCGTTATCTAAGGCTGATCATCTCTTCATGCAGCTGCCGATGGTGACGATATAGGCCAGCAGCGCTTCCAGCTGGATGCGCTCGTTGCTGCCTTCGATGATGCGGAACTCGATCTCTCCGGTCTTGTCCATCAGTCTCACCTTCTCGGAATCGCCGATGCTGAGCTCGAAGTATGACGAGTGGATCTGTTTGATGATGTCCTGTCCGGACAGGCCGAACTCGATCATGATCTCATCCAGCTTGTCCCTTGCACCGATGAAGTTCCCTGAGAGTGCCGTCTCCAGCATCTTCTTCACTTCTTCGGGGTTGGCGAGACCTGTTGTCTGGTAGATGGTATCGATATCGATCTTCTCGCCCTGTGCCGCTGCCACCTGTAAGGAGTTCACGGCACGTCTCATGTCGCCCCTTGCAACATGTACAAGGGCTTCAAGGGCATCCTCGTCGATGTCGATGTTCTCGTTCTTCACGATCTTGTTGAGGAACTCGCTGACATCCTCGCGGGACAGGGGTTTGAACCTGAACACCGCACATCTCGACTGGATGGGGTCGATTATCTTCGAAGAATAGTTGCATGAAAGGATGAAACGGCAGATCTTCGAGAACTTCTCCATGGTCCTTCTGAGAGCGGCCTGAGCATCGTTCGTCAGTGCGTCTGCTTCATCCATGAAGATGATCTTGAACTCCGCCTTTCCCAGAGGTGCTGTTCTAGCGAACTCCTTGATCTTGCCCCTGACGACGTCGATTCCCCTCTCGTCCGAAGCATTGAGTTCGATGAAGTTCCCTTTCCATTCGTCCCCGAACATCTCCTTCGCCAATGCGAGGGAACATGTTGTCTTCCCAGTACCGGCGGGACCGGTCAGAAGGAGGTGGGGCATGTTGTTGCTGGACACGTAGGCCTTGAGTCTCTCGGTGACATGTTTCTGTCCAACGACCTCGTCGAGGTTCTTCGGCCTGTATTTCTCTGTCCATATCTCCTTCATGGGAATCGGCTGTGGATGCAATTAGCATTTGATAACACTATCGGATGCGCGCATTAGGAACGGAAAACCCAATTCTTATCAACCGAAAAACCATACCGCGCAGCATGAAGCTCATAGACGTCTACAGATTGGCGATAGAGAAGGGAATGGCCAACGACCCCCGCGGAAAGGAGGGTGTGGACGAGGTCCTCAATGAAGAGAAGGAGAATTACGACAAACTCCCCGAGGACAGGAAACCGCTGTTCGATATGGAAAGGCTCTGGAATCCCTATGCGGATTCCCGTCTGTCATTCGGAGCGGAGGACATCGAGGTAGAGAAGCTGATGTGGGGAATCGACATCGGCACCGGCGAGGTCCTTCTTGCGGACAGGCTCAGGGAGAAGGGTGAAAGAATATCAGGGATCGTGGGACACCACCCGCTGGGTTCGGCCCGTACTCCTTTCCCTGAGGTCATGTGGGCACAGACCTCGATGTATGTGGATGCGGGAGTCCCGATCACAGTCGCCGAGGGTCTGATGGCACCCCGTGTGGCAGAGGTCACCAGAGGCATCCTTCCTGCCAACTACAATCAGGCCGTTGATGCTGCCAAATTACTGAACATCCCGATAATGAACATCCATTCCCCAGCGGACAACTGCGTGCAGAAGTTCATGGACGAGGGAATTGAGAAGGAGAATCCGAAATATCTCAAGGATATCATCGACTGGCTCATGTCGATCCCGGAGTTCAGGGAATCGACGAAATACAACTCTCCGCCGAAGATCGTGGTCGGCAGTCCGAAGAACCATGCAGGCAAAGTTGTGGCGAAGATGACCGGCGGAACATCCGGTCCGAAGGAGATCTACGAGAAGTTCTCCCAGGCAGGGGTAGGCACAGTTGTGGCGATGCACTTCCCCGAGAGTCATATCGAGGAAGCGAAGAAACATCACATCAACATGATCGTCTCCGGACACATGGCATCCGATTCGGTTGGCGTGAATCT
>Ga0310696_10009960_pt1 | contig 10965 bp, 7 predicted proteins | sample AusTroGonzalo_MG_4_FD_203885 | JGI IMG/M metagenome (GOLD analysis project Ga0310696, IMG submission 203885) | Bovine rumen microbial communities from tropical cattle in Woodstock, Queensland, Australia - Gonzalo_02 (v2) (version 2) | ecosystem: Host-associated > Mammals > Digestive system >...
GATGTAATTCACAAATGCCTGATTCACCAATCGGGTGCCGCCCGGTGTGGGGTAATGACCAGTAAAGTACCAGTCACCAGGATGGTTAGGACATGCCTCATGCAGTCCCTCGATACTCTGGAACACTAGTTCGATGGGCGCCTGCATATCCGTTGGGCGCAACATCTCCACAATCTTCTGGTTAATCTCGTCAACGGTGAAGGGTGCATAGATAGCCCTCACGCAGTTTTGCATCTGCTCCCTGGGCTTTTCCAGCTCGCGCTTACAAGCCAGATAGGTGTCGTTGATCAACTGCCACATGCCACGCTCCTCTATAAGCGCCATCGTGGCACGGAAAGCACAGAACTCCTCCAGACGGGCCATGTCAATGCCGTAGTAGTCAGGATAGCGAATCTGTGGCGAACTGCTCACCATGACAATCTTCTTGGGATGCAGACGGTCCAGGATTTTGAAGATGCTCTCACGCAGCGTGGTGCCACGGACAATAGAGTCGTCGATAATCACGAGGTTGTCAACGCCCTCCTTCAAACTGCCGTAGCTGATATCATAGACATGGGCAGCCAGGTCATTGCGCTCACTGTTGTCGGCAATGAAGGTGCGCATCTTAATATCCTTCCACACCACTTTTTCTGTACGCACGTTATAGCCCTCCTGACGGAAACCGTCAGTCATACCATAATAAGCGACCTCGGCCGTGTTGGGAATATATGAAAATACTGTGTTGGTCACGTCATTGTCAATAGCCTTCAGGATAGCCGGCGTCAGTTGTTCTCCCAATCGCTTGCGCTCCTGATAGATGTCACGGTCAGAACCGCGACTGAAATAAATCCTCTCAAACGAGCAAGCGCTTAACTGCTGTGCAGGCATAATCTGCTCCAACTGGCTCTCGCCGTTCTGATGCACGATGATAGCCTGACCGGGCATCAGCTCATGCACATCCTCTGCCTGGATATCAAAGGTGGTCTGCAACACGGGGCGCTCGCTGGCAATGGCGATGATCTCGTCATCACGATAGTAGAACGCAGGACGGATGCCCCAGGGGTCGCGCACGGAGAACATCTCGCCACTTCCCGTCAGTCCGCACATCACATAGCCACCATCATAGTGCTGCATCGTAGAGCGCAGCACATTGGCTATCTCCACATGCTCGTCGATATAATGTGTGATGTCGGTACCCTTCAGTCCCTGTGCCGTAGCCTCCTGATAGAGACGCTCCACCTCGCGGTCCAGGCGATGACCCATCAGCTCCAGCGTGATATACGAGTCACCATAGATACGGGGCGACTGACCCTGGGCTGTCAAAAAAGAAAAAACCTCGTCGATGTTGGTCATATTGAAGTTACCACACAGACAGAGGTTTTTTGCTCTCCAGTTATTTCGACGCAGGAAGGGATGTACGAACGTCAGACCGCTTTTACCCGTTGTCGAGTAGCGCAGATGTCCCATCAGCAGTTCGCCTGCCATCTCTTGCGTCACTCGTGAGAAGATTTCGGTGATGGCAGTCTTGCCCTCCGCCTTCTCGCGGAACATATATTCGCAGCCAGGCTCCGTTGTCAGGCTCACCGATGCAATACCGGCACCTTCCTGTCCACGGTTGTGCTGCTTTTCCATCATCAGGTAGAGCTTATTGAAGCCATAAGCCCATGTACCATACTTTTTCTCGTAGTAATCCAGCGGTTTCAGCAAGCGAATCATTGCCACGCCGCACTCATGTTTTAGCTGTTCCATCTAATGCATTGTCTTTGAGGCTACAAAGATAGGATATTCCCTGTATATTTCTTGCATCATCTCGCATTTTTCAATCTACGTTTCCGTACGAAATTACAATTTGCAATCAAAAGTCCTGTTATGGTTGCAAATTATTAACGGACAGACAATGATTCAACGCTATTGTTTTTCGTAACGTTATGCCACATCGTTGCCAAAATGCACATAAAAACAACAAAACGCCGCACCTTCGCCTGTATTTTATAAATAAAATCCTGCAATCGTACCATAATTAAAAATAAAACAGTAATTTTGCATCCGATACAATTCATGCATCGGTAATTATTTATCGGGAATGAAATTTATAATGAATAACAAAAATCAAACATGAACCGCAAACATTACACACAAAGAATGACAAGGACGGTGATGACACTGTTACTCATCCTTGCGACCACCTCAACAGCGTGGGCTCAGAAAACAGTAGAGCAAGCTTTGAAGTATGCAGAACAGAAAGCAAAGTTAGCCGACCAGAACCCCATGAACGGCAAGATGCAGTACGAGGCCGCTATGGCTTTCTTCAACGACGAGTTGAACGAGAAGAAGGATTTAGACCGTGCCCTGGCCTATGCCAACCGTGCCATGAAGATTGCCAGCGAGCATCCTGCGCCCCAGGACACGCTGCAGGGACTGGCCTATATGGGACTCGGTCTGATCTATATGCAAAAAGGGAATTACGAGAATGCCTTCGACTTCATGGAGATGGCAATGGATGCCTTCGAGGTGGAACTGGGACGCAACGACCCCGTGACCAACGGCGTCAAGCTTGTCTATGGCGGAATGATGATAGGGGCACAACCCTTCCGTGCGTTCCCCAAGATTCAGGAGGCCATGACCGACAACAGTCTCGCTCCGAAAAACAAGCGTATCGACAACATGGATGAGGCAAATATCATGCTGGAAACGGCCTTGGAGATACTTATCGCAGAGCAGACTAAGCGTTTCCGCTATGCCCTGCCGATGATTACCATAGACGGCAAGAAGTACGTCATTGTGCAGACAGCCGATTGGAACATGGAACGCCCACTCGTGGGATGGCAAGTGCAATCATACCTGCGCACCGACGAGGAGCGTAACACCTTCAAGGGTGACGACACCGTCATTTGCGACGACAACTATAATTTCTCCGTCCTGCCCGACGACGACATGGAGAAGCGGCAGTTGGTATTCAATTTCAGGCATAAGATATTGAATCCGCGCAAACTGGAGTCCAACGAAGGCGACTCCCGCATCTGGTTCCTTGCTCCTGATGCCTACAACAACATCCTCACGAAGTTCCGCGAGTACAAGAAAAGCAAGTAACACCTACAAGCAGCAATGGAGCCCGTCAGGACTCCATTGCTGCTTTGATGAAACTCATAAACAGGGGATGCGGGTGCAGCACCGTTGACGAGTATTCCGGATGGAACTGCGTACCGATATACCAACGGTTTTGCGGTACCTCCACAATCTCCACGAGGTCGGCGTCAGGATTGATACCCACGCATTTCATACCCTTTTTCTCGTACTCGTCCTTATAGGCGTTATTGAATTCATAGCGGTGGCGATGGCGCTCCTTGATCAGGGTCTCTTCACCATAGGCCTCATAGACCTTGCTGCCCTGTACCAGTTCACACTCATAGGCGCCCAGGCGCATGGTGCCACCCATCTGTGTGATACTCTTCTGCTCCTCCATGATATCAATCACGTTATGGGGCGTCTCGGCATCCATCTCACGACTGTTGGCATCCTGATAGCCCAGCACGTTACGGGCAAACTCGATGACCATCATCTGCATGCCCAGACAGATACCGAAGGTGGGGATATCATGGGTGCGGGTGTATTCAGCAGCAATAATCTTGCCCTCGATGCCGCGATTGCCAAAACCAGGACAAACCACGATACCAGCCATGCCGGAGAGTTTCTCAGCCACATTGTCCTTGGTAATCTCCTCGCTGTTGATAAAATGTAACTTCGCTTTCACATCATTATATATACCAGCCAGGTTCAGACTCTCGCGAATACTCTTATAAGCGTCCTGCAGGTCGTACTTGCCCACCAGTCCGATGTGCAACTCGCGCTTGGCGTGGCGTTGTTTCTCCAGGAACTCGCGCCAGGGTTTCATGGCAGGCGTCTCGCCCACGGGGATGCCAATCTTGCGAAGGATGGCTGCATCAAGTCCCTGATGCTGCATGCTCACAGGTACCTCGTAGATGCTGGGCATATCCTCGCTCTGCACCACACACTCCAAATCAACGTTACAAAACGATGCCACCTTCATTCTCATGCCATCGTCCAGATGACGCTCTGTGCGGAGCACGAGGATATCCGGCTGAATACCCATACCCTGCAACTCCTTGACAGAGTGCTGTGTGGGCTTGGTCTTCAACTCATCAGCAGCTTTCAGATAAGGCACATAGGTCAGATGCACACACACCGCATTACGGCCCAGCTGCCAGCGCAACTGACGGATGGCCTCCATGAAGGGTGCACTCTCAATGTCGCCAATGGTGCCACCCACCTCGGTGATCACGAAGTCGAGCTGCTCGTTCTCCTCATCCTCACGCAGCATTCTTCTCTTAATTTCATCAGTGATATGAGGCACCACCTGGATGGTCTTACCCAGGTAGTCGCCGCGACGCTCACGATCGATAACGGTCTTGTAGATGCGGCCTGTGGTGATGGAGTTATGACGAGTGGTGTGAATACCAGTAAAGCGCTCGTAGTGACCCAAATCCAAGTCAGTCTCCATACCATCGGCCGTGACATAGCACTCACCGTGCTCATAGGGGTTCAGCGTACCTGGGTCGATATTGATATAGGGGTCAAACTTCTGGATGGTTACCTTATAGCCGCGTGCCTGCAGCAATTTTCCGATGGAGGCGGAAATAATGCCTTTTCCCAATGAGGAAACGACACCGCCTGTAACAAAGATATATTTTGTGTCCATAAAACGAATGTATTTTATGGACTGCAAAGTTACGCATTCTTTTGCATTCCCGCCGAAGACCGTCCTGTTTTTCAATCTACATTTTCACCCGAAATAACAATCTGCAAGAAAAAGAATGCCTTTTCTTGCAGATTACTATCGGTTTATCAAAAATACGCGCCCATTTATAACAAACTGTCAATGGGTTTCCTGAAGACTTACCGCCTACACCATTCCCAGTAGCAACGCATGCAGACGGGTGTCGTCATCCAACTCGGGATGGAAGGCGGTGGCAATCTGACGCCCCTGACGGGCAGCCACGATATGACCATCGACGGTGGAAAGAACTTCCACCTTGTCGCTCAACACGCGCTCGATATAGGGAGCACGGATGAAGGTCATGGGCACGTCGGTGCCGATGCCCTTGACGGCGGCAACGGTATGGAAACTGCCCAACTGACGCCCGTAGGCATTGCGGCGCACCTCGATATCCATGGTGCCCAGGCGCCCCTCTGACAGGAGAATCATGCCGGCACAAGTGCCAAGGACGGGCATCCCGTCAGCAATGGCCTGACGGATAGGTTCGAAGAGTCCCAGCTCCCGGAGCAGGCGCATCTGGACAGTACTCTCGCCACCTGGGAGGACAAGGGCATGCCCCTCTGTCCCACCACTGGAGCAGTAAGCCTGCCAGTCACGCAACTGACGTATCTCCACCGTCTCCGCTCCCAGGCGCTGCAGCACCTGCTCATGTTCTATGAATGCCCCTTGCAGGGCCAATACCGCAACTGTCATTTTCCTCGTTCAGCCATTAGGAGTTCTATCTCATGCTCGTTAATACCCACCATGGCCTCACCCAGATCTTCAGAGAGTTCTGCCAAGAGTTTAGCATCCTTATAGTTGGTCACAGCCTGCACAATAGCAGCAGCACGCTTAGCAGGATTTCCACTCTTGAAGATGCCACTGCCCACAAACACACCCTCAGCACCAAGTTGCATCATCAAGGCAGCATCAGCAGGCGTAGCCACACCACCAGCAGCGAAGTTGACCACAGGCAGTTTGCCATTCTCATGTACATATTTCACCAACTCGTATGGTGCCTGCAGTTGCTTGGCAGCCTCAAAGAGTTCATCCTCACTCATACTAACCAGTCGACGAATCTCACTCTGCATCAGGCGCATGTGACTCACAGCCTGAACGACATCGCCAGTACCTGGCTCACCCTTGGTGCGAATCATCGTGGCACCCTCGGCAATACGGCGCAAGGCCTCACCTAGATTCTTGGCACCGCACACGAATGGCACGTCGAACTTAGTCTTGTCAATATGGTAGATATTATCAGCAGGGCTCAGCACCTCACTCTCGTCAATATAGTCAATCTCGATGGCTTGCAATATTTGAGCCTCTGCAATATGACCAATACGGCACTTCGCCATGACGGGGATACTGACAGCCTCTTGGATACCACGAATCATTTTGGGGTCGCTCATACGACTCACACCGCCTGCTGCACGGATGTCGGCCGGGATTCGTTCAAGGGCCATCACAGCACAGGCACCAGCAGCCTCAGCAATCTTAGCCTGTTCGGGAGTAGTCACGTCCATGATAACACCACCCTTCAGCATCTGAGCCAACTGGCGGTTGAGCAATGTTCTTTCGTTTGTCATTTTTTTAATGTTTTAAGGAGTTCAAGAATATCATCTGCACTCCTATAGTTGATTATTTATTCTGATGTTGATATTCCGTTGGAGACAGGCCTTTGTGTTTCTTGAAGAAACGCGAGAGGTGAGCCTGCGATGAGAAACCGAGACGCTGGGCGATATCCTTCAGAGGACGGTTGGTAGAGGTAAGCAGGGAGGTTATCTCACTGACAATACGCTCGTCGATGATTGCCTTGGGCGAGCGTCCGTTGATGCGGCGTGTCACCTGTCCCAGATAGCGGGCACTGACATTAAGCTGTTCGGCATAGAAAGCCACGTCAGCATAACGGTCATAATAACGTTCTACAGCAGAAAGAAACAGATTATAGAGTTCCTCGCTACGGCTGTTACCCTCGGCATAGTCGGCCGGCAGCGCTTTCAGGTAGGTCTGCGCATGCAACCTGGCATCACTCTCCGTCTCGCCCAGGCTCAGATAGTAAGCCAAGGCAGACGCCAGTTGGTTGGCATCACCATGATGGCGCGGACCAGCGGGGAGGTCTGACGGACGGAGCACTATCGTGCAGAGTGGCAGGAGCAGATGCTGGATGCACTCATATACCTTTGCTGACACCAGTTGCTCACCCTTGGTAGAGGTGAGCACAGGGGCATAGATGATATGGCGGGGCTGGTATTTGCGGAGCACCTCGGCCAACATCTCCACCACATCCGTGCGGCGCAGCAGTCCTATCTTGATAATCTGTGGCTGCAAGTCGTTGATAATAGCCTCCACCTGTTGGCGCACCACGGGAGCCGGCAGGTCGTGAAACTCCTGAATACCCAGCGTGTTCTGCACGGTGATAGAGGTGATGGCAGACGCAGCCCGTCCACCCAACTCATGAATGAGTCGGATATCGGCTTGCACGCCGGAACCGCCTGTGCCGTCAGAGCCTGTGATGGTCAATATCGCCGTATTCATCTGCAGTTATCACTTAAAAACGGTTGCAAAAATACGAAAAAAAAGCGGAAACCCTTAAGGATGTTCCGCTTTCGGTAAAAGAAAATGCAGTTTTTGAAAACAAACTATGGTACGATATTAAGATTCTATTGTTGATTTTTCTCACGGATATGCTCCTCATACTCAGCCAGTTCGCGCTCGCCGATATGAGCCAGTCCGTAGTGTTCGTCGTGTTGTGAGAAGTCAAGACCCACCTTTTCACTATAGGCCGACACACGCATGGGGATAAGACTGTCGATGAGCATATAACCTATCCAACTCGCAACAAAGGTGTAAACAAAGACAATGACGATAGCCAGGAGGTGATAGAGGAAAATCACAAAGCCATCCCATGTGTCGGCAATGAGTCCCTCTTGGATGAAGATACCGGTGAGCACGGTGCCAAAGATACCGCCCGTGCCGTGGGTGGGGAATACGTCGAGGGCATCGTCAATACTGGTATGTGAGCGCCAATAGACGGCCACATTACATATTAAGGTGATAACAAAGGCGATGAAGATGCTCTGGCCTACGGTGACATAACCAGCTGAGGGGGTGATGGCTACCAGACCTACCACGCATCCCACGGCAGCACCCATAGCCGATGGCTTACGACCACGCAAGCAGTCGAAGAATATCCACGTCATCATAGCCGTGGCCGAGGCGGTATTAGTATTCAGGAAGGCCTTGACAGCGATACCATCAGCATGGAGTGACGAACCGGCATTAAAGCCAAACCAGCCAAGCCACAACAGGGCTGCTCCCAGAAGTACAAAGGGGATATTGGCTGGTTCGCTTTTTGCCGTGCTGCGACGCCCCAGGTAGATAGCACCGGCAAGGGCAGCAACACCAGAAGAGGCATGTACTACGATACCACCGGCGAAGTCAACCACGCCCCAGCGCATAAACAATCCTTCGGGATGCCACGTCATATGGGCTAATGGACAGTAGATCAGGAAGAAGAAAAACATCATGAAGAACATGTAGGCCGAGAAGCGCACACGCTCAGCGAATGAACCCGTAATCAATGAGGGTGTGATGATGGCGAACTTCATCTGGAACAGGGCGAAGAGGGCTAGGGGGATAGTAGCACCACCAAGGACATTGCCTGCCGGCGTAGTGTAAACCTCGGCACCAACATTCTGAAACATCAGAAACGTCAGAGGGTTGCCAATCACGCCACCGATATCATCGCCAAAGCACAACGAGAAGCCGACAACCACCCAAAGGACGGAAATCAGTCCCATAGCGATAAACGACTGCAACATGGTAGAGATCACATTCTTAGCGCCCACCATTCCGCCGTAAAAAAACGACAGTCCAGGGGTCATCATCAACACAAAGATAGTTGCCGTGATCAGCCAGGCCACATCGGCTGCCGATATCACAGACCAGTCACACTCAAAGGTAGGCTCGCCTACCGCCAATCCTGCCAACGCGATGAGCGTCATCGCCGTCATCAGGATGATCCAACGTTTCTTCACATGCATTTCTTTATCAATTATTCAAGTTCAACATAAAGTCCTCCCTTCCGCTTCTCTCAGCGGAGGGGAGGACACCTGGTCAATGATTATGGTTGCAGCGTTAAACCGAGAACCAGGTAGGCATTCTGAGTGCAGGGGTTAGTAGCTACCTGTGCGAACACAGGGACTGAGAACGAGTCTGTAACCTTGATATCCTTCGTTGCCTTCAACGACAGGTTGGTTACAGCGAAACCACCCGTCCAGCCATTATAGAAATCGGTAGCAAACGGGACGGCGCCAGCCGTGGCAGTCCAATCGACAGAAGCGAGTTTAAATGGGACAATGGCCTCGAAATAACTGCTATAGGCTCGCTTGCCGTCCTTGTTTACACCGTCGTTTCCTGCGAAGTTGGTGAACCACTGCAAGCTGGCTACACCAAAGTCGTAACCTACGTTGGCCTCGAACACATGGTTAGTGCCATGGGCCTCATATTTAAAGTAGCGGTTCAGAGGATCACCACCAACAGCCTGGTTGAACCAGTAGTCGGTGATACCGATGTTCAGTCCGCCAATGGTATAAGCCAGCGTCAGGTCAAACTCCTTGGTATCAGCAGGATTCACAAGTCCGTAACTGCCCCAGGCTGTCAGTGACAGACCTTTATAGGCTACGCCCAGTGTAGGCTGCACGGCAGTGCTACCCAGATCCTGGCCACGCCAGATATAACTACTTACAACGTCAGCACTAATCGTTGTCTCTACTTCGTCCTGTGCAAAGGTGGTCATGCTCATGGCCATACCCAATGCGAATAAAACAATCTTCTTCATACGCTTTACTTTTTTATGGAAACAAATTGCCGTAATACACATAATTGACTCGTAATTTCTATTATTTTCATTATGGATAAATTATGATAATTATGGCAATTCGTTTCAGTTAAATAATCGTTTTATTTAAATTAATGATTAGTTGTAGCAAGCCTCTCCGTGCTCGTAGATATCAAGTCCTTCCTCCTCAATGCGCTTGTTGACACGCAGACCGTGGATATACTTGATGCCATAGAACAGGATGAATCCGCAAGCAGCAGCCCAGAGGTCGATCACGAATACACCGAAGCACTCAGCACCGAAGAATCCCCAACCGCCACCGTAGAAGGCACCTGTCTCAGTAGCCAGCAGACCAGTCATGATAGTACCCAGGATACCACAGACACCGTGTACTGATGAAGCACCTACAGGGTCGTCGATATGGAGTTTATGGTCGATGAATTCAATAGCATAAACCAGTACGATACCACAAACCAGACCGATGATAACAGCACCGAAAGGTGATACGAGGTCGCAACCAGCAGTAATACCTACGAGACCAGCCAATACACCGTTCAATGTCAATGAAAGTGAGGGCTTACCATATTTAATATAGGTAAGGAACATCGTAGCCACACCACCGGCAGCAGCAGCCAGGTTGGTTGTCAGGAATACGTGAGAGATAGCGATGCGGTTCACCTCACCAGAAGCAGCCAACTGAGAACCAGGGTTGAAGCCAAACCATCCTAACCAGAGAATGAAGACACCCAGGGCAGCCATAGCCAGGTTGTGACCGGGGATAGCGCGACTCTTACCGTCCTTGTCGTACTTGCCTACACGGGGACCCAGTGCCAGCGCACCAATCAGAGCCAGCACACCACCTACAGAGTGAACGATAGCAGAACCAGCGAAATCGTGGAACACATCACCGAAGGTGGTCATCATGAAGCTGTCAGCAGCATCATTGCACAACCAACCGCCACCCCAGGTCCAGTGACCCTCAACGGGATAGATAATCAGTGAGATAACGGCACTGTAAATAAGGTACATAGAGAACTTGGTGCGCTCAGCCATAGCACCACTAACGATGGTAGCAGAGGTAGCACAGAAGACGGTCTCGAAAATCAAGAATCCCTCTACAGGCAGTTCGCTATCATAAAAACTCAGGTCGCCCCAGTTGGGCATACCAATGAAACCACCCAGCGTATCGGCACCAAACATAATGCCGAAGCCAAGGAAGAAGAACAGGAGTGAGCCGAACATGAAGTCGACAAAGTTCTTCATCAGGATGTTTGCCGTGTTCTTACTACGTGTAAAACCAGCCTCACACAGCGCAAAACCGGGCTGCATCCAGAAAACCAACATAGCTGCTAATAGCATCCATACGGTATCG
>Ga0310696_10009962_pt1 | contig 10964 bp, 8 predicted proteins | sample AusTroGonzalo_MG_4_FD_203885 | JGI IMG/M metagenome (GOLD analysis project Ga0310696, IMG submission 203885) | Bovine rumen microbial communities from tropical cattle in Woodstock, Queensland, Australia - Gonzalo_02 (v2) (version 2) | ecosystem: Host-associated > Mammals > Digestive system >...
CGTTAAAAAACAAAAAATAACAGAAACTATTTCAGAACAAGTAATGAAAGAACGACTGTCAGCGAATGGGGATTCAAAGATACAGTTTTATTCTGCAGAATCTGCATGGAGAAAATTATGAAAGACAAACCATATCGGTAAAAGTCAGTACCTGTTTTCCAGAAATATGAGAATTTGGAATATCTGGAGAAAATAAATTATGAGATTCTGGAATAAATTGGCGGAAAAATTTGTGAGATTTTGGAATTTTTCGTAATTTTGCAGCGTGAAATTACAACTGATATGGAAGATTTCAGAATATTTAAACGTAAGATATACAGCAGGTTGCTGCAATGGAAACAGGAGGAGAACGGCAGGACAGCTTTGCTGATTAAGGGCGCCAGACGTGTGGGTAAGTCCACAATCGTGAAGGAATTCGCCTACAGAGAGTATAAGTCGTATATGCTGGTGGACTTTGCCAAGGCTTCGGATGAGGTGAAGGGGCTATTTGCGGACTTGATGAACCTGGACTTTATTTTTCTGCGGCTGCAAACCATCTACAATGTGGTGCTGGAGGAACGGAAGTCTCTCATCATCTTCGACGAGGTTCAGGAGTGTCCGCTGGCGCGTCAGGCTATCAAGACACTGGTGCAAGATCACCGCTACGACTATATTGAGACGGGCTCCCTGATATCGATCAGGAAGAAGTCGGAGAATATCATCATCCCCAGCGAGGAGGAGCGGATAGAGATGTATCCGATGGACTATGAGGAGTTTCGCTGGGCAGTGGGCGACGAGGCTACGGTGCCACTGCTGAGGCAGTTCTACGAAAAGCGGCTGCCGCTGGACCAGGCGCTCCGCAAATCGATGCGCGACTTCCGGCTGTATATGCTGGTGGGCGGTATGCCGCAGGCGGTGAACGAGTATTTGGTTACGAACAACATGAGCCGTGTGGACAAGGTGAAACGTGGAATTATCGACCTGTATATCGAGGACTTCGGGAAGATTGACCCATCGGGGCGTGCGGCACGTCTGTTCAGCGCCATTCCCTCGGAACTGAGCAAGAACGCTTCACGCTATCAGGTGGCCAGCGTACTGAGCGACAGCGAGCGCAAAAATCTGGACGAGGTACTGGAGAAGATGCGCGAGAGCATGACGGTGAACTTCGCGTTTCACTCGGATGACCCGAACGTGTGGCTGGCGATGCATTGCGACATGGACCAGTACAAGATGTTCGTGGGTGACACAGGCTTGTTTGTGACCATGGCGTTCTGGGACAAAGACGTGACGGAGAATATTATCTACGACAAGCTGCTGAGCGACAAACTGTCGGCCAATCTGGGTTATGTGTATGAGAACATTGTGGCACAGGTGCTGACGGCCACGGGCAACAAGCTGTTCTACCATACGTGGCCCACGGAGAGCGGGAAGCACAACTATGAGGTGGATTTCCTACTGTCGCGAGGGGCCAAACTGTGGCCGCTGGAGGTAAAGTCGTCGGGCTATAAGAGCCATGCCTCGCTGGATGCGTTCTGCAAGAAATTCTCTGGTCGTGTGGGCGAGCGCTTCCTGGTGTATACGAAGGACTACCGCAAGGACGGAGTCACGACGCTGCTGCCGGTGGTGATGACGATGTTTCTGTGATTCAGTATTAAATAGTGTTTCTTTGCCCCGTAAAATTCCATAAGAATCCAAGTTTTTCCACAGCAAAAAACCAAACAAATGATTAATTGCCGACAATAAAAATGCCATAGTTCCGATTGGGAGCGTTATCGGTACTTTTCGGAAATCATTCAAACGCAAAAAAGAACAATTAATCCTGTCGTGGGAAAAGAAATAACCGAAAAAAACGTATCTTTGCCCCGTTTTTGAAATTTCAAATTAAAACCATAATAACCTATGAGAAAATTAGTTGCATTGAGCCTGGTTTTGGCCGCCGCGATGCTGATGGGCGGCTGCGGTCTCGGAAAAATGGTCAAGAAGTACCCCGAAGTGACGGTCACGCTTGACAATCCCGACTTGGAGAACAAGGGCGGGGAGGTCGCCTACACCATCAAGGGAACCATCCCGCCAAAGTATATGAAGAAGAAGGCCACCATGACGTTCACACCGTCGCTATACGTTGACGGCGAGAAAGTTACGCCTCCGTTTGCCACCATCACCCTAAAAGGCGAGAAGGCCCAGGGCGACGGCATCACCATCCCTTACAAGACCGGCGGCTCTTTCACCAAGACTGGCACCTTCAAGTTCGACGAGAAGTATGAGAACGCCGACATCGTGACCGGCGCGACAGCCGACCTGAAGAAGAAACACCACGACTTCGGCGACCGCAACCTCGGCGAGGGTATCAGCAACACCAGCGCCCGTGCCAACCTCACCCCGAGACTGACAGACAATGCCAACAGCGGTACCGCTTTCCTGCTTGCTCCCCACAACTACAAGGCCGAATTCATCGGGCGCACCGCCACCCTCTATTTCGACCTTAACAGCGCAGTAATGAACTGGAGCAACCCCAACAACAAGTCGAAAGCCGCGAAAGACTCCATCAACGAGTTCATCAACTTCATGAACAATGACTTCATCATCGACCGCGTGGTGATTTCCGGCTGGGCCTCTCCCGAAGGTGAGGAGACCAACAACCAGGGCCTTTCCGAGCGCCGTTTCCAAGTTGGCAAAAAATGGTTCGGCGACAAGTTCAACGCCTATCTGAAGGACTATGCCAAGCGTAACAACATCAAGATGAAAGACTTGCAGAAGCCTGTCTTTGAATACGTGAACAACGCCAAGGGCGAGGACTGGGACGGTTTCGAAGCCGCTATCGAAAAGTCGAACATCGCCCAGAAGAACCAGATTCTCAACGTGGTGCGCTCCCAAACGAGCAATGAGATGCGCGAGCAGAAAATCCGCGAGATGACGGACATCTATCCCGAAATCGCCGATGCCATCCTGCCGCCGCTGCGCCGCGCTGAAATCCAGATGGTCTGCAAGAAGCACGACACCTACACCGATGCCGAACTTATCCGTCTCGTACAAGCCAACCCGGACGATTTCTCCGTCAACGAGCGTCTCTATGCCGCCTCTGTGGCTACCGAAATGAATGTCAAGGAAGGCATCTACAAATCCTTGATTAACAACAAGAAAACCGAAAATGACTGGCGTGCTTACAACAACCTCGGCGCCATGAAGCTGAACGACTACTACCAGAACGGCGACCAGAACGACCTGGAGGATGCGCTGAACTACCTGCAGAAGGCTGCTGCCCTCTCCCCGAACAACGGCATCATCCTCAACAACATGGCCATTGCCGATTACCTGAGCGGTGATCTTGCCGCCGCGCAGACCAATTTCGAGGCCTCTGCCAACGCTTCCGTGCAGCCCGTGAACCAGAGCTATAATATCGGCGCGCTCAGCATCCTTAACGGCGACTATTCCAAGGCGGCCCAGCTGATGGCCAGCCAGAACTGCGACTACAACACTGCACTTGTTCAGCTGCTGCAAAAAGACTACAACGCCGCCAAGTCCACCCTCGACTGTATCACCGATGTGGACGCCAAAACTGCCTATCTGAAGGCCGTGCTCGCCGCCCGCATGAAAGTGGAAGAGGACGTCTACAGCAACCTCACCACTGCTATCGATCTGGATTCTTCCTTAAAGAAAACGGCCAAGCGCGACGCTGAGTTCAAACGCTACCGCCACTCCGACCGCTTCAAACAGTTGGTGAAATGAGGAAGCTGCTGTTCATTCTTTGCGCTGTGATGCTCTGTTCGGCTTGTCATCAGAAACAGACGAAAGAGCCCGAACCCGAACCTGAACAACAGGCCGCTTATCAGGAAGCCACTATTTTGGACGGTGTGTATCAATTTCATTTTCAAGGATTTGACCTTTGGACGTTGCAAGACAAGCAGCGGAAGATGCCCGCGAGTCTCTTCCCGGACGCTAAGAATGCTGACTTGGAGGAGTGCATGCCAGAGGGCGAGGCTGACGCCGCCATCAATGGTTTTCTCATCCGCAAAAACGGTCAATACATCCTGTTCGATTCCGGCCTTGGCATCGAAAATGGCGGTGTGTTGGCCGACAAGCTGACGCTTCTCCACATCAACCCCGAGGATATTTCCGCCGTCTGCATCACGCACTGCCATCCCGACCACATCGGCGGCATGGTGGCCGACGGGAAAGCGTTTTTCCCGAACGCGGAGGTCTATTGTGCAGAAAAAGAACTGGAAGCCTTCAAAAAGGATGCGATGACACTGGAAATGGTCAAGGTGTATGGCGAGCGTCTGCATGCCTTTGCGGCGGGCAGCAAGATTTTGGATGACATACAAGCCATTGATGCGCCCGGTCACACCCCCGGCCATACCTTCTACCAAATAGGTAACTTGCTGATTGTCGGCGATTTGATTCACGCGGCGGCCTTGCAGATTCCGCATCCTGAATATTGTGCGAAATACGATGCCGACAAGACGTTGGCTGTCAAGACGCGCCAAAACGCCTACCAATATATCCGGGACAACAAGCTTGTGGTGGCGGGTATGCACCTGCCGTTCTCCGGTGTTATTCTGAATTTCGAGAAAGAGTAACCGCGATGGCTGTACGCAGTCCGTCGATGGCCGCGCTCATAATGCCGCCTGCATAGCCAGCCCCCTCTCCTATCGGGTAAATTCCTGACATTGAAGACATTCTATCTTCGCCGCGCAAGATACGCACCGGCGAGGAGGAACGTGTCTCGACACCTGTCAGCACGGTGTCCACATTGGCAATGCCGGGAAGCTTGCGATCAAGCAGCGGCAGTGCCTCCCGCAATGCGCCCACGGCATAGTCGGGCAGGCAGCGGGAAAAATCGCCGTAGTAGAGTCCGTGCGGATAAGAGGGCACCACTTTGCGATGACGTTCAGCAATCTGCCCTTTCAAAAACTCGCCCACGAGGTTACCTGGCGCACGCCCGTCGGCGGCCATCCGAAAGGCCAATTGCTCGTATTTTGCCTGATAGTCAATACCATCCAGCACCGACCCCTGAAGGAAATCCTCCGGCGTGACGCTCACTAACAAAGCACTGTTGGCATTGGCCTTGTCGCGTTTGTGTTCGCTCATGCCGTTCGTGACTATCGTCCCCTCTTCGCTCGCAGAGGCCAACACCGTGCCACCGGGGCACATACAGAAGGTGTACACCCCTCGGTCGCGCAAGTGTACTACCCCCTTGTACGAAGCGGGCGGCAACAGGCTCGCCGACGGACCGTACTGCATCCTATTGATGTCGCGCTGCAGGTGCTCCATGCGCACCCCGATGGAGAATCCTTTGGCTTCCATCTGTAGTCCATGGGCATGCAGCATCCGGATGGTGTCGCGGGCGGAGTGCCCCAAGCCTAACAGCAAGTGATTCGTAGTAAAGGATTTGCCGCCACGACAACGGACAATCAAGCGGTCGCCGGCTTTTTCAAAATCCTCGAACAGCGTGCTGAAATGGAACTCGCCGCCGAGGCTTTCAATTTCCGTACGGATGTTTTTCACCACTTTGGAGAGATAGTCTGTGCCTACATGCGGATTCTGCTGATAGGTGACTTCCTCAGGTGCTCCGTGAGCATAAAACTCGTTGAGTATAAACTGGTTGTATTCGCTGTTGACGTTGGTGTTGAGCTTGCCGTCGGAGAAGGTGCCGGCACCGCCCTCGCCAAACTGGACGTTCGATTCGGGGTTCAGCGTCTTGGTCTGCAGAAAGTTCCGTACAGACTGCTGTCGGTCCTCAATACGTTCTCCGCGCTCGATAACGATGGGATGAGCACCGCAGCGGGCGAGGTAGAGGGCGGCAAACATGCCTGCCGGTCCGAAGCCGACAACCACGGGCTGCCGCTCGTGGGGCCATTTCGGATAGGCAAGCTCCATCGCAGGCGTCGGCTCCCCCACCCCCGGCGACCCCAGCAGGGAACGGTACTTGTCGGGCAGCGTCACCTCCACCTGAAAATTGTACTGCACACGGTTCTTCTTCCGCGCATCCACCGACTGCCGCACAATCCGAAAGCCGTCCAAATCCTCTGTTCTGATCTTGAACTGCTTGCAAACGAAGTTCTTAACATTCCGTGCAGATTCCACCGGCACGCTGATATTCGAAAGTCTGAGTCTCACCATATCTGAAATATGTTTTTTCATGCGGCAAGAATGCCGCTGCTCCTAAAATGCGGCAAAAATACGATTTTTAGCAGTTAGCGTGAAAACCTGAAACTTGAAACTTGAATCCTGAATCCTGAATCTTGAATCTTGATTCTTGAAACCTGAAACTTGAAACTTGAAACTTGAAACCTGAATCTTATCTTGAATCCTGAAACCTGAAACTACCATTCTAATTATTATGTACATTTGCACTTTGAAAGAATCAAACCACTATTGAACTATAACTTATTGATATAAAAATGATTACAGAAAACAGAAACATTGCCATCGCCTACGATTTCGACGGTACGCTCGCGCCGGGGAACATGCAGGAGTACAACTTCATCCCCGACCTCAACATGGACAAGGGGGCGTTTTGGCAGGAGGCCAACGAGATGGCCAAACGGCACGATATGGACGAGGTGCTCGCCTATATGCACCTGATGCTCATCAAGGCCAAAGAGCAGAACCTCGACATTCGGGAGGGCACGTTTGTGAAATACGGGGAGAAAATCACCTTTTTTGAAGGCGTGGAGACCTATTTCGACCGCATCAACGCTTATGCAGCGGCCCAAAACCTCCATTTGGAGCATTTTATCATCTCCTCGGGGCTTCGCGAGATTGTGAAAGGCACTCGCATCGCCAAATATTTCAAGACCATCTATGCTTCTGGTTTTCAGTACGATGAGAACGGCATTGCCTGCTGGCCGGCCCTCGGGGTCAACTACACCAACAAGACGCAGTTTCTGTTCCGAATCAACAAAGGCATCTACAACTCTTACGATAACACACTGATTAACAAGTCGATGCCCGAAGATGAACGTGCCGTGCCCTTCTCCAACTTCATCTACATCGGCGACGGGGAGACCGACGTGCCCGCCATGAAGATGGTCAACCTCTACGGCGGCACCACCATCGCCGTCTACAACCCCAACTCCGTGGCCACCCCCGAACGCCCCGTGAGCGCCCGCGAGCGATGCATCGAAATCATCAAACAGAAGCGCGCCGACTACATCGGCCCCGCCGACTATACCGAGAACAGCGAGCTCGACATCATCCTCAAGAAAGTCATCGACAAAATCGCGAAAGAGCAGGACCTGCTGAGCATCAAGTATCGGGAAGTTAGCAGTTAGCAGCGTATTAGGAGGTGCGGCATCCCTGCCGCACATAGGTCGCCAGGAATGGCGACACTCCTACAAATGTCAACCCAGGGTGAGCGCTAGCGAGCCCTGGGACATCACAGAAGATAATACCATTCCTATGATAACCTTATACGAAAAGTACCAACAATCCACATGCGTCTGCACCGACAGCCGCAACCTCACCCCCGGCTGCCTCTTCGTATGCCTGAAAGGCGCCAACTTCGACGGCAACAAGTTCGCCGCCGACGTGCTGGCACAGGGCGCGAAATACGTCATCACCGAAAACCACGAGCTGGCGGGCAACCCGCAGGCCATCGTCGTGGACGATGCGCTGAAAACCCTGCAGCAGTTGGCGCACTACCATCGCGAGCAGCTCAAGATTCCCGTTATCGGCATCACCGGCACCAACGGCAAAACCACCACGAAGGAACTTGTAAGTACGGTATTGTCAGCCACTTACAAGACAGCATGCACGCAGGGCAACCTCAACAACCACATCGGGGTGCCGCTCACGATGCTCGCCATCCGTCCCGAGCATGAAATGGCCGTGGTGGAGATGGGTGCGAACCATCCGGGCGAAATCGCCGACCTCTGCGCCATTTCCGACCCCGACTACGGCCTCATCACCAACATCGGCGTGGCCCATATCGAAGGTTTCGGCTCCAAAGAGAACATCATCACGACGAAAAAGGCGCTGTATCGGCACGTTATCGCCAAAAACGGCACCCTGTTCGTCAATGAGAGCGATGCCATTCTTCGCGACGGCCTTTCGCACGAGAAGGTCGTGTTCTACGGCAAAGATGCCGAAAAACAGATTGTGGAGATGAACCCATACCTGACCATCCGCATTGGGGAGGAGACCGTGGAGACACACCTGACGGGCAGCTACAATATCTGGAACTTCTTGGCGGCAGCGGCCGTTGGACGTTACTTCCATATTGCCGACAACGTAATCGCCAAGGCATTAGGCGATTACGTGCCCTCCAACCACCGCTCGCAAGTCAATCGGATTGGCAGCAATGTCATCATTTCCGACTACTACAACGCCAACCTGACCAGCATGACCGCCGCGCTGAAGAACCTGTCGCAGTTGGAGCATCCGCGCAAGGTGGCCATCTTGGGCGACATGCGCGAGCTCGGCGATTTGAGTTTGGAAGCGCACACGGAAATCTTCCAACTGATTGAGAATCTTGGGATTGAAGCCTACTTTGTGGGTTCGGAGTTCGCCCGCGTGACCGACCATAATGTTTACGCAGACGTTGAGGAGGCCAATGCCTACTTCACCGAACATCCGTTGGACAATGCCATGGTATTGATTAAGGGTTCCAACAGCATGCATCTCAATAAGTTAACCGCAATCTTAGGGGCATGAGAAACGAATGGGACGGCATAGGCGTGATGTCGGGCACCTCCTTGGACGGTATCGATTTGGCTTGGTGCCATTTCACCTGGGAGGAGGACGGCCGTTGGGGTTATGCGATTGAGCATGCGGTGACGTTTCCCTATTCCGATGACTTTCGGGAGCGGTTGGCCAATGCCCCGTATCTTTCTGCGTTGGAGTATGTTAAGCTCAACAACGATGTGGCGGAAGTCATGGCCGAAAGCATCAACGAATGGTTGGGCGACGGCCCGCGTCCGGACTATATCGCCTCGCACGGACACACGGTTTTCCACCAGCCGGACATCGGGCTGACCACCCAGATCGGCAATGGCGCGGTCATCGCCGCACGAACGGGGGTCACGACCGTTTGCGACTTCCGCACTACCGATGTGGCCCTCGGAGGGCAGGGAGCCCCGTTAGTGCCCATCGGTGACGAGCTGCTGTTCGGAGAATTTGACGCCTGCCTGAACCTCGGCGGCATTGCAAACATCTCCTACAATACTGATTATCAGCGGATTGCCTATGACATCTCGCCCTGCAACATGGCCTTGAACGAGTTAGCCAACCGCGCCGGATTTCCTTACGACAAAGACGGGCAACTTTCGCGCAATGGCCTCATTATCCCCGAACTGTTGGCGGCCTTGAACGGGTTGGGCTATTACCGTCAGCCCGCCCCGAAATCGTTGGGCAAAGAATGGTACGAGAGCGTGTTTCATCCTGTGTTAGAACCTTTTATAGAAAAGCACCAACTCGCTGACGTGGCCCGTACCATAGTTGAACACATCGCCGTACAGATTGCCGCCAATGTGCCGATGGAAGCGCAGACCATGCTCGTCACCGGCGGCGGCGCGCACCATGCCTTCCTCATCCAGCAGATTCGCCATCAAAGGGACACCTTGGACGTTATCGTGCCCGACGACCTCATCATAGACTACAAAGAGGCCTTGATCTTCGCCTTTTTAGGTTTGTTGCGCCTCCACGGCGAAGACAACTGCCTGCGCAGCGTCACGGGTGCCCGAAAGGACTGTTGCGGAGGGGCGGTTTATCTTTGACCAGTATGTTAAATAGACATAATATGAAGAAACTGAGAGAAATAGCCGGCTATGTGCTCGGCGGTTTGATGTTCGTGCTGCTGATTCCGACCCTGATGTGGTTGGCATCCGGAAGACCTCATCTTGGGGACATCCCTGTCTGGCGGACAGTAGTCGCCGTAGTGCTTGCGGTGCTCGGCATCGCGCTAAGTGTCTGGTCCATCGTCTACATGCGGCACAAGGGCGACGGCAATCCGATGGACGCCTTCGGTCACGAGGTCGCTCCCCGCACCAGACACCTGATGACCAACGGTCCCTACCGCCTGAGCCGCAACCCCATGTTGACCGGCAGTTTCGTCTATTTCGCCGGCGTATGCGTCTGCCTCTGGACATGGCAGGCCCTGTTAGTCTTCGTGGCCTTCATCGCCATCATGCTTTTGCAGGTCCGCAGCGAGGAAAAGCGCCTCCGCCGGGACTTCGGCGCGGAGTACGAGGAATACTGCAAAAAGACGGGGCGGTTTTGGCCGAAAGGGTGATATAGCGCGCTGCAGGCGGCTGACAACGAAAACCCGTCGAAAAAAGCACAAGCGACAACCTAAAGCAGTCGCAAATTTTTCACCCGTCAACTCGAATCAGTCGCAAGGCACAAAAGTGACAACCTAAACCAGCGAATCACACACACACCCAAGTAACACCCAAGTAGTTCCCAAGTAGTACCCAAGTAGTACCCAAGTAGTAGGCAAGCTCAAGCAAGCACTTTGGGCTTGGGTAGAGTATGGCTACACTATGGCTACAGTATGGGTAGAGCTTGGGTAGGGCTTGGCAAGTACTTGCCGACTATCATTTTCGTGAGGTTACGAAAATGTTCATGTTGGGCTGTGGATATTAATATGGCGTACAAAACTCTGAAAGCAGATTACAGCAACTCTTTCAGCTCCATAATGTCAAGCATGTTGAACAACACCCCGTCGATTTCCGCGTGCCAGCTTTGGTGAAAGTGCCCGTAGTACCAATGTCGGAGCGGATGCCCTTTCGCTTGAAGATGCGCATAAACGGCATCCATCACCTTTCGTTCGTACTTCACATCATCCATCAAATTCTCATCGCGCATCGCCCAATCGTGTAGTCCCTGATGCGAGGATAGCTTACAGAACGACGGCGAGGTGTGTGTGACGACCGTATCTATAGAGCACATCCCATCAAACATCTCCAGTCTTTCCTTGTCGAAAAACGGGCTCTCGTCTCTCCAATAGACATTGGGCGCCAGTGGCTCATCCGGATTCGGCAGAT
>Ga0310696_10009963_pt1 | contig 10964 bp, 4 predicted proteins | sample AusTroGonzalo_MG_4_FD_203885 | JGI IMG/M metagenome (GOLD analysis project Ga0310696, IMG submission 203885) | Bovine rumen microbial communities from tropical cattle in Woodstock, Queensland, Australia - Gonzalo_02 (v2) (version 2) | ecosystem: Host-associated > Mammals > Digestive system >...
GCGCCCCAGCTCGGAGCGAGTAAACTGTCCACGGTGTACAGAAACCGCGATACCCCACGCGGCGTCAATCAATGTGACCGCCACAACAAGGAAGATGATAAAAGAATGTTCGGCAAAGTAATTGCCAAGGGCGAAACAGAAACCCAGCACCCAACCCCACGGGGTTTGCAGGATTTGGATCAACCGGTCAATGAAATGAGAGAACTGATGTATCATTTTGTGGTTATTATTTGATATGCAATTTCATCATTACGTGAACAAAAATCAAGGGCACGGAGAAAAGCGCTATCCTTCCAGCGCCAATGTGACGGTGAAATCCACGTGTGGCATCTGCCGCTTCGTCTTGTCATAGATATTGATGCTCTTCTTTGCCGGTTCCACGATGACAGGGATATAAGTTGCGGACGCCTGACCGGGTCCCTTATACTTCATCCACCAGCGTTTCCTCTTGCCGCCCAGGAACTCCATCGTCCACCATTCCGCCCATTCCCTTGTGACATAGCCGCTTGACATCTGCCACGAACGGCGGCCGTCGTTACCTATAGCCATCAGTGAACGTGACGGCTTGAATGTGGGGCGCTCAATGCGGGTGTAGCTCTTCATATCCACGTCGATGTTCATCGCCTCCTTCATCATTCCGCTGCAGGTCTCGATAGCTCCCCTGCGGTTCAGAAACAGAAAGTCAACATAATCCTGATTGTCGCGCAGTACGATAGGGGCATGTTCATCCGTATAGTCATCCTGACCCTGTCCGTTATTAAAAGTCGCCGGATAGAACACGCTCTTTGTTCCGTTGTCGGTTACGTCCACCCACGAAGTGATGCTGTTCCTCCCCACCCTCTCCGGCGATTCCGCAGGCTTGGTCGAGGCGTCGCCGTTGCGGGTGTTGGAGTACTCCAATGCAGAGACATCACGTTTGGTGTTGTCAGTTATGAGTGACCGCTCCCACTCCGTCAGTCCGCCTATCAGACACTGGCCGCCCGGGATGTCTGTGTTTCCGTCTGCGTCCTTGCATTGCGTTACGACATACTCATTGTCCGTGCTGTCCAGGTATTCGGTATAGATGCGGAGATAGTAACTGCGATACTTGCGTATGCCGTTCACATAAGTCGGCTGGCTTGTGCCGGGCGTAAAACTGCTGCCGGACGCCGTTGATGCCGCCGCTTTCTTTGCTTCATCCACCTCCGTGTCAAAGTCAAAATCGCTCCATATCGCCTTAAGTGCCGATGATATATCAAAGTGCGCCTCGGTCTGCCCGCCTGTATCCTCGCGGAAATCCCCTATGACGTTATTGTTATATACCACCTCCACACGGACAATAGTGAACGGGCTGGTAACAGTTTCACCTGGTCTGCTCCACTCCAGCCCGCTGATATCTATCACCACAGGCGAGTCGGCAAAGTAGGTGTGCACCTGCCCGTTTATCTTTCCAAACATTCCTGATACAGATACAGCCATATCATATTTATTTTGCAGCAAGATACGTAGCGGCGGGGCCGGAATCAAGGGCAGCGCGGCGCGAGAGTATGGCTTAATGCAATAAATAAACATATTATTTCGTTCTTATATAACAGCTATAACAAAATGAAAACAAAAACATTCTTTCCTGTAAGGCTCCTGGTATCACTGGCGCTTACATGTGTGTTTACACTTATCTTCATCACCTGCAGCAACAATGACGGTGATGAGCCTGCTATTGATGATTTGCTGTCAGAGGAAACTACACCGATAGACTTTGAATTGCCGGATTACGATCCTTATGAAGAATACGTGCTCTTTGACTACGCAGGCAACAGATACATTGGCTCTGACACCATAACTCGCTCAAAGTGTACGCTTGACCTCAGACAAGGAAAACACCATCTCTTATGGATGAAAGGGCGATTCGGGGAAAGCATTGGATTTAACCCCGAGGATAAGACATTTAATATGGCAAATAGGGAGTGCTTCAATATACCATACCATGAAATGGATTTGGAGGTAACGCCATACTTAATGCCCGTAAAGAAGATACAATGCAATGATGAGAAAGTGATATCACGTTGCTGTTTGGTCATTAACCCCACCGATATAGATGAAATGAGTAACCTTGACGTGAAAGATATAAAGGTGACAGGTTTTCCGAGCGTAAGAACTATCTCATGGGATGGTAGTAGCTACCAATTGGAAGACAGATATGATGGCGTCTATCTTATTGGAGGCTTGGGAGAACTATATACAGCTTGCCCCACGAAAGGGTTTGACGGTGTTGAAGTGAGAATTTATATGTGGAATGCCCGAGACGAACTAATTCCTACTACGCAACTTCCAAAATTCAATTTACGCCAAGATTATGTCGCTACCCTGTGCGGCCCTCTTTTTTCAGGCAATACATCTGACTGGACAGTGACAATGGAACCGGATAGAAATGAATACTGACTTTAGATATACATTATCTCCATCGTCACGATTCCTAGCCCTGTCTTGTTACTTACTCCGTACTGTATCTTCTTGATGAATCCCGTGATATCACCCACGGTGACGCGTACCGTCTTGTCAATAGCCAGCAGCTGCGCTATTGTCATATGTACCGATCGCTTCACGATGCGGGCGTGGCGGATAAAATATGAATACTCCTTGTAGAACTGATCACACAAGCCGCGGCCTTGGAGGTTTTTGTTGGTAATCTCCAGATATCTGCGATTGCTGTTGCTTTCTGGCTGCGAAGCATCAAAGTATGGGTTCGGCTTCTCGGCGCGGAGTTTGAGTGAGAAACGGCCCTCTCGCACATCCGTCCCGCCGCTGATGGTTACAGGACCGCCATTCGCGTATGCCAATTTCTGTAAGGCGAGCAATGTCTGCGCTCTTTCCTGGGAGCTGTCTATCTCAATGATATATCCGCCTATCTCCTCGTCAAAATCAAGCATATTTTCAATGCTTTTGCCTTGCAGGTAATGAATATAATCTAGGCGAAAATCTCTCTGCATGAGTACGCCCTGGTCGGACGTGGCTCCAGCAAGAAGGATTTTATGCGTCTTACCGGTGTTGTCCGTCACTTCTGGTAGTACGTAACCTGTAAGATATGAGGACGCCGACCTGCTTATGAGGTCAAAATGCGAATCACCCCATAAGGAAGACATTGCATCTTTCGCCTCTGCCGGCGTTGTGCAAACAGCGTTATACCCAGTCCTTCCGTCGTAGTCCCATGTACGACCATAGTTGTCGCAGGTGTCAGGGTGCGCCGTCACGTTGCTGCCCGGCACAATGTCCCATGTGTCATTATCCTCGTTGTCGTCAGGGTCGGCAGAGTAGTTCACGTAGGCGTCGCTGCCGCTGCCTCTCATGATACCCAGTGTCAATCCCCAGTCTTTTTTTTCAAGCGGCGACACCCCGTCGCTGTTAGGCTCATAATTATCCTGGAGATACAGGCGGCAACCCTCGTTGATATAGCCTTCGATAAGAGCTTCGGCTTGAAGCCTGGGAATCACATAACTTTGATGATCATGGACAAGTGATACATTCCTCTTCTCACAAGTAATAGTCCGCCTAACAGGCATGTCGCTGTTTATTGCAAACAGACCGAGTTTCTTCTTTTCTTCAGGTATCTTGTTTACATCATAAACAGCGTCCGAGTCGTTATAAGATTCAGGCGGCGTCTTATCCTCCAGGTCCGGCCTGCGTGAGCGCATATCCTCACTAATGAACAATGCAAATTGCTGATTGGTGTTGTTATCATCGCTACGTTCCTGCTCAAAATTCACATCATTCACAATGGCGGGAGAGAACCCGACGTTAATTGTTTCTATTGTCTCCGCATCACCCGTGCAGTCACCATCTTCGGCATCCATATAACCTGCATACTCAAAAAGTGAAGGATGAAGTTCCTCATACGCCTTTGCGTCCTTGTCTATCTTTATTCCGTAAGCGTCGCCGTTATTGGCAGTGACATAACACGTCTTATCGAATGCCGATATCTGACGGATAAGCGTTTCATAGTCGGCGTTGAGATTCCAGTGTGAATAATCGTGTGTATCGGAATCGTCCGTCCATAACTCATTAGTCTTTGCCAGCTTGTCGGCGAAGCCTTTATAATAGAACGTGGTATCATCCTTCTTGTCGCCATAGGTCATACGGAATCCGCGGATGGCGTTTTCGACTTTTACATCTTCTCCCGCTATATCGCAGGTTATCTCCTGAATATCTGTGTTGCGGAAAATATTGCGCAGCAGCACAATACGCACCCTCTGGTAGTTGTCAGAAAAGAGGAAACGCACGCCAAACCCATCTTCCAGGGCTTTTATCACCTCCGATATGTCAGCATTGGGAAAACATTCATTGGTAGCATAGGCGTAATGGTACCGACGATTCTTGGCCGCATAGTCGTCCATGTCGGTTATACGTGCGCCTACTATGTCGGCCTGCATCTTTACGGCATAATACCATGCGTCTGGGTCTATAGGTACATATGTTTTTGTCGATGTGGACCAGATTTTCCAATCCCAGCTCTTTACGTCCAGTTTACTGTTTGCAAGATCCACTGTGTTTTCAAACCGCTCTGCAATATAGTCGTCATAATGGTATGTAGCAAAGCATCCATAACGCGCACTACGGTTAGCGCCTGTACGGTCAAATTCCGTCGGAACCTCATAAGCACAGTTGGTATTGACAAAGAACAAACGTCGCAGGTCCTCCACGTTCGCCATCTGATTCTCCTCTATGCTAATCCCTAGGTGCTTCATCAGACATTTCAGCCAATACAAGACAAAAAAATTCGGCGCACTGTTTACGCGGTTGGCGGGTGCAATCTCATAGCCGCGCAATGTCTGCTCATCCGCGCTATAGTCCACTTTGCCATTCACGGTAGGAAAGCCATGTTTCTGATAGCATATGGCAATATTGCAGTATGGATGTGCGTCATCATACGGAAAGTCTGTATTGAGATGGTTGACCTGTACTCCTCCGCTGGGGGTTGATCCTCCCTGTACTTTAAACACTCCTTTCGGGAAAACCATACGCGGATAGCTTGTGCATATGCCTATATCCTTGCTGGACACATCTACTGATTCTCCGTAATATCCAGGTAGCACGATGGTAGTTCCGTCTGTCACTCTTCCTGTGATATCAAACTGTGCACCATCTTTGATGGTGGCGGTAAGTCTCACATTGATGCTCATATCGACTTCCCTTTTCTGCCAGAGTGCCATGCCTATTAAAATATCCTCAGTAAAAGGAACCTGGTTTGCTTTGGCACCCTCTATCATCTCATCGAAGGTTTTCTGACCGCTTTCAAAGGTCACATCCACATCACCATTCTCGTCCACCTCCGCCTCGTCGCTCAGCTTCAGGTAGCCGAGATAGAGAGGTAGTCCCTCCACCCATAGACGAACACGACGCTTGTCAATCTGCTCATGCAGTCGCCCGCCGTGGATGTCACCTGCCGTCCCAAATATATGGGCGTTAGCAAAGACGTTTAGCTTGAACGAATAGCTCCACACGTCACCGCTGGCAAAGATTTCAGACGTATCAGTGATGGTGATACTCTCGTCCTCTGAGAGAACAGCATATTTGCTGCCCGTCGGATTAGGGTTGTCTTTTGTCTTTAGATCGAAGATCTCGAGTGCTAAATGTTCCATTAGGATGATTTTCTATCTCAAGAATACGGCGCGGCTGGCGGAAAATCAAGGGCATTTGAGTGATTATGCCCTATACTGCCCTTGATTTCGGCTCTGCTGCTACATATCTTGCAGGAAAAGAATATTTATGGCACGCACGTCTCCGGTCCACTACATAGAGCCTTCGGCTATTTCAATAACGCCCAATGCTAACAACTCCCATCGTGATCTGGCTGTCTATGTGACTAAGGATGCGAAAATAAAAGTCCTCTGCCCGAGGGCCGGCATTGGATATTCAGCCGACGGTGCCTACCGGGAATGGACTTTCAGTGGTCGTAACCGTCGGTTGACGGACACCACAGGGACAATACCATACACCATCTATGCGCGTCTAAAAAAAACTGGCGACAGGACAGGTTATCTGGTGTTCGTAAAGAAGGTGCAGCATGGCAATGACTGGATTGATGCATATTCAAGCCTGACGAATGATACTGTCGACGGCTATAGCGTTCTCTATACGGATGGCGGCGGTGAGGTGCGCGTAATCAGTCCTGACTACTATTACGTCCGCCTTGGTGACGTGTCGGCTTCAGAGAATGGCCAGCGTACCGTTACGCTTGACACCGGCATCCTGGGTACTGATCAGTTTAACGACGAATGGTCGCTGAATCCTGACCTTCTGCCTCTGCGCATAGAACTGGGCTGTACTATCAATGACAAGGACGCAGGACCTACACCCTATGTTTATTGGGGACAACGCCTGGTGCTCGCCGCCACCCTCACTGAAGGATGGACGGGTGCGGATATCCAGCGCTTCGACCACTGGGAGATAACACGCGACTCGGGCGATAGTGCGGCCGATGACCTGTGGAATCATCCGACAGGTGCTGGCAGTTTTCGCACATTAGGCAGCGACGGTCGGATCACGCTGAGTCATGTCCGTGGTGATGAAGACGACTTCAACGGAGCGGTGGCGGCAACCTTTACGGTCAAAGCTATAGGACGCCCTGAAAGTTCTGACTCTTCCAGCAGCTCTTCCTCCGGCTCGCCTGAACTTGTTGTCCTAAGAACCGCCACCATCAACATCCATGCGGAAACAGTGGAGAAATATGAGCTGGCACTGTCGACTAATATCGTGGGTTACAACCCGCGGACGCAGACTTTCGATCCGGCCAACATCACCGTCCGCCTCCGTGCCACAACCCAGCGCGGCACCGTGTTTGAGTTGACTATGGGGCAGCTTGCTAACGCCGGACTTGCAGTTGAGTTTGCCGCTGTTGACACCGACGTGTGGACGCCGCTGGTTTTCTCAGGTGCAAGCGGCGATACAGCCACGGCATCACTCGTCACCGCCACCGCCTTTGCCGCCCAGCAGAGTCTGAATGTGCGTCTGGTACGCACCACAGAGACAGATAGCAGCAGTTCTGACAGCAGCAGTTCCGGCGAGCAGGCTACAATAGAACTGATGCGTTATACAATCGCCTTCGTCCGCGACGGTGAGGACTCCAGGGAGCGTGAGTGGATATTCTATCGCAGCGCTGAGGCTATCACCTTCGGTACAGGACAGGGACAAACTACACCGCCTGCCGCTATCAGTGGTGGCCAGGTAAGCCCTGCAGGTGCGGCTACAGGCAATGATACCGACAAGAACCAGGATGGTTGGGTGCCGCAAGGTTGGTATGACGAGATGCAGGGAACCAATGAAGATAACCCGTATGAATACGGTTCGTTCCGCGACTTTATTCATGAAAATGACAGCAGCTCGTCAGACTCGTCCAGCAGTGACGGTGGCGGACATTGGGGTCCGTTCTCTATGCCTAAGATATGGAGTCACTTCGGGAAGGACGGAAAAAGCATCACCAAGAAGAGCGAGGCGGTAACATACCAGGTGTCTGCCAGCGGCGCGACAACGCCTGCCGGCACATGGTATAACACCAAGCAGGCTGCCATCGACGCTTACAACGCCGCCAACAACATCAGCGGCTCGGCATGGGCGCAAGGCACCTATATGTGGAGTAAGATTGTCATCACATGGAGCGATGACAGCACCACCACGCTATATAACACCGAGCGTAACCCGAATGATGGCGTAGCGGGGCAGGATATCATCGTGGATGGATCGACGGTGATGAAATACTACGTCGGAAACAGCAATACCACACATCCTGCAGATAACAGCAACGACTGGAAAGACCTGTCGCAGGTCACACAGACACAGGGCATGTGGCTGTGGAGTCAGGCTACCACCTACTACCGCAAGGCTGACAGCGCGTCGGGCAGCCACGATGCAGGCAGCAGCATCAACTACGGGGTCAGCTATATATCCAAGGACGGCCTCCCCGGGCGCGGCATCAAGACAACTACCGAACTTTACCAGGCCACTGACAGCAGCGCCGCACGTCAGAAGCCTACATCAGACAGCGGATGGAGTAGTGACCCCAACCTTTCGGATCTGACGAACAAATGGACCGAGGCGTATAAATATCTGTGGAACTGTGAGAAGATTGTCTATAGCAATCCTGACGGCACCGAGACCACCGAATACACCGTACCTCATATCCTCGCCATCTGGACAAAGGACGGGTCGGCAGGTAAGGGAATCGACAGCATCACCAACTACTACCGTATATCCAGCGAATCGACAGGCATCACCCGCCCGCAGACTGACGGCGCAAGCCCGTGGGATGACGATCCGATGGCACCGACGGAGGATGAACCATACCTGTGGAATTACGAAAAGATAAAATGGCTCAACTACGGCAGCGGACAGGAATATACCTACACCGACCCGTGCGTCATAGGCCACTTCGGGAAGGACGCGCCTGACATGGGTGAGAACATTCTTCTGAGAACAATCTTCGACAGAGGGATAGATTTCATGAAGGAAGCCTGGGCTGCCAGTCTGGGTTCGGCTGTAGGTGCAGGTTACTGGGATGACATATCTATAGATGGTACCCATGCGGTTGAAGGCCGTTCCAGCGCAAAGATTGACGCCACATCACAGCCGTCTGGCGACGTGACGAAATACAGAGAGTTGGTGCAGAATGTCAAAGGAAAACTCGAGGCTGACACATGGTACACGCTATCCTTCTGGGCTTGCGCCAACCAGGCATGGAAAACCTATATCTACAACTCAGAGAGTTCTTCAGTTATCGACAGGGAAGTAAGCATGATAGCTGACGGCGTTGAGGTGGTCGGTTATGTGAATGGCGTGGTTGACTGGGGTAGTTCAACCGGCATGGTTAAACATACTCTGATGTTTAAAACCAAGTCGAGCCTTTTCACGGAGGATATAAAAATTATATTCAGAGCCTTCGGGGGTGGTTATGTCTGCCTCTGCATGCCCAAACTCGAACGTGGTGAGAATGGTACCACATATATTCCTCATGAGGATGATCAGGAGGGTGAGCAAGGAACGTCTATCACGGGCGCGAATGTCTGGTATGCCCTGACTCAGTCAGGAACAGCAGTTCCGGCCGACTCGGCATTTACTTTAGATAGTTTCCCAGACACGTTAAATTCAGGGTACTATGTATGGGAAGCAACAAAGGTCACATTCTCATCGGGAGATCCTGTCTTTACGGGAAAGATGTGCCTTGGGCCGACAACAGATTTCCTGGCAGGAACGGAGGTCTATGCTATCAGCACAAGCAACAGTACCGCTCCGGCCGATAATCAGTTTGGTACGACATATAACAAAACGCAAGGTTATTATCTCTGGACTGCCACGAGGGTGCAGTACACAAACGGAACCTATGCTTATCTTAATAAGAAATGCGTCGGCTATTGGGGTGAGGACGGCACGTCCCCCTATCAGTTGCAATTATCTCAGGAATCAGCTCTCATCAACTGCGATGAGAGTGGAAACGTTCTGCCCGGACAATCATACGAGGTCTGCCGTTTGATCATCTTCCAGGGTGCAAATTACAAGTTCTCTGATTTTAATATCCTCATCCTCCCCATAGGAATCTCATGTAACGGTAATTCATCTTCATTCGGCCTGAGCGAAGAGACAAAAGCGTCTGCCGATTTAAGCGGTTATTACTCTATGGTACCGAGTGCGATTACCGCAGACGCGGCGCAGATACGCATTCAGGCTACCCTGAAGGCTGACTCCAACTTCGTTCTGACCGCAGCTTACAAGATAAACAAGAACAAAGCCGGCGCAACGGGCAAGACAGGCCCTTCATACTATCCCGCAGGAGAGTTCAATGCAAGTACCAACAATGCATTCTCCAGAACGGATGCAGCATGTCCTGTTGTTTTGCACACCGACAATAACACCCCCAATTACTATTATCTAAAGCAGTCTTCGAACCTCCGCGATGGCGTGAGAATACCGCCTACAGGCAACCTGTATAGTTCTGATTATTGGGGCCTGTGTGATAACTTCCAGATGGTGTTTATCAAAGCCCTGTTTGCTGCATTTGCAAGCCTGGGTTCGTTTATAGTTAACAAAGACTGGTTCATTTCACAGTACGGAACACTTGTTGGACCCAGCCCAAACGAACCAATCACTATCAATTCCAGCAATGTCGGCACGCTGTATAAGATCAGCGGCAGCACTATCTCTACCGGCTCGGGAGGTCAGGTTGCATATACTTACTTTGATGATGAAGATCCGCAATGCGAAACGACTCCGGCATCAGGTCACATGAAGTTTGTACCGAAGTTGGCCATTGATGCTAAAAGCGGGAAAATCTATGGCAGTGATGTAGAGTTTAGTAATGGCAAGTTTTCTGGAGAAATACATGCAACATCCGGCTCTTTTAGCGGATCCTTGGATGGTGCCACCGGAACATTCGCCGGACAACTACAAGCTGCAGGAGGTTCATTCGCAGGAGACCTCGATGCAGCAGGTGGAATCTTTCATGGAGGTATCAGGGCACCCTACAAGCTAAAGCAGAGTAGTTACACCTTATCGCTACCGGATGACAGCTGCATACTTGCGTATAACATCTCTGGTACTATGACTATTACCGTTCCGGCAATCAATTCAGATTCATCGGTATTTAATGGCCTTGAGGTTAGAATTGCAAGATTCTATTATCCAAACGGCACTGTCAATGTTCAAATCAACGGAACGGTAATAAATCTACATTCCGATACAAGAGTTACTGACGGACGAACGGTTTCATTAGGTTATGGCAAAGAGATAATCTTACGAGCTGTCTTGTTCTCCTACGCAGATTTTGCTTCCGGCTATTGGCTGTTTGTAAATTCAAGAGATTTCGCATAACCCTATTTTTAACCTAAAGGTAAAATTATGACAGAAATGTATGTAATGTTGACGGTGGCCATAGCAGCCATTGCAACGATGGCCACAGAAGCCATCAAGAGAGTTATCAACACCGACAAGAAGTGGGTCAACCT
>Ga0310696_10009964_pt1 | contig 10964 bp, 8 predicted proteins | sample AusTroGonzalo_MG_4_FD_203885 | JGI IMG/M metagenome (GOLD analysis project Ga0310696, IMG submission 203885) | Bovine rumen microbial communities from tropical cattle in Woodstock, Queensland, Australia - Gonzalo_02 (v2) (version 2) | ecosystem: Host-associated > Mammals > Digestive system >...
GTGCTTCCAACCGCAACAAAGTTCAGGATATGGCCGACAAATTCCCCGGAAAAGCCAAATTCACTGCTGGCAAGAAAGCTTGGAGCGTGAAGTGCGACATCGCTTGCCCGTGCGCTTTCCAGAACGAGCTGGCTGAAGCTGACGCTAAAGAACTCATCGCCAATGGCGTGAAGTATGTGGCTGAAGTTTCCAACATGGGTTGCCAGCCCGGTGCAATCGCCGCTTTCCAAGCCGCTAAGATCCCCTTCGGACCTGGTAAGGCTGTGAACGCTGGTGGTGTTGCTACCTCTGGTCTCGAAATCTGCCAGAACGCTGGTCACATCAACTGGACTGCTCCTGAAGTTGACCAAAAGCTCCACAAGATCATGAACGACATCTATGACATGTGCGTTGAATACGGTAAACAAGCTGACGGCACCATCAACTATGTGAAGGGTGCTAACATCGCCGGTTTCATGCGCGTGGCCAAAGCTATGCTCGCTCAGGGCATCATCTAATCGTTTTAATACGATTCACGGAAAATCCCTCCGAAGGTTCGGGGGGATTTTTTTGTTTTGTGTACCTTTGCGTCCTGCAAAAAAATGTAGGTGTGTGCGGTGGAAATGTCGAATCAAACGGGGAAACATTGTAGAGACGCAAAATTTTGCGTCTCTACCAGGCCATCCACTATTCTCATCACTTCCTCCACTCAAAATCCTCCCCTCTAAGAAGCTCCATGGCAAGGTAATGCCATTCTTCGGTGAAGAAATTGGGGGTGAAGCGCACGTGGCGGAGGTTTTCTTCTCCCGTTGGGCCGCCGCCATACAGGGGTTGCATCTCACGACTGCGCTCCTCAAGATAGTGAAGAGTGTCCATATCATCCCACGACAGGTTGTAGAACACCGTCCCTACCCGTACAATCTTCTTGCAATCCTGAAACAGCAAACTGTGGTTGTCCAACATAATGCCATAGTCATTTAAAAAGTCCAGCGGGCGCACACCATGAATACACTCCTTGCTCAGTCCCAACCCGTCAACCATCACCGCATCGCCAGTGTAGACGTAGTCTCCACGCACATCTTTATAGGGTGTGCGCACACCGGCGAAAATCACCTTGTGCGCATAGCCGCGTCCCTCACATTTGTCGAGAAACTTGCCCCAAACCACCCCTTCATTGTGCTGGTCTTTGTATTTCTCATCTTCTTCAAAGACATAGAGTTCTCTGCTATAGAAAAAGAAATTGCCAAAACAGGTGTAGCCGAAGTTCTTTTTCTCGTCAACATAGCGGATATGGATATCCGGTAAAACACCTGGTACAAGATTAAGGAAATCTGTTTGTATCTCATATTTGTATTCCTCGCAGAGTTCCTGCAATACTTCGATCGTGATTGCTTTGGGAATTTCGGTACTCATTTTATTCTGATTTTTATTTGGAACAGATTTCTTCATAACCATTATAAAGGAGTTTATAATCGGCACGGAGCTCTTGGCAAAGCCAGTTAGGCGATTTCACCGCCACAGAGGTGCCGCAGGCACGCAACTCGCGCATAAATTCCTCATTGGGAATGAGATAATAGGAAAACACCGAATGGTACTCGTGGGTTTCTATCTCCTTTTGTGAAGGATGCAACGGCAACGTGCGGATATACTCCACCTGCGGCACGCTGACAAATACAATGATCTCTTCGGGCTTGTCTTTCAGGATCGTAACGCCGCAGACATTCTTGAAATACTCCTCCGCATCGAAGTCCTCCGGAAGGGTGTAGGGCTCCTGTGTTGGCTGGACAGCCACCACACGGTCGAGGGCGAAATGGCGGATGCCCTTGCGGTCGCGCGAATAGGCGATGAGATACCAGCGTTGGCGGTACATCTTCATACAATACGGCTCAACAGAATGCGTACACGGCTCGGCCTGGACGAAATTCTGGTACGCCACCTGCAGCACGTGCTTGTCGCGCAGGCACTCGATAATCGCCGGCAGATGCTCCTCACCGGGAGCCACCGGCTCAAAGATGATCTGCTTGCGCAAATCGTGGCATTCTTTCAGCAAATTATTGAAAGAAAGCAGATTGAGCATCCTCCCACGCATGTCAGCCCGCCGGAATTGGTCGGCATCCTCAATGTAATATTCGCCCTGCGCGTTGCATTGAATTTCAATATCGAAAAGCTCCTCCACCGTGTTGCGCCAACGGTGGAAAGTGCTCTCGGGAATGGCGTCCGTTTGGTAGTCGTTGACGGAGGCGCGGCCCCACTTTTCATCGATCGCTTCGCGCGAGATGGGGCCGCTGGCAATGGTGTTCACAAACCAGATGTAACACTTGAACAGATAGGGAGTTGACGATTTTCTCATACGTTCATTTTTTTAATGATGCAAAAATACAAAATTTCACTCTCACAAAATGGGAGTAAAGGAAAATATTTTGGAAATTTGCAGAGATGTTTCATGAAATGTCTCTACATTAATATTATCATATTGCCCTGCGTCACATTCAAAAAAATGTGTACTTTTGCCGCGTTGTTTTCTTGCGGAGCGGATTTATCTTCTCCAAAACCAACTACAACCGTAATTTACTATCAACCAATCTAATCCAAAGGAATTTCTAATGGAAAAGAGAATCGGAAGCATCAGCATCCTCATCAGCAATCGCGACATTGTTCCCCAAGTGAACGAACTTCTTTCGGAGTTCGCTGATTTGATTTTGGCCCGTCAGGGGTTGCCTATGCGCGACAAGGGCATCCAATTCATTTCTTTAATCATCGAAGGCACCACCGACCAGATTAGCGCCCTCACCGGCAAATTGGGCCGCCTGCCCGATGTGGAGGCGAAATCGATGGTGGCGAAACAAGGGAGGATGTGAGGATGCCATAGTAGGGATGCCATAATATGACATCCCTACAGATTAACAAATAAATAAATCAACGAATCAACAAATCAACAAATCAACAAATCAACAACCTACTATGAAATTCAATCCAGAAAAATGTCGGATTCCCGACGAAATCGGCAAACCTTTTATCGATCCTGAAGAAATTTGGGATTACATCAACAACACGGAAAGCACGCCCGAACGGGTACGCGCTCTCATCCAGAAGTCGCTGAACAAGGAGCGGCTGACGCTGGAGGAGACCGCCGTGCTCATCAACACCACTGATCCCGCCCTGGTGGAGGAGATCAAGGAGGGTGCCCGCGAGCTGAAACGCCGCATCTACGGCAACCGTATCGTGCTGTTCGCCCCCTTGTACGTGGGCAACTACTGCGTGAACAACTGCAAATACTGCGGCTTCCGTTCCTCCAACCACGAGCAGGTGCGCACCACCCTCACCGATGAGGAGTTTGTGCATAATATTGAAGCTCTGGAAGAGGACGGTCAGAAACGTCTGATTCTGGTCTATGGCGAATCCCCGAAATACTCACCGGAATTCATCGCCCACACCACCCGCCTCGCCTACTCGGTGAAGAAGGGCAACGGCTCCATCCGCCGCGTGAACATCAACGCCGCCCCGCTCGATGTGGAGGGCTTCCGCACCGTGAAAGAGGCAGGCATCGGCACCTACCAGATTTTCCAGGAGACCTACCACCCGGAGGCTTACTCGTGGTACCATCCCGCCAACACCATCAAGGGTGACTTCAACTGGCGCCTCACCGCCATGGACCGCGCCCAGCAGGCTGGCATCGACGACAACGGTCTCGGCATCCTGTTCGGTTTGTACGACTGGCGTTTCGAGGTGATGGCGATGATTCGTCACACCAACCACTTGGAAGCCTGCTTCAACGTGGGTCCGCACACCATCTCCTTCCCGCGTATCAAAGACGCTTCCGGCCTCGACATTGACAAGAAGTACTTTGTGGATGACGAGACCTTTGAGAAAATCATCGCCATCTTCCGTCTGGCCGTACCTTACACCGGCATGATCCTTACTGCCCGCGAAAACGCCGACTTCCGCGCCAAAGCCATCCAGTATGGTATCTCCCAGATTGACGGCGGCACCAACCTCCAAATCGGTGACTACAAGTACCACCACGAAGAGACCGAGAAGAACAGCGACAAGCAGGAGAACCAGAACCTGCACCGCGAGCAGTTCAAGATCGGTGATGACCGCAACCTCGGCGACATCATCGAAGAGCTGTTGGACGGCAACTACATCCCGAGCTTCTGCACGGCTTGCTACCGTCTGGGCCGTACCGGCGAGCACTTCATGGAGTTCAGCGTGCCCGGTTTCATCAAGCGTTACTGCACCCCCAACGCCATCCTCACGCTCAGCGAATACTTGGTGGACTATGCTACTCCCGAGGTGGCAGCCAAGGGCTGGAAGGTGATCGAGAACAACCTATGCAACGTGGACGACCAGTTCCGCGACGAGCTGCTGGCCCGTATCGAGCGGATTAAGAAAGGGGAACGGGACCTGTATTTCTAAACTGAAAACTGAAAACTGAAAACTGAGAACTGAAAACTAACCCCTATCCCCTATACCCTGAAATCATACCTTGTTTTTTTGTGGGGCTGAGGTGCAAACCGAGGCCCCTTTTTTGTGGGAATAAGTTGTCTTTGCCGATGCTACTGTTTAACAATTTTCACTGTGCCAATCTGCTGATTACCACTGAAAAGACGAAGAATATAAACACCTGATTTTAAATTATATAAATTCATTTGAAGAAGATTTCCAGATTGTTTTTCAACAGAAATCCTTCGGCCGTAGATATCAAAAAGCTCAATGGTGGTTTCCTTCGCCACGGAAGCGTCTTTTATTTCAATATTGAGTTTGTCGGAGGTGGGGTTCGGAAAAACGTGGAATGCAGGGTGGTCTGTGTTTTCTGCTATTTGTACAGTCTGTGTATCAAATTGATTGGAGCGGGGTCTTGAATAGCTTGCGTCTCCGTATTGTAGGGCGCAGTTGTTGTCGGTCACAGCTTCGATGTAATAATACCCAAGATGGGCGTGAAAAATGGCTTCCGGGACATCGAACCAGGTTTCCGTTGTGGTTCCCACCTGGTTGTCCATGCCATCAATCAAGTGCATGGCACGATAGTAGGAGACAGATGCCCCTTCGTAAGCATTCCACTGTAAACGAAGGCTGCTGTCACTATTATAGGCAATAATGAGCCTCATAGGTTGTATGGGGTCGCTCCATTCACTTTCGCGCTCGCAAGCGTCCACTGCACTCACGCGATAGGTGTACACGTGTTGTACCGCGAGAGTGTTGTAATCGGCCCAAAGATACCCATGGTCTTCGTGGACAAAAGCAGAGAATATATATTCTCCCGAATTGTCAATCATTGTGTAAATATTGTAGCCTATGGTATTGTTGTTGTGGTAGTCCCAATTCATCACATTGTAACCATTGGGCAACACTGTAGCCATGCAAAATTCAGGGGCATTGTTCAACAGGTTGGACTGTCCCACCCGGATATAGTCGCTGGATACCTCACAGCCATGGGAATCTGTTATGGTGACAGCATAGTAACCAGCCTGTGTTACAGTAATGGAGGGGGTAATCGCACCTGTATTCCAGTGGTAGGAGGATGCTTCGCCATCCACCGACAAAACGACCGTATCGCTGGAGCACGAAGAAAATTCACCAGAGCAGATGATACTTGGGGAAGTGTATTCCAAGACATGGAGCTGTAACGCCTGTGTAGAGGTCAGGGAAAAGGCATAGTCTCCAGCATATTCAAAAACCGTGTCTATGTCACCGAATAGATAGTGTGTCCCCATGCAGGTAGTGTCGTAGTACACCATTGTGTTGCCCGGTTGTTGAATGGTAAGGTGAAGCGTGATGGTGCTGTCGCATCCCGAAGCGTTTGGGATGATGCATGTGTAGTTTCCAGACTGTGTATAAACCGTTCCGTTAAAGGCGAGGTAATGGCTGGCTGACATAGTGATGTCGCTTTGAGAGGGAAGCCCAGACACTACATCGAACATACTGCTATTGACACAGCCGCTTTCTCCAGTTACCGTTACTGAATAGCTGCCCGACTGGCTCGTCGTGAAGGTGTTGCCTGTGGTACCATCCGACCAGTGGACTCCAGAGATGTTTTCTGTGGTCAGGAGCAGTTCCACGGGAGTTCCATCGCAGTTCCGAAGACTACCCGCAAGTTGAATTTCTGGATTGGGGAGCACAGTGATTATAACATCCTTGGAGGCTGAACATCCGGAAACAGAAGTGGCGGTTACACTGTACACTCCACCTGATGTGATATGAATGTCACGGGTGTTGGTTCCGTCGCTCCATACGAAATTCTCATTTGAAAAGTAGGTTGAGGCGGTAATAACCGTACCGCCCCCTTCGCAAAAAGAGGTGTCTCCATACAATGTGATTGTAGGAGGCGGAACGACAAGGCCGACATACAATCTGTAGTGAACAATACAATAGTCTGTGGTATCGTAATGATGGTAGTAACCTTCTTGGGTAACCTGTTGCCCGAAAAAATCATAAGGTTGGTTTATACAAACAACTGCTTCCATATCAATTGTCCGCATTCCATCACAGTCTGTTACAAACATACAGTCTGTTTCACAAGCATTTGACATAGAGTTTTCAGGATCATACACTGCCATACAGACCTTGAATGGAAAGGGAAACCCCAATTCATAATTAATTTCATCAAAACTCATAAAAAAACTATTATTGTCCCACGACCCCGAACAGACAGAAAAACCTTCGCCCGGTGCAAGGTAACCATTAGGGAGTTGTGAAATATCCACCGTTTCACGATGTAATTCATAATTTGGCTGGTTAACGGCTCCTTTCAAATACACACAGTAATTGACAAGCCCCCGCATTGTGTCATTGCCCGAATTGATGATCTCACCACAGACTCCAAATTCGTCCGAATATTCGTCCAATACCCATGTGGAGTTGGGTTCGGGATTCCCATAGAAGGAATCTGGATTGTAAACTTCAACTGTCCACGGACACTGCGCTGCACATGGAGTAATGTTTAGAAAGGATATCAATGCCGAAAACAAAAAAACGAATAGATATATCTTTCTCATAACATTTTTTTTTTAATTAACGATTCAAATCAGCAATTATTATAACTCTCAACTTTCAATTCTCAACTCTCAACTCTCAACTCTTCCGTTTTGCTCCCGCATTTTTCTTAATTCCTCATCACAACAGGGTGTCTTTCGTTGCCATTGTCACCTTAAAGTTTAGCAGGCAAAGGTACCATTTTTTTTAATGCGACACGCGGTGTGAGCGGGGGCAACAGAAAGAGATTAGTCACGTGCGCAACGAACGCTGAATGAATAGAAGGGGTCATAGTCAGCCCCGCAATGGAAGGCCCGCGCACTCTGATGATTCATATAACGAATCCGTGCTTGTGTTTTGTTGGAGGGTGTGCAGCTCCACAAATGGGCGAAGTAGCCCAACCCCACCCCTCCGGGAGATCCGAAAGGCCCCGATCCGGCAGGAATCATGCCAAAATGGGTGGCGTTGTTTAATTGCTGGTTGTTGCCGCAGGAATTCGCATATCCGCTTGAGTGCCACCAGAATTCGCTGGCAATTGACTTGTCGATTTGCCGGATGTCATCTCCAAACACATATTCGGGATGGCTGCTGATGGTATTGGCCAATTCGACAAATTCTGCATCACTGGGCACATGCCATCCGTCAGGACAAATACCCTGCACCCCACTCGGATTCTCACTGCTGCCGGGTTCACCATGCATGACGGCAGGCCAGTTGTACAGGTACCCATAAATCGCCACGTCCGCGGTCCCGCAGTCCGGAACATACCGGTATGGAACGAAACGGCTGGTGTCGCCTTGGCCGCCCTGCATGATGGGGTCCCCATTGGCGTAACGTGTGGTCATGAGATTCTGGACCATCCATAAATGATGCCCGATGACAACACCGTCATACAGGTTCCCGTCAATGTCTGCGACAACATCGGGAATGACCGTCCCAATGGGCATATTGAAAATGACACTGTCGTCCAGGGGATCCAGCCCGGTAGAGTCGGTCGGTGTGACCGTCCCGGTAGAGTCGGTCGGTGTGACCGTCCCGTTCGGGTCATCTTCTGGCTCCTTCTGACATGAATTCAGGAGGAGAACGGCGAATAAACATAAGGTCAGAGATGGGAAAAGACAACGTTTCATGGCTTTCTTTTTTTTAAATCAATTTATTGAATGATTGTTCTTTTTTTCAGGGTGCAAATATAATAATTATCATTCAATAAAATGCTGATATTAGAAAAAAAAATGGTATCTTTGTTTTACTCCCGCCTTTTTCTTAATTCCTCATCATATTGAGTTCATAATTGAGAATTGAGAGTTATTGGTTTTTCATGGTTTTGATTATGGCAACAATGATTTTTACCAGTTCTTCGGCATCTGCGTATAATGATGCATGTTCTGTTTCTGAAAGATAGTCAGTATCTTTTAACAGATTGAGCCAGTAAAGAGTCTCACTGGCCTCTTTCAAGGCTATATTCATCTTGCTGATGAAATCCGCCTTTGATTGGGCGTGGATGCTTTCAGCGACCAACGCACCGACAGCCGTTCCACTCCGAAGACACTGCTTGGACAGAACAAATTCTCGCTTCCTTTCGGTTAGGTTTTGATACATACGTACTACCCTGACAGCAAATGCGTACGATTTCCCCTGTATAATACTTCGGAATTATCCCTTTTAGTCTTGTTGCCATCTTCTTGTTATTTGTGGAATTGTGTTATTGGCACTGTTATCCGTTCCGCGGTGTGTAGCGTTTGTGCTTCTAATTGACCTTACAGCGCACCGCGGAGGCCGTTCGGATGTGCATGCCATACCCCAGATTGCGCTGCTGCGCGCTTATCTGGGGTTATAACAGAAACTACGAACTCATCGCGGCGCAGGGAGCTGGTACTTTGAAGCCATACACCAACTCGCCGCGAAAGACACAACATGTCTGATATGCTAACGAATCACTTTGTGTGTTTACAAGACTAAAAGGGATAATTCAGTTATTTTTTATAATTTACTAAAAATAACCGCAAAAAAGCGAGACAAACATACAACTTATTTTTGAAAAAGAAGCACCCTTTTCGTGAAAATAATTTGCGTACTTTTGCAGGCCGATTTATAGGCAAAAACCACACTGACAGATGGCTAAAAAAAGGATTCTGATGGCGATGAGTGGCGGTATCGACAGTACCGTCTCCGCAATGCTCCTTTTGGAACAGGGGTATGAATTGGTGGGTGCCACTTTCCGCACGTTCGACAGCATCAAGGAAAGTTGTATCGCCAAAGAACGTGGCTGTTGCAGCATCGACTCCATTATGGAGGCCAAGCATAATGCGGAAAAACTTGGTTTTGAGCACCATATTGTCGATTTCCGCGAATCTTTCAAGGAGCACGTCATCCAGAATTTCATTCAAGAATATATGACAGGCCGCACACCGAACCCGTGTGTGCTGTGCAACTCCTCCATCAAATGGGGAATGCTGCTCGACAAGGCCGACGAGCTGGGCTGCGACGGCATCGCCACAGGCCACTACGCCCGCATCGTCCAGCAGAACGGCCACTGGTTTTTGGGCACCGCCGCCGACACGCAGAAGGACCAGACCTACTTCCTATGGCGGCTGACGGAAGCCAACCTCGCCCGCACGCTCTTCCCGCTCGGCGGCCTCACCAAGCCGGAAGTCCGGAAGATTGCCGCGGACCACGGCTTCGTGAAGCTTTCGCAAAAGACGGAAAGCCAGGAAATTTGCTTCATCCCCGACAATGACTACCGACGCTTTTTGTCCGAAAACGTACCCGAATTCGCCGCCAAAGTCACCCCCGGTAATTTCGTCGATGCCGACGGACACAAAATCGGCACCCATCAGGGTTTTCCGTTCTACACCATCGGGCAGCGGAAGGGACTGGTGGTGGCATTCGGCACGCCCAAGTACGTCACTCGCATCTCCGCTGCTGACAACACCGTTACGCTCGGTGACCGCGACGACCTGTTGGCCACCACCCTGCGTGCCGACCACTGCACCTTCACCGATAGGGCTTTGTTGGAGGTCGATCCGGTGGTGCAGGCCCGTATCCGGTACAAAAGTCCGGCGGTAGAGGCAACCGTCCGCATCGAAGGGGACACGGCGGAACTTACGTTCACCGAACCGGTTTGGGGTGTCACGCCGGGACAGTCGCTGGTGCTCTACCAGAACGGATTGGTCGTTGGGGGCGGGCTCATTTGTTAAGATGTCAAAATGTTAAGTTGTGAAGATATGAAAGACAAGATTTTACAGTTAAAGAAAGAGAAAAACGCCATTATTCTGGCCCATTATTACACCCGTCCGGAGGTGCAGGAAATCGCCGATTTCGTGGGTGACAGTCTTGCCCTTTCGCAGAAGGCGGCGGAAACCGATGCCGACATCATCCTCTTTGCCGGCGTCCACTTCATGGCGGAAACGGCGAAAATCTTGAACCCCACGAAAAAAGTCCTGATTCCCGATATGAGTGCAAGCTGCTCGTTGGCCGACAGTTGTCCTGACGAGGAGTTCGCTGAATTTTTGAAACAGTACCCTGGCTACACGGTGTTGAGCTATATCAACTGTTCCGCCCGTGTGAAGGCGCTGTCGGACATCATCGTCACCTCGGGGAATGCGCTGCGGATTGTCAAGTCACTGCCGGAGGACGAGAAGATTGTCTTTGCTCCAGATTGGAATTTAGGGAGTTACATTAACCGTATGACAGGCCGCGAGATGGTTTTGTGGGAGGGTGCCTGCCACGTCCACGACCAGATCCAGGCAGAGGATGTGGAGCAGTTGCACAAGTTCCATCTGTCGGCATTGGTGATTGCCCACCCCGAATGTCCCGAACACATTCTGAAATTAGCTGACTTTGTCGGCTCCACAGCAGCGATGCTGAAATTCGTAAAAAGCTCGGACAATCAAGAATTTGTGGTGGTGACGGAAAATGGTATTTTGTACGAATTGCGGAAGCAGAACCCCGACAAGAAGTTCTATGCCCTTTCCGACATGCACGAAGCCAAGGGTGGAGACTGTGAGTGTGCA
>Ga0310696_10009965_pt1 | contig 10963 bp, 8 predicted proteins | sample AusTroGonzalo_MG_4_FD_203885 | JGI IMG/M metagenome (GOLD analysis project Ga0310696, IMG submission 203885) | Bovine rumen microbial communities from tropical cattle in Woodstock, Queensland, Australia - Gonzalo_02 (v2) (version 2) | ecosystem: Host-associated > Mammals > Digestive system >...
CGCAAACTTTTAAAATGTCTTTGATATCCATAATATGCAAGTCCTTTCGGGTTCTTTACGCCCTAAATTTTAGCAAAACCGCCCTCTTTATTCAATTAAGTTAAACTGGTATAATCAGGACAACTAACAACTTCAGGGAGTTTAAAATGACCAAAAGTTTAAAGCTTGAAACCGCCAATGCAAAAAAGCGTTTTATGCCCGCCGCGTTGCTAATGCTTGCAATACCTGCAATGCTTTTTCTGCTCTTTGGCTGCGGTCGTGAAAGCCTTACCGTTAAGCGAGGCGATACCGTTGCCGTTGCCGAAAAAGGCAAGTCAAGCCCTTTCAAGATCGTGCTTGACGAGTTCGCTTCTGAGTTCACAAGAAGCGAGGCTGAGATCTTCAGGGATACGGTAAAGGACTGCCTTGGCGTCAGTCTTGAGATTGTAAACACTTACGAAAAACAGGAAAATCTCAAATACAGGATATTTTTTGCCGCAAACAGCTATTTTGAGAGCTCTTCGCTCATGCTCGATCTTGCCGCCAATGAATTTGAAATCAAGTGCGGCGAGCGCAACGGGTCAACGTATATTGCCGTGGCGTTTACAGACGGTGCGGGAAGATGCGCAACCGACGAACTGATAAAACACATTTCAGGCGATCTTCTGTCGTTCAAAAACGGCGAAGATATAAAAGGAGAAGCAAAACCGATGGATTCGATAATCACAACAAACGTATCTCTTCGCGACCCGTGCGTACTGCTTGACAGCGGAACTTACTACATGTACGGAACCGGCTGGAAGGTTTTCAAGAATGATACAGGCGACCTCGCCGGGGAATGGACGGGAGGAAGCATCTGCGTCACGGTTCCTCAAGATGCGATTGACAACCACTGGGCGCCCGAGGTTTATAAGCTTGATGACCTTGGCGGTTACTATATGTTTACCACATATCTTTCCGAAAAAAGCGGTAAAAGAGGAGTCGCGGTGTTTAAGTCAGAGAGTCCGGAGGGACCTTTTCAGATGATTTCAGACGGTCATGTGACGCCGAAAGACTGGGACTCGATTGACGGCACGCTTTACTACGATAAGAGCGGTCAGCCCTGGATGATTTTCGTTCACGAATGGACGTGCAACGAGGACGGCATCGGAAGAATGTCGGTCGCCAAAATGTCAGATGACCTCACAAAGCTGATATCCGAGCCCAAGGATATTTTCATGGGCACCGACGCGCCGTGGGCGAAAGAGCGCATCACTGACGGGCCGTGGATTTATACAATGCAAGACGGAAGCCTGATAATGCTCTGGTCAAACTTTGATGTGAACGGCTACGCATGCGGGATGGCTGTAAATAAAACGGGAAAACCTGACGGCAAGTGGCAGCAGCTTACCGGTCCCCTCTTCAGCAAGAGCATATCGGGCGATTATGACGGCGGCCACGGAATGATTTTTAAAGACATAAACGGCAGGCTTTATCTTTCGGTACACTCGCCGAACAATAACAGTGATGCGAGGAAAACGCTTGCGGTGTTTATGCCGATAAAGGAGCAGGCAGGAAGACTTGTCGCAGATATAAACTGCGAGGTTAAATAATTAAACAACAAGGGTGCGGGGGTAAAATCCGCACCCTTTCCATATCAGAAACTTTTTAAGATTTATTTGTAAAGCGGTCCGTATGTTGTGCAAGCCCTGTAATCCTGTGACTCGAGGTCCTTTGTGCCGAATGCCGACCAGCAGTGAGGACGGAATACATTGGCGTCAGGAACGTTGTGCATCGAGACCGGAATTCTGAGCATCGATGCAAGCGTTATAAGATCCGCTCCGACGTGTCCGTAAACGGAAGCGCCGTGGTTTGCGCCCCAGTTTGCCATCACCGAGTAAACGTCCTTGAAGGCGTTGTTATCAGGATCAAGTCTCGGAACAAACCAGAGCGAAGGCCAGGTCGGATCAGTCCTCATGAGAAGCTTCTTGTCAACTTCATCAGGAAGCTCAACTGTATAGCCTTCAGCAATCTGAAGCACGGGGCCCAAACCGTCAACAAGGTTCAGCCTTGCCATGGTGACAGGCATGATGCCCTGCGACGAATACTGTGACGAAAAACCGCCTCCTCTGAAGTAGCCTTTATTGGCGGGTGCCCATCTGACATTCTCAAGGACGTTTTTTATGTCTTCATCGGTTACATCCCACCAGCGCTTCATGACAGAATTACCGTTTTCATCCTTCATCGCGCCGCACCCGTCAAGTGCCGAAGCGCCGGAGTTAAGAAGATGCATGAATCCGTCTTTTGCGATACCTTCAGGCCTGTAGCCTGTGACACGTTCAACCGCCTCAGGGCTCCAGTAGGTTCTTACGTCTGAGAAAATGGGGCTCATATCCGTAAGTAGATGCAGGAAAAGCATTGCCATTCCGTTCATCGTATCGTTTTCGGTTGCAAGTACGGTAGGCTGACGTTTTCCGTTCCAGTCAAAAGACGTGTTCAAAATCGCCTCGGTAAAGTCTGCGTTTGGCATGAAGTCGGTCCATTGGCGTTGTCCCTGGAAGCCTCCGACAATCGCGTTGCGGCCGTTTGACTCTTCAATCCAGCCGATATCGGCAAGTTTCGGATTTCCGAGCATTATATCCTTTATGATGATGGTCATTTTGGCGATAAAATCCCATTCAGCCTCATCCTGCTCGGGTGTGTTCTGCTTCTCCGGAACGTTCACCTCAAGACCCTTGCGGCAGTTCTTTTTAATCCATTCGCGCTCTTTTTTGTACTCGTCCTTGTCGTAAATTCCGAGCCGCTCACGCCTTATAATCTCGGTCATATCAACCCACTCGGCGCGAAGTCCGAAATACTTCTGCATGACAACAGGGTCAAGCACGGAACCTGCAATGCCCATCGCGACACCGCCAATGCTCACATACGCCTTATTCCTCATGAGGCCGACTGCAATTGCGCCCCTTGCAAACCTGAGTATCTTCTCGCGAACGTCATCAGGTATTGAGTCGTCATCCTTGTCCTGCACGTCGCGTCCGTAGATTGCAAAAGCTGGAAGACCCCTGTGCGCATGGGCAGCCATGATAGCAGCAAGATAAACCGCGCCCGGCCTTTCGGTTCCGTTAAAACCCCAGACAGCTTTAACCGTATAAGGGTCAAGGTCAATCGTCTCCGTTCCGTAGCACCAGCAGGGAGTTACGCTGAGCGTGCCGCAGACGTTGTAATTTGTGAACTTGTCGGCGCATCGCGCAGCCTCGGCGCCTCCGCCAATTGTGGTGTCCGCAATAACACACTGAACGTGCGTACCGTCAGGATAGTAAAGATTGTCGGAAATGAGCTTGGCGGCGCGCTTTGCCATATCCATCGTCTGGTCTTCAAGTTCTTCCCTGACGCCAAGCATACGTCCGTCGATTATAGGTCTGATTCCGATTACAGGTTTTTGCATTTTTACACCTCCGTTATTATTTTTCAAACACTGAAGCTGCCTCTTCAAGAAGGCTTCTTATTTCAAGATGCTGCGGGCATGCCTCTTCGCACATTCCGCATTTGATGCAGTCGGATGCCTTGCCGTATTCGCCGGCGGTGAGTTCGTTTTTGTATTTTACAAGCGGGAGCCAGCCTTTGAAGTTGTCGTAATGGTTCCTGAGCGCAAATATATCGGGAATCCTGATGTTCATCGGGCAGGAGTTCTGTTCGACGCAGTACCTGCAGCCCGTGCACGGAATCAGTTTTCTGTTCCTCAGGATATAGACAACTTTCTTAAGCGCCTCTTCCTCTTCCACGGTTACGGCTTTAAAGTTTACCATTGTTTTAAGGTTGTCGTTCATCTGGTTCATGTCTGACATGCCTGAAAGAACCATCATGACGTTAGGAAATCTTGCGGCATACCTTACTGCATAAGAGGCGTTTGAATCGTCCGAAAGAGCTTTCAGCACATTGGCGGCATCAGACGGGAGATTTGCAAGGGTACCGCCCTTCACCGGCTCCATGATTATGCAGGGCTTGCCGTGTTTCAGACAGACGTTGTAACACTTTTCGGACTGAACCTGCGGGTCATCAAAGTCAACGTAATTAAGCTGAATCTGGACCGCCTCAACTTGAGGGTTTTCGCTCAGGATCATGTCAAGAACATCTGCGCTGTCGTGAAAAGAAAGTCCGACGTGTTTAATGTAGCCCTGTTTTTTAAGCTCAAAAGCAGTCTCGTAAGCGTGAAAAGCCTTGTACTTCTTGTAATTGTTTGCGTTCTGCGCGTGCATCAGGTAAAAGTCAAAATAATCCACGCCGCAAAGCTCGAGCTGGCTCTTAAAGAACGGAACAATGTCCTCTTCCGAATTGAAATAAGGCTCGCTGAGCTTGTTCGTGAGAAGAAACTCCGAGCGCTTGAACCTATTGGAAACGCAGTCTCGGATAGCGGTTTCTGACTTGCCGCCAATGTAACCGTGCGCAGTGTCAAAATAGTTAAAGCCTGCCGCGATGAAGCTGTCTGCCATGGCTTTAAACTCTTCGTAATCCACCTCACCGTCTTTCATCGGAAGACGCATGCAGCCAAAGCCGAAATTACCTTTTATCTCAGGAAAGAATTTGTTATCAAACATACAGTTTTCTCCGGTTTAAGCATCCTTTTTCATAAGGATCATCTCGCAGCCCTTCTTAAGTCTTTCAAGGCCGTCAAGAAGTGTCTTTCTCGAACACGCAAGGTTGATTCTCACGAAATTTTCCGCATTTTTGCCGTAAACAGCGCCCGGCGTTATGAAAAGGCCCGTATTTACTCTCAGGAAGGCCGTAAACCGCTTAGAGTCAGCTAAGACCTCTCTTATATCAACCCACATAAGATAGGTCGCATCGCCCTCCACAGCTATTATTTGAGGAATGTGCTCTTTTATATACTTTTCGGCAATCGCCCTGTTTTCAAAAACATATTCCCGCATTCCGTCAAGCCAGTCTTCAGATCTGTCAAAAGCCGCAACCACTGCCGGTATCGCAAAAACGTTCGGCTCGTTTATGTTGTCAATGTTAAGCGAATCCGCGACAGCTTTTCGCATGCTGTCGTCATGAATGTAAAGCGCCGACGTCTGAATGCCGGCAAGGTTAAACGCTTTCGTCGGCGATATGCAAGTAACCGAGTTCTTAAGGTTAGCTTCATTTACCGAAGCAAAAGGAATATATGACTTTCCGGGCGCCGTGATATCACAATGAATCTCGTCAGAAATAACTTTGACATTGTATTTTCCGGCAAGCTCACCTATCTTTTCAAGGTCGTTCTTCTGCCAGATTTTTCCGACCGGATTTTGCGGGTTGCAAAGTATGAGCAGGCTGTTCCTGTCATCTTTCATCTTTTCTTCAAGATTGCCGAAATCAATTGAGTATGAATGATTGACGCAGTCATATCGGAGAACCGATTCGACAATCTCCCTGTCGTTTTGCTTAACAAGGTTAAAGAAGATATTATAGACAGGTGACATCAGTATAACGCCGTCGCCCTTCTTCGTAAGGCACCTTATAACCGAGGCGACAGCGGGCACAATACCCGAGCAGAATAAAAGCTTGGCGCCATCCATTCTAAAGCCGTGCCTTCTTTTCCAGAAGTTAACGTAAGCGTTTCTCCAGCCGTCGTTTGTATCCGTATAGCCGAAAATTCCGTGCGAAACGCGCGCCGAAAGAGCCTTCTTAATCTCAGGCGCGCATTCAAAATCCATATCGGCAACCCACATCGGAAGCTCGCCGTCTTTAACGTTCCACTTTAAGGAACCGGTATTTCTTCTGTCAGTAACCTTGTCAAAATCAAACATAGCAAAGTACCTTTATATGCTCAGTCCCAGACGGGGCTGTCAAGCCTGCTTTCAATATCGCTGCAGAGAATCTCGGTTTTCAGGGCGTTTACCTTGCCGTCTTCGATTATCAGCCGGACGATCTTATCGGCCTTAATCCTGCCTGAAGAGGGGTTGAAAACACTTCCGACCTCGCCTTTTATTTCTGCGTCAACAGTCGAATACTCAAAAGCAAGAGTCGTGTCAATCAGCCTGCAGTTTTTCATCACAAGGTTCTTTACATAGCAAAGACCCTGAAGACTTTCAATGGTGCAGTTCTCAAAATAGAGGTTCTCTGAATTCCAGCCAAGGTACTCGCCCGAAATCCAGCTGTTGTACACTTCAACGTTTTTACTGTTCCAGAAGGCGTCCTTGGTTACAAGAACGGAATCCTTAAGAACAAGATTGGTTGCTCCGTCAAATGAGTAATTGCCGGTAAGGCGAAGGCCGGAAGCCTCAATATTCTTAGAATTCATGCAGAAGTAGTCGCCGTTTACGGTAACGTCCTTAAGTTTAACGTCGTCGCAAGACCAGAACGTCTCCTTTGCGTCAGGAATGTTAACCTTGGAAAGCTCAACACCCTTGCATCTTCTGAAATTCTTCGGCGAGTCGATCACCGTATTTTCAATACTTATATTGTTCGTATACCAGATGCCCGCGCGGCTGCCGTTAGTAAAAACGGAATCTCTGACGTCAACGTTCTCGCAATACCAAAGCGGATATTTCCAGCGCAGCATGCAGCCGGAAAGCTCGATATTTTTGCTCTCCTTAAGCGGGGACTCGCCAATGTCAAAAGTACACGACGTAAGCTTCAGCGAATCGCTCCCGAAAAGAGCTCTTTCTTCTTTAAAAGATTTTTGAATTATTTCAGTCATTTTCACCTCTTGTTTTCTTTTTTGTCATAATCAAAGCAGCCGCGAGTATTACAGGCACTGCCGGAAGCACAGTGACCATGCCGCCGCAGCCCGATTTACCGGAAGACTGTTTATCTTCAGAAGAAGGTTTTGAAGTAGCCTTTCCTTCGTCGGAAGCTGTCTCCGTAGGCTCTTCAGGTTTACCTGTTTCCGAAGGATTGTCAGTCGCTTTAGGCGTCGGAGTCGGAGCGGGAGTCGGGAAAGCCGCATCGCCGTTTGACTTGTAGGTTTCAATCCAATTGGCGGCTTCAGCGTCATCCTTAAAGAAACAGACCGCATAAAGCTCGTACTCGGTATCGTTGTCGGCTTTCTCAAAGAAGTCGAACCTGCAGTCATAGACCTGGCCCTTCCAGTAGCGCTTGCCGGCAAGACACAGCTTAATAAACTGGATATCGTCAGTCTTTTCGTAGAAATACTTTTCGTTTCTGACTTCCTGCCAGTCCTGAAACTCGTCCGTCGAATAGTAGAAAGTTCCGGATACTTTTTTGTCGTCAAGGAAAACGCTGTCATACTTGAACTTTCCTATAATAACGATAGTTTTGTAAACATCTGCCGAAATCTCGCGCGAGCATCCCAGCATATCGTCAAGCGATATCTGATAAAACGGAAGCACGATGTTAGGGTCGTCACCGCCGAAAGCCTTTATAAGGCAGCAGTTTTTCTCCTCGTCATACAAAAGAGACGAAACGTGGTTGTTGTTTGTCGCGTACATAAAGAACTCTTCGACAAGCTCCTCGTCGTTAAATCTGAAAAAGACGGGATCTGCGCTTTCCGAGGAAGTATCGGGTGTCGGAGTCGGTTCAATCTCGGTTCCCTCCTGATGGAATTCAAAAGTGAACGTGAACGAATTCTCGACAGTCATCTGATAAAGCATTCCTTCAAGCTTCACAAGATATCTGATTCGGTTGACACCCTTAAGGTCAGACACGTCAATCGTAATCTCATACCGTGTCGCGTAATCGACGTTGTTCTTTTTCGCCTGGTCATAAACCGCCTGCTCGGCCTCTACGGTAAACTCACTCTTCATAACAGGCGTTCCGTCGTTGATCACATAGCCAAAGCCTTCAATCTCAACGTCGCAGAACATCCAGCCTCTCACGGTGATGGTGTTTGCCTTGGTTTCAAGCAAACCGCCAATACTGTAAAGATACTGAAGCGCCTGGCCGTCGGTTCCGACAACCTCTCCGTCAACCTTCATCGTATCCCAGCGGGCAAACATGATGCCGTAATACTCGTCCTCGATTTCGATATCGGAAGCTCCGGCGCTGACCGAAATCATAGGGGCAAGAAGAAGCAGACATATCAAAATGGCGATAACCTTTTTCATAGCGACCTCCGTAGACTTTCTTTAAACAGATTATCACATAAAACCGCAGGTTTTACAACTATTTTAACGCCTCCTGCGAGCTTCTTTACAAGCTTTCAAAACATTGTATTTTCCTAAATTCTTGACTTTTAAATTTTCCGCGTATAAGATTTTATCGTAATTAAAAAAGCTTGAGGAAAAACCTTCATGAACGCTAAAACCGCAAGGAGCTTAACACTTCTTTTCACCGCACTGGTTTTGATATTATCACCAATGCTTCTTGCTTCATGTAACTCAAATATCGTTTCTTCCGATATTTTAGCGACCGAAACGCCTTCATTTACAGAGCCTCAGGAGACACCGGAGAATACCGAAACAGCCGCTTCTTCAGAAACACCCACTACTTTTGAAACTATAATTGCACCGGAGACACCTTATGCCACAGAAACACCTTTTGCGACAGAAACAGCGACTGATACAAAGGTGCCTACACCGACCGAAACGCCGGATCCATTCGAGGGTTTCACAGTCCCGACGATCTACATAAATACATCAGACGGAAAAGACATAACCTCAAAAGAGGTTTACGTTGACGGCACCCTCTCCGACACGACAGGCCTTGCGGACATAAAATGCAGGATTAGAGGACGCGGCAACACAACCTGGCGCGACTTCGGAAAGATAAAGCCTTCCTACAGGCTGAAGATTGAGTCAAAGGAAAGCCTTGGCGGTATCGGTGGGCGTGCGGGCAAGGATTACGTTCTTGTCGCGAACTATTCAGACCTTACAATGCTGAGGAACTATATCGCGCTGACACTCGGAAAAAGGCTCGAAAATATTTTCTATACTTCGGAAATAAAGTTCGTAAACGTCGTTCTGAACGGGAAAGACAGGGGCCTGTATCTTCTCTGCACCAAGATTAAGATTGCCGAAAGCAGGATTAATATCGAATCTGACGAGACGGGCGTTACCGCTGACACCGGCTATCTTCTTGAACTTGACAAACGAGCCGCGCAGGAGGACGAGCCCTACTTTACGATTCCGGGCACGAAATACAACTTTTCGATCAAGAGCGATACGACCTCAAAGCTTCAGATTGACTATATAACCAATGCGATAAACACGTTTTACAAAAGGTGCGGCATTGGCGATAAAGAGCTTGTAGAGGAAGTTGCGGACATTGATTCGATTGTTGACATGTTTATCCTTGAAGAGTTTGTGAAAGACAGGGACGTAGGTTTTGCTTCGTTTTATATAATCAAGGAAGCAGGCGGCAAAATAAAGTTCAGCTGCCCGTGGGATTTTGACCTGTCACTCGGAAACGACAACGACAATCCCTCGCCCGAGGGACTTATAACTGAAGTTAAGAACTCTCTTGACACAAACCCCAATCCGTTCTTTGTGAGCCTCTGGAAGCAGCAATGGTTCAAAGACCTTGTCTATAAAAGATTCATGGAAGTAAAAGGCACGATTCTTTCCGTGATTGAAGACTATATGAAAACGGCAGAGCTTTTGAGAGAGAGCAACGACAGCAACAATGCAATCTACAATATGTACGGAAGAAAGATTTTCAAGGAGCCGAGAAACTTTTACAAAGAGCTTTTAACCTACGACGATCACGTTATGTTCCTTAAAAACTGGATGACCGAGAGGCTTTTGTGGCTGGAAGACTGCTTTAAGCAAAACTCTATGAACGGATAAACAGCATTTAAAATAATTCAGAAAAACTCCCGGAAGCGTTTTCAGGCGCCGCCGGGAGCATTTTTATATTATGGAAGCTTTAGTATATTTTCAGATTTTTTCTCCGCGCTTAACTCTCTCCATGAGGTCGATGACTCTGTTGGCGGGTGAGATGAGCGGTGAAAGCGATTCGTTGAAGTTGAGGCCGTCGATTATCTTGGCGACATATTTTGTCATATCAACGATGTTGAACCAAGGCTTGTCGGAAAGCTCAGGCTTAAGGTAAGTGAGGTTCGTAGCGTAGATGCCGTCGATAAGACCCTTATCCCAGTACTCGTCGAACACATCAAGGCCGTTTGTGAAGAGCGCGTATGTAACGAGGAAGAATACCCTTCTTGCCTTTCTCTTCTTGAGCTCCTTGGCGATGTCGAGGATCGACTCACCGGATGAGAGGATATCGTCAAGAACTATGATGTCTTTGCCTTCAACGTCGCCGCCAATGAACTCGTGAGCCGTTATCGGGTTTCTTCCGTTTACAAGTCTTGAGTAGTCTCTGACTTTATAGAACACGCCAAGTTCAAGCTGGAAAATCGAAGCGTAGAAGAGGTTCCTGTGGACGGCGCCTTCGTCGGGGCTTACGATCATCATGTTGTCGCGGTCGAATTTGATGTCAGGCACGGTCTGAAGAAGAGTCTTCAGGAACTGGTAATATGCAACACCGTTTTCAAATCCGACGTGAGGGATTGCGTTCTGAACTCTTACGTCGTGTGCGTCAAAAGTGATGATATTGGCGACACCGTAGTTTGAAAGCTCTCTTAAAGCTTCAGCGCAGTCAAGCGATTCACGAACCATTCTCTTATGCTGGCGTCCGTTGTAAAGGAGAGGCATGATGATGTTGATTCTCTCAGCCTTGCCGTCTGCCGCCGAAATGATTCTCTTAAGATCCTGGAAGTGATCGTCAGGCGACATGTGGTTTGTGACGCCCATCATTGTGTAGGTCTCGTTGTAGTTTCCGACGTCTGTCAGAATAAAGAGATCCTTGCCGCGGACTGTCTCGTTGATGATGCCCTTGCCTTCGCCGTTTGCAAAGCGTTTTGTGGATGCGTCAACGATGAAGTTGGGGTCCGAAACTCCCATGCTCTCGATTCTCAGCTTCACAATCCAGTCATTGACCTTTTTGGTGAAGTCCTCGAATCCTCTCATTCCGATAAGACCGAGCGGCCCGATCGGGAATGAAACGTTGCTCTGTGTAGATCTTACTGTTTCCATATTTAAAGCCTCCGAAAACATTTATTTAA
>Ga0310696_10009966_pt1 | contig 10963 bp, 8 predicted proteins | sample AusTroGonzalo_MG_4_FD_203885 | JGI IMG/M metagenome (GOLD analysis project Ga0310696, IMG submission 203885) | Bovine rumen microbial communities from tropical cattle in Woodstock, Queensland, Australia - Gonzalo_02 (v2) (version 2) | ecosystem: Host-associated > Mammals > Digestive system >...
CTAACTTTCACTCGTTTCCACGATTTCTACTAACCTAGCACACATGACATGACTCAACCGTCATATCATGCTCTCATAGATAGTACAAACACAGAACAAGCGCAGATTTTTAATGTTTATGGGAGATGACAGCCGCGTGCGGCTGCACTCTTAGACAACGGAAATAGACAAAATGCTTCGGCGATCTCTAATGAGACCTAAAAAGACTGGCATTAAGCCAGCCTTTTTCCGATCTATAGAGAAAGCACTACTTAAAGATAGAAACCTTGGATTTAATATACTCCAATGCATCATCAAGCTGTTTAGATCCAAACTTACCTTGAACATTTTCGATAACCTCTGCTTTCCTCTTAGCCTCCAGATAATCAGCATAAGACAACTGACCTTCAGCGAGAAGCTTCTGAAGGTAAGCCATATAAACATCTTGTTTATATGCTTTACGCATATCATTGTCGAATCGCTGGAAGTCAGCTTGTGCATCTTTAAGAGCAGAACCTGAAAGATGTTCCTTAGCAGAAGCACGATGTTCCTCTGCAGAAGCAGAGAGTTCAGCCTGCTTAGACTTCTCAGTTTGAATCTGAGCATTATAAAGATTACGAAGTATTCCGACCTGAGCTACCGCATCATCAAAGGTAGCTTTTTTGAAATAAACCTCATACTGAGTAAGCTGATTTTCAACTTTCGTAAGCTCTTCCTTAGCTTTATCAAGATTACCCGAGGCAAAGTTCTTAAAGGATTCCGACATCAATTTCTGCAGCTGATAATTCTTTTCCGAATAGCCAAATGTTTGCTTCAACAACAAATCAAAACGATTATTTGCTTCCAAAGCTTCATTAAGATTCGCATCTGTCAAAGTTTTCTTAACTTCAGCCTGCAATCTATCAATCTCAACTGGAAGTTTCGTTTCAATCGCAGATGCTTCGACACCTGACTTCTTTGCAATAGCGACTGATTCTTGCAACTGAGCAATCGAAGAAAACATCTGGGCAATGCTATTATTAGGAACTTGCAAACCTGAAGTAGGAGCAACACCATGAGAACCAGGAGTAGCACCAGGAGCAGCCGATGGAGTACCAACACTCGGAGCAGCAACAACACCACCTGACGAACCGAGCAAGGCAGCAGGATTAATTCCTGCAGCCATCAATCGAGCAACTTGATTAGCTGGAGATTGCTGCTGCAATTCATAATCAAACATTTGGCGCTGGAAATCCTGCTGACTTTGCATAGTCTGCTGATTCATACGCCATTGGAACTGACGATCGAGATTGTTTTGTTCAGCCTGAAACTCTCTATTCAACGCATTTTCTCCACGTTGAGCAGCTAAAGAACGATTATTCTGATACATAGACAGACCAGTACCAAGTACCTGACTACCTACAAGCAATCCAGTTTCAACACCCATAATTCATATACCATTAAATAAAACAAATATTCAAAAAGTAACTGAGAGGAATCCTCAGATTGATAATCAAAATAAGGATTCCTCCACACATAGTCAGTAAGCCAATTACTCTTCATTCTTCTGCTGTTTACGCTGCATATAATCAGCTACAACAACATCATACATACGTTTTTTGTAGTCCTGAACGGATTCATTAGCACCACGAGTATAACGAGCAATTGAATCATCATCAAGGCCATCATAAGAACCATTATCACCTCCAGTATCATGAGGAGACATCAAATTAGACTTGATAAACTGAGCAACTTCAGGAGAGGTATTCTCCGACATAAACATGGCAATATCACCATCAGGAAGCTTAGTCCGAGGATTAACCGAATAAATAAGATCAAGTATCTGGGAATTACTTTCAGAATTCTCAGGCTTACGAACTAACGGGGACATAGGGATCTCGTCAACATTACGCAAAGCGGCATATTCACGAAAACCATACACACGCTTTCCAAGCAAATTATTAGGTTTCATAAATCAAAAAATTAAAGGTCAGGTTCTCCAGTAGGAGACATTGTAGAAACTTTCTTCACATTAGCACGGAAGTCATTTATAAATGGATCAGTACCAAACATGAGATAAGGATATTCATCATAATCTGACGACCAAGAGGTAGAATAAGGCATAGCCATAATATTATTCAAATCCATGGGTGAACAATAGAACGAATCTTCCGATGGAACATAATAATCTCCAGCCTGATAATGCAAACTAAAGAAAGGCTTATGAGCAAGAATCCAAGCAGAATATTGATTCTGACCTTCCTCACCAGTCAAAGCAAAAGCTTCACTAACACGATCATACTTCTGCTTATGCTGAGCATAACGATTCTGCCAACCAAGACGGAAAGCAGCAGAATCACCACTGAATCTATCGCAATCAGCTTCGTAACCATACAACGGCTGAGCACCTAATTTGTCAAATTCAGGTGTAAAAAAGTCGATACGCGATGTTATCGCATTCTGCTTATCATAGGTACCATAATAACGATATCTGGGAACAGCAGAATAAATACACATAACTACTCCATCGACTGGAGCGGTGAACTTAAAAGGCTTAGCATTTTCCTCAATTCCAACATAACCTTTACCTGCAATAGAACCAAGAGCAGAACCAAAAGGAGTTTCACCCTCAGAATTATATGTATCACTAGTAGCTACAACCTCACCAATATGCAAAAGAGAATGCTGCTCAAAAAGATGAGTAAGCTGATGCTTTACATCATGCGGCACCTTATAACCAAAGTGAGCAAGAACTTGAGAATCATAGTCCTTTTTAGCCATACCAATAATACGAAGAAGCTTCTCAACAGCAAAAGCGGAACGAAGAACAGCTGTACCAGTAAAAGAATTGATAGAACCGGAAGAACTTAAGGAAGCAACTTGAGTTGAATTATAATCAGCAGAACTATTAAGTTGAGGACTTACTAAAGTAACAGGACGAGTACCAAGGAAATTATCAACTTTTGTCAACATATCACCTGCAACAGCACCTGACGAATCAACAGCATTAGCAATGTTAATAGATGCAGAAATAGGAGATACACGAACAGAACTGAAATAGTCCTTACGACGAGGACGATAATTCAAACGGAACACATCGAGAGGATACTGAGCCTCAGTATCAAACCAGTTATACAACCAATCAACATTATACGCTTTCTGATTATGAACCTCGCGATCATCAATACGGAAATAGTTTTGGAAAATTGCCTGATAAGCAAGAGCAAAAAGCGGAAACACATTAGGATTAGAAGCGGTTTCATAAGCAACACCTTCTACACCATGAAACATTCCATAAGGATTATAGCCAAGATGATTCAAAAGCCGGAAAACGTTCTTACCAGTACAATCAAAGTCAGTACCATATCCAACGGTAAAATTAGCATTATTACCACAAGAAATAGAACGATTCGAACCAGCCCATTCACCAAGAACCATATCAAATTCACAGAGAGGAAGCGACAAACCATACTGATTAACTTGCTGCTGAAAAGCAGAACTAAAGAAATCATTGGTCTGATAACGAATTGAGGGGAACAACTGATAAAGCATTGGGATGGGAATAAAAAACCAATCCAAATACACATCTACATCAGCCATCGCAGCCGTAACAAGCGGCTGAGTTCGAGAGAACAAAGAACCGTTGAGATAAACGGTCTCACCAACATTAAGAATGTCCTGATAGACAGGCAGGAGCATACCAACACTGGAAGTGAACGCAAACGATTGCGACATATCAAATCCAGTTCTGGACAAATGAGCAACATGCTCAGGAGTTTGACGTAAACCCATAATATAACAAAATTAAATTAAACATTATCGCCATTGGCGACCATAGCATAATTCACAACCTTACGATGTTTATCAAGCTTCCGATACATCTCAATTAAGTTGTTCGTTTCCTCAACACGAAGTCGAAATTTATTAGGATCAATCTCAGCAAATTCAAGACCTAGAGAATCCAAGGTAGGTGCACGGATATAACCACGCTTATAGTCATCTATATTATCATACATCTGTTCATATTGACGAACATCTTTCACATCATCATACTGATGTCGTATAACAGTCAAAGAGTACACACGCCAAACACGTTCATAATCGATAGCAAAGTCCAATTGAGAACGACCAGTAACAGATTGATAATACTCAAACTGATTACGCAAACGTACCAAAAACTGACGAATCATTTCTTCATCACTTCCTAAGTCAGATGCGATGAACGAATAGTATTTAGGGCATTGTAATAACTTAACCAACGAATCAGGAGTAAACCGAGAGAATCCCTTAAATTTATAGAAGTATCGACTAATAACGTATTTGGGAATTGGCACATCAATAATATCGATGTGTCCGTCTTTTCGCTTAAATTGCTTACTATATCGCAAATCTCCGGAAGAGGCTTTCTCCAGTATCGAAGATAACCGAAAAGAATCAGGCTCCAAACCGAAACCATGCGAATAAGAATGTTTTTGCGAAAAATTCTTTTCAAAAAAAGGGGAAACAGAATTACCGCGATTAACATAACTCGCGAGATATGCAGCAGGGTCTCTTCCGACTTCAATGCTTTTTTTCTTTCGATGGAAACTATCATACGGCCAACTCTTAGAAACGGCATCTCGGAAGACTTCTTCATCAGATCGGTCAATAAACAAGATAAGATGGAAATGCGGACGCTGACGAATGGGTCCGAGTTCTGCGCAAGCAAAGAAAGAAAATTTTTTCTCATAACTATATTTACGTTTAAGATTAAGGCGAAGCCTTTTTATGAAATTCTGAACATCTGGGTACCAAATAACAGCAACTTTTCGATCATCATGGAAAGTTTGCCAGTAATCACGAGACTTTTTTGAAGTAAGAGTATAATATTTGAACCGTCGATATAAATTCGGATATTCAACTGGAACATCACCTAAGAGCTGATAGTCTCGATATACTTTCAAAGAATATTCCTGCTTCTTTTTACGAGACCAACGAATGCGATTCTGACGATAGACACGTAAATGATGCTCACCAAGCATTAAATCATCTAAATAAATGAAAGGAATATAAGCATTCTGATAGGTCAAAGTAACAAAAAGCATAATCTGACCAACACGAATATTATTACGAATCCTATTCGCGCGATGAGTAGCCTTTAATTGTTGGCAAGCAGGACACTTACCACAAGGAACTCGCAGAAACTGATTGATATATCGATTATAAATCATATGAGTATTTACACACATTTTCGACTGATTTTAAGTTGTATCAAAATTCTAGATCTAATTCATTTTCTATAGGAATAACAAAAGAAGTAAAAACAAGATTATCACCGCGAGCAAGACCAAGACGATATGAACGAAACTTCTCCATCAACCAATCATCATACGATCTGGACAGATCACCCATCGGAAATATCTTTTTAGCATGTAAAATAACTTCTCCAGTATCATGCTTAGCCAAAATTACATTAAGTTCTTTAGAAACTAACATGGTGGAAATTCACTTGTGTGATTTCTGCAAGGAGTGACTAGAAAAAGGCACAGCGGATATAAATCCGCTGCACCTTCAACAACTTAATCAATCGGAAGTGTGAACCGATTTTCCATTGTCGATGGTCTCCTGCAAAACAGCAGGAATATCATCTACATTATCCAAACACTCCAAGACCGCACCATTAGGAGCAACCAAGAGGAACTGCATCTTCTCACCAAGATCCAAAACATGAATCGAAACAACAAACTGATTTTTAACTTTCATAATTTATAAATATTAAAGGGTTAATCGATAGGGTTACATTTTACAAGTTCATACTCATACCTAAAACCACCAGTCAAAGGATGAGCATTAATATAAGAATACATTTTTTCATAAGAAGTAAAAATTCTCATACTAAATGCATCAAAACCAAGCTTAACTCTTAAGACGAGAACAGAATCCATAATTAAATTTAATTAGACGAACGTAATTCCAGATAATCCAAAGCTGATTCAACAGCATGCTGATAATGCAAAATAACACAATGCAAAAGGGAAGTTCGGTTATATGAGCCCTTTGACAGACGAACAAGTTCATCTAAAACATGCAAATCTTCTTGTAAAATCTCGATTTTTTCCATAAATAATTGATTAAGTTGTTTTGCAATATTGCAGAGCAAAAATAATCAATAATCTAACATAATCGACATTAAGATAAACCAAATTAAAGAATATTAAGAAGAAAAATTAGACTACCTTATATATAAATGGTTAACACATTTTAATGATTGCATACTACAATCAGAGTGGCAAAAAAAAGATGATAGACATATAATTTATAACTTATATGAAAATAACATAGATAATAGAATACAAAAACTAACTTTCACTCGTTTCCACGATTTCTACTAACCTAGCACACATGACATGACTCAACCGTCATATCATGCTCTCATAGATAGTACAAACACAGAACAAGCGCAGATTTTTAATGTTTATGAGAGATGACAGCCGCGTGCGGCTGCACTCTTAGACAACGGAAATAGACAAAATGCTTCGGCGATCTCTAATGAGACCTAAAAAGACTGGCATTAAGCCAGCCTTTTTCCGATCTATAGAGAAAGCACTACTTAAAGATAGAAACCTTGGATTTAATATACTCCAATGCATCATCAAGCTGTTTAGATCCAAACTTACCTTGAACATTTTCGATAACCTCTGCTTTCCTCTTAGCCTCCAGATAATCAGCATAAGACAACTGACCTTCAGCGAGAAGCTTCTGAAGGTAAGCCATATAAACATCTTGTTTATATGCTTTACGCATATCATTGTCGAATCGCTGGAAGTCAGCTTGTGCATCTTTAAGAGCAGAACCTGAAAGATGTTCCTTAGCAGAAGCACGATGTTCCTCTGCAGAAGCAGAGAGTTCAGCCTGCTTAGACTTCTCAGTTTGAATCTGAGCATTATAAAGATTACGAAGTATTCCGACCTGAGCTACCGCATCATCAAAGGTAGCTTTTTTGAAATAAACCTCATACTGAGTAAGCTGATTTTCAACTTTCGTAAGCTCTTCCTTAGCTTTATCAAGATTACCCGAGGCAAAGTTCTTAAAGGATTCCGACATCAATTTCTGCAGCTGATAATTCTTTTCCGAATAGCCAAATGTTTGCTTCAACAACAAATCAAAACGATTATTTGCTTCCAAAGCTTCATTAAGATTCGCATCTGTCAAAGTTTTCTTAACTTCAGCCTGCAATCTATCAATCTCAACTGGAAGTTTCGTTTCAATCGCAGATGCTTCGACACCTGACTTCTTTGCAATAGCGACTGATTCTTGCAACTGAGCAATCGAAGAAAACATCTGGGCAATGCTATTATTAGGAACTTGCAAACCTGAAGTAGGAGCAACACCATGAGAACCAGGAGTAGCACCAGGAGCAGCCGATGGAGTACCAACACTCGGAGCAGCAACAACACCACCTGACGAACCGAGCAAGGCAGCAGGATTAATTCCTGCAGCCATCAATCGAGCAACTTGATTAGCTGGAGATTGCTGCTGCAATTCATAATCAAACATTTGGCGCTGGAAATCCTGCTGACTTTGCATAGTCTGCTGATTCATACGCCATTGGAACTGACGATCGAGATTGTTTTGTTCAGCCTGAAACTCTCTATTCAACGCATTTTCTCCACGTTGAGCAGCTAAAGAACGATTATTCTGATACATAGACAGACCAGTACCAAGTACCTGACTACCTACAAGCAATCCAGTTTCAACACCCATAATTCATATACCATTAAATAAAACAAATATTCAAAAAGTAACTGAGAGGAATCCTCAGATTGATAATCAAAATAAGGATTCCTCCACACATAGTCAGTAAGCCAATTACTCTTCATTCTTCTGCTGTTTACGCTGCATATAATCAGCTACAACAACATCATACATACGTTTTTTGTAGTCCTGAACGGATTCATTAGCACCACGAGTATAACGAGCAATTGAATCATCATCAAGGCCATCATAAGAACCATTATCACCTCCAGTATCATGAGGAGACATCAAATTAGACTTGATAAACTGAGCAACTTCAGGAGAGGTATTCTCCGACATAAACATGGCAATATCACCATCAGGAAGCTTAGTCCGAGGATTAACCGAATAAATAAGATCAAGTATCTGGGAATTACTTTCAGAATTCTCAGGCTTACGAACTAACGGGGACATAGGGATCTCGTCAACATTACGCAAAGCGGCATATTCACGAAAACCATACACACGCTTTCCAAGCAAATTATTAGGTTTCATAAATCAAAAAATTAAAGGTCAGGTTCTCCAGTAGGAGACATTGTAGAAACTTTCTTCACATTAGCACGGAAGTCATTTATAAATGGATCAGTACCAAACATGAGATAAGGATATTCATCATAATCTGACGACCAAGAGGTAGAATAAGGCATAGCCATAATATTATTCAAATCCATGGGTGAACAATAGAACGAATCTTCCGATGGAACATAATAATCTCCAGCCTGATAATGCAAACTAAAGAAAGGCTTATGAGCAAGAATCCAAGCAGAATATTGATTCTGACCTTCCTCACCAGTCAAAGCAAAAGCTTCACTAACACGATCATACTTCTGCTTATGCTGAGCATAACGATTCTGCCAACCAAGACGGAAAGCAGCAGAATCACCACTGAATCTATCGCAATCAGCTTCGTAACCATACAACGGCTGAGCACCTAATTTGTCAAATTCAGGTGTAAAAAAGTCGATACGCGATGTTATCGCATTCTGCTTATCATAGGTACCATAATAACGATATCTGGGAACAGCAGAATAAATACACATAACTACTCCATCGACTGGAGCGGTGAACTTAAAAGGCTTAGCATTTTCCTCAATTCCAACATAACCTTTACCTGCAATAGAACCAAGAGCAGAACCAAAAGGAGTTTCACCCTCAGAATTATATGTATCACTAGTAGCTACAACCTCACCAATATGCAAAAGAGAATGCTGCTCAAAAAGATGAGTAAGCTGATGCTTTACATCATGCGGCACCTTATAACCAAAGTGAGCAAGAACTTGAGAATCATAGTCCTTTTTAGCCATACCAATAATACGAAGAAGCTTCTCAACAGCAAAAGCGGAACGAAGAACAGCTGTACCAGTAAAAGAATTGATAGAACCGGAAGAACTTAAGGAAGCAACTTGAGTTGAATTATAATCAGCAGAACTATTAAGTTGAGGACTTACTAAAGTAACAGGACGAGTACCAAGGAAATTATCAACTTTTGTCAACATATCACCTGCAACAGCACCTGACGAATCAACAGCATTAGCAATGTTAATAGATGCAGAAATAGGAGATACACGAACAGAACTGAAATAGTCCTTACGACGAGGACGATAATTCAAACGGAACACATCGAGAGGATACTGAGCCTCAGTATCAAACCAGTTATACAACCAATCAACATTATACGCTTTCTGATTATGAACCTCGCGATCATCAATACGGAAATAGTTTTGGAAAATTGCCTGATAAGCAAGAGCAAAAAGCGGAAACACATTAGGATTAGAAGCGGTTTCATAAGCAACACCTTCTACACCATGAAACATTCCATAAGGATTATAGCCAAGATGATTCAAAAGCCGGAAAACGTTCTTACCAGTACAATCAAAGTCAGTACCATATCCAACGGTAAAATTAGCATTATTACCACAAGAAATAGAACGATTCGAACCAGCCCATTCACCAAGAACCATATCAAATTCACAGAGAGGAAGCGACAAACCATACTGATTAACTTGCTGCTGAAAAGCAGAACTAAAGAAATCATTGGTCTGATAACGAATTGAGGGGAACAACTGATAAAGCATTGGGATGGGAATAAAAAACCAATCCAAATACACATCTACATCAGCCATCGCAGCCGTAACAAGCGGCTGAGTTCGAGAGAACAAAGAACCGTTGAGATAAACGGTCTCACCAACATTAAGAATGTCCTGATAGACAGGCAGGAGCATACCAACACTGGAAGTGAACGCAAACGATTGCGACATATCAAATCCAGTTCTGGACAAATGAGCAACATGCTCAGGAGTTTGACGTAAACCCATAATATAACAAAATTAAATTAAACATTATCGCCATTGGCGACCATAGCATAATTCACAACCTTACGATGTTTATCAAGCTTCCGATACATCTCAATTAAGTTGTTCGTTTCCTCAACACGAAGTCGAAATTTATTAGGATCAATCTCAGCAAATTCAAGACCTAGAGAATCCAAGGTAGGTGCACGGATATAACCACGCTTATAGTCATCTATATTATCATACATCTGTTCATATTGACGAACATCTTTCACATCATCATACTGATGTCGTATAACAGTCAAAGAGTACACACGCCAAACACGTTCATAATCGATAGCAAAGTCCAATTGAGAACGACCAGTAACAGATTGATAATACTCAAACTGATTACGCAAACGTACCAAAAACTGACGAATCATTTCTTCATCACTTCCTAAGTCAGATGCGATGAACGAATAGTATTTAGGGCATTGTAATAACTTAACCAACGAATCAGGAGTAAACCGAGAGAATCCCTTAAATTTATAGAAGTATCGACTAATAACGTATTTGGGAATTGGCACATCAATAATATCGATGTGTCCGTCTTTTCGCTTAAATTGCTTACTATATCGCAAATCTCCGGAAGAGGCTTTCTCCAGTATCGAAGATAACCGAAAAGAATCAGGCTCCAAACCGAAACCATGCGAATAAGAATGTTTTTGCGAAAAATTCTTTTCAAAAAAAGGGGAAACAGAATTACCGCGATTAACATAACTCGCGAGATATGCAGCAGGGTCTCTTCCGACTTCAATGCTTTTTTTCTTTCGATGGAAACTATCATACGGCCAACTCTTAGAAACGACATCTCGGAAGACTTCTTCATCAGATCGGTCAATAAACAAGATAAGATGGAAATGCGGACGCTGACGAATGGGTCCGAGTTCTGCGCAAGCAAA
>Ga0310696_10009967_pt1 | contig 10963 bp, 7 predicted proteins | sample AusTroGonzalo_MG_4_FD_203885 | JGI IMG/M metagenome (GOLD analysis project Ga0310696, IMG submission 203885) | Bovine rumen microbial communities from tropical cattle in Woodstock, Queensland, Australia - Gonzalo_02 (v2) (version 2) | ecosystem: Host-associated > Mammals > Digestive system >...
TTGAGCGCTTCAGTATCGGGCATCCAGTCCGGCTGCGGCGTATGCCGGATCAGATAGATGAAATGGCCCGCCTTCTTGAATTCGGGCGAAATGACCCGCGAAGCCTTGACCGGCGTAATGCCGAAGGCGATCAGGGTCGGCGGCACGTGGATATCTTCGAAAGTACCGCTCATCGAGTCTTTGCCGCCGATGGAAGGAAGGCCCAGCGCCAGCTGCATCCGCAGTGCGCCCAGCAGGGCGGAAAGCGGCTTGCCCCAGGTATGCGCATCGTGCGTCATCCGCTCGAAATACTCCTGGTAGGAGAAACGCATCGTCGACCAGTCGCCGCCCGCGGCCACAATCTTCGTGCAGGCCTCCACCACCGCATAGGCAGCGCCGTGATACGGGCTCCAGCTGCTCAGGTCGGGGTTGAAACCGAAGGCCATCATGCTGGCCGTGTCGGTCTCCCCCATCACGGGCAGCTTCTGCACGGAAACCTGGCTTTCGGTGGCCTGGGTACGGCCGCCGAAAGGCATCAGGACCGTCGAGCTGCCGATCGTGGAGTCGAACATTTCGATGAGGCCCTTCTGGGAAGTCACGTTGGGCGAAGCGAGCAGCTGCGCGAGTCTTTCTTCCAGACGCTTGCCTGTAAAATGCTGCGCGAAGGGGTCACGCGGGGCCACCGCCTGGATGGCCGCCGTGGCGAAGTGCCGTGCGCCCGCACTGTCGATGAAGCTCCGGGGCAGGTCGGCGACGCAGGTTGAACCGTTGAAGATCTGCATCCGGCCCGAATCCGTCACATCGGCGACATAGGTCACTTCGATATTCTCCTGGGCGCAATAGTTCTCAAAAACAGCGCGGTCACGGGCGGCGATGACCACCGCCATGCGTTCCTGCGATTCGCTGATCGACAGTTCCATCGCATTGAGACCGCTGTATTTGGTCGGGACACGGTCGAGGTGGATTTCCAGTCCGTCGGCCAGTTCACCGATGGCCACGCTCACACCGCCGGCCCCGAAGTCGTTCGATTTCTTGATGAGCTGCGACACGTCGGCCCGGCGGAAAAGCCGCTGGATCTTGCGCTCCTCGGGTGCATTTCCCTTCTGCACCTCGCTGCCGCAGGTGGTCAGCGAAGCGTCGGTATGGCCTTTCGACGAGCCGGTGGCCCCGCCGATGCCATCACGGCCGGTACGGCCGCCCAACAGCAGGATCACGTCGCCCGGCGCAGGGCGCTCACGCACCACCTGCGCAGCAGGTACCGCACCCACCACCGCGCCGACCTCCATGCGCTTGGCCGTGTAGCCCGGATGGAATATCTCGCGCACGTGCGTGGTCGCCAGACCAATCTGGTTGCCATAGCTCGAATAACCGGCCGCCGCCTTGCGCGAAATCATGCGCTGCGGCAGCTTGCCGTGCATCGTCTCCGAAACGGGTTTCCAGATATCACCCGCACCCGTCACACGCATGGCCTGGTACACGTAGGCACGGCCCGAGAGCGGGTCGCGGATGGCGCCGCCCAGGCAGGTGGCCGCGCCGCCGAACGGCTCGATCTCCGTGGGATGGTTGTGGGTCTCGTTCTTGAACTGCAGCAGCCATTTCTCCGGCTTCCCGTCGACATCCACGTCGATGACGATGCTGCAGGCATTGTTCTCTTCGCTCTGCTCCTGGTTGTCGAGCACGCCCTTGTGTTTCAGGTAGCGGGCACCGATGGTGGCCAGCTCCATGAGGCAGAGCGGCTTCCCCTCGCGGCCGAGCTCCCGGCGGATCAAGTCGAGCTGCCGCAGGTCGGCTTCCAGGGCCGGCTTGATGAACGAGTCGTCGACGGAAATCGACGTCAACTCGGTCGTAAAGGTCGTATGGCGGCAGTGGTCGCTCCAATAGGTATCGAGGATCCGAAGTTCCGTCTCGGTGGGATTGCGGCCTTCCTTCCGGAAATGCAGCACCACTTCCCGGAGGTCATCGGTATTCATGGCCAGGCCCCAGTCGCGGCAGAAGGCGGCGAAATCAGCCTCCTGCATGTCGACGAAGCCATCGAGCACCGCCAGCGGCCGAACCGCGGCCGCCTCCTGCCCGGCGATCACCGAGAGGTCTTTCTCGCGGCTCTCCACGGCATTGATGAAATAGCGGCGCACGGCGGCCATCCCCTCCTCGGAGAAGTCGTCGTCGAAAATCAGCAGGCGACCGCTGCGGATGTCCACCTGGGCCGACGGATCGAGCAGGCGCACGCAGTCGTGCGCGGAGGATGCACGCTGGTCGAACTGCCCGGGAATGTATTCCACGGCCAGGTAGCGGCGGCCCTTCAGGTCGAGCGAGTCGCTCACCACGTCGGACACGCGCTCGCCGAACACCGTGTAGCGGCATTTTTCGAGCAGTTCGTCGCTGAAGCCGGTCAGGTCGTAGAGATTGATGAGCCGGAGGGTGCGCAGTCCCACCGACAGGTTTTCATTGAATTCTTTGCGAAGACTTTCCGCCTCGACCCGGAAGGCAGGTTTCTTCTCGACGAAAATGCGACGGCTCATAGTTCCGTGTTCAGCACTTTTTCTGCCTGTTTCTCGCGGAAGATGGCCAGCTTGGTCGCAAGCGCTTCGTCGTTGATGGCCAGCATCGCCACGGCATAGAGGGCTGCATTCTTGGCGCCGTCGATGGCCATCGTGGCCACGGGGATGCCGCTCGGCATCTGGACGATGGAGAGCAGGGAGTCCAGGCCACTCAGGGCCTTGCTCTTGATGGGAACGCCGATGACCGGCAGGGTGGTCAGGGCGGCGGCCATGCCCGGCAGATGGGCGGCTCCGCCGGCGCCGGCTATGACGATGCCGACGCCACGTTCGCGAGCACCCGCCATATATTCCATGAAGAATTGAGGGGTGCGGTGCGCGCTGATCACTTTCTTTTCGTATTCTACACCAAAGGATTCGAGGGTCTCGCAGGCGGCGGACATTACGTCCCAATCGCTCTTCGACCCCATAATGATGCTGACTTTCATAACTTTATTACTTATTAAAGCGAGATGCCGGGTCAAGCCCGGCATGACGCTTTACAAATATACGAATAATCTTTATATAAAGATATATCTGAGGATGAACAGGATCGCGAGGACCCACATCGTGGGGGTGATCTGCTTGGCCTTGCCGGAGAGGGCGTAGAGGACCACGTAGGAGATCACACCGATGAGGATACCGTCGGAGATGCTGTAGGCCAGCGGCATAAGGATCACCGTCAGGAAGGCGGGGATGCTCTCGCGGTAGTTCGACCAGTCGATCCGGGTGACCGGCTGCATCATCATCATACCGACGATGATCAGGGACGGAGCCGTAGCGGCGCCCGGTATGGCCAGGAAGACCGGCGAGAAGAACAGGGCGAGGGCGAAGCAGGCGGCAGCGGAAAAAGCCGTCAGGCCCGTACGTCCGCCGGCGCCGACACCGGCCGAACTCTCCACATAGGTCGTGGTGGTGGAAGTACCCAGGCAGGCGCCGGCGATGGTGCCGATGGCATCGGCCATGAACACCTTCTCAGCGTCCTGGAGATTGCCTTTCTCATCGACGAAACCGGCTTTCTGGGCAACACCGATCACCGTACCCATCGTATCGAACATATCGATGAACAGGAAGGTAAACACGACCACCAGCATATCCCAGCTCAGGATCCGGTGCCACTCAAACTGGAAGGCGATTGGAGCGACACTGTCGGGCATCGACAGGATGCCGTTGAAGTGCGTGATGGCCTCCCCCGTGGCGGGGTCCTTGATGAACATGCCAATGACGGCCGTGATGAGGATACCCAGCAGGATACCGCCCCGGACGTGGAGCATCACCAGCGTGCAAGAGATAACCAGGCCGATCACGGCCAGCAGGCCGGTCCCTTGCGTCATGTCGCCCAGCGTCACGAGCGTCGAATCGCTGTTCACGATCAGGCCGGCGTTCTGCAGGCCGATGAAGGCGATGAACAAGCCGATACCGGCGCCGATGGCGTTCTTGAGCGACAACGGAATGGCGTTCAGGATCCACACACGGACCCGGGTCAGCGTCAGGATGACGAAGATGACGCCTTCAATCAGGACGGCCGTCAAGGCGAACTGCCAGGAATGGCCCATCGTCAGGCAGACCGTAAACACGAAGAACGCGTTCAGGCCCATGCCCGGGGCCAGCGCAAACGGCTTCTTGGCCCAAAAGGCCATCACCAGCGTAGCGATGATGGCGGACAGGGCCGTCGCCGTGAAGACGGCGCCGCCCGGCATACCCGGTAGCGCACTGAAGATGCTCGGGTTGACGGCCAGGATGTAGGCCATCGTCAGGAAGGTCGTCAGACCTGCCACGATCTCGGTGCGTACCGTGTTTTTCGCCGGGTCGAATCCGAAAGCTTTGGTGAGGAAATTACTCATAGTATAGGTTTAAAGCTTGCTTCCGTCTAGAAGACCCACTTGATACCGAGGCAAGGACGGGCACGGAAACCGCGCGTCGTACCAAAGTCGTAGCTCAGTTCGACCTCACCGCCGATGTTGAAGTGCTCGGTACCGAAATTGTACCAGAGCTGCGGCTCGGAAATGAACACGACATGAGAGAGCGATGCCGACATATCTTTGCCAGTCACCACGTGGTCTTCCCACCAGAAATCAGCGAAACCGCTGAAGCGAAGACCCTTCGCACCGAAGAGGTCCTGCAGGCCCCAGACCACGGTGAACTGCATCGGAACCACCTGTTTCGTTTTCAGGATGCCTTTATAGAGCACTTTCAAGTTGAGGGTGTTGTTATAGTCCTTGCTGTGCAGGAAAAAGTCGGCACCGGCCAGGAAGGCGTGGTTGATGCCGAATCCCTTATATGCACCACCGTTGTATTCCACGTGGGCGCTGAGGAAATTCACGGGGCTGTTCTGCCAGAAATTCAGGCAACGGGCAACTTCCATGTAGGTGCCGGCAGGAGACTGCGTGTCACCCAAATTCTTGTTCAAAGCGAAATCGTGGTCGACGAAGAAGAAGGTGTTACCGCCCTTGTCGGTATAGAAGCCTTCGATGGTCGTGGTGATCTGCTGACGGTCCTTGGCGAAATCATACATGATCTGGATGTTGGTCTGCGCGAAGGCAGTCAGGCCGCAAAGCAGAATGGCGGCGGTGAGAATCAGTTTTTTCATTGCTCTTATTAATAGGTTTTAGATTATTCAATTACAGTTTGGCATGCTCGGGATGTTCTTCGCGCCAGTTGGGGTTGCGGGTCGAACCGCCCAGGTTGACGGTGATGTCGCCGCGGAGGCTGGATCCGAATTCATAGTCCTTGCCCGGAAGGACAGCATTGAGGATGATGCCCACCAGCGCCGCGACGGCCAGGCCGCTGAGAGAGGTAAAGCCGATGTTGATGGAATCGTTCGCGCCGTACTTGATACCGATAGCCAGCACCAGGATGATGGCGGCGACGATCAGGTTGCGGGAGATGGTCAGGTCAACTTTGTTGTCCACGAGGTTGCGCACACCCACGGCCGAGATCATACCGTAGAGCACGAGGCTCACGCCACCGATGGTGGAGGCGGGCATGGCGCCGATCAGCGCGGAGAACTTCGGGCAGAAGCTCAGGATGATGGCAAAGCAGGCGGCGATACGGATCACGCGCGGATCGAAGACGCGGGTCAGGTTGAGCACGCCGGTGTTCTCACCGTAGGTCGTGTTGGCCGGGGCACCGAAGAGCGAAGCCAGGAGTGTAGCCATACCGTCGCCCATCAGGGTGCGGTGCAGGCCCGGATCCTCCAGGTAGTTCTCACCGGTAGTCGAGGAGATGGCGCACATATCACCGATATGCTCGACCATCGTTGCCAGCGAGATGGGCAGGATGGCGATGATAGCGGCCAAGACAAGGCCCCAGTTGGGAGACTTGAACACGGCAAAGGCGGTATCCTGCATATGGAAGGGCGTTCCCAGCCAGGCTGCTTCCTTCACGCCGCTGAAATCGCACAGGCCGCAAAGGGCCGCCACGATATAGGAGCCCAGCACACCCATAAGGATTGGGACGATGCGGATCATGCCCTTGCCCCAGATGTTGCATACGACGATGATGACGATGGCCAGCAGGGCGATCCACCAGTTGGACGTGCAACTCTGAATAGCCGTACCCGAAAGGCAGAGGCCGATGGCGATGATGATCGGGCCGGTGACCACGGGCGGGAAGAAGCGCATGACCTTCTTGGCACCGTAAGCGGCGAACAGGGCGGCCAGGATGAAATACATCAGGCCGGCGCAGGCGACACCGATGCAGGCATAGGGCAACGACTCGGCCAGCGAAAGGCCTCGTTCGGCGCCCATCTGCGTGACGGCGGCATAACCACCCAGGAATGCAAAGGAAGATCCGAGGAATGCAGGTACTTTCCACTTGGTCAGCAGGTGGAAGAGAAGGGTTCCCAAACCGGCAAAAAGAAGGGTTGCCGATACCGACAACCCTGTAATCACTGGAACTAAAACAGTGGCTCCGAACATTGCAAACAAGTGTTGCAGTCCGAGGAGTGCCATTTTAGGCTTGCCGAGCGTACGGGCGTCGAAGATTGCTTGATTGGTCATTGCTTTTGCCATAACACAAATTTTTTTGCAAATATATGGCAAGCGTACCAAATAACCATACGCTTTCGGTAAAAATTTTATCAACGACTTTTTAACAAATCGCTATATGATCGTGATAATGTGAGAGAAACCCGTGATATCAAAAACTTCTTTGACATGGGGCTTCATGTTGCGAAGCATCATCTTCGCCCCACGGGCAGATACGGTCTTCTGCAACATCAGGAACATACGGAGACCCTGACTGCTGGTATATTCCATATCCGTGCAGTCGATATCGATCTCCTGGTGGGTCCCGGTCATCAGCGGAGTGATATCTTTCTGGAACTGATCCGCATTGGTGGTGTCGAGACGGCCTTCCAGTTTAACCAGCGCCTTGGCGCCTTCTTCAGTGATGGTTACGTTCATTTCTTTATAGGTATATTTTTGGTTATTTCCACAATAATGACATGATGGTGATGTCGTCGTTCTGATCGGCTCCAGCCGTAAATTTCTTCACGTGGGCAAACAAGTCCTGCACGGCAGCATGGGACGATGTCAACGGATTCAGCCCGGCGGCCCATTTCAATAGTTTCTCTTCTCCATACTGGACCTTGTCGGAACGCTCCGCTTCGGTCACGCCGTCGGTGTACAAAACAAGTCGCGTGCCACGCTCCAAATGGATCTGCTCGTCCTCGTACGGGAATCCCTCAAAGAGACCGGCCGCCAGATTGGGTTTGGCCTGGAGGAAAGAAGATTTTCCGTCAGGACCAATCAGCACGATGGGGTTGTGACCCGCATTACAGTAGACCATGTCACCGGTCTTCAGGTCGAGGCAGGCAGCAAAGAGAGTGACGAACATCTCGTTGGTGTTGCCGTCGCACAGGCAGTCGTTCACGCGGCGCACCACCTCACGCATCGGCAAGCCCAGGGCCCCGATGAAACGGAAGGCCGCCCGGGCGATGGCCATGAACAAAGCCGCCGGCACACCCTTGCCCGAAACGTCGCCCACCAGGAAGAAGAGCGAGTCGCCGACACCCACGAAATCGTAAAGGTCGCCACCCACCTCCTTGGCCGGTTGCACCATGGCGAAGAGCGAGCAGTCTTCGCGCTGCGGGAAGTTCTGGGGCAGCATGCTCATCTGGATCTCACGAGCGATGTTGAGTTCACTTTCATACCGCTCGTTGGAAGCCGTCGTCGTCTTCAGTTCACCGATGTATTCGTTGATGGAACGCTGCATGTAGTCGAGGGAGTCACGCAGTTTCTTCAATTCGTCCTGTGTCTCCACTTCAGGGATCATGGCCTGGAAATTGCCCTTGGCGATGGTCATGGCCGAGTTGGTGAATTCCACGATGGGCATGGTCAGGCGCCTAATCATGTTGCGGCAACCGATGAACATGCCGATCAGGCCGAGCAACAGGGTGATGACCAGGAACATATTGAAACGGCGGACACTGCTGAAAATATCCCCGTACAGGTTGACGATACCCATCGACCAGCCGTTGCTGATAGGGCCGTAAACCATGAACGAATCTTTGCCATTGAGACTGAACCGCTGCATCCCCCGTTTTCCGGCCAGCATATCCTTGCCCATTTGGAAAGCCGTCGTGTCAGGCAGGTCCATGGCCACGGTAAAAATGGTCTCGTTCAGCACTTTGGTACTGTCGGGATGGGCGATGAAAGAGCCATTACGGCCAATCATCATTGTAAACGAATTGCGATAGGGCCGGATGGAATTGACCCAATCGGACAACCAGTCCAAGGAAATGTCGGCCGTCATGATGCCGATGATCTTTCCGTCTTCATCCTTGAGCGGCATCGAATAGGTGGACATGCGCTGTCCGCCACCGCCATCATCGTAATAGGGTTCACTCCAGTAGGGCTTGCCCAGCAACTTGGGAATCTGGTACCAGTCCAGGGTGGGATAATCATAGTCTTCATTGCCCAACTGGATGGAACGAAGCTCGTGGGTCTGGTCGCCTATATAAGAATAGGGTGAGAAATATTTTCGGCCCTTATAGTAACCCGGCTCGAAAGCGATGGCGCTGCCCACGATGTTCGGGTTGGCCTGCACGATTTCCCGCGTCACCTGATAGAGGAACTTTTCGTCATCGAGGTTCTGCAGCACCACCCAGTCGAGGTTGTCGACGGCACGCTCCACTTCCGTAATCACCTGTTCGATCTCGAGAATGCTCCTGTTCAGATGCTGCTGTGCCATATTCCGGGAAACCTGTCGGATAGAGGAAGAGGAGAATAAGCCCAGCAGGATCGCAACGCCCAGCATCAGCCCTGACGCTATGAGCAGGACGAACAGGCTGAGCCGTGACGAAAAACTCTTTTGCCAATTCATCGTATCATCTCCTCATATTGAATGGTCGACTTCAGGATGCCAGCCTCCTGCAGCGAAACATTGAGTGCATCAAACACCCCACGGCTGACCGGTGCAAAATCCGCCACGCCCGTAACAGGGTTGACCTGCAGGCGCAGCACTTCATCCAGCATCATTTCCTGGAGCTTCCGGCTGGTAGCCACGTTGAAGTCATTCATCATCTTCAACGAGATTTCAAGGGCTTCTTCACGATGTTCGCGGGCATAATCCCAGCCCCGCCGGGAAGCCCGTACGAACTTGTCGACCTTTTCCTTATTATCTTTATAATACTTTTCCGTCACATAGAGGCCGTCCTCGGGAAAATCCAGGCCAAACTCACTGAAACGGATCAAATAGTCCTCGGGGATTCCGCCTGTAGCCAGCACCAACTGGAGGTACTCGCTGTAGCTGTAACAAAGGAGTGCATCCACGGCACCGGCGACATACAGGTTGATGCCCTGTATGTAGGGAATCCAGTTCACCTGCAACTGGTTCTTGTAGCAGAACAGGTCGCAGACCTCGCCGAAACCGACTTTCCAACGGCCGACCCGGGCACCGTTGAGCGCCTGCGGATCCTTGACGGGGAAATGCGCCGCGCACATCAGCCCGTTGACCTGCGAAGTTTGCAGAACGTTGACCAGCCGCATCCCTTTATCCCGCTCGATCATGGCCGAAATCAGCTGGGTGGTGATGATGTCGATCTGCCGGTGCTCGATCTTCGCCAAAGCGGTCTCCGTAGAACTGCCGCCGAAGTGGTCGATGATCACATCGAGCCCTTCTTCGGCATAGAAGCCCTTTTCGAGGGCTACGTAATAGCCCGCGAACTGAGTCTGCGGGAGCCACTGCGGCATAAAGGTGATAACCTCCTGGGCCGGTAGTGATGCAAATGCGAATAGCAGAAATGCCGCTGCTGTCAGGAGACGTTTCATCAATCCACTTTCTTTCTCATGATCAGGACATTGCATCCATCCTCGTATTTATACTCAATATGGTCCATCAGCTGTTTGCACAGGAAGATGCCCAGGCCGCCGATTTCCCGGTCCTCGGCCGAGAGGGTGACGTCGGGATCGGGACGCTCCAGCGGATTGAAGGGAACGCCGGCATCACGCAGCACGATGGTAAGCATCACGCCATCCGGATCGAGTTCGGTCCCCACTTCGATCCATCCCATTCCACCCTCGTAGGCATAACGCACCACGTTCTCGACGGCCTCCTCGATGGAAAGCCGGATCTTGAACTGCAGGTTTTCATCCTTCGGAATGTCGGGAGAAGACATCAGGAATTCGATAATTTCGCCGCACTTGTCGATGATGGGTTCAAATCTTTTTTTCATAGTGAATAGCGAAGGTAATATCAAGTTGATTTCTTTGGGTAATATGTCGATGCTGAAAGTATGGCTGGCGTAGATCTCTCCGTCGAGGGAGATATCCACCAGGTCACTGGAGATGACATCCACGTGCTTGGCACGCTTGTAATGGACGTGTCTACGGGCCCAGGGGACGTCGAGGAAAGTTCCGTTTTTGTAGAGCGGAAGTATGCGCAGGAAGGTCAGAAGGAACAAAGGGCGGAACACGGAAACTTCGATCCAGCCGTCGTCGAGCTCGGCCTTGGGCGCGCATAGGAACTCACCGCCACACCAGCGACCGTTCGAAAGGGTGCTCAGCAGAAGCCGGCTCCGGTTCAAGCGCTCGCCGTCGGCCACAATCTTGATCTTGTTGTTGCGGGCGGTGAATATCGCAGCAACGATGCCGCGGGTGTAGGCGTTCTCCACGCGGCCCTCCTCGATGGACTCGTTGGCAATCTTGGCCACCACGGCGTCGAAACCGACATTGATGACATTGATAGCGTAGCTGTCGTTCACACGGATGATGTCGATGGGACGGACGGTTCCTTCGACCAGCTTCCGCAGCGAAGTGAAATCGTGGTCCGGGAAGCATTTCAGGAAATCGTTGGTAGCGCCGTAGGCCAGGATCGCCAGGTATTTGTCGTGCGACCCGACCATGCCCGAAGCGACCTCGTTCAGGGTACCAGTACCGCCACAAGCCACGAAACAGACCTTGGCATTGGGATGCAGGTCGCAATAGATCTTCACGAAACGGGTGCCG
>Ga0310696_10009968_pt1 | contig 10963 bp, 9 predicted proteins | sample AusTroGonzalo_MG_4_FD_203885 | JGI IMG/M metagenome (GOLD analysis project Ga0310696, IMG submission 203885) | Bovine rumen microbial communities from tropical cattle in Woodstock, Queensland, Australia - Gonzalo_02 (v2) (version 2) | ecosystem: Host-associated > Mammals > Digestive system >...
AATCAGAGTCGAACTGACACGTCCTTTCGGACACTACCTCCTGAGAGTAGCGCGTCTACCAATTCCGCCATCCGCGCATCGTTTGGGACTGCAAAGATACTCACTTTTTTTGAATCTCCAAACTTTTTTTTCAAATCGTTATCTCCAGGGGAACGACCGTGGACCAGGCCCCCATGTGGAACCGGATTTCGGTAATGGAAAGGTTTATCCGGAGGGGAATGTCGGCCAGGTCCGGGGCTGTCCAGTCGTATCCGGCCAGCCGAAGGTACTCGTCCAGGGGGAAGCTGCGCAGGATGCGGTCGGGCAGGACAATGTCCAGCCACAGTTGGGCCGATGGGAACTGGCGCGGCAGCCGGCAGCAATAATCGGCGTCCAGCTTGCACAGGAAGGGGCCTTCCAGAGGCTGGCCATCCAGGGGACGGAAGCCGCCTACCTCTCCCCGCACCTGCACCCGGTAGGGTTCTCCCCATCCCGGCGGTCCTTCGAAGGCCAGCGACAGCGTGCAGAAGTGCCGCTGCAGCTGAACCATGACGCTGCCGGTCTCGCCGGAACAGTCGGCTACCCCCGAAAAGGCATAGAGCGGCGGTGCCTGCAGGCCGTAGAGGATGTGCACGCAGCCGTCTTCCAGCAGCCGCGCCCCGGACAGTGCCACGACGTCGGCCCGGGGGCCCTTTTCTACCCACACGGCCAGCGTGGTGTCGGCATCGGCCTCCCCCGCCCAGGCCCCGTTCACATACAGGGCCAGCGGGTAGGCGGGCAAATCCCGCAGGAAAACGGAGAGGGTGCAGGGACAATACCGCCGGTCTTCTTTCACGAATTTACAGGACGCATAAAAGACAATACTTAACAGAAGAGGTATCCACCGTCCCGCACCCACCGTCATCTTGCTCATTTGTCGAAGTAGCGGAAGGTCTGGTTAATCACCTGTTCCTGACCGGGATTCTGGGATATGAGTTCGTCATGCAGATCGTCCAGCGAAGTGACTTCCTGCCGCAGGCAACGGAAGAACTGTCCGCGGGACATGCCCCTTTCATACAGGTAGGTAAAGATGTCGGGCTTGAACCAGAAACGGTTGCCGAAGGAAGCGATGGTGCCGCCGTAATGGTCCTTGTACAGGGATTCCTGCATGAAATAACCCCACATCTCCCCTACTTCGCAATAGCCGGAACCATCCTGAAAACCGCTCCCGTACGCATTCCCACCTTCCAGAATGAAACTCTGGATCACATATTTGATATAAGGTGTCCAGAAGGTGTTCCCCACCTTGGCGTAATGGCTGGCATGGGCCAGTTCGTGCACCGTGGCCTTGTAAATCTCGGAATAGTCCATTTCCTTGGTGCCCACGGTAATGTCGGGCAGAAACACTTCTACCAGCTTCAGGTACACGCCCAGATAATCCTTCAGCACCGAATCTTCCAGGAAGGCGCCGTGGTGCAGCATGTTGGCACTGGAACAGGAAAGCCCGTTCAGGATCCAAATGCGGAGGTCGGCCGGCGGCGGGCTCACGTCCAGGTCTTCCCGCGTGCAGCGGGAATAATACTCCCAGGCCGCGTTGTTCACCGCACTGCGGCGGAACAGGGCGCCGTCATTCCGGGTAATGTGGCAGTCCATCCCCTCGGGGTCTCCTTTACCCAGGGTGCACACCGAGGCCGGGATCAGGATGAAGTTGAAACCGATGTTGAAGCCCTTCTCATTCTTGTACACAATGCGGTACCGGGGAGTGCCGGAGAAAGACTTGCCCATCCGGTAATATCCGTCGCGGTCGGTATAGGTGGTGGCAATCTTCACGAAGATGTTGCAGGCCACCATCACGCCCGACACGCCGAAAGGTTTTCCGCCGCTGAACAGCGGATCCTCGATGGTGATGCGTCCCTCCGGAACGCCGCTGGAGCCCTTGGTCGCCGTCTCCAGCAGCGCCTCGTTGCCGGTAAGGCGGTAGGCTTCCTGCTCCACCAATGCCCAGTCCACGTCGTCAAAGGCCTTGGAAGCCTGATGTTCGGCAATGAAGCATTCGTCCAGCAGTTCATAACGCACACCGGCGGGGAAGGTAAAATCGTGGGGAACCACGGCGTACTGCCAGGTAATGGCGTCCTCGCCCACCTCCGGGTCCTGATAATAGTCTCCTTCCCGCAGGATGCTGTAGTCCATGGGATGGTCCATCAGATACAGGCCGCTTTCCCGCAGCATCTGCAGCTGACCGTCGTCCTTGGGGAGGAAACGCACATAGTAGTCGGTGGCCGATATGTCCACGCGGCCCGCCTTGGTGGGATACACCTTGGTCAGGGCCTCCTGCATATTGGCTACCGTGTAAGGGTCGTCCAGCTTTTCGCCCAGCTGGATCATGTCGTGGTACAGCCCGTCCTGGGGCAGGCGGGACGGCTGGGAATCTTCGGGCCCGATTTTATCGTTACAGGCCAGAAGCAGCAACAGGGGGATAAACAGAAGCTTTCTCATAACTTGCAGTATTTCTCCCCGCAAAGCTGAGAAAACTTATCCGTTTCACATGAGGGTGAAACGTTTAACTTCAAAATCGGCCACCCACATGCCTGGAAGGCCGAAAATAGAAGACCCTGAAACGGATAATTGCAGCAAAAACAGCAAACGAAGACGCAAAATCGGCCTCCCACACACGCAGGAGGCCGATTATCCGTTTCAGTATTTTCGAGTGAAAACCGCTAGAAATGCGTGACAGTCTTCTGGGCCACAGCGCTCAGGAGCTTGTTGGCCAGGGAAGAGACGCCAAAGCGGAAGAGGTTCTTGTTAAGCCATTCCTCTCCCAGGATCGTCTTCACGATAGTCCAGTAGCAAACGGCATCCATGGCCGAAGATACGCCGCCGGCGGGCTTGAAGCCAATCTTGCGGCCGGTCTTCTCGTAGAACTTCTTGATGCACTCGCACATCACGTAGGCAGCCTGCGGCGTGGCGTTCACCTTCACCTTGCCAGTTGAGGTCTTGATAAAGTCGGCGCCGTTCTCCATGGCCAGGAAGGAGGCATCGGCAATGGCCTGCGACGAAGGAAGCAGACCGGTCTCCAGGATTACCTTCAGGATAACCGGGCGGCCCAGTTCGGCCGAAAGCTGCTTGATGAGGTCGCTCACCGCCTTGATCTCGCCACCAGCCTTGTCGTAGTCTCCCACCAGGAAGCTGTTCAGGGCCAGGACAATGTCAATTTCGTCGGCACCGTCGCGCACGGCCATCTCTACTTCCTTCAGCTTCACCTCCAGGAAACTCTGGGAAGTGGGGAAGCAGGCGGCCACGCAGGTGACGTGGATTTCCTTGCTGGCACGGGTAGCGGCCACCACGGAAGCAAAATTGGGATACACGCAGCAGGAAGCGGGATAAGGGAAGTCCGGGAAGGCGGTGCGCAGGGCGTTCACCTTCTGAACCATGGCCTTTACCGAAGCCGGGGTGTCGTCATTGGCCAGCGTGGTCTGGTCCATGATGCCGAAGCAGGCTTTGAAAAGTTCCGGAGAAGCGAGTTCTTCCAGACTGGAAGCGATGAGCTCCAAATTGTGGGCGATGGCCTCGTTGTCCGGCGTATAGCCGTATTTGCTGGAAATAGACATATGTTTATCCTTTAATTTGAACTTTAAATCCTTCGTCAATAAGCGGCTGTACCAGGCAGCGCATTTCTTCGGCCGTGTACTTCCGGAGCCCGGCCATGGGGGTTTCCCGGTCTATGGTATACACCATCACTTCGCGGGGTCTCACCTGCCGGACAATCTTCATCCAATCCTCTGCCCATTCCTCCGTAGCCCAGCCGGGACCGCGCAGGAACATGGTCTGCAGCACGAAATTGCCCTCGAAGCGTTCCAGGTCCTTCACCACGTTCTCCACGTGATAGGAGCCGGCCGGCTTGTTCACCAGGGCCGCCTGGGCGTCGGTAGCCACATCCAGTTTGAGGATGGCGTTGTCTACCCGCCTCAGGGCCTCGAACACACCCGGCATTCCGCAGCGCGTGGCGTTGGACAGCACACTCACCCGGGCTTTCGGGTAAAACTGGTCCCGCAGGGCCAGCGTCACGTCTACAATCTCCGGAAAATCCGGATTGAGCGTAGGTTCTCCGTCTCCGGAGAAGGTAATGGAGTCGATGGGCGTCTGACTCTCCACGCAGGCCTGCAGTTTGGCTTCCAGCGCCTTGCGCACATCCTGGGTCGAGGGCAGCGTAGTGTCTCCCAGGCCGTCCTTGTTCCAGCCGCACTCGCAGTACACGCAGTCAAAGTTACAGATTTTTCCTTGCTGCGGCAAGAGGTTGATGCCCAGCGAACTGCCCAACCGACGGCTGAAGATGGGGCCGAAAACAGTCTCTTCCCTTAACATAGGCGCGTGGATTGATGGTTCAGGATGCGTACCACGCCCGGTTTCTTACCCGGCTCCAGGGTACCCATCACATCCTCCTTCCCCAGGAAGCGGGCGCCGTTCAGGCAGGCCCAGGTGAGCACTTCCTGCAGCGGCAGGTCGAAGGCCTCCTGCAGGCACTCAATCTCGGCCAGCATATCCAGCTGGTCGTTGGAGGACAGGGAGTCTGTGCCCACGCAGATGGGGATACCGCTTTCCCGCATCACGGGGATGGGCGGCAAGGTATTGTGGATGAACAGGTTGGACAGGGGACAAACCGCCAGGAACGGCTGGGCCAGCACCTTTCGGGCCGATGCCGCTCCTTCCGCGGTAAGGCAGCACTCGTGCACCAGCAGCACGTGTCCCCGGATGGGCAGGGACAGGCCGGTAGCGCGCAGGCGCTGCAGGAAGTATTCCAGGGAAGAGGTGCCCATTACGGGCGGCGTGGGGATGCCGTTGGCAATGCGGTTGTCCCACATGGGGCCGCTGCCTAACATCATCATCTGCTCTTCTTCGTCGGATTCCTCGCTGTGGAACGACAGGAAGCCGTCTTCCAGGCCGGCGGCCGACGAAGCGCTCACCAGCTCCGGACTCATGGTATAGCAGGAGTGCGGGGTGGGGGCAGCATCCAGGCCCAGGGCATGGGCCTGCTCCTGCAAGCCGCGCACATAGGCCATCACGGAATCGCATTCGGCGGGATTGGCGCCAAACACTTCCAGGAAGCTGCGGGTATACATAGGATGCGCCGCCTTCACCTGGAAGGAATCGGCGCAGTTGGAAATATCGGCCATGGCCTGCACGCCCCGGACCCAGAGGCTGTCCATGGCCTGGGTGAGCGCGCGAAGCTTGTCTTCGGGCGTAGAACTGTCGCGCAGGGCATTGATCTGGTCAATGAAGCCGGCCATCCCGGTACCCTTGCGGAATTTTCCCTTCAGATGCGAAAGCTCCACGTGGCAGTGGGCGTTCACGAAACCCGGGCACAGGATGCCTTCTTCTACCGTTTCGTCCTGGGGGCAAAGGCCCGTGCGCACCACGGTGCCGCCTTCCTCAACTTCTACGAAAGCGTGGCTCAGGGGTTCCCCGGCAAGGGTGTAAACGTATTGGGCTGTGAATCGCTTCATAGGGAATCTACGGGAGGGAAGAGGATGGTGTCCAGGTCGTGCATGGAGATGGAGTCTATGCTGTGCAGCCAGGCGCTGTCTCCGGAAAAGCGTACCCGCAGGGTATCCACCGGACGCACCCGAGGATGCGGGCGGCGGGTAGTATCCACCGGACGGTTGTAGATGCGCATCAGGTTATCCCGCCACTCGTCCAGCTTGATCTCCTGATCCAGCACCTTGCTGTCCTTTTCCAGATCCTCGGCCACCTTGCCCATGATTTTCTCCATCCGGGAAGGATCGGAGAGGTAGAATTCCACACTGCGCAGGAAGTCGTCGGTAGTGTAGCCGTACTTTTCGAAGACGGCTTCGTAAACCAGCGAAGTATCGGCCTGCCTGCGAAGGGCGTAGTCCTGCTTGATCTGCTGGTCCTGCAGGAGGATGTCCCGCATGATGTCTGTCATATCTCCACGCGAAATGATGCGGGGACCGCAGGCGGTCACCAGCAGGATTAGCAGGACGATATGCAGCGCTTTCTTCATTAACGCAGGATGGCTCCCAGTTCGGTTTGCAGGGCGGTGAGCACGCGGTTCATGGTGTTCTCCACATCGGCGTCGGTGAGGGTGCGTTCCACATCCTGGAGCACGAAGTTCAGGGCGTACTGCTTCTTGCCGATGAGAATCTTCTCTCCGCGGTATACGTCGAACAGGCTCACGCTCTTGATGAGCTTCTTGCCGGCGCGGAGGGCGCACTTGCGCACATCGGCGTAAGAGACTTTCTCGTCCAGCAGGATAGCCAGGTCTCGGCGAACTTCGGGGAACTTGGGCAGTTCCTTGAAGGAGAATTTGTCGCGTTTGATCAGGGTGAAGAGAACCTCCCAGTTAATCTCGGCGGCAAACACGGGCTGCTTCACGCCCAGGCGCTTGCACAGGGCGGGATTCACGGTACCCAGGGTGGCCAGCAGCTGCGGCTCTCCCTTGGCGGGCAGGCTGTAGGTGATGCCTTCGGAGAAGAGGTCGGCGGGAGCAGCGCCCAGGATGAGGCTGTTCACGTCGATGCGGTAGCGGGCCATCAGGGCCTCCACATAACCCTTGAGCTGGAAGAAATTGGACTTGGCAGCCGGGTTGCGCCATACCTTTTCGGGGGTGCCGCTCAGGAAGAGGGCGAAGCAGCGGTGCTCCTCGTAGCCTTCCAGGGTTTCTCCCGACCTGCCGGGCAGGCGGCGGTACACGGAGCCGTACTCGAAGAACTTGAGGGAGGAAGCCTGACGGTTCAGGTTGTAGGCCACTACCTCCAGACCGTTCAGCAGCAGGGTCTGACGCATCACGTTCAGGTCGCTGGAGAGCGGGTTCACAATGTGCACGCAAGCATCGGCCGGGAAGGTTTCCAGCTGCGTATAGTAATCCTCCTTGGTGAGGGAGTTGTTCATGGTTTCTACGAAGCCGTTGGCAGCCAGCCAGTTGGAGATAGCGTTGCGGGTGGCTTCGGGGTCGGGCTGCTGCGAAGGGTTCACGCTCATGCGCAGGTTGGCCGGCAGCTCGATGTTATTGTAACCGTAGATGCGCAGGATTTCCTCTACCACGTCGCACTCGCGGGTAACGTCCACCATGTAGGTAGGAGCGGCCACCAAGGCACCTTCGGCCGTCTTCTCGACGAACTGGTAGTTCAGGCCTTCCAGGATCTTCTCGATGGTAGCGGCGCCGATTTCCTTGCCGATGAAGTGCTGGATGCGCTTGTAGTCCAGCTTGATCTGGGCGCGGCCGATGGGTTCGGGATAGATTTCGCGCACCTGGCCGATGACCTGCCCGCCGGCCACCTCACCGATGAGGAGGGCGGCACGCTTGGCGGCGTAGATGGCAGCCTCGGGGTCTGCTCCACGCTCGAAGCGGAAGCTGGCGTCGGTGCTCAGGGTCTGGCTCTTGGCGGTCTTGCGGATGCTCCAGGGATCGAAGTAGGCGCCCTCGATGAACACGTCCACGGTGCTGTCTGTTACGCCGGAATCCTCACCGCCGAACACACCGGCGATGCACATGGGACCTTCGGCATCGGCAATGACCATGTCGCAGGCGGCCAGCTTGCGCTCCATGCCGTCCAGCGTCTTGATAACCTCGCCTTCGGCGGCGCGGCGCACGATGACCTTTCCGCCTTTAATCTTGGCGGCGTCGAAGGTATGCAGCGGCTGACCGGTCTCGAAAAGCACGAAGTTGGAAATGTCCACCACGTTGTTGATGGGCTTGAGGCCGATGCTCAGGAGACGCTCCTGCAGCCACTCGGGGCTGGGGGCCACCTTGACGCCCTTCATGGTGATGCCGCAGTAGCGCGGGGCACCCTTGGTGTCCAGAACCTCTACGGGCATGGACTCGCCTTTCCCTTCCTGGAAAGCGTCAACGGAAGGCAGGGTGAGCTGGGCGGGGATGTCGCGGCTCTTGAGGTAGCCGAACAGGTCCCGGGCCACGCCGATGTGGGAAGCCGCGTCAATGCGGTTGGCGGTGATTTCGTATTCAATCACAGCTTCGTCCTTGAGCTGCAGATATTCCTTGGCGGGCGTGCCGATGACAGCATCTTCGGGCAGCACCATGATGCCGTCGTGGCTGGTGCCGATGCCCAGTTCGTCCTCGGCGCAAATCATGCCGAAACTTTCCACGCCACGGATCTTGGACTTCTTGATCTTGAAGTCTCCGGGCAGGACGGTGCCAATGCGGGCAAAGAGCACTTTCTGGCCGGCGGCCACGTTGGGGGCGCCGCACACAACCGTCACGGGCTGCTCCGGGGAGCCGTCGTTCACGGTGGTGATATGCAGGTGATCGCTGTCGGGATGAGCCTCACAGGTAAGGACCTGGGCCACCACAACACCTGCCAGACCTCCGGGAATCACTTCCTGCATTTCCACGGAGTCCACTTCAATACCGATGGAAGTCATGGCCTCGGCCACCTGCTCGGGGGTGAGGTCACACTTCAAGTACTCTTTTAACCAGTTGTAACTGAGTTTCATTGTATTTGCTTGCTTTATTTGTTCTATTTGACAGTCTACAAAGATAGCAATTTTCCATGAATAATCCTTGCCAATCACACGTATGTCGCAGGTCGACCCCTTTCTCGTCGCAGATCAAAAGACAAAGTGTCGCAAGTCAAAAGACAAAATGTCGCAGGTCTGCATTTTTCCTCTTACCTGCGACACGAAATGGCGTTCTATGATGTTTAGCGTCGCAAGTGACAAGAAAAATGCAGACCTGCGACGGTACGACATGTGACATGCAACACAGTACGACATGTGACGTGCAACACTTTGGAGCATGACCTGCGATAGCTTAAAAGGCAGTAGAAAGACAGATTTTTTGTATCTTTGTGACCTATGTCACTGTATATCCCCAAGAACTACCGTAATCTGCTGGGCGGGCCCGAGCAGACGGAAAAGGCCATCAAAGCCGTGAAAGATATGTTTCAGGTAAACCTGAGCGCCCAGTTGGCTCTGCTGCGCGTGACGGCGCCGATGATGGTGCTTTCCGGGCAGGGCCTCAATGACGACCTCAATGGAGTGGAACGCCCCGTGAAGTTCCCGGTCAAGTCGATGAATGAGGCCCCCGCAGAAGTAGTGCACTCCCTGGCCAAGTGGAAGCGCCTGAAACTGGCCGAACTGGGCGTAGAGCCTGGCCGCGGCATCTACACGGATATGAACGCCCTTCGCCCCGACGAAGACCTGGACAATATTCACTCCATCTATGTAGACCAGTGGGACTGGGAGAAAGTGATGCTGCCGGCAGAACGCACGACAGAATTCCTCCACAAGACCGTGCGACGCATTTATGAGGCCGTGAAAGTAACCGAGAACAAGCTCTATGTCGAGTTCCCGCAGATTACCCCCATGCTGCCGGAGGACATCTTCTTCATTACCGCCGAAGAACTCCTGCAGCGCTATCCTGACCTTGGCCCCAAGGAACGCGAAAACGCCATCACAAAGGAGTATGGCGCCGTTTTCATCCAGGGAATCGGCAGCAAACTGTCCAACGGGCAGTCCCACGACGGCCGCGCGGCCGACTACGACGATTGGTCCCTGAACGGGGATATCCTGCTTTGGAATCCAGTGCTGGACAGCGCTTTTGAGATTTCCAGCATGGGCATCCGCGTCAATGCCGAGAGCCTGCACCGGCAATTGGCCGAAAGGGACCAGCTCTGGAAAGAAGACCTCTTCTTCCACCGGATGCTGCTGGACGGCAAACTGCCCCAGACCATCGGCGGCGGTATCGGCCAGTCCCGCCTGTGTATGTTCCTGCTGCGCAAGGCCCACATCGGCGAAATCCAGTCCTCCATCTGGCCGCCGGAAATGATCAGGGCCTGCCACGACGCAGGCATCGAGTTAGCTTAAAGTATTACACTTGTATTCAAATAAAGTCTATGGGAATATTTCAAAACGGCGTTAAAAAGACCAACCTGAACTTCTTCCAGAAGCTGGGACGTGCCGTCACCGGCAAGTCCCGCGTAGACGACGATGTGCTGGATGCACTGGAAGAAGCCCTGTTGTCCTCCGACATGGGCGTAGACACCACTCTCAAGGTTATCGAGAACATCGAAGACCGCGTAGAGAAGGACAAATACGTGGATATGGAGGAACTCACCGCCATCATTCGCGACGAAATAGCCAATCTCATGGGAGAAGATACTCCCGTGCAGCCCTTCGACTTCTCCAAAAAGCCCTACGTCATGCTCATCGTGGGCGTGAACGGGGTAGGCAAAACCACTACCATCGGCAAGCTCGCCGCCATGCTGGCCAAGCAGGGCAAGAAAGTCGTGGTAGGTGCGGCCGATACCTTCCGCGCCGCCGCCGTGGAGCAGCTTACCGTCTGGGCCGAACGGGCCGGGGCCGACATCGTGAAGCAGCCCATGGGCGCCGATCCCGCCGCCGTGGCTTTCGACACCGTGAAGAGCGCCGTTGCCAAGGGTGCCGACGTAGTGCTCATCGACACCGCCGGACGCCTGCACAACCGCGTAGACCTGATGAACGAGCTCACCAAAATCCGCAACGTCATCAAGCGCGTTGTCCCCGACGGACCGCACGAGGTCCTGCTGGTGCTGGACGGCAGCACTGGCCAAAATGCCTTCATCCAGGCCAAGGAATTCGCCCGTGCCACGGATGTCACCGCCCTGGCCGTCACCAAACTGGACGGCAGCGCCAAAGGCGGCGTGGTCGTAGGCATCGTGGACCAGTTCAAGTTCCCCATCAAGTTCTTGGGAATTGGAGAAGGCGTAGAAGACCTGAAAGTCTTTGACAAGAAGGAATTCGTGGAAGACCTTTTCAAACTGGAGGATATCCAATAAAAAACAGCATCCGGATACCAAATACGCATTTGGTGTCCGGACGCCGAGTTCAGTGTAAGAAAGGTTTACTTCTTGTTGAAGAAGTCCTTTTCCTTACCCTCTTCGACGAGCTGCTCTACGAAAACGTAGGCGCCGGTCTTGGGGCTCTTTTCCATACGGATGACCTTCACCATGTGCTTGGCACCAGCCTTAGCATCGAAGGTTGCAACTGCTTT
>Ga0310696_10009969_pt1 | contig 10962 bp, 10 predicted proteins | sample AusTroGonzalo_MG_4_FD_203885 | JGI IMG/M metagenome (GOLD analysis project Ga0310696, IMG submission 203885) | Bovine rumen microbial communities from tropical cattle in Woodstock, Queensland, Australia - Gonzalo_02 (v2) (version 2) | ecosystem: Host-associated > Mammals > Digestive system >...
TAGTTGATTGGAGAGGTATGCCAATCGAATTTATACAAGACTCACAACCTACGGGAAGTTCTGACAATAGTTTGTTCAGACTCACGATGGCATATGACGGATCTGGCAGAAGAATATCCAAGACGCGCTGGGTCAAGAAGCTTGGATCGCAGGAATGGGAAAAGGAGCTCGTGACGCATTACACCGGCATCGGAACGGAAATCCGCGAGAATTACGCCGGGCCTGCGAAAGAGACGAAAGTCGTCGTCAACATGCCGCAAGGATTGGGACGCTATGGAATCGAAGACGCTGAAAATCCCGACATGGGTTCCGGCGCAGGCTACATCCCGAACGCAAAATTCGAATGGTACCTGAAGAACCATCTCGGCTCAACGATGCTCGTTTATGGCACGCAAGCCGATGCGAACCCCATGCACTCCGATATCGGCACGCCGCTCGCCGCATACGATTACCGCGCCTTCGGCGAGATGGTAGAGTTGACACCACCGCCAACAGGCAAGATCACGGAGAACTTTACCGGCAAAGAGCATGATGACGAAATTGCGCTAGACTACTTCGGTGCGAGGTATCTAGACCCGATGCTCGGAATGTGGATAAGCGTGGATCCGGCAAGGCAATTTGCGAGTCCGTATCTGTATGCAGGAAGTGGGTATAATCCAGTGAATGGGGTGGATCCGGATGGCATGTATTGGGATGATGGAGAACGCTGTACAGAAGGAATGTTTGTTCCTGAAGAATATCAGGGAATGGTTACTCCTGCAGAATTAGAAGAACTTGCTGCTGCCGAAAGAGCTTTTATGGCAAGTCCAGGAAATGTTGAAATACTTATGTCAATGGCAAAGTATACATTAAATCATGATGTGGAAACTCGATATTGGTTTAATAGTGAAGGTCAAAATTCATTCGGATATGGAAGATTTGCTGATGTCAAGCCTGGTTTGGGGGCTGGAAATTACATCCATGTTCATAATTGGAGATCTTGGTCGGATGCTAGGGTAAATGAAGGACTTAGTTGGAGTACTACACCGGGGTATGATGGTGATTTAAATGTATCTCGTTCTATTGGAGGGATTATGGCGTATGAAATTAGATCTGGGCGAATTTACTATGGTAATCGACAGAAAATGATGGATCAATTTATGCTTTTACAGTTGCCTGCAGGAATGGTTTATGACGCACAGGAATACAATGGTAAAATGGAAGACGCTCGGTAAAATTTTTTTCTTCTTTTTTTTCGCTTTTACAGGATGTGAAAATAGAGATGATAAAGTTGAATCCAATCAAATGATAGATGAATTCTTGTCTCCTAAGAGAACGATTGACAGTTCGACAATTGTCTTTTGGGAAGAAGATTCATACAACTTTTTAGCTTTGGAATCATTTTTGGGATATTATTTTGAACATCCGGACAAAACATTTTCTTTAGATGATGATCTTACTGTTTATTTAGAAGGTAATCGCTCTGAACATGGTTATTTTTTGTATTCAAAAAATAAAGAACGTAATAAAGTTTGGTCTAGTGTTTGTGGTGTTTACGAAATATTGTCTCATATGCAGATTGAAAAACTAGATAGTCTTGAAGATATAATAAAAATGGAGAATAGAACAACATCCCCCAAAGGGCAACGGAGAATTTCAATATTTACTTGGAAAGGAAAATCTCAAAAAAAACTACGATTAAAAAATCGTTTTGAATATTTTTTGACAACTACGAAAAGTTTTGAAATTTATAATTTTTTTGCAAAAGAAGTCTTTGTTCATGGATGTAAAAAACATCTTTTACATGCATTTTAAATCATCAAAGATAAAAAAATGTAAGAACAAATAACTTTGTCTATGATTCTGAGGGCGATTTAACAGAAGACAAATACCTGCAAGGTGAGAGCAGCAAAAATACATTTGTGCATTTTTATTGCCGAACCGTAGTGTATTGCGCTTTGCGCAATTCCAAAGGCCTGAAAATTTTGTATGATTGGAGAGGTATGCCAATCGAATTCTTACAAGAGTCTCAACCTACGGGTAGTTCTAGCAATACTTTGTTCAGGCTGACGATGTCCTACGACGGTTCGGGCCGGAGAATATCCAAGACTCGCTGGGTCAAGAACTCCAATTCGCAGGAATGGGAAAAGGAACTCGTGACGCACTACACCGGCATCGGTACGGAAGTTCGTGAAGATTTTTCGAAAAATCAGACGAAAGTCGTCGTCAACATGCCGCAGGGATTGGGACGCTACGGTGTTGAAGATGCTTTGAAAAACGATGCCAACGTGGCTGCGGGTGAAATTCCTATGATGAACTTTGAATGGTATATCAAAAACCATCTTGGTTCCACGATGCTTGTCTATGGCACTCAGGGTGATGCAATTCATTATCGAGCCGACTTCAGCAAGCCCTTGGCTGCATATGACTACAGGGCGTTCGGCGAGATGGTCGAGCTGGTGCAGCCTCGGACTGGAAAAGTTACAGAAAACTTCACAGGAAAGGAGCATGACGAAGAAATCAAGTTGAATTACTTCGGCGCAAGATATCTTGACCCGATGCTTGGAATATGGATAAGCATGGACCCGAAGAGACAATTTGCAAGCCCATATTTGTATGCCGGGGATGGTATGAATCCAGTGAATGGGGTGGATCCGGATGGGAATGCTGCATACATCAATATAAAAAATGGTAAAAATGTTACGGCAACTGTTCTTGTTTCTTTTCAGGGGGATGCCGCCTCTAATAAAAATATCCAAAGGTTCAAACAGGAAGTTACTGAAAAACTTAATGGCCAATATGGACATTACAATTTGACGGTTAAAATAGTTGATTTCAATCCTAAGATTCACAAGGATGAAATGAATAATGTCATTAATTTAACCCATTCTCCTAACTACGCGGCTTGTGAAGGATTATCGCATTCTTGTGTTCCACCGAGTTTTGATGAAGCACATGTTTATTGGGAAAAAGGCGTACACACAAGGGTTCATGAGTTTGCTCATTTGCTAGGTCTAGATGATAAGTATTATAGAGGGTATATGGATGAGGCCAACTGGGGTAAACCGTTAAAAGGTTATGACGACGATAATTTAATGGTGAAAGGTCTGAATCTGAAAGAGTCTCAAATTGAGGAAATGTGGTCTCCGGGAGCCATTAATCCTGCAAACGGGTATGAGCACAATGAAATAACATTAGAAAAATGAGAAGAATAGGATGCTTTGTCGGTTTTTAACAGTTTTCCTTATTGCATTGATGTTTTTTTCATGCAGTAAATCAGATGACGATTTTTTTTCTGGAAAAGAGAAAATCTATGAATGCCCCTGGATGAAAATTAAAATTCCCCAATCGTATTATGTTGATGCCGTTGATTCAGACTATGGATTTAGAGTTCTAGTGGTGAAAAATTCATTAGACCAAATGGTGATGTATTTTTACGGAAGTCACTTTCATACGGATTTCTCTATTGAATATAATGATAGTTTGTTAACCGAGCAGTTTGAACTAAACAATAAAATTGATACAATTGGGAATTATTTTGAAAGACCAGGTGAGAAGCTTTTAGTCAAGCAAAGAATCGTGGTGCTGCAAGCAAAACAACATATTAAAGAAAATAAATTCTACCCATTGCTTGTAGAATTTAATTGCTATCCAGATTATGCCGAACCGAATTTTTGTGATAAAGTAGTATCGTCTGCCCGAGTAATGCATCTATATCCTAGAAATAAAGAATAACTAATTTTTAAGATAAAAAGCAAGCATCCCTGAAATTAGGACAGTCCAGACGCTTGAAAATTTCCTATGATTGGAGAGGTATGCCTGTTGAATTTAGACTAGAACCTACGGGATGTTCCTTCGAAACGGTCAACAGCCTCTTGATAAGGAACAACACGATCCGATATTCCGTAAGAACAAAGCACAAGTTCAAAAAAACATCAAAGAAGACCGATGATGCGTTCATCGGTCTTTTTATTTTACATGTTCAAACCAATTCATTTTTTTCTAGATTTTGTTTAAATTATGAAGGATGTCATTTTGAAATCAACATTCCTACTTCTTTTTGCTTTTTGTACATTCCTCCTCACCTCCTGCCTCCAGGACGATGATTCGGAGAATCGCATTCCGGTTCGCTACACGGTGATTGTCACCGACAAGATTTCTGGCAAGGCTGTAGACAAGGCCAAGGTCGAACTGACAAACGAAGTCCAGTCGGCGCAATCACTTTCAACAAACTCCAGCGGAACGGTTATTTTCCCGTCCGAAGAAAGTTACGTCAATCAGATTGTTGTAACAAAGGACGGTTACTTCCCTAAAGACACTGTCGATGTCATCAGCAATCCAGACACTGCTCTAACTTTGATTTTGCGATCCATCAGCATATTCCTTGTCCCGACAGATACTGCTTCGGTCGATTCGACAAAGAAGTAACATGTCTTTCGAGCTCAAAAATCCGCCACCGCAAACGGCCTTGCGTTTTTTACCGCAAGAGCTAATGGTCCGTTATTCTGTCATTCCAGTCGATTACAGTGAAGAGACCAAGCGACTGACTGTTGCCATGGCTGATGTCGATGATTACGACTTGATCAACGACATTCAAGTGGCGGCGGGCGTCTATGTGAATCCGGTCAAGGCGGATGAAGATAAAGTCATTCAATGGATCAGCGCATTCGCAGAGCATGCTGTTCCTGCATTCGGCATGACGGCCGCCGGGAACAAGGCCAACTCCCCCGCTATCCGTATGGTGAACGAGATTATTTCGGAGGCCATGCACACGGGCGTTTCCGATATTCACTTTGAGCCGGGTGAAAAATCGTTCCTCGTTCGATTCCGCAAGGATGGTGTGCTGAAGATTGCAAGAAAGCTCCCTTTGCGTGCCATTTCAGAAATCACGTCGCGTATCAAGATTATGGCGAGCATCGATATCGCCGAAAAGCGTCGTCCTCAAGATGGCCGTATTCATTTCGACGATGGCACCAAGGCAGTCGACATCCGCGTTTCGGCATTGCCAACGGATTACGGGCAAAAGATGGTGTTGCGTCTTTTGGACAAGGGAACGATTATCCACAAGTTGGATTCTCTGGGCATGACTCAAGCCCAAATTGACCTATGCGAAAAAGAAATTCACAAGCCGTATGGAATGTTCTTGATTACGGGCCCAACGGGTAGCGGTAAGACAACTACGCTCTACACGCTATTGCAGATGATTCGGAGCCCGGAGCTAAACATTTCGACAATCGAAGAACCGATCGAATACAAGCTAGATGGTATCACGCAGACAGCTGTAAACGCAAAAATCGACTTGACGTTTGCCGCAGCATTGCGCACGCTCCTCCGACAAGACCCGGATGTGATCATGGTGGGCGAAATTCGCGATAGCGAAACTGCGGAACTTGCCATACGCGCGGCACTCACGGGCCACTTGGTTTTCAGCACACTCCACACGAACGACGCTCCGTCTGCGATTGTGCGCCTTATCGATATGGGCATCGAGCCGTTCCTCGTTGCGTCTGCTGTGAACTTTATCATGGCACAAAGGCTTGTCCGTAAAGTTTGCCCCAAATGCGGCGGTAAAGATCCGAACTGTCTCACTTGCGGCGGAAGCGGTTACAAGGGACGCGTTGGCATTTTCGAAATGATGCCCATGACAGAGACTATCCGAGAGATGGTCCACAAGGGAACATCTAACGCAGAGCTCCGCCGAGCAGCCATTGCCGAGGGCATGAAGACTCTCGCCATGGACGGTGCAGACAAAGTCGCACTCGGATTCACCACAGAATCTGAAATTGCCGCAGAGGCAATGATTTAGCAAAATGGGCGCGGTAAAAAACAAGCGTGGATTTACCCTACCCCTCACCATAGCCATTCTTGTCATCATCGGGTTTCTTGTTTCGTCGTTTTACACTATGGTCAAAAACGAACGGATTGAATCGTCCCGCAGATTTACCGATGCTCAAGCGACGCTAGAATTGGAGAGCGGCATCAATTACGCTTTTTTCCGCATGCAAGCCGAGCACAAGCCTTGGCGCACCGACAGTTTGCAACATTTAAGCAAAGACGGAAACATCCATTTTTCACTTTCGCAGGTACAAGACGGCGCATTTGCCTCGCTTAACGTGTTCAATCACGATTCATCACGCCATTTTACGGCACACACAGGATTCATCCCTACAAGCCGCCCTGCATTGACGTTGCTCGCATCGCAGGCCAACATTAGCCTCGTCGGAAACGCACGTATTGATGGCGGCACAGTGCTCATGAATGGTACTGTTTCGTACAGCAGCCATTACAAGATGCGTGCGGAAAAAGATGCTTTTTACGATACAGTCTTTGTCGGTGATTCCCTCCCCTATTTTGACACGCTGAAATTTTATCCTGAAATCAGCCGTAAGCAATTTACAGAAATGTTCCAAAAGGAGCGCTGCGTTTTTGACGGAACAGACGCGGTACCGACGGAACTAAGCTGTCGAGTGGTCACGATGCAAGGAGACTGTCGCTGTAATCGTTGCAAGATTATAGCAGACAAAGTCTTTTTACGAGAGAGAGCCGCATCCACAAAGGCAAATATCATTGCACGAACAATTTCAATAAAAGACAGCGTATTACTTTCGGGAACATTCTTCGCGCAGGATTCGCTAGAAGTATCCGTAAAGCGCAAGCAAGAAAACACAATCAACTTGGCGGTTCAAGGGCGCAAAACCGGCGATATCGATTATACCGGCTCCATCATCATTTCTGACTTAAAAGCAGACAAAGCACTTGTCTTGTTTATGGGCGACAACTGGGACGAGACCACGAAAGGCATTCCCGTAACCATCACCGAAAACGTAGACATCAAGGGTTCCATCATTTCAAGAGGGATGGTCGATTTTCGCGGTAAACTGACAGGGCAAATGATAGCCTACTATCTCGGTTTTTATGAAGGCGAAACCCTATGGAGAGGGTTCTTTAGGAACGGACAAATAAAAGGCGACACAACGGTTCACACGTTCCTTCCGGATATCGTTTATCTAGGCGGCGAGGCAAGCTATGAGAACTAAGCGTTCCAAAATCGGAAGCACACTCGTCGAAGTGCTTGTCAGTTTTGCAATACTCTCATCCACCGGGGTTCTTGTTGTCGGCTATTTATTCCGGAACCCGATGTCAAACAAAGCGTGGATAAATAATTACGGGCAAGAATTAAGCAAGATTATTTTATTGACAACACCGATAGCAAGCGACACCATAGTCACGCACACCGATGCGAACGGAATCCAGTGGGAAACCGTCATAAAAGTACAAAAAGACAACGAAGAAATATGCTACAGCGCAGTTTCGATCCGACACAAATCGGACTCTACACGCACGCTCCACTACTGCAAATACGGAGCTAGCAAATGAAACGTTTAAGCAAGAGCGGTTTTACGCTAATTGAGCTTGTGGTAACTATCGCCATATCGGGCGTATTTTTTACCATGGCCATGAACTTGTACAGCACCGCGAACAGTGCCTTTATCACCGACAAGGAATATGATGAACTTTACTTTGAATACAATGTTCTAAAAGCAAAAACTGTACGTTTTTTGCAGGAACATCCCAACTTTTGCGAGCACCCAGACAAATATCAATTCGAATACAAATTGCCGCTGACCCCGTTACAATGCAAGGCAATAGACAAAAAACGATATCTCGTGTATTTTCAGGGATATATGGATTCTGGCAAGCGCGCCCTTGTCGGATTCAGCACAATTATCGGAGAATAAACCTACGGATTCTGCGGTGGTGGCGGTGGATTATTTTGCCTGCCATTTTCCTCAAGCTTTTCTTGCAGATGGTCGATGCGGTTTTCAAGCAATTTTTCGATTTCGGGGAGCAAGCGGTCTTTGACGCGATCAAGATACAAGCACTGTAACTGAATCATGCGGTTGCGATGGCGACCGGCAAATTCCTGAATCCAGTGGCTCACGGCCTGCTGGCGGTCCTGGATTTTGTCATGCAAAGAACGCTGGATGAAAGTTCTCTGAACTTCCATATAGCGCTGCATATTGAACGGCATGCGGTAGGTTCGAATAAACTGCTTCAACAACACCAACAAGCAAAGATGATCATTGCATTGATGATCGTGAATGAACTGCCGTAACTCTTCCAGATGTTTCTGGAAGAACGGCACAATCGCTTTATCATCAATCTGATAAAGTTCAAGTTCATCCTGTTCTTTTGTCGCTTTATCGACTGCCATGTTCCAAATCTATTTTTTTATGGTATATTATGAATTTGCTCGTTTCACAAGAAAGCCAAATTTGGAGTTTTTTTCGCTATTTAAGGTGTTTTTTCCCAGAAAAACGCGTCCTTCAGTTCCCGGATTCAACCGATCCGCAGCTGCACCGCGGAAATCCAGCATTTCCTCGACTTCGCACTTCTGCATGCCATCAGGAGTCATGAGTTCCAACGTATCATCCATAGAGAAAGGATTTTTCACGTTCACAAGGCAGGCGCCCGTTGCCTCATCAAAGTCCTTAATCTGGGCCGCCACGCAGCCACCAGCAGCATCCACATGCGTCGCTTCGTAGTTCTGCGGCAACGGTCCACGCAAGAATCCCGGCATAAAGCCTCGCCCATCGACAAAGGTTATCGCACGGCGGCTTTCTTCGGGCACAGGCATCCCCTCTGCTACAGCATCAATAGCCATGCGATAAGCGCGCACGACCTGGCTCAAGTAGTACACAGAGCGTGTACGGCCTTCAATCTTGAAGGAATCAAGACCGCCCGCCACAAGTTCTGGAATCACGTCCAGGGCGCAGAGGTCACGACTACTCATAAAGTAGGTGCCCCAAGTGTCTTCGTCGAGCGCAATCGGGTCGAGTTCCGGGCGATCGGTGCGCTGAAGCGCAAAAGAGCCTTCATGTTCACGATAGTCCTCGACCTGCGGACCGGAGTTCGCATACAAGCGATAAGGCATGCGGCAGCTGTTGTCACAGGCGCCCTGATTGGCATCGCGGTGCGTCACCCAGTTCGAAAGCATGCAACGGCCAGACATAGCCATGCAAACAGCGCCATGGACGAACACTTCAAGTTCAAGGTCCGGAACTTGTTTCTTTATCTCCAAAATTTCGGACAGGCGAAGTTCACGGCTCAAGATGATACGGCGAACGCCTAAGTTTTTCCAGAACGAAGCCGCAAGATAGTTTGTCGTATTCGCCTGCACAGACAAGTGAACTTCTGTTTCGGGATGTTCTTTCAAAAGCCAGCCCACAAAGCCCGGATCTGCGACAATCAAGGCATCCGGCTTGAGTTCCAATGCGGCATTCAAAGCTCTCTGGAACGATTCCACCTTCACATTACGCGGAATCACGTTACTCGTGAGGTAGAACTTCTTGCCATGTTCATGCGCGTATGCAATGCCTTCGGCAAGGTCATCGAGATTCTTGAAACCGTTTTCGCGAGCGCGCAACGAGAACGCCGGCTGCCCAGCATAAACCGCATCTGCACCATAGGCAAATGCATACTTCATTCGTACAAGATCACCCGCAGGTGCTAAAAGTTCAGGCTTTTTCATTTTTAGGCGTTAGGTATTAGGTTTTAGGTCTTAGAATTTAAATCCCGCGCGGATATACGCTTTTTTATCATCAATTAACGTAAGCTCACCCATAAACGAGAAACGCAGGCCTTCGTAGCTAATCGCAGGCGTAAGCATGTACTGGAGCTTTGCGCCACTGAGGAACTTCTTTGGAAGTTTTAGGTGATTACCTGGTGTCGTATCATTCACGGCACTACCGTAATCCGTACCCTTCCAAAACCAAGTCTGACGTAGCGAAGCAAAGATATGTCCATCCAAACGTGCAAAAACATTCCAGTCGATTGTCCGACTATTGGGCCCACCTTGGTTCCCTAGCGGATAACCTAAATGAGCAATCTGTGCCGTATTCTTTTTAAAATGCGAATAGACATAAGGTTCTACTCGGGCGTATTCAAAAATCGTACCCGCTTCAATCTTGTGTCCTTTGTAATAAAAATCATGCCCCGCCTGGAAGCCCGCCATCCAAGCCCACTTCGCTTCGATATTATCGTTTCGAGCCAAGCTAATCGGGGATTCCATATCGTCCAAGAAAAATTCCGTATAAAGACGTACGGAGTTAAACAGACGATAGTTAATATCGAACGAAATAGAACCGTTGTTGCTACTTTCGGAATAATTACCCTTTTCCATGAACAACGGAGCCGTCGGCACAAACAACCACGGTTTCATATTGTCATAAAGTACCGTCAATTCGCTGATACCGAACGTCGCATTCCCCACAGCCAATTCATAGCGGTGACCGAACAGGTTTCGTGTAAATTCTTTGTTCAAATCACTCATGCTATTGTATATACGCAAGTCCGCATAAAAGCTCATCACGCGGAGAGGGCCGATCATCAAATCAAGACTCATCATATTGTATGGGAGAGCAAACTGATTCAAGGTCAAGTTGTTGTAGTAGCCCGGCCCCCAATGCATCACATCGCGACCAAAGTCAAGACGCAACCAGTCATGGTTAAATGCAAAGTGCGTGCGGTAACGAGCATAGCTCGTGTATTCGACGCCGGAATTGTTTTCCTCTCTCTGGACTTCCAGGAATTCACCATCAAAAGATTTCGGAGACTTGGCGGAGTGCCCTTCGCTATAAATTCGGGCATCCAAGACGAAGTCCACAGAATCCACAAAGCCGCGCAAGTAAATACCGCCATCAACGCCCGGCCAAATCGTATCACCAACAGATTTTCGATTCATACGATAATCTTGTCCAGATAAAATCGTATCACCGAGAGATTCTCCGCCACGATAATCAATCCCACCAACAATGCTTGCAGCAATTGCCACACGCGGATTTACCGTATCAGACGGGCCAAAGCCCTTCCCTAGAATACCAGGACCTCGCACATTATCAAAATAAAGGAGTGCGTTTCCTTCGGTCTTAAAGAAATTCTTGCGGAAAGTCGTGTCCCTACGCGGATACGTAAAGTACTGGC
>Ga0310696_10009970_pt1 | contig 10962 bp, 7 predicted proteins | sample AusTroGonzalo_MG_4_FD_203885 | JGI IMG/M metagenome (GOLD analysis project Ga0310696, IMG submission 203885) | Bovine rumen microbial communities from tropical cattle in Woodstock, Queensland, Australia - Gonzalo_02 (v2) (version 2) | ecosystem: Host-associated > Mammals > Digestive system >...
TGGGCCTCGGTGACAGGACCATGGTCATCGTGGATTTCATCGGCAGTGACATAGATGACGCCAGTGGTAGGACCCGTGATGAGCATCTTGTCGCCTACACGGAAGGTATTAGCCTCAACGGTGAATTCTGCCACACCGAGTTTCGAGTAGTATTTCGTGCCCTTGCCGATATAGACTTTACGTTCTGTGGCGTTAGAGCCGTAGTTTTTGTTCCACTCGCCCATCAGCTGTCCCTGATAGTAGCCATCCCAGAAACCACGATTGAAGACGGTAGTGAGGCGCTCGTCCCATTCGTCTTTCCTCTCTTCCGTAAACGTGCCGTCAATCACAGCCTGGATAGCCTCCTTATAACACTTCACGACGGTATAAACGTACTCAGGTCCACGGGCACGACCCTCAATCTTGAAGACCCTCACACCAGCCTTCATCATCTTATCGATGAAACGCACAGTCTTCAGATCCTTAGGCGACATGATATACTTGTTGTCGATGGCGAGCTGATAACCCGTCTCGTTGTCTGTGGCCGTATAACTGCGACGGCACACCTGGATACACTCTCCACGATTGGCCGAGCGATTGGCAGCATGAAGACTCATATAACACTTCCCGCTGACGGCCATACACAGTGCCCCATGACAGAACATCTCGATGCGGATCTGCTCTCCCGAAGGACCACAGATATGCTCTTCCTCCACCTGACGGAAGATATCGGCCACCTGTTCCATGTTCAACTCTCGAGCCAGTACCACGACATCAGCAAACTGCGCATAAAACTTCAGCGCCTCGATATTCGAGATATTCAACTGCGTAGAGAGATGCACCTCTTGCCCCACCTTATTACAATAGGTCATCACCGCCACATCGCTGGCGATAACGGCAGAGATGCCAGCCTCCTTGGCAGCATCGATGATCTCGTGCATCAAAGGAATATCCTCACCATAGATGATGGTGTTGACGGTGAGATAACTCTTAATACCATGCTCATTACAGGTCTGGGCTATCTCCCTCAGATCATCGATGGTAAAGGTCGAGGCAGAGTGCGCCCGCATGTTCAGACGCTCGATGCCGAAATAGATGCTGTCGGCACCAGCCTGGATAGCAGCCATCAGTGACTCACGAGAGCCAACAGGCGCCATGATTTCATATATCTTATCAGAACACATAGCCTAAGTTTATATATAAATAAGGAGACTTTGTCCTATTGGAATAACCGATGGTAGCCCCTAGTGGACCGAACACCGTATCGTAAAAATAAGCAAACTGATTGCCGATGAGCGACTTGGTCTTCAGGATATCCTTCAATTCCTCGGCATGCTGTGCCACGGAGAAGCGCAACATAAAGTAATGGCTCTTGCCAAGACGCTGCTGGGCCTGCATCTGCACTGCCGCAAAATGACGCTCGGCATACTCCACATGCCCCAGTCCCGTCAATGGCATCTGCTGCTCCACATATTGTCCGAAGTAGTCGCCACCCACCAGATTACCATACACATGGGGGATATCCGTACCGAAGAGCATTCGGCCATAGAGCATGGTTTGGAGAGTAAAGTTCTTGCCTAGTGCAAACGACTTCCGCCACGAGGCCCTCACATCGCTGACACCCGCCTTACCATTCATCTTGGCAAAGTTGTCGGTGATATAAGCATAGCCTGCCTGGAAACGGGCACCCTTAGTGGGAAAATACCACGAGTCTTCGGAGTTATAGTTCACATTGGCCTGATACTTGAAGTAGTGTCCGTTCTCGAAGTTGACATCCCGTGAATCGTCCGACTGCAACTTCTTGCCGAAATGGTAATAGTCCCAGCAGACGCCCATCTTGAAGTCGAAGTTATGGATGCTGAAATTGAAGGGCTCCAGCGAGGTCTGATGGTGATTATAGACGATGCTATACTCACGGTCGCCCCTATTATACACAGCGATGTCGTTATGACGGAAATAGTATGATACGGTAGGCCGGCTGATCCTCATCCAACGCGGATGGAACGTGATCTCTCCGCCTGCCAAGATACGTTTGCCAAGACGGAGCGTCAGATCAGAACTGACGAAAAGTGTCTTCTTCAGCGGCAGGTTGGCATTCATCTGCAGAGCCACCATCTCTTCGTTGTCGAAGCGAAAGCCGATATTCACCTGGCTGGTCTTACGATTGCCAGCCGTCAGTACCAGTCTGTAGCCATCGGGCTCCTCCACAAGACGAGAGGTGGCCGTCTGATAGAACAGGTCCGTACGCATCGACGTTGTGATCAGCTCTTCATCACGTGTAGAGATACTGTCGAGACGATTCAGATGGAACTTAGCCTTCAGAAACGCCTCGTCTTGAGGTGTCATATTCTCGAACACGCAGCCCGTGAGATGCACATGTTCCGTCATCACCCTCGGACGGAGAGGCTGTAGTCTGATGGGTACAAACGAGTCGTCGATGCCGATGCTATCCTTGAGGGCGATCAGTTCATCCCAGTGACGCATGGCCTCAGCCTCACCACGACAGATCAGCGTATCCACGGCGGCAGAATTGAAACTGGCAGACGAATAGCCCGATGGATCCACGCGGATATGGACATCGGTATTGGCGATGTTCTCGTTGTATTTGTTCATCGTGTTGAAATCGACGATCTGCATCAGGATATTCAGCGGGTTGTTCAACCCCTCGGAACCTCTCAGAGAGTCCTGCACAGTGACGCCGATAACGATATCCGCTCCCATGGCACGAGCCAGATCCACGGGGAAGTTATTCGTCATACCGCCATCTACCAGCACCATCTTTCCGATACGTACCGGAGAGAATACAGCAGGAATAGCCATCGAGGCCCGCAGTGCCTGAGGCAAGCGGCCAGAGTGGAAATTCACCTCGGAATTATCCACGAGGTTCGTTGCCACACAGGCGAAGGGAATAGGCAGTTTATTGAAATCGATAGAGTCGGTATAACCCATACAGAGTTTCTCGAGCAGCATATTGATATTCTTACCCCTGATGAAACCACCGCCATCGTTATTGCGCTTGCCGATGGTCAGTCCACGGGAGAGGATATAGGTATTCTGCTTCTGTCTGTCGCTAAGACTCTGACGACTCATATTCTCACGGTCGCTGATCACATAACTCCAGTCCAGACCTCTCACCAGAGAATCGAGTGCTTCGGCATTGTATCCGATCGCATAGAGACCACCTACGAGACTACCCATGGAGGTACCCGTCACGATGTCTATCGGCAGTCCGGCACGCTCGATGACTTTCAGAGCACCGATATGCGCCGTACCCTTTGCGCCACCACCACTCAATACGACGGCCACCTTTTTCCGTTCACCAGAAAAAAGGGGCATCACCGTCAGCGCAGCCAGCAACAAACACACGATCTTCTTCATATCGGGTGCAAAGGTACTAAATAATTCATAATTCATAATTTATAATTCATAATTTTTGGCGGCGGCAGCATATTTTTCACTTTTCACTCTTCACTTTTTCACTTCTTTTATTTATCTTTGCAGCCATGAAACGAATCATCTGGCTATTCACTGGTCTGCTTCTGATAGGCTGTATCCAACAGGAGCCGAAGCACTTCACCCACGAAGTGCTCAACCGTATGACGCCCGTCAAGGATCAGGGTGATAGCGAGACCTGTTGGATCTACGCCATGCTAGCCGCCATCGAGACAGAACATCTGGCATGGGGCGACTCCGTGAACCTGTCACCTTATTATATAGAGAAGATGCTGGAGCGCGAGCCGCAGTGCCCTGACAACCAACGTGGAGAACCCGCCACCTTGCTCCGACTCCTGGAGAAATACGGTGTCTGTGGCTACGACGCCATGCGCAACGTCAACATACCAGCCCCCAAATGGGTCTTTCTCTATGGTGCCACCTATACGCCACAAGAGTTTGCCCATAGTGTGTGTAAGCCTGGCGAATACCTGCAACTGATGTGTGACGACGACAAACCCTATTACGAAGAGTCAGAACTCGAGGTGCCCGATAACTGGCTGCACGACCATTATCTGAACATCCCCATGGACTCGTTGTTCGCTAAGACCGAACGAGCCGTACGCCAGCATCACGGTGTGTGCTGGGAGGATAAAGGTCACGCCATGGCTATCGTCGGCATCGCCCACGATGACAAGGGGGAAAAGTATTTTATTATGAAAAACTCCTGGGGCACCGATCGCCCATACGGAGGATTGGAGTATATCTCCTTCAAGGATTTCAAGAAGAAGACCGTAGCGGTAGAAATGACAAAAGAGGCTTATTCCTCCCCGGCTGGGGAGGAATAAGTCCTATTTATTCAGTTTCCACGTGACACCGTCCTTGGTATCTTTCACCTCGAAGCCAGCGGCAGCGAGTTCGTCGCGGATCTTGTCCGAGGTAGCCCAGTCCTTATCGGCCTTGGCCTTGGCACGCAGTTCAAGCACCATATCCACCACCTTACCAAAGGCCTCCTCGCGAGCTTCTTGGCCATTGGCATTTTGCTGTTGGCTGTTAGCTTTAAGTCCGAGGATATCAAAGGCAAAGAGATGCATGGTCTCTTTCAGTTCCTTCAGACAATCGGCACAGATGGTAGCCTTATGATCAACGAGCTTATTGATCGTGGTGCAGGCCTCGAAGAGGTAACTGATCACCTGAGGCGTGGCAAAGTCGTCGTTCATGGCGTCGTAGCACTTCTGACGAAGGCTCGTCACCACCTTCTTAGTCTCGGCATCGCATTCGGCAGAAGCCTGAACACGCTCCAGATCGCTGATGGCATTGAGCAGTTTCTCCAATCCCTTCTCTGCAGCTACGAGGGCCTCGTTCGAGAAATCGACAGTACCACGATAATGAGCACTCAAGACGAAGAAACGGATGGTCATCGGCGCGTAAGCCTTCTCCAGCAACGGATGGTTGCCCGTGAAGAACTGCTCCAGCGTGATGAAGTTGTTATACGACTTACCCATCTTCTGACCGTTGATGGTCAGCATATTGTTGTGCATCCAGTATCTCACGGCCTGATGACCCATCGAAGCCTGAGCCTGGGCAATCTCACACTCATGGTGCGGGAACACCAGATCCAGACCACCGCCATGGATATCAAACTCCTCGCCGAGGTACTTCCTACCCATCGCCGTACACTCACAATGCCAGCCAGGGAAACCATCGCTCCAAGGACTCGGCCAGCGCATGATATGCTCGGGCTGTGCCTTCTTCCACAGGGCGAAGTCGGCCTGATTACGCTTCTCACCTACGCCATCGAGCTCGCGCGAGGCATCCTTGATGTTCTCCAGACTACGACCAGAGAGGATACCATACTTGAACTTCTTATTATACGACTCGATGTCGAAATAGATCGAGCCGTTGCTCTCGTAGGCAAAACCGTTGTCGATAATCTGCTGCACCAGTTGCTGTTGCTCGATGATATGTCCTGAGGCATGCGGCTCGATAGAAGGGCGCAACACGTTCAGCGCATCCATCGCCTGATGGTAGCGGTTGGTGTAGTACTGTGCGATCTCCATCGGCTCCAACTGTTCCAGACGAGCCTTCTTGGCGATCTTATCCTCACCCTCGTCGGCATCATGCTCCAGATGGCCAACATCCGTGATATTCCTCACGTAGCGAACCTTATAGCCCAGATGCTTCAGATAACGGAACACCAGGTCGAAGGTGATGGCGGGACGGGCATGGCCCAGATGGGGATCGCCATAGACGGTAGGACCACACACATACATACCTACATTAGGCGAATGGAGCGGCTCAAACCGCTCCTTCTGCCTTGTCAGGGTATTATAAATAACTAATTTCGATTCCATTCTATTTTTCAACCACGAATGACACGAATGACACGAATTTGTGAGATTAGTGAGATTCGTGTTCGTTTAATCTTTATTTAACGTATTCAGAGAAATCCGTCAACTTCATGTCGCCCTTTCTTGCCAGCGTGTCGTGCATAGCGAAGGCAGCAGGCAGGTTGTGACGGGTCTGACCCATCTTGGCGATCTTCAGGTAGTCCCAGAGCAACTGCTTGTAGTCGGGATGTGCACAGTTCTCGATGATGGTCTCTGCACGCTGGATGGGACCTTTTCCGCGGAGGTCGGCGATACCCTGCTCTGTCACGATGATGTTCACGTCGTGCTCCGAGCTGTCCTGATGGCTCACGAACGGTACAATCGATGAGATCACACCACCCTTGGCCACAGACGGACAAGTGAAGATAGAGAGGTATGCGTTGCGGATGAAGTCACCCGAACCACCGATACCGTTCATCATCTTCGTACCGCTGATATGGGTAGAGTTCACATTACCATAAAGGTCGGCCTCGATAGCGGTGTTGATGGCAATCACACCTAAGCGACGGATGATCTCAGGCGAGTTAGAAATCTCGCTCTGACGCAGGGTCAAATGATCCTTGAAATAGTCCATGTTGTCGTAGACCTGCATCAGACACTCGTTAGAGACCGTCAGTGAGCAAGCCGATGCATCCTTCACACGACCGTTGAGCATCATACCAACCACGCTGTCCTGCAGCACCTCGGTATAGATGTTGAAGTCGGGCACATGCTTGTCCTGTCCCAGGGCACCGAGGATGGCGTTGGCTGTCGAACCCACACCACTCTGCAGGGGCAGAAACTCCTTGGGGATACGGCCCTTGTGCATCTCCTCCACGAGGAACTCTGCAGTCAGGAAACCGATCTTATCCGTCACAGGGTCGCTGTCCTTGAAGGCACGGGCCTCGTCGGGGATGTTACACTCCACCACGCCAGCCACCTTCTCCTTGGGGATAGACACATAGGGAACACCGATACGGTCACCTACGTGCTCGATGGGGATAGCCTTACGATAAGGAGGATCCAACGGCTCATAGACGTCGTGGATGAATTTTGCATTGGGGTTATGGAACGAGTTCAGCTCCAGGATCACGTGCTTAGCCAATCTTGCAGCCGTCGGAGAGATACCACCGGCAGCAGTCAGATACACATGATAGTCGTTGCCCACCTCTTCGATGTCACACACCTCGAGGATAGCCCAGTCCAACGGACCGTAAAAGCCATAGCGCAGCTCCTGTGCCATGTGACTCAGGTGCAGGTCGTTGTAGGGAATCTCACCCATGTTCACGTGCTTACGGAAGTCGGGGTTCGTAGTGTAAGGTGCACGATAGAGGATAGCCTGTGCATTAGCCAGGTCACCGTCAGTCGACTGTCCTGTAGAGGCACCCGTAAAGATGGCCACCTTAAACTCGCGGCCAGCCTCATGCTCAGCCACAGCGATCTTTGCTAACTCTTTGGTTGTTGCCTTGGCCACACCAGCGGGTGTAAAGCCACTCATGGCGATATGGTCGCCATTCTTAATCAGTGCTGCAGCCTCTGCAGCAGTCATACGTGTATAAGCCATAACTTATTATATAATTTGCAAATTTGCGTGCAAAATTACTGCTTTTCAATGGGATAACAAAACAATTTGCACTTTTTTTTATGTTTTCCCTTTAATTCTTGGTAGTTATAAAATTATGTCGTATATTTGCAGTCGATAATAACAAGTACTCAAACCAAAACTATAGAATTATGGCACAAGAAATGATGAATTGTCCGTTTTGCGGTTCTCAAATCAGTACTGAGAGCACGTTCTGCCCCTATTGCGGTCAGAAAATCGTAAGGCAAACCCCACCACAACCTGACCCCGCTGAAGAGGCTCGACGCCAGCAAGAAGAGGCTGCACGTCGTCAGCAAGAGGAAGCCGCCCGTATTCAGCGCGAACAAGAAGAAGCCGCTCGTCGCCAGCAAGAAGAGGCTGCGGCTCGCCAGCGTGCTTACGAGCAGCAGCAGGCTTACCAACAACAGCAGCAGGCCTACCAACAACAGCAGCAGGCTTATCAGCAACAGGCTTATCAACAGCCCTATAACCAAGGTCCGCAAGGCCCTGGTGTGCCACCCGTTCCACCATTCCCGCCGACATCCTATGGCAGTTCCGAATTCTCCGTCGTGAGCATTTTGACCGAAGGTATCCCCCTCGGCATCAAGAACTTCGTCACCATCTTCGGCGCCGCCATCCTGTGGTTGCTCACCTTCTGGATTCCCTATCTGAACGTAGGCACCACCATCGCTGTCAGCACCATGCCGATGGCCATTGCCGACAACGAGAGTCCCGAAGGCCCCACTTATATCTTCGACAGCAAGTACCGCAAATATATGGGCGAATACTTCATCCTGATAGGACTGATGTATATGGCCATCTGGACAGCATATTGCTTCCTCATCATCCCGGGTATCGTCATCGGCCTCGCCTGGTCGCAGGCTCTCTATCTGCTTTTCGACAAGCAGCTCAACCCCATCGATGCCCTCAAGGAGAGTAACGAGAAGACCTGCGGTCATAAGTGGACACTGTTCTTCGTAGGCCTCGTGTTCAACATGGCCTTCTTCATCCTGGCCTTCATCCTCTTGTGGATCTTCATCCAGATTGGCGTCACATTCCTCGTAGTCATCGCCGTGATACTGCTCGTGGGTATCTACATGGTAGGCAGCGTAGGCATCAATGCCGTTATCTACCGCAAGCTCTGCAAGTAACACGCCTTGAGACGCTGGCTGTTGTTGACAGTGGTGCTCGTGGCATGGACGCTCCACGCCGAGGCACAGATCAAACGCTACGACACGGATTTCTTCGTGTCGCAGCGTGATTTCTTGGTGGCAGTGCCCATTGAGGTCGAGCGCAACCAAATATACGTCACCCTCGATTTCAACGGCCGTCCTCTCCGCTTCAAGCTCGACACAGGCGCCAGCCAGGGTATCCTCTACGACGATGTGCAACTGCCTGGCGTCATCACCCTCGGCACCATCGAGTCTGAGGATGCCGCAGGTCATATCCGTCAGATGAAGACCGTGCAACTGCCACCCTTCCAATTGGGATCGCTCACCGTCAGCGGCTATAAGGTGCAGCGCATGAGTCGCAGGATTGTGCGCCGTGGCGAGGATGGCATCATCGGCTTCGCCCTATTCAACAAGGGCATCGCCGCCCGCATCGACACCCGCGAACACCAGCTCACGCTGACCGATCGTCGCGCTCATTATGCCTACACCCCTGGCGAGGCACTGAGGTATAGTCTGCACAAACACGTACCTTATATTAAGATAAGTCCCTTTGCCGAGGTTACCGACGAGGTGCTCTTCGACACTGGTAGTCCGCTGCCCTATGCCGTCAACGCCAAGACGTTCTCGCAGATGCGCAGCCAGCACCCCGAGATCGACCGTCAGATCGAGGGCAGCACCTACGGCAGCCACGCCATGGGTCACTTTGGTTCCGAGCGGTCCGGGCAGATTGTGCTCTTAGGCCTCGAACGGCTGCAATGGGGCGATTTCGCTTTCCGCGACATCCATTGCACCACCGTCAACGGCGGCTCGCATATCGGGGCCTCGCTGCTCGACTATGGGGCTGTGGTCATCAACCCCTTCCGCCGCCAACTTGTGTTCCAGCCCTACGATGGTATGTCCTCCGTCACCGTCGCCAATCGTCTGCACGACATCGTCATCGTCGAGCGCAACGGACGGGCCATGATCGGCATGGTGATGCAGGATAGCAAAGCCTGGGCAGCGGGTTTCCGCCCCAACAGCCTCATCGAGAGTGTCGATGGCGTGCCCCTCACCTTCGAGCAGTTCCTGCGCTACCGCTGGGTGCGCAATCAGGAATACCAGTTCACGCTCATCCTCTCCAACGGCCAGCGCACCACCCTCCATGCCTTCTGGCCCCTGCAGTACAATAATTAGAGTTGTTCCACGAGCACATCCCAGACAGCGATGATATGACATACGCTACCTGCGAGGACAAAAAAATGGAACACCGAGTGCATGTACTTCGTTTTATTAAATGAATAAAACACCGCACCCGTGATATAACTGACGCCCTCGGCAATCAACCAGATCACCGCTGCCGCCGACACCGAATCCATCAGCGGTTTAAAGGCCACGAGGATACTCAGTCCCATGCCCACGAAACAGAAGGTCTCCACGTTCGAGTGCTCCTTCAGTCGCACAAAACTGATGATCGTGCCCGCGATGGCACAGGCCCACACAAACGAGAAGAGGCTCCATCCCCAGTAACCCTGCGTTCGCAGCGCCGTCAACGTCAGTGGCGAATACGAACCCGCGATGTGCCAATAGATGGCCGCATGGTCCCACTTGCGCAGTCGCTCCTTCCATTTCGAGTGATGGCGGATCGAGTGGTAGAGCGTCGAGGCCACATACGATGCCAGCATACCGAACAAGTAGAGGATCACCCCCACCCTCGCCCAGTTGTTGTCAGCCTGGAAACACCACACCAGGAAGATGATGCCAAACACCACTCCTAACAAGATGCCTCCGCCGTGCGACGACGCATTCCAAATCTCTTCTTTTTTCGTGTACCTGATCACGGTTGATTCAATTTTGCGCTGCAAAGTTAGAAAATAATTATGAATTATGAATGATGAATTATGAATTATTTGTATCTTTGCAGGCGAAATTACAAAAACTTATGAAAGATATCGCACTGGTATTATCGAGCGGTGGAGCCCGCGGACTGGCCCACATCGGCGTGATCGAAGAGTTGGAGTCGCAGGGCTACCATATCTCATCGATCGCAGGCTGTTCGATGGGAGCCCTCATCGGCGGCGTCTATGCAACGGGCAAACTGGCCGAGTTTCGCGAGTGGATGAAGACCATCGACCGCAAGAAGATGCTCGAACTGACCGACTTCTCGTTCAGCCTCAATCATGTCGCCAAAGGCACCCGCATCATCAAGGCCATCATGGAGTTTGTGCCCGACGTGCCCATCGAAGACCTGCCCATCCCCTATTGTGCCGTGGCCACCGATTGGAAAGCCGGTCGCGAGGTCGTCATCTGCAAAGGCAGCCTGTTCGAGGCCATCCGCGCCAGCATCTCGCTGCCCTCATTCTACGAGCCCGTGCGTCGCGACGATATGATACTCATCGACGGCGGAGTGGTCAACCCCATCCCGCTGAACCGCGTCAAGCGCCATCCTGGC
>Ga0310696_10009972_pt1 | contig 10961 bp, 2 predicted proteins | sample AusTroGonzalo_MG_4_FD_203885 | JGI IMG/M metagenome (GOLD analysis project Ga0310696, IMG submission 203885) | Bovine rumen microbial communities from tropical cattle in Woodstock, Queensland, Australia - Gonzalo_02 (v2) (version 2) | ecosystem: Host-associated > Mammals > Digestive system >...
CCGACAGCATCGACCCCTGGCTCAGCTATCGCCTGATCTCCCCCTCGTACGTCACCTTCGAGGACCTGACCATCAACCAGCGTTCGCTGGAGGATTATGAGGAGCGGGAGATTTACAATAATATGCTGTGCAGCACGGAGGCGTCGGGGCAGTGCATCAACTGCCACAGCTACCAGGCGGGGCAGCCGGACCGTATGCAGTTCCATGCCCGTCAGAACCTCGGGGGTACGCTCATCCTGCTCGACGGGCAGTTGCGGAAGGTGGATCTGAAGTGCGACAGCACCATTTCCGCCGGCGTCTATCCCGCCTGGCATCCGACACAGCACCTGATTGCCTATTCCACCAATGCCACGATGCAGATGTTCCACCTGAGCGACCTCAACAAGATCGAGGTGCTCGACAGCCGGAGCGACCTGATCCTCTACGACATCGACCGCAATGAGGTGTGCAATGTGGAGGCCGCGCCCGATGAGTTTGAGGTGTTCCCCTCGTGGAGTCCCGACGGCCGGTATCTCTACTACTGCTCAGCCCATTTCGAACTGAACGATACGATAGGTGCGGAGGCAGAGGCCATCATGCGCTATAAGGAGATCAAGTATAATATCTACCGGAAGCGTTTCGACGAACAGACGCGCAGCTTCGGGCCCCGTGAACTGGTGTTCGATGCGGCGGCATCGGGCCTGAGTGCCACGCTGCCGCGTATCTCGCCCGACGGCCGTTTCCTGCTGTTGTCGGTAGGCGAGTGGGGATGCTTCCACATCTGGCACAAGGATGCCGACCTGTGGCTCGTGGATTTGGGAAGTGGCGAGGCCCGACCGCTGAAGGAGGTGAACAGCACGGATGTGGAGTCCTACCACACCTGGAGCAGTTCCGGGCGGTGGATCGTGTTCAGCAGCCGTCGTACCGACGGAACCTATACGCGGCCCTTCTTTGCCCATGTTGACCGTGACGGACATGCCACGAAGCCCTTTGAGCTGCCCTCGGCGGATCCCGACTATCATCGTCAGCTGCTGAAGAGCTACAATGTGCCGGAGTTGATGAAGGGGCCTGTCAGTGTGTCGCCACACGCCTTTGCCGATGCCCTCAGACAAGAGGCTGTGCGCGCCCACTTCGTCAGCAAAGAGTAGAAACCGGAGTCCGAAAATATTGTTAAAATTACACTTAATCGAAAAAAAAATAGGAAAAGTTATACAACTTATCGTTTTTTTTATTAACTTTGCACCCACATCAGCAATATTGCTATCACTTGTGAAACTTTTTTTTTACTTTATATAACTATTTATTAATTAAAACTTAAAGCTTATGAAATTTGCAAAACTACTCGTTTTGAGCGCGTTTCTGCTTGTAGGCAGTTACGTAAAGGCTGCGGTTCCCGATGGCGTATGGACTATTCCTGAGCCTTCAGGTCTGAAGTTCACGACGTTTACCGCCGACGGAACTCGCTATTATCTTTACAACCCTGCTGCAAAGATGTTCTTTGCCAGTGGTAATTCCTGGAACACACAGGCCAGTGTAAGAACATTCGGTTATCCGTTCTGGATGGAACCTACCACTGAAGAGGATGCCCCTGAGGGTTCTTATGAGCTGTGGGATGATTTCCTGAATGCTGACCGTAGTGATGTCGTCGGACCTCACAATCTTTTCACTGATGATGGCGGTTCTACATGGGTTGACCACGCTTCTCAGGGCAACTACTCCTGGTCGTTCACGATCGTGGGTGACTTTGTCCGTTTCCAGAACGTGGCCCTGATTGCCGACCTGCCTGACTATGATGGAAAGTACATCGGATGGACTGGTGACTACAGTGGTGACAAGACCAGTAGCGTGCTGAAGATGATTGCTCCCGATGTTGCAGGTACGAGCGTTGACTGGAGGGCTGTGACTGTTGAGTCATACGAGGCCTTTGTTGCCAGCGAAGCATACGAAGCCTACAAGACCGGTTTTGAGTGCTACACCATTGCACAGTCGCTGAAGGCAAGCCTGGAAGAGGCTGAGTCTCTGGGTGCCAACATTGCAGCCCAGTTGAATGTGTATAACAACACTGCCAGCACACCCGATGAGCTGACTGCTGCTAATAATGAGCTGAAGAGCATCATTGAGGCCCGTAAGGAACTGAAGAAGGCCCTTGATGAGGCCAAGGCTGCCGGTTTCACCGCTACAGCCGACTATGACGCTGTCTATAACAATGGCGATGCTACTGTTGCTGAGCTGAAGAAGGCTCTTGAGGATCTGAAGAACGCTCTGGTAGATTGGGGTAAGGGTAACGCTTCTGTTGACCATCCCGCTGACATGAGTGCAAAGATCAATAACCCGAACTTCGACAATGCCAGCTCTGCAGGCTGGTCTGGTTCTACTCCGAACATGGTAGGTAGCGGTTCTCACGGTCCCGCCAATGTGGCTGAGACCTGGAATGCCACCTTCGACATGTATCAGGATATCACTGAGCTGCCTGCCGGTGTCTATGCATTAGGTGCACAGACCATGTGGCGTGGTTCTTGGAACGATATGCAGAATCACATTGGCCCCGCTGCCAAGCTGTATGTAGTGGCTGATGACAATGAGTCACAGGTTCCCTTCAACTACGCTTATGGTCCTATGAATACCCAGTCGATGGCTGGTTCTACCTACTTCGGCACCAGCGCTGGTGAGCAGAGCTATACTGATGAGGAGACTGGTACTACCTACTTCATTCCTAACGATCCTTCTTGCTTCCGTCTCTATGCTGAGGCTGGCTTGTACGACACCAAGGTGCTGTTCGGCACAACCGACGGTAACATCCGTATCGGTGTGAAGAATCCTTCTATGATGGGTGATGCTGATAACTGGAGCTGCTATGACACCTTCACACTGACCTATTACGGTTCAGGTTCTGATGCTGCCAAGCTCTATCTCGACGAGACCATCAAGAACTACAGTGAGATGACCATCCCCGAGGGTACCGTCTTCACCGAGGCTTATCTGACAGCCTATAACGATGCCCTGAAGCAGGAGATCAGTGTCAACTCATTCTCTGAGGTGGCTACTGCACTCGGTGATATCGATGCAGCCAAGAAGGCTATTGAGAAGAACATCGAGCTCTGGAAGGAGTGGCAGGAGAAGGTTGAAAATGCCAAGAAGGAGTATGTGACCAACGACAAGTATTCCGGCCTCTACGCCATGGACGACCTGGCTGACTACTGCGATGACATGAATACAGAGGAAATCCTGGATGCCCACAACCTGACCAACGAGGAGCTGGAGGCTGAGATTGCCAAGATCGACGCTATGATTGAGGCTCTCTTGCAGGAGCTCCTGGATGCTGAGCATGAGGACGGCGACGACATGACCCAGTTCATCAAGAACCCGGGATTCGATGAGGACAAGAACATCGACTACAGTGGTGCTGAGGGTTGGACCGTTGACCGCATCTCTGGCGGTAACGTTGTCCGTGGTCCTCTCGGACAGGCTAACAAGGACCTGATGGAGAGCGCTCTGGGCTACATGAACTACTGCTTCGAGTCATGGCACTGCCACCAGTGGGACATCTGGCAGGAGATTGAGAATCTGCCTAAGGGTATGTATGAGCTGAACGTTCAGGGTTATGTTCGTTGCGAGGTTGGTGGTTACAACCGTGGCGACGATATCCTGCCCGACTATCCTTCACCCGTATATCTCTATATGAACAGTGCAACCGCTCAGTTCCCCAGCGTTTATTCTGAGGATATCCCCGAGGGTAAGGAGTTCACAATCGTGGAGAGCTGGACCACTGAGGAAGTCAATGGCAAGCAGTATCCTAACTCAATGGGTGGCGCTGCCCAGTGCTTCGCATGGGGTATGTACCAGATGAAGGCCTACGGTCTGATTGCCCAGAAGGGTGACAAGTTCCGTATTGGTGTGAAGATGGATGCCGATCAGGACTGGTGGTGTATCTTCGACAACTTCAAGCTGACCTATCGCAAGCCGACCGTAGAGGTTGTGCAGCCGATCCTGGAGGAAGAGCTTGAGAAGCTCGACCTGTCACAGGCTATGGGTAGCGAGGTATTCGTAAAGGTTGAGGAAGTAAGGGCTGAGGCCGAGGCCGCCATTGCTGCCGGTGATGGTGAGAAGATGTTCGACGCTCTGGTACATGTCTATAACCTTGGCGACGAGATCCGTGCATCTGTTGCTAAGTTCCGTGAGCTTGAGAACTCCGTTGAGTCTCTGGCTGGTGCAATTCCTACAAGCGATGCCGATCAGGCTACAAAGGCTGAGGCACAGGCTCTGTATGACCAGCTGAGCAATGGTATTACCAACCACACGATTTCTACCGATGAGGTTGACACATGGCTGTCAGAGGTATCTAAGATGATCAACCGTCTGGGTCTGCCTTCTAACATGGCTGAGGCCAGCGATGCTAATCCTGTGGAGTGCACAGGCGCTATCATCAACCCGATCTATATCGACGGTGACGACAAGGGTTGGACCGGCGGCGCTGCCATCAACGGTACTGCTCTCGATGCCGAGAAGTTCAACATCAACTATAATTACTATCAGGTGCTCCAGGGTCTGCCCGCAGGTACCTATCAGGTGATGCTGCAGGGTTACTACCGTGCCGGTTCTGCTACTGCTGACTATGAGGCATGGGTTGCTGATCCTACCGCTGACAACAATGCATTCCTCTATGCCGTTGGTGAGAACAGCGATACTTGCAGCGTAGCCATGAAGCGTCTGGCTTCTGAGGCTGTCCTCGTAGAGTCACTCGACAACGAATGGGTATGGGCTTCTGAGGCCAACAGCCTCGCCGTTCCTAACAGCATGACTACTGGTGGTGACATCTTCCAGACACTGAACGAGGCAACTGGCCAGAACTACTATGCTGGCAACGTTGTAACCGTGAAGGTCGGTGCTGACGGTCGTCTGACCATCGGTCTGAAGAAGAACACGCTGATCCAGGATGACTGGACCCTCTGGACCAACTGGCAGCTCTTCTACTATGGTACCAACAGCTCACTGGTTCCGGACAATGATCCTTCTGGCATCAAGGCCCTGAACAGCGAACTGCCTGCAAAGGTTGAGTTCTTCAACCTGAACGGTGTCCGCGTCAACAAGCCGATGAAGGGCGTTGCTATCATGAAGCAGACGATGAGCGACGGCACTGTCAAGCTTTCGAAGATCATGATCAAGTAATTGAATGAGAACAACCAAGTTAGAATGTTAAATATTCCGATTTGAAACCGTAAAAGGGAACTGGAGACAGGCATTGTCCTGGCCTCCAGTTCCCTATCTTTTATTATGCGCGTGCGCGGGAATCATATATATAAAGCATCTGACACAGCATTCGGCGGACTGCTACTATGGCCTGAGGGCCCTATTATCAGCCTGGACTTTAAAATGGCTTCCTTAACTGGCAAATAAGAGATAATTAACAAAATAAAAACCTAAGAAGTATGAAACAGAATCAAATCGTAAGACAAGTGCGGCGAGTGGCCTTGGCTACCTGTGGCTTGCTGATGAGTGCCTGGACTATGCAGTCGTGTAAGGACGATGGTATCCTGTTGACAGGACAGCCGGACTGGTTGGGCAACTCTATCTACGAGCGTTTGCAGGAGGATGGCAACTACACCAATGTGCTGCGACTCATCGATGATCTGGGCCAACATGACGTCTTGAGCCAAACCGGTTCCAAGACGCTGTTTGCAGCAAACGACTCAGCCTACCAGCAGTGGTACGGCCACAACTCATGGGGCGTCCAGCGCTATGAGCAGTTGTCGAATGCACAGAAGAAGCTGTTGCTCAACAACGCGATGGTGAACAATGCCTATCTGATCGAGCTCTTGTCGAATGTGAGTGGTAATCCTCCGATGGAGGGTAAGTGTATGCGTCGTGAGACGGCTGTGACCATCTATGACTCGGTTGAGATCCTCAACCCGGCCAAGATGCCTAACACGGCTGCCTGGAAGAAGTTCAAGGACCGTGGCAAGAGCATTCCCATCTTTAAGGATGGTACGTCGGCCCCGATGATCCACTTCCTGCCGGCCTATATGTCGTTCAACAAGATCACCAGCGAAGACCTGGCCATCCTGACGAACCATCAGGCCAGCGACGTGAACGAGGCCTGGGTGAACGGCAAGAAGGTGCTGGAGCGTGACATCACCTGTAAGAACGGCTATATCCAGAAGGTGGACGGCGTGATCGAGTCCACACCTAACATGGCCGAGATCATCCGCCAGCACGACAAGATGTCGTTGTGGTCAAAACTGGTTGACCGTTTCTCTGCACCCTACTATCATGCAGAGGGTACGAAGGTATACAACCGTCTCTACAATAACGAGGACTCTGTCTATACGCTGCGCTATTACAGTAAGCGTTCCTTGGGCGGCGATCCCAACGAGCGCGACCCGAACGGCGAGGCTGTCAAGGCCCAGCTGAAGTTCGACCCGGGATGGAACCACTATATGTACTCCAACACGATGGGCTACGACCTGCACTATGATGCCGGCGCCATGATCGTGCCGACCAATGAGGCACTGCAGGAATGGTGGGACGGTCCTGGCCGTGACCTGCAGATGGAGTACAAGACCTGGGACAGCATCCCCGATGCTACCTTGGCCAAGCTGATCAACGTGAATATGCTCGACATCTTCTCGGAGACGGTGCCCACCAAGTTCGGTCGTGTGCAGAACGATGCCAAGGAGGCCCTGGGTATCACGAAGGAGGATGTTGACTCCTGCTTCATGGGCTGCAATGGCGTGGTTTACTTGGTGAACAAGGTGTTTACACCGGCTGAGTATTCATCGGTGGCTTATCCCGCCCTGGCACATGCCTCGACGATGAATGTCATCTACTGGGCCATCGACCAGTTGAACTTCCTGCCTTACCTGCTCTCAATGGACTCTCATTATAGCCTGTTGCTCCCGACGAACGATGCCATGCTGTGGTACATCGACCCGGCGAGCTACGGCACCATTGACCGACAGACCGGTATGGAATCGCCGAGCATCCTTGAGTTCTACTATGATGCAACGAAGAGCAATGCCGAGCGTGTCCAGGCACGCCGCTATATCTGTACCGTTGACGAAAACGGCAATATTACCCGTGGTAACCGTACACAGGCTTCCGTTGACCGTAAGGTCATCAACGACCGCCTGTCGCGCCTGATGGACCAGCTGATTATCGTCGGTGATATCCAGGACGGCCATGAGTACTATAAGTCGAAGGGCGGTACGATGCTGCGCGTCACCCGTACCGACGACGGCCGCGTCGCCTTCATCGGCGGTTGGCAGATGGAGCACAACAACTTCAAGCTTGCCGTCGAGAATGGTGAGATCTATCCGAAAGAGAATGGTGAGTCGTATCAGCTGAACGGTAAGAAGCCCGTCGATGGTGAGTCCTTCACCTCTACGATGCCTCTGCCGGCACAGAACAGTGTGTACATGACGCTGCAGCAGCACGAGGAGTTCTCGGAGTTCCTCAACCTGCTCGACCACGACGGTGCCGCCCTTCTGTCCACCAAGCTGAGCAACAAGTACAATGCCGGTTTGTCGGCACAGGGCAACAAGAACCTGCGCCTGCTGGATAACTATAACTACACGGTCTATGTGCCTACCAACGAGAGCATCCGTCAGCTGATTGATTCCGGCCTGCTCCCCACCTGGGAGGACTATGAGGCCCAAACCGACCGCGAATGGGGTTCTGAGGCTAAGGCCGACAGTGTCCGCCAGACCATCAAGAACATCATCGTCGACTTCCTGCGCTATCACATCCAAGACCATGCCGTGGCCGTGAATATGGCTGCCGATGTCTATGAACTGGATGCCAACGACAATAAGATCCCTGTCTATAAGAATGCATACGAGTCGATGAAGCGTAATCCCGAGACCGGTCGATTCTTCCCGCTCGAGGTTGACTTCAATGGCGACCAGATCAGCGTGAAGGACGTTACGGGTCAGGTGCGCCATGTCAACAAGGTTCCCGGCCTGTACAACCTGATCTGCAGTGAGCACTGGTTCGATGGCAGCGGTAACTCGGCTACCATCTTCATGGCTTCTGATGCCGTCGTCCACCAGATCGACGGTCCACTGCTGTATGATAAGTTGACGCCTTGGAGAGACATCATTAAAAAATAAGGAGGAATGACGATATGAGAATACTGAAATCCATCATACTGACGCTTACACTGATGGCCACCACGGCCCTGTTTGCACAGGAGCCTATCACCTCGGTCCACGGTACGGTAAGCGATGAAATGGGCCCGCTTATGGGTGCCACTGTCTGTGAGATTGACGGTAACGGACGTATCATCGAATCAGTGATTACCGACCTGAACGGTAACTTCACGATGAAGGTGAAGAACACGAAGGACCGCATCCGTTTCAGCTTCGTGGGACTGAAGACCCAGACGCTGCCTATCAATAAGACCACGTATAAGATCATGATGGCCTCGGCCACCATGATCAAGGAGGTAACCATCAAGTCGAAGCGCCGTGTCACCGGTAACGGACTTCCCATCCCACAGCGTGAGGTCTCAAGTGCTACCCAGACCTTCTCGATGAAGTCGGTCGAGGGTATGTCGTTCACCACGGTCGATGAGGCCTTGCAGGGTCAGATTGCCGGTCTTGACATTATCGGTAACTCCGGTGACCTGGGTTCCGGCTCTACGATGCGTCTGCGTGGTGCTTCGTCACTCTCGACGCTGACCAATGCCAACCCGCTGATCGTTGTTGACGGTAATGTGCGCGAGGTGAACCTTTCCAATTTCGACCTCGCCTCGGCCAATAACGAGAAGTTCGCCGAACTGCTGAACATCAACCCTGAGGATATCGCCGACATCCGTGTGCTGAAGGATGCTGCCGCTACGGCCATCTACGGTTCACAGGGTGGTAACGGTGTCATCGAGCTGACCACCAAGCGTGGTACGCGTGGCGCACCGAAGCTGACCTACTCTTTGAAGCTGACAGGTACTTATCAGCCGAAGGGTTACGACATGCTGAGCGGTGACGACTACACGATGCTGTTGAAGGAAAGCTATTTCAATCCGCAGCAGAACGACGTCACCTCTGATATCAACGAGTTGAACTACGACCCGACGTTCTCGGAGTACGAGCAGTATAACAACAATACCGACTGGCGTGACGCTGTCACCCAGTGGGGTCTCCGCCAGAACCATTACGTCACCATCAGCGGTGGTGGTGAGAAGGCCTCCTTCCGTATCGGTGGCGGTTTCGACCATGAGACGGGTACCATCATCAAGCAGAAGCTGCAGCGTTTCTCTACCCGTGTGGCACTCGACTATAACGTGTCAGAGCGTATCCGCGTCAGCACGAACTTCGCACTGACCTATACGAAGAATGACAAGAACTGGCAGTTCAACACCAACGACTGGACCAGTTATGGCACCGAGGGTCTGTTGTCACTGGCCCTGCGTAAGATGCCGAATATGGGTATCTACGAGCAGGATCCCTTGACGGGTGAGGACACCAGTGTCTACTACACGATGCTACAGAACGGCTCCAGTGCCTTCGACGGCGACCAGAAGAAGTATCCTAACCCCGTGGCCGTGGCTAACCTGGCTACCGTGAAGCAGACTACTTACGATATGTCGCCTGAGCTGATCATCCAGTACCAGCTGTTGGGCATGGACGAGGACCACTGGCAGTTGAACTGGCGTGGTTCGGTCTATATGAGCATCTTCAATGAATATAACAACCGCTTCTATCCGCAGGAGCTGCGCACCGTGAGCTGGAATTCAGGTGTGAATACCGCCTATGATGGCAGCTCGAAGAGCGTGTCGTTCAATACCAAGCAGACGCTGACCCTGATTCCGGCCTTTAACAACAAGGATCACTCAGCCATGCTGTTAGGTCGTTTCGAATTGACTTCCGGTTCTTCGACAGGACAGTCTGAGGATAAGTCAGGTGCTCCTTCCGGTATTACGGCCACCCAGGGCGGCGGTCAGATCACCGGCCTGTCGTCATGGTATAACCAGTGGCGTTCGATGTACTACACCGTTTCTGCCCACTATGCCTACAAGGGACGCTATATCGCCGACTTTACGCTGCGTGCCGACGGTACCACGAAGTTCGGTCCGAGCAACCGCTGGGGTTACTTCCCCTCTGCTTCGGCCAAGTGGATCATCAGCGACGAGCCATGGATGGAGAAGCTCCACCCGACACTATCGATGCTGGCCATCCGTCCCAGCTGGGGTCGTGTGGGTAGTCAGCCGAACCAGGACTACCTGTACACTTCCAAGTACGGATCAGCTGACCGCTACATCGACATGAGTGCCATGAAGCCTCAGAATATCCGTCTGGCCAACCTGAAGTGGCAGATCAATACGAGCTACAACCTCGGTGTTGACCTGGGCTTCTTCGATGACCGTCTGAACATCGTTGTCGAGGCTTATCAGTCAACCATTACGGATATGCTGATGCAGAACTACCGCATTCCTTCGAACACCGGTTTCTCGACAGTGCCCTACCGTAACAGCGGTAAGATGCGGAATACTGGTTGGGAGTTCCATATCAGCACCAACCGTCTGATTGAGAAGGGTAAGTTCGTGCTCGACCTGAATGCCAACTTCGGTAATAACCGCAACGAAATCCTGGAGATGGATGAGTATATCCTGAGCAACCTGAACTCTACGTTCGGCTATAACAACGGTGAAACGTTGCGCCGCGTACAGATCCACAACCCGTTAGGTGCCATCTACGGTTTCCGCTACAAGGGCGTTTACCAGTATAACTACTCGACGTTCAACCGGATGACCGACGATGAGCGCAAAGCCTTCCTGGAAGCAGGCAAGACGGCTCCTGTGGCCATGAACCAGGACGGAAGCCTCGTGGTTGACGGATCGGGTAATCCCGTGCGTATGGTGTATAACTATACCAACGATGCCTCAGGTCGTAACTACCGCTTCAATGGTGGTGACGCCATCTATGAGGATGTCAACTACGACGGTCAGATCAATGCCCTCGATATTGTCTATCTGGGTTCTTCACTGCCTA
>Ga0310696_10009973_pt1 | contig 10961 bp, 6 predicted proteins | sample AusTroGonzalo_MG_4_FD_203885 | JGI IMG/M metagenome (GOLD analysis project Ga0310696, IMG submission 203885) | Bovine rumen microbial communities from tropical cattle in Woodstock, Queensland, Australia - Gonzalo_02 (v2) (version 2) | ecosystem: Host-associated > Mammals > Digestive system >...
CCGCACCGCCTAAGCCACCGCTGTTGTTGGAGGTGCCACTGCCCCAGTTGAGGCTCACGTCATCGGCTAAAAACACAGGGATGGTGCTGAAATCCACCTGACCCAAACTCGGCGCATTGAGCTGGAAACCGTTCCAAAGCACCAAGGTATGGCTGGCTGTCGTGCCACGAAATGAAGCCGTGGATGTGCCGCCCGGACCGTAAGTCTTGATGAACACCGGGCTATGCTGAATCAACAAGTCCGAAAGGCTTGAGGTGCTTTTGGATTGCAACACGAGGGTGTCGAGTTTCCTTGCCACCAAGGGTTTCAAGGCCTCGATATTGTACTTATCCGCCGTCACATCAACGGATTGCAGTGTAATAGTATCTTGGGCATGAAGCCGCGAGAGCACCATGCCCAAGAAAAACAAGACAATAATTTTAATACAGCGGTTCAAGGTCTCTTCACATCCTTATTACTGCCATTCACTTTCCCTTTAAGCTCTTTTTCCTTGTCCTTCTTGACATCGACCGCATTCCCTTTTATCTCTTTCTCCTTCTTCACTTCCTTCTCCTTATTATCCACCGCCGGTTTCTGCTTCTCGGCATAGGTCTTTTTCTTGCCTTGCAGCTTGCCGTTCTTGTAGACAGCCTCACTCTTCAACGAGCCATCGGGGTAGAAAGTCTCCTGCTTGCCATCAAACTGGCCGTTTTTGTATTCGATGGTCATCTTCTTGTTGCCGTTCTCATCGAACCAAGTGGTCTCGCCGTCACGTTCACCGTCCTTGTAGTTGGAAACCTCAAGATTGCCGCCCTTCTCGTAGCACAGGATTTGTTTGCCGTCCATCTTGCCGTTCTTATAGGTGTTCAGCTTCGAGAGCCGACCGCCACGGAACCATTCGCTGGCCTGTCCATCAAGTTCATCATTCTTATACTCAGCCTTTTTCACGATGGAACCCGTCTTGTCAATCTCAACAAAAACACCGTTTCGCTTTCCGTTTTCATAGTTTACGATTTTCTTGGGCAAATAGGTGCCGTTGAAATACTCAATCCAAGTGCCCACTTTTTGGCCTTTTAAAACATTACCTTCAATGGTGCATTCACCGGCTTGCGTGGTGAACTTTCCATCCTTGGCTTTCGAAACGTCCACACTTTCAATGGTTTGTGCGAACATAGGCATGGCAAATAATGCCATCATGGTGATAATCAAAGTTTTATGCATTGTCTTAGATTTTAAAAGTTGTACAAAAGTATAAATTTTGCCGCAAACGACTGCAAACTTCGTGCAAATTTCTCATCTTTGCAGAAAAATTCAAGCCATGAAAAAGATTGAAGTCAAGAATTTCAAGCTCTACACCACAGCGGTCATCAGCATCGAGTGGAAACAGGAGCTGCTCAACGTAAACCTCGACCTCGCCATGATGCTGAAGATGATACGCATGGAAGGTCTCACCGAAGCCGACATCGAGCGTTACAGCAAACAAGGCCAACCCATTCCTTTTAAAAAGGTGACACTTCTCCTTTTCCAAGACGACGGCAAGCCCGGACAATACTACACTGACGAATCGTTCTGCGAGGACGACGACCCGACGGTGTTTTACGTGGAGATAAAAGAATAATGCTGAATGTAGAATGCTGAATGCTGAATGGCGCAAAGCGGCATTGGGCTTCGCCCCCATTCTGCATTCAGCATTCTTAATTCAGCATTCAATGTAACGACTTAATGTACTCGTCAATCGCCTTAGCGGACTTCTTGCCGGCACCCATGGCGAGGATGACCGTGGCGGCACCGCTCACGGCATCGCCACCAGCGAAGATACCGGGACGTGAGGTTGTGCCCACCTCGTCGGCCATGATGCAACCCTTTCTGTTCAGGTCGAGGTTGCGGGTCGTGCTGCCAATCAGCGGGTTGGGCGAAGTACCCAAGGCCATGATAATCATGTCGACATCGAGGATGAATTCCGAATCCTTAATCGGGACGGGGCTTCTACGACCCGAAGCATCAGGCTCGCCAAGTTCGCATTTCACGCACTTGAAGCCTTTCACCCAGCCGTTTTCGTCACCCAATACTTCAACAGGAGCCGTCAACAGATCGAAGATGACACCTTCTTCCTTGGCGTGATGCACCTCCTCCACTCTCGCAGGTAACTCGGCCTCGGAACGACGGTAGACGATATGCACCTCGGCGCCAAGACGCAAGGCGGTACGCGCAGCATCCATAGCCACATTACCACCACCGACCACGGCGACTTTCTTACCCACGAAATTCGGGGTCTCAAAGCCTTCCTTGTAGGCGAAGAGCAGGTTGTTGCGGGTCAGGAACTCGTTGGCCGAGACCACACCGCAGAGGTTTTCGCCTGGCACGTTGAGCATCATCGGGAAACCGGCACCCGAGCCTACAAAGACCGCCTCGAAGCCCTCACGGTGCATCAGCTCGTCGATGGTGATGGTGCGACCCACGACCACGTCCTTCTCAAACTTGGCACCCAACTTGCGCACGCTCTCCACTTCCTTTTTCACGACGGTGTCCTTAGGCAGACGGAACGAAGGAATACCATAGACCAACACGCCGCCCATCTCGTGCAAAGCCTCGAAGATGGTGACATCGTAACCCATGGACAACAAATCCTTAGCGCAGGTCAAGCCGGAAGGACCGCTACCGATGATAGCCACCTTGTGACCGTTCGGGATGCTCTGGCTGCTGAAATGCAAGTCGTGTTCGATGGCATAGTCGCCGACGAAACGCTCCAACTTGCCGATGGCGATAGGCTCAAACTTCTTGCCCATCACGCAGCTACCCTCGCACTGAGTCTCCTGCGGGCAAACACGACCACAAACTGCCGGCAACGCCGAGTCACAGCTGATGACACCAGCGGCACCCTCAAAGTCGCCTTGGGCAACACGAGCGATAAAGCCAGGAATGTTCACATTCACAGGACAATGTGCCACGCACTGCGGGTTCTTGCAGTTGAGGCAACGTTGGGCCTCCATAATGGCCATTTCCGCTGAGTAGCCCAAACAAACCTCGTCAAAGTTATGGGCGCGGATTTCGGGTTTCTGTTCCGGACAAGGCACACGCTTTTTCTTGTCGAAGCTCTCTTCCGAAATACCGCCGATGTGGCACTTGTGACCTTCGGCTTTCTCTTCAGCTTCGAGTTGCTTGCGGGTCACCACGTTGTTATACATGGCCTGACGCTTCATGGCACCGTCGAAGTCGACATCCTTGCCGAGGAATTCGGGACCGTCGATGCAGGTGAATTTGGTCTTGCCTGCGATGCTCACACGGCAGGCACCACACATACCTGTTCCATCGACCATAATCGAGTTGAGCGACACCGTGCAACGGATACCCAACTCCTCGCAGGTCTTGGTGGCGAACTTCATCATGATCATCGGGCCGATGGCTACGGCTTCGTCATACTGCTTACCGCTGGCGACGAGTTGGCGCAACACATCGGTCACCAAGCCTTTACGACCAGTTGAGCCGTCGTCGGAGGTGACATACAGGTTACTGACCTCAGCCAGTTCCTTTTCGAAGATGAGCAAATCTTTGGTACGAGCACCAATGATACAGTCTGCCGTGGCACCGTGGTCGTTCAACCACTTCACTTGGGGATAAATCGGGGCGATACCCACGCCACCGCCGATGAAAACGAACGAACGCTTACGCAACTCCTCAGCGGTCATCGTGGCGAACTCCGAGGGCTTGCCCAAGGGGCCGACGATGTCAGCAAAACGGTCGCCTTCCTTGTATTCGGCCATCTTCTTGGTGGATTCACCGATAGCCTTGAACACGATGGTCACTGTTCCTCTGACGCGATGGTAGTCGCTGATGGTCAACGGAATACGCTCCGAGTTCTCTTCCATCTTGACAATAAGGAACTGCCCAGGAAGAGCCGAATGCGCGATACGCGGCGCGTAGACATCCATGAGGTAGGTCTCAGCCGCGAAGGTTTCTTTGTGTAAAATTTCGAACATAATGTATAGGATAAATAGTTAGTTTTTCGGATAATTTTTCATGCAAAGATAGTAATTTTCAATATCTGCAAATAAAAACTTTCATTTTCAGCCATAAAAAAAGCCCCGATTTCCATCGGAGCTTTCATTTTCAGTTTTCTGAACAAAGCTTATTCTTCTTCCAAAGCCTTGGCTTCGTCATTCATCTTGAGCTGCACATACATGGTCTTCAAGACGTTTTTGACTTCAGGCGTAGGCTGGGCTTCGTAGGCTTGCTTCACGTAGGGAAGACCTGTGCGGAGCAGTTCTTCGGCATCACCGATGAGTTTGTTGTACTGTTCAATCTCAGCCTTCGAGAAACCAGTGATTTCGTTGGCCTGAGCCTTCAGCTTGTTCGACATGGTGATGTACAAAGCACCAAGGTTGTAGATGGCATCGTAGTAGTCAGGTTTGATCTTGATGGCATCCTCATAGTACTTGACGGCCTTGTCCGAATCAAACACTTCACCGTTGTTCTCGTCGCCGTAGATGGTACCGAGCACGAAGAGCAGTTGGGCATTGTTCGGGTCGAGTTCGTGAAGCTTGTTGAGGTCTTCGATAGCTTCGGAACCCTTGCCTTCCTTCAAGTAAGCATTGACCTTTTCAAGGATCAGGTTGGCATCACCAGGATTCTTTTCCAAGCCAGCGTTAATCATCTCCATGGCCTTTTCGCCATTGCCTAAGCCGTTGTAGCAGGCAGCAAGATGTCTGTAGATGTCCACATTGTCCACGCCACTGTTCTTGAGTTCCATGAAGTAGCTCAGAGCCGTATTATAGTCTTCAGCTCTCAAAGCCGAAGTGGCGGCGAGGTTCAGCATGTCGTTGGCATCGGGGCTGCCCAATGACTTGGCGATGTCGTAAGCCTTCTTGAACATGGGAGCGGCTTCGGCAAAATTACCTGCGTTGTAAGCGTCGGCACCTTTAGTATAATAGGTGTTCATGACCGATCCAACACGTTGATAGATTTCCTGCTTGTTTTCCTGAAGGAAATCAGGGTTCTTCATGCAGTTCATCAGCGATTCGTAAACAACTTCCAAAGCGTTGGGAGCCTTGGCCATCAGAGCCTCGTCACCCGATTGGAGGATGTTCTGGTAGATGGCGGCGCGATACAGCCAAGCCTGTGACTGGTCGTTGGGCTTCATACCCAGGAACTGTTCGTGGTTGACGCATTTCTCAATGGAGACCATGGCCTTTTCGTATTGGCCATTCTTGTTGTACATGTAGGCGTCGGTTCTGTCTTTCTTTTGGGCCATCATCACGTTGGCAGTGAGCAGGACGGCCAGCAAAATCATTACTTTTTTCATGTTTTCAATTATTTAAAGTTTGACAATTTCGTTTATTGTTTCTCGTCTATGCAATTATTGTTCCAAAGTGGTTTCGTCTTGTAGGGTCGGCCCTTCGACGGGCTCAGGGGCCTCGGTGGATTCGGGAGTCGGCCCTTCGACAGGCTCAGGGACCTCTACTGTTTCTTCTTCGGGTTCGTCCTCGTGTTCGACTTTGGTGACGGCGGCGATTTCGTCGGTACCGCGCAAGTCGATGAGCTTCACGCCTTGGGTGGCGCGACCCATCACACGCAACTTGCTGACCGCCATGCGGATGACGATGCCCGACTTGTTGATAATCATCAGGTCTTCGTCGTCGGTCACACCCTTGATGGCGATGAGGTCGCCGGTCTTGTCGGTGATGTTCAAGGTCTTCACGCCCTTCGCGCCACGGTTGGTGATGCGGTAGTCCTCGATGTCGGAGCGTTTGCCGAAGCCCTTTTCGGAGACCACCAAGACGGTCTGTTGCGGGTCGTTGATGCACACCATGCCGATGACCTCGTCTTCAGGCGAACCTAAAGTAATGGCTTTCACACCGGTGGCAGTACGGCCCATCGGACGGACAGTCTGCTCGTTGAAACGCACGGCCTTACCTGAACGCACAGCCATCAGCACCTCGTCATTGCCGCTGGTGAGGCAAGCCTCTAAGAGCTGGTCGTCCTCGCGGATGTTGACTGCGATGATACCGTTTTGGCGGACGTTCTTATAGGCGGCCAAGTTGGTCTTCTTGATGATACCCTTCTTGGTGCAGAGGATGATATAGTTGTTTTCGAGGTAGTCCTCATCGCTCATGCTCTTCACGTTGAGGTAGGCCATCACCTTGTTGTCCTTGTCAATCGGAATCAGGTTCTGGATGGCGCGACCCTTGCTGTTCTTGCCCTCTTCTGGAATCTCGAAAGCTCTGAGTTTGTAACACTTGCCCTGTTCGGTGAAGAAGAGCAGGTGGTTGTGGTTAGTAGCCGTGAAGATGTGTTCGATGAAGTCGGTGTCGCGGGTGGCAGAGCCCTTCGAGCCCTTGCCGCCACGACTCTGCACGCGGTATTCGGTCAGCGGGGTGCGCTTGATGTAACCGAGGTGCGAGATGGTGATGACCACAGCGTCGTCGGCGATGATGTCTTCCATGCGGAATTCACCGGCGGCAGGCACAATTTGCGTGCGGCGGGCGTCGCCATATTTTTCCTTGATGACTAAAAGTTCGTCCTTGATAATCTGGAACTGCAATTCCTCATTTTGTAGAATTTCGTGGAAATGCTTGATGCGTTCGTGGATTTCCTCCAACTCGTCCATGATCTTCTTGATCTCAAGGCCGGCCAACTGACCGAGGCGGTAGGCCACGATGGCGCTGGCTTGCGGGTCGTCGAAGCCGAACTTGTCCATGATGGCCTGCTTGGCTTCGGGTGTGCCGCCCTTACAGGCGCGGATGGTGGCGATGATTTCGTCGACGATGTCGATGGCACGAGCCAAACCTTCCAAGATATGGGCACGGTCTTCGGCTTTTTTCAGTTCATAGCGCGTGCGGCGTAATATGATTTCATGACGGTGGGCCACAAAATGCTCAATCAACTGCTTGAGGTTCAAGGTATAAGGACGACCGTTGACCAAAGCCACGTTGTTCACATTGAACGAACTTTGCAGCGGGGTCATCAGGAAGAGCTTGTTCAATACCACATCGGGGTTGGCATCGCGTTTCAGTTCATAGACAACGCGGATACCCTTACGGTCTGACTCGTCACGGATGTCGGCCAAGCCTTCCAGCTTCTTCTCGTTGACAAGGTCGGCGGTCTTCTTAATCATCTCGGCCTTGTTGACCTGATAAGGTATCGAAGTGGCAATGATGCGCTCGTGGCCGTTGTGCTCCTCGAAGTGAGTCTCACCACGGAGGACAATACGTCCCCTACCTGTCTCAAACGCTTCACGCACACCTTCGTAGCCGTAAATCACACCAGCAGTCGGGAAATCAGGAGCCTTGATGTGTTGCATCAGCTCTTGCGTGGTGATTTCGCGGTTGTCAATATAGGCGATGATGCCATCCACGCATTCGCTGAGGTTGTGGGGAGCCATGTTGGTGGCCATACCTACGGCGATGCCGTTGGTGCCGTTCACCAACAAGGTAGGAATCTGCGTCGGCAGCACGGTAGGCTCTTGCAGCGAGTCGTCGAAGTTGTTCTGGAAATCGACGGTGTCCTTGTCGAGATCGTTGAGCATCTCTTCTGCAATCTTTTGAAGGCGTGCCTCGGTGTAACGCATGGCTGCTGGGCTGTCGCCATCGACGGAGCCGAAATTGCCTTGGCCATCGACCAAAGGATAACGTAGTGACCACGGCTGGGCCATACGCACCATGGCGTCATAGACCGACGAATCGCCGTGCGGGTGGTACTTACCGAGCACCTCACCGACGATACGAGCCGATTTCTTGTAGCCGCTGCGGGAGGTGACACCGAGTTCTTTCATGCCGTAGAGCACACGACGATGCACCGGTTTGAGGCCGTCGCGCACGTCAGGCAAGGCACGCGAGATGATGACGGACATCGAATAGTCGATGTATGCCGACTTCATCTGGTTCTCAAGGTTGACCTTGATGATTTTTTCTCCAGTGTTCTCAGGAATGTTTTCGTCCTGATTTTCAGGAGTGTTGATATTGTTCTCGTCCATTTTCGGGTTCTAGTTTTCGCTTTGAATAATAAGGGTGCAAAAATAGAAAAAATTTCGTTTGGTTTTGCAAAACAGGCGGATTTTGTTCATTTTTCAAGAATCTTGTTTTGGCAGTGGCGCGGCGCGGTTTTTGTTTGTACCTTTGCGCTCCGAAAGAATCGGACATAGTAGATTGATGGATTTTTATTAAAGCATTGAAAACAAACGAATTGTAATTATATGGATGCAAAATTCTCTCCCCGCGTTCGTGCCATTTTGTCACTTAGTCATCAGGAGGCGCAACGTTTGGGGAACGCATACGTCGGGTTGGAGCACCTGTTTTTGGGTATGTTGAAGGAAGGCGGTAGTGCTGCCATCCGCATTTTGGAGAACCTCAACCTGAACATCGAAGTCTTTTCAAAGAAGTTGGAAGCCTCAGTGCGCACCGCCAACAGCAATCAAAATCCTGTGTTGGCGTTGCCTCTCACCAAGCAGGCCGAGCGCGTGCTGAAGTTCACCTATATCATCGCCAAGGAGTTCCATTCGGAGATTGTCCGCTCGGAACATCTCATGTTGGCCATTTTGCATGAAAAGAACAACATCATCTCGCAAAACCTTGAGTTTGAGGGTATCAACTACGACAACTTCAAGCAGGAACTGTTGCGTTATACCTCCGAAAACGCCGACCCGCAGGAATCCGCCGAAAAATCGCAAGGTTACGCCTCCAACATCTTTGAGGATGATGACGAGGACGACGACCTGATGAACGACATCCGGCCGCAGCAAGAGAAGCCCAAGAAAACCAGCAACATCAAGAGCAAGACGCCTGTGTTGGACAACTTTGGCCGCGACCTCACCAAAGCCGCTGAGGAAAACCGCCTTGACCCTATCGTGGGCCGCGAGCGTGAACTGGAACGCATCGCCCAGATCCTCAGCCGTCGCAAGAAGAACAACCCGATTTTGATTGGCGAGCCTGGCGTGGGCAAATCGGCCATCGCCGAAGGTTTGGCCATCCGCATCGTGCAGCACCGAGTGCCGCGCACCTTATTTAATAAGCGCGTTGTCATGCTCGACATCGGTTCCATCGTGGCCGGTACCAAATACCGCGGCCAATTCGAGGAACGCATCAAGGCCATCCTCAACGAGTTGGAGAACAACCGCGACATCATCCTCTTCGTGGATGAAATCCATACTTTAGTTGGTGCAGGCAACGCCAACGGCTCCTTGGATGCCAGCAACATGTTCAAACCCGCCTTGGCACGCGGCGAGTTGCAGTGCATCGGCTCCACCACCTTGGACGAATACCGCCAATACATTGAGAAAGACGGTGCATTAGAACGCCGCTTCCAGAAGATTCTCGTCGAGCCCACCACGCCTGCCGAGACCATCGAGATTTTGAACAACATCAAACCCAGATACGAAGACCATCATTTGGTCAACTATACCCCCGAAGCCATTGAGGCCTGCGTAAAGCTCACCGACCGTTACCTCAGCGACCGTCACCTGCCCGACAAGGCCATCGACGCCTTGGACGAAGCCGGTGCGCGTGTCCACATCAAGAACATCGACGTGCCGAGCGAAATCACTGAGTTGGAAGGCCGTCTCGAAGTCGTGCGCAAGGACAAGAAAGCCGCCATCGCCGAGCAGAAATTTGAGGAGGCGGGCATGTACCGCAACGAGGAAGTCAAAATCCTTGACCGCCTCGAAGCCGCCAAAAAAGCTTGGGAAGACAACTCTGTCGCGCACCGCCAGACGGTCACAGAACAGAACGTCGCCGAGGTGGTGGCCATGATGACTGGCGTGCCAGTGCAGCGCATTGCCAAAAACGAAGGCGACCGTCTCATGCACATGGAGAGCGAGTTGGCAGGTACTGTCATCGGTCAGGACGAGGCCATCAAGAAGGTGACCCGCGCCATCCGCCGTAACCGTGCCGGACTGAAAGACCCGAACAAGCCCATTGGCTCGTTCATCTTCCTCGGCCCGACAGGTGTGGGTAAGACTTATTTGGCAAAAGTTTTAGCTAAGTTCCTCTTTGACAGCGAAGATGCCCTCATCCGCATTGACATGAGCGAGTACATGGAGAAGTTCGCCGTGTCGCGCCTCGTGGGAGCACCTCCTGGCTATGTGGGTTACGAAGAGGGTGGCCAACTCACTGAAAAGGTGCGCCGCAAGCCCTACTCCATCGTCCTGCTTGACGAAATTGAAAAGGCTCATCCCGATGTGTTCAACCTGTTGCTGCAAGTCTTAGATGACGGTCAACTCACCGACAGCTTAGGCCGCAAAGTCGATTTCAAGAACACCATCATCATCATGACCTCCAACATTGGCTCGCGCCAGCTGAAGGACTTTGGTCAAGGCGTCGGTTTCGGCACACAAGCCAAACTCAACGCGAAAAACGAGTATTCACAGAGCGTCATTGACAACGCTTTGAAACGCACCTTTGCGCCCGAGTTCCTTAACCGTGTCGATGATGTGGTGATGTTCAACGCCTTGGATAAGAAGGACATCCAAAAGATTATCGGCATTGAGATCCGTCAGGTGGTGAAGCGCGTTGAAGAGATGGGCTACAAGATTGAAATCACCGAGAAAGCTATGGACTTCCTCGCTGAAAAAGGTTGGGACGAACAGTATGGTGCACGTCCGTTGAAACGCGCCGTCCAAAAGTATGTGGAAGACGTTTTGGCCGAGGCCATCATCTCCGCCAACCTCCACATCGGTGACACCATCAGCATCGACCTCGACGAAAAAGGCGAAGAAACCATCGTCAATGTCATCCCAAGTGAGAAAAAAATCCTTGAAGAAGCCCCTGTCGCATGAACTACGACTTCAAGAAACATATCAGCAGCAAAATCTTTAAGGTGATTGCCTACGCCAGCGCGGAGTTGGGCTACAAGAGCTATGTCATCGGCGGCTATGTGCGTGACATTCTGCTGCGCCGTCCCTCGAACGACATCGATGTAGTCACCGTGGGCAGCGGCATCACCTTGGCTAAAAAGGTCGCTTCTCTCCTGCCTGGTCACAAAGAAGCCCAATA